>Ga0210389_10005237_pt1 | contig 10058 bp, 7 predicted proteins | sample IncBWH28OmetaG_FD_160127 | JGI IMG/M metagenome (GOLD analysis project Ga0210389, IMG submission 160127) | Forest soil microbial communities from Barre Woods Harvard Forest LTER site, Petersham, Massachusetts, United States - Inc-BW-H-28-O ...
GCCCTGGCGTGCTTTGCCACCGCCACTGGCCCGCCGTCTTGCCACAGGTCCTCGCAGATCGCGACCGCGATGTCAATGAACCCGGTCCCGCCGGCCTCGCCGGTCCCGCCGGTCCCGCCGGCCTCGACTGGCAGGCGGACCACCGGAAGGCTGCTGCCGGGGATGAAGTAGCGGTACTCGTCAAAGACGCCGTAGTTCGGCAGGTGGTGCTTCGCCGACGTGATCACCACCTTCCCGCCGTGGAGCACTGCCGCCGCGTCCAGCGGCGCGCCGGCCGGCTGCCCCGTTCGCGGCGGAAGGTCAGTGCGGCGGTCCAGGTAGCCGGTGACGACGGCGATGGCGCCGAGGCCCTCGACGCTGAGCCGCTCGGCCAGGTCCCGCAGTGCGGTGCGCGAGGCCTCGACGAACGACGCCCGCAGCGCCAGGTCTTCCACGGGGTACCCGGTGAGCGCCATCTCGGGGAACACCACGACCCGGGCCCCTCGTGCCGCGGCCTTCCGCGTCCAGGAGGCGATCAGCTCAGCGTTCCCGGTGAGGTCGCCAACCGAGGTGTTCACTTGCGCAAGCGCGATCCGCAGTCGAGGCACGCTCTTAGCTTAAGACGTAGCTTGAGACCCGCACCCGCGCACCCGGCTCACCGGCCACGTGCGCCTCCCCGGCGGCGCGGCGACTGGCTACGCGGCGACTGCCCACGCGGCGACTGGCTACGCGGCGACGCCGAGCGGGCCCGTGACAGTCGTGCCGCGGTGCCCGCGTTCGCGTCGTCACCCGCCGCAATCCCGCCACTTCAGCCGCGCTGCTTAGGAGTTTCTTTACAGTCTCAAGGGTTGAGAACCGGTAGCCGGCTGCCCTATCGTGAAACACGGCCGAAATCTTCATGTAAGCCACATTTCCCGCTATATTAACCCCCCAGCTGTATTCATCCGACCGCAAATTACCTGCAAGGGGACTAAGCGGATATAACGGTCACATGTAGAGGAAGAAGGAGCTATGGCCCTATTCCAACCCGCCCGCCGCGCTGGCACTGGGACCGGTACCAGTGAAATCCCGGCGAAGCAGTCCACCCGGCGAAGCGCTAGCGGCTATGAGGCCGTCCATGCCAGCCGGGACTTCTGGACGATAAGGCGGCGTGCTCACTCCTTCATCGTGCCGGCCTGCGTAGCGTTCCTGGCTTGGTACTTCCTCTTCGTAATCCTCGCCGTGTTCGCCCCTGGTTTCATGCGGGTCAGCGTGTTCGGGGATGTGAACATGGGGCTGTGCTTCGGCGGCGCGCAGTTCGCCTCCACCTTCCTGATCGCCGTCAGCTACCGCCGGTGGGCGCGGCGCCGGCTTGATCCCCTTTCTGACCGGCTGCGGCGGCGGCTTGAGGACGGGCAGCGCTGATGGCTCACGTGGCGCTGATGGCTCACGCGACGCAAATGGCGCGCCCCGCCGCGGGCGTTCTGGCCTCCTCGGGGACCGTCGGCACGCCGACGCTCAACTTCGGGATCTTCGCGTTCTTCGTCTTGGTGACGCTGGTGATCGCGGTCAGCGCGGGCGGGAAGAGCAGGTCCGCCAGCGACTACTACGCCGGCGGCCGCGCCTTTACCGGATGGCAGAACGGCATCGCGATCGGCGGCGACTACCTGTCGGCGGCGTCGTTCCTCGGCATCGCGGGGATCATCGCGCTGGCCGGGTATGACGGGTTCTTGTACTCGATCGGGTTCCTGGTGGGCTGGCTGCTGGTGCTGCTGCTGGTCTCCGAGCCCCTGCGGAACACCGGCCGGTACACGATGGCCGACGTCATCGACCTGCGCTTGCGAGCGGTCCCGGTGCGGGCCGGCGCGGCGGTCGCGACCCTGGTGGTCAGCCTTTTCTACCTGATCGCCCAGATGGCCGGGGCGGGTGCGCTGGTCAGCCTGCTGCTCGGGGTCAGCACAGTGGCGGGGCAGGACTTGGTCATCGCCTTGGTGGGCCTGCTGATGATCGTCTACGTGCTCGTCGGCGGGATGAAGGGCACCACCTGGGTGCAGATCGTCAAGGCCTCCGTGCTGGCGGCGGGCGCCGCGGTGACCAGCGTGTGGGTGCTGTCCCGCGCCGGGTTCAGCCTGCCGGCGCTGCTGTCTCATGCGGCCGCGTCCAGCCCGGCTGGCCGGGCTGTGCTCGGCCCGGGCCTGGAGTACGGGGTCAGCACCGCCTCCAAGTTCGACTTCATCTCGCTGGCGGTGGCCCTGGTTCTCGGCACAGCCGGGCTGCCGCATGTCTTGATGCGGCTTTACACAGTGCCAGACGGGCGGGAGGCGCGGCGCAGCGTCATCTGGACGATCTGGCTGGTGGGGCTGTTCTACCTGTGCACGCTGGTGCTGGGCTTCGGCGCGATGTGGCTGGTGGGCGGGACAGCCATCAAGTCGGCGCCCGGCGGCGGGGACTCCGCGGTTCCGTTGCTGGCCTTCCACCTGGGCGGCACGGTGCTGCTCGGCGTCGTGGCGGCGGTCGCGTTCGCGACCATCCTCGCCGTGGTGGCAGGGCTGACCATCACGGCCAGCGCTTGCTTCGCCCACGACGTGTACGCCGGCGTGCTGCGCGCCGGGCAGGCCGACCCCGCCGACGAGGTCCGGGTCGCCCGCATCACCGCGGTCGTCATCGGCTTCGTGGCGGTGCTGGGCGGGATCGCGGCCAAGGGCATCGACGTCGCGTTCCTGGTCGGGCTGGCGTTCGCCATCGCCGCCTCGGCCAACTTGCCCGCGATCTTGTACTCCTTGCTGTGGTCGCGGTTCACCTCCCGCGGTGCCCTGTGGAGCATTTACGGCGGATTGATCAGTTCCGTCGGCCTGATCATCATCTCCCCCGTGGTCTCCGGTCAGTCCACCGCGATGGGCGCCATAGGCACGTCGCTCATCACCAGCCCGCACGTCAACTTCGCGTTCTTCCCGCTGACTAACCCGGCGATCGTGTCCGTTCCGCTGGCGTTCTTCCTCGGGTGGCTCGGCTCGGTGACCGACCGGCGGCCCGTCGACCCTGCCCGGTTCGCCCGCATGCAGGTCCGGGCTTACACCGGCGTGGGCGCCGAGCGAAGCAATCGATCCTGAAGATGATTCGGCGGCTCAGGCCGCTTGAGGGGAATAAGCAAGGAAAGGGGGTGCAACATGGCAAGGAACCGGAGCCGCGACTCACTGCCTACCCCACCGCCGACGCGGCCCTCGGCCCCGCAGCCGGCCGGACCGCCGCCTCCGGCTCCGCAGCCGGAGGCGCAGCCGGCGCCGCAGCCGGCCGCACCGTGGGCCGGCGCGCGACAGCAAGCGGCCGACTCAGGGGCGCTGTCGGTCATCCGCCCGTCGGCGGACCGGATGGCCCGCTACCAGGAGGCGTTCACCGGGCAATTGCATGTCGACATGGCGCGGCTGATCCCCGGCTCGGTGCTGCCCCCCGAGTTCGACATGTGGACATTCTGCCGCCGGATGGTGCGGACGCTGCTGTGGGCGGCCCTTACGGACCACCCGGAGCACATGGTGGCCGAGACGCTGCGCCAGGTCGGGGCCCAGAACTGGTTCGAGGGCTTCCCCGACGAGGAGTACGCGAACGTCGCGCACGCGCTGATCCAGACGGTGCACTACCTCACGCAGAACGACTGGTCCACCACGACGGGCTCGGCATGGGTCAGCTTCTTCATGTGGGTCGAGTCGCACATGCTGGCAGGCGCCGGGCAGGCCGCCGCCGAGGATGCCGCCGCCCGGGAGGCTGAGGCCCGGGAGGCCGCCGCGCGCCGCGCCGCCGCGGAGCGGGAGGCCGCTCGGGTCACCGACCTTTCCCGTCGCTCGCCCGGACGGCACGGCCAGGCGGTCAGCGACGTCAACCTCGAACGAGTGGCCAGCATCCTCGATGATGATGACGACGAGGAAGACTCCGGCTACGGCCAGATCATGATCTCCATGACCCGCAACCCCCTCAAGGGCTCCCCGCGCCATCCGGAGCGCCATCCGGAACGCCGCCCGGAGTAAGCGTTTACGGCGTTACCGCGGTAACGCCGTAAACGCAGCGCCGCGTAGCCGGCGTTACCGCGGTGGCGCGTAGCCGTAGCGGGCAAGCCGCTCGCCGGTCGCCGCGTAATAGGCGGGATCATCCGGGGTCAGTGCCGCCATGCCATCGACGTACCGGTTGAACATGCAAAACGCGGCGGCGATCAGCACCGTGTCGTGGATCTCGCGATCGGTCGCACCCTCCGCGCGGGCGGCGGCGACTTCCTTCTCCGTCACCGCGCGCCCGCCCGCTTGGACCTGGGCCGCGATGGCCAGCAGCGCCCGCAGTTTCGCGGGCACCGGCGCCATGCCGGGGTCCGCCAGCGTCGACTCGACCTGCGCGGTGCCGCCCGGCAACTGGGCCGCAGCGCAGGCCCCGTGCGAACCAGCGCAGTACCGGCACCCATTGAGGTGCGACACGTAGGCAGCGATCAGTTCCCGCTCGCCGCGCGACAGCGTGCTGTCGCCACGCAGCAGGACCTCGCCAAGGTCGCTGAGCACCCGCCCCGTGTCCGGCCGGTACTCGAACAGGCCCCGGATGCCGGGAATGTCATTGCCAAGATCGATATGCGTCACAGGGCCCGATCCTCTCACACGGCACGACCGCGACCACGGGCACGTTGATGATCTTGTAACCCTTCCGCAGGCGTCCTTGGCTGGCGTATGGTTCTCGCGACCTTTCACGCGATATGAGAATGGAGTATGCGGATTCCGCCGAAGCTGACCGGGCCCCTGACCGGAACCCTCACCGCAGGCATGACCCGGGCCAGGTCCCCGAAGCGCTGGAAAGACTGGTGGCTGGAGCTGAGCTCGGCCTCCGTCATCGCCATCGTGCTCATCATCTGCGTCGTCCACGTGTGGACGGCACCGCTGCTGCTCGGGCCATTGCTAGCGGTGCCCCCCGCGCTGGCCGGGATCGGCGCGGCCACGCTCCGCAGGCCGCTCGCCTACGGGGCCGTTAGCCTTCTCGCGGCCGTGATCGTCGCCGTGGCAGCGACCGGCAGCACTCACTGGCTGCCGGAGGCCACCATCGTGACGGTCGTCGTCGTCACGGGCGTGAGTGCCGCCGGGACCGCGCTGAGCCAGCGCAAGGACCAGCACCTCGCCGACGTCATCTCGGTCGCCGAGGCAGCCCAGCGCGCGGTCATGCGGCCCCTCCCGCAAACCGTCGGGCCACTCCAGCTCGACGTCGTCTACCTGGCCGCCGCCGCGGAGGCGAAGGTCGGCGGCGACCTGTATGACGTCGCCAGTACCCCGCACGGCATCAGGATGATCATCGGCGACGTGCGCGGCAAGGGCCTTGGCGCCGTCGAGGTCGCCGCCGACGTCCTGGGCATGTACCGGCAGACCGCGCATGAGGTGCACACGCTCGCGGAACTGGCGAGAAGGCTCGACGCCGGGCTGGCCCGCAACTGGGGCGAGCATGAGGAGTTCGTCACCGCCCTGCTGGCGGAGATCGATCCCGAGACGGGCAAGGGGGAGATCTTCAGCTGCGGCCACCCGCCGGCCATGCAGGTCACCACGAGAGACGGCGAGGCGCACGTCCAGGCCATCGAGGTCCGCGCGCCTGCGCCCCCGCTCGGCTTGATGACCCTGGGGAACCTCTCGGGTGCCAGCGAGAAGCTGGACCTCAAGCCGAACGACCTGCTCCTCTTCTACACCGACGGCGTCACCGAGGCACGGGACAAGGCCCGCGACTTCTATCCGCTGCAAGACCGCCTCACCACGCTGGCCCACCTGGACGCCGGCGGGGACCTCCTCGGCCGCTTGCGCCAGGACCTCCTGCGGTACGTAGGCTCGCCCCTCAACGACGACGCGGCGCTGCTGCTGGTCCGCGCGCCCGCTGCCTGGCCCGTCGCGCCCCGGGGCGCCCGGAAGGCCGTCACGGCCTGATCCTGGAATGTAACCGCCGCGAAACGGCGCCCGCCCGGCGCCGCTGGTACCGTGGCGCTACCGTGGCGTCGGGTATCGAGCCAGTTGTCGCAACGTCTAAGGTGAATGTCGTGGACAGGCAGGAAGAATTCGTACTGCGCACGCTCGAGGAGCGAGACATCCGGTTCGTCCGGCTCTGGTTCACCGACGTGCTCGGTGCCCTCAAATCCGTCGCTGTCGCGCCAGCTGAGCTTGAGGGCGCGTTCGCGGACGGGATCGGCTTCGATGGCTCGGCCATCGAGGGCTTCGCCCGGGTGCATGAGGCGGACATGATCGCCCGCCCCGACCCGTCGACATTCCAGTTGCTGCCGTGGCGCGGCGAGTACCCCGGCGTGGCCAGGATGTTCTGCGACATCCTGCTGCCTGATGGCAGCCCGTCCTACGCCGACCCCAGATGGGTGCTCAAGCGCAACCTGAGCAAGGCCTCCGAGATGGGGTTCACCTGCTACACCCACCCGGAGATCGAGTTCTTCCTGCTGCGCGACCGCCCCGAAGTCGGGAGCGTCCCGGTTCCCATTGACGATGGCGGCTACTACGACCACACGCCGCACAGCCTGGCGCACGACTTCCGTCGGATGTCCATCACCATGCTCGAGGCCATGGGCATCAGCGTGGAATACAGCCACCACGAGGGCGCGCCCGGCCAGCAGGAGATCGACCTGCGCTACGCTGACGCGCTGACCACGGCCGACAACATCATGGCGTTCCGCCTGGTGATGAAGGAAGTGGCGATGGAGCAGGGCGTGTGGGCGACCTTCATGCCCAAGCCCTTCACCGACTATCCCGGCTCCGGCATGCACACCCACGTCAGCTTGTTCGAGGGCGACCAGAACGCCTTCTACGAGGCGGGTGCCGAGTACCAGCTGTCGAAGACGGCGCGGGGCTTCATCGCCGGCCTGCTGCGGCACGCCCCGGAGATCACCGCGGTGTGCAATCAGTGGGTGAACTCCTACAAGCGGCTGTGGGGCGGCGCGGAGCGCACCGCCGGCATGGGTGGCGAGGCCCCGGCATATGTCTGCTGGGGGCACAACAACCGCTCCGCGCTCGTCCGCATCCCGATGTACAAGCCGCAGAAGAACACCTCGACCAGGGTGGAGTTCCGCTCGATTGACGCCGCCTGCAACCCGTACCTCGCGTTCGCCTGCATCCTCGGCGCGGGCCTGAAGGGCATCGAGGAGGATTACGAGCTTCCGCCCGGGGCCGAGGACGACGTGTGGGCACTGACCAGCGCCGAGCGCCGCGCCCTCGGCATCAAGCCACTGCCGGCCGACCTCAACGAAGCCATCAAGGTCATGGAGCACAGCGACCTGGTCCCGGAGATCCTGGGCGAGCACGTCTTCGACTTCTTCCTCCGCAACAAGCGCGAGGAGTGGAACGACTACCGCCGTCAGGTCACCCGCTATGAGCTAGACCGCTACCTGCCGATGCTCTAGGCCATTCAGGCAAAACGACTCCGGCCCCCAGTCGCCCCAACAATCGCTCAGTCGCCTCGCGGGCCGTATCGGGGGTTCCGGGGGGTCGCCCCCGGACTAGCACGCGTCAGGACGAGTTGATCGTGATGCTGCCCAGGTCGGAGGACGCGCTGATGACGTGCGCCGATGACGTGCTCTGGTGGACGGTGACCGTCGAGGTGCCCACGTACGTGTGGGCGGCGACCTTGTAGGCAGCCGAGGGCGGCAGCGTCAGCGTGATCGGGCCCGCGTTGGTGGACGCGGTGACCGAGGCTGGGACGGACGCGAAGGCCGCGGTGATCGAGCCGGCCCGGGAGCTGAGGCTGGCGGACGGGCCCGCCAGCCCGCTGGCGGTGATCACTCCGGCGATGGTCTGCGCGGTCACCGGGCCGGACAGCGAGGCGAGCGTGATCGCGCCCTCGCGGTCGGACACCCGGACAGCCGTGCCCGACGGGACCGCAACGTCGTAGCTGACACCGCAGGTGACCTGTGTCGGGCACGAGTACGACAGTGTCAGCGTGCCACCGCTCACCGTGTGGCTGGTGGCCGGCGGCTTCTTCGAGCTGGAGTAGTACGACCGCTCGGTCACCTCGACGGTGCCGCGGTGCGAGCCGGTCACGCTGATGGTTCCCGCGCTCCCGTTGACGATGACCGTGGTCACCGGCGAGGCGACGGTGTACGTCCGCGGGGCCGCCGAGGACGCGCCGGGGCCGGGCGCCGCGTTGGTGCCGGTCGAGGCGAGCACCCCGCAGCCGCTGAGCACGGACATGAGGGCGCAGGCCGCGAGCGCGAAGCCGCCTGATGCCGCGAAACGTGAAACCCTGGACACAGGCTGACATTAGCCGATGGCAGGCGGTTAGGGTAGGGTCGCAAGGACCTGGTGTGGTCCACGGTCGCCCGTTCGAGGCGATCTGTCGGAATCGCGGGGACACATTGGGAGTAAGCTCGCTATCATGGTCGATCTCATCCCGCGCAGTGTCCTTTTCGGCAATCCCGAGCGGACTAACCCGCAACTGTCCCCGGACGGCTCACACCTGGCCTGGATCGCGCCGCTCGACGGCGTGCTGAATGTGTGGGTCGCTTCGATCAGCGCCGCTAGCGGGGTTGACTGGGACGCGGCGCGGGCGGTCACCGACGACGCCGACCGGGGCATCCGGTTCTGCGCCTGGGCGCATGACAGCCGGCACGTCTTCTACATCCAGGATGTGGGCGGCGACGAGAACTGGCGGCTGTACGACATTGACCTGCAGGGCGGCCAGCGCCGGGACCTGACCCCCTTCGAGGGCATCCACGCGATGCTGATCGGCGCCAGCAAGCGCAAGCCAGGGGAGGTCCTTGTCGGGGTCAACAAGGACAACCCGCAACTGCACGACGTGTACCGGCTCGACCTGGCCAGCGGCGAGCTGGTCAAGGAGATCGAGAACCCCGGGTTCGCGGGCTGGATCTCAGATGAGGACCTCGCGGTCCGCGGGGCGCTGCGGCCGCAGCCGGACGGCAGCTATGACCTGCTCGTCCGCGACTCTGGCGACGGGGACTGGCGCACGCTGCTGTCCATCCCGGCAGAGGACGCCACCTCCAGCGACGTCGTCACGTTCAGCGCCGACGGCCAGTCGCTGCTGATGATCAGCGCGGCCGGCTCCGACACCGGCAGGCTCGTCCGGGTTGACCTTGCCACCGGCGCGGAAACCGTCATCACGCAGGACCCGGACGCCGACGTCTCGGGGGTCATCGTGCACCCGGACACGATGGAGCCGCAGATCGTCACCATCCTCAAGGAGCGCACGGAGTACGTCGTGCTCGATGAGTCGCTCGGCGACGACCTCAAGGCGGTGCGCGCCCTGCACTCCGGTGACCCCCGGTTCGCCGGCCGTGACGACGCCGACACCGTGTTCCTCGTGGGGTTCACCAACGACGCGGGCCCGGTGCCGTATTACCTCTATGAGCGGGCCACCAAGACGGCGAGGTTCCTGTTCGAGCACCAGCCGGCCCTCACCCGGTACGAACTGGCGGCCATGGAGCCGTTCACGTTCACCGCGCGAGACGGTCTCGTGGTGCACGGGTACGTGACGTTCCCGCCGGGGCTGGGCCGCCAGGACCTCCCCGCCGTGCTGAACGTGCACGGCGGGCCGCAGGTCCGCGACGTGTGGGGCTACAACCCCGAGGCGCAGTGGCTCGCCAACCGGGGCTACCTGTGCGTCCAGGTCAACTACCGCGGCTCGACCGGGTACGGCAAGGCGTTCACCGCCGCCGGGGACCGGGAGTGGGGCGGCAAGATGCACGACGACCTGATCGACGCCGTCGACTACATCGTCGCCCAGGGCTGGGCCGACCGGTCGAAGGTCGCCATCTACGGCGGCTCCTACGGCGGTTACGCCGCGCTGGTGGGCGCGGCGTTCACGCCCGAGGTGTTCTGCTGCGCGGTCGACATCGTCGGGCCGTCCAACCTCAAGACGCTGCTGGAGACGATCCCGCCCTACTGGGCGCCGGCCGCCGCCGCGCTGTACCGGCGGGTCGGGCACCCCGAGCACGACGAGGAGTTCCTGTGGTCCCGGTCGCCGTTGTCGCGGGCGCGGGACATCAAGATCCCGCTGCTGATCGCGCAGGGCGCGAACGACCCTCGCGTCAAGCAGGCCGAGTCCGAGCAGATCGTCGCGGCCCTCATCGAAGCGGGCATCGAGCA
>Ga0210389_10005238_pt1 | contig 10057 bp, 7 predicted proteins | sample IncBWH28OmetaG_FD_160127 | JGI IMG/M metagenome (GOLD analysis project Ga0210389, IMG submission 160127) | Forest soil microbial communities from Barre Woods Harvard Forest LTER site, Petersham, Massachusetts, United States - Inc-BW-H-28-O ...
CGGCGGCGTCGCGACCTACGCACAGGCTGGGCAGAACTACGGGATGGGCCTGTTGTGGACGCTGACCATGTTGATCCCGGTGCTGTACGTAAACCAGGAAATGGTGCTGCGGCTCGGCGCGGTCAGCCGGGTCGGTCACGCGCGGCTGATCTTCGAGCGCTTCGGCAAGTTCTGGGGTGCCTTCAGCATCGGTGATCTGCTGATCCTCAACGCCTTGACGATCGTCACCGAATTCATCGGTGTGTCACTGGCATTCGGATTCCTGGGGTGCCCCAAGATCATCGCTATCCCGGCCGCTGCCGTCTTGTTGTTCGCGGTGGTGGCCGGCGGTTCGTTTCGCCGCTGGGAGGGGCTGATGTTCCTGCTGATCGCGGTGAACGTGCTGATCATCCCGATGGTATTGCTGGTGCATCCCACCCTAAAAGAATCCGCCGGCGGGCTGATCCCGCAGTTCCCGGGTGGGCTCAATTCGACGGTGCTGCTATTGGTCGTCGCGATCGTGGGCACCACGGTGGCGCCGTGGCAGTTGTTCTTCCAGCAATCCAATGTGGTGGACAAGCGCATCACGGCCCGCTGGATCTCTTACTCACGAGCCGATTTGGTCATCGGAATCGTCGTGGTCATGCTCGGGGCGACGGCTCTGATGGCGGTGGCCGCGTTCGGATTGGCCGGCACCGCCGACGTCGGCAACTTCACCGACGCGGGTGCGGTCGCATCGAGCCTGTCGAAGCATCTCGGCAACACCGTGGGACTGCTGTTCGCGATCATCCTGCTGGACGCATCGTTGATCGGGGCCAATGCCATCGGGCTGGCCACGACCTATGCCATCGGCGACGCGATGGGCAGGCGGCACTCACTGCATTGGAAGGTCACCGAGGCCCCGATGTTCTACGGCGGCTACGCATTACTCCTTGCGGTGTCCGCCGCGGTCGCGTTCAGCCCCGACCACATCCTGGGCTTGGTGACCCAAGGCGTGCAGGCGCTCGCCGGTGTGCTGCTTCCGTCGGCGACTGTGTTCCTGGTCTTGCTGTGCAACGACCGTGCGGTCCTGGGCCCGTGGGTAAACACCGTGCGGCAGAACATCGTCGCGTGGACCATCGTCTGGTCTCTGGTGCTGTTGTCGTTGGCGTTGACGGCCACGACCTTCTTCCCGGACCTGCCGACGGCCACCATCGAGGCCGGCCTCGCGGGCGGCGCGGTCGTCGGCATCGTCGGGGGCGCCATCGCGATCATCGCCGGCCGGCGGTACCGCGACCTGCGCGATGCGGAGGTCATCGCGCGGACACTCGGAGGTGGCCTGGACCGCGAGGAGGTCGACGAACTCGACGACACCCCGTTGCTCACGCGTGCTGAACGGCGCGCCGTCCGCCGGCAGGACAGGGCGAACTGGCAGACGCCCAACCTCGCCATGCTCGATCGGCCGACGATGTCGCCGATCCGCCGGGCGGGGCTGTTCACCCTGCGCTGCTATCTGGCCGTGGCCGTGGTGTTCGTGATCGTCAAAATCGTCCAGGTGGGTATCGCCTGAATCGGCACCTGGATCGCCGAAGCGAGGCGGCCGCTACTGCGAACCATTCGGCAGCAGAACGATCTTGCCGTGGGTGTGCCGCCGTTCGAGTTCCTCGAAGGCGTCCGCGACCCGGTCCAGCGGATAGGTGGCGGCGACATCGAAATCGAGGGCGCCGGTCGCGACCAGATCGGCCATTTCGGCGAGCACTTCGGGTGTCGACGCCTCGGCGCTGCCTTCGGTCTTGGCGCCGACTTCGGCGGCCTTCTGAAACGCGATGATGGTGTCGATTCGCTCGGGTGCGATGCCGAGGTCCACGGCGAGCTGGACGTAGTCGGGCCCGAATAAGTCGATGAACGCATCGATTCCCTCCGGCGCTGCCTCTCGCAGCCGGGTGGCCAGCTCTTGGAGATCGTTGCCGTAGGCGATCGGGATGACGCCATGGGCGCGCAGCCAGTCGGCGTTGCCGGGTCCCGCGATGCCGAGCACCCGTGCCTTGTGCAAGACCAGCAGTTGTACGACAAGACTTCCGACTCCGCCCGCGGCGGCCGAGACGGCGACCGTCTCACCCGGCTGGGGCGAGACCGAACGGACGGCGGCATACGCCGTCGCGGCCACCACGTACAGCGAACCTGCTACCTCCCAACTCAATTGGGGAGGCTTACGGACCAATTGATCCACCGGGACGGCGGTGTGGGTCGCATGGCTGGACCGGCGGAAGCTGAATCCCAATACCTCGTCGCCCACCGAGAACTCGGTGACCCCGGGCCCGATGGCGGCCACGACGCCGGCGAGGTCGCTGCCCTCACCGGACGGAAAGGTGGTGGGAAAGATGTCGCGCAGCGCCCCGGTCCGGATGGCGGCCTCGCCGGGATTGATCCCCGCGGCCCGAACTTCGACCACCACTTCACCCGGGCCTGGCGACGGCATGTCGATGTCCGCCACGTACAACACGTCACGTCCCCCGTAGCGGTCGAACCGTACGGCACGCGCCCCAGTCGTCATTGCGCTCTCCTTACCCCGCGAATATGCCCAACCCCACGCCAGCATAGGCCGGGCACCGGCGCCACCGGCGGGGTTGTCGGCCCAGGTCGCGAGCCGCCGGCCTTGTTCCCGGCGGCATTTCGCAGTAGCGTCAGGCGCCGCGGCCGAACCGGCTGTCTATCGTCGCTGCCAGGCATGGATTCACGGGGAAGGAATGCCCATGGAGCTCGCCCGAATCACGGTCGCCGGCTGGGCCGTCGCCACCGCGGTGATCGCTACCGCGACCGCCGGCTGCGGCAACGACCACAATGCGTCGTCACCTTCGTCGTCGAGTTCCGCGACTTCCTCGACCAGTTCGAGCACGGTAACGAGTCCGGCGCCGGGACAACCCTCCGATTACAGTTCGCTGCTGATCAAGGCCAGCGATATCGGCGGAGATCTCACGACCCCCCAACCACCCGTGCTGAACCCCAACAATGCGGCGGGCGTCGCACAGCTTTTCGCCAACGCCGACAACAGCCGCCGAATCGGGGACACCATCTTGATCGTCGCCGATCCCGCGGCCGCGGTGGCAGGGCTCGAGAACACCAAGACCAATTACGCGGGCCGGGTCACCGGCACGTGGCAGCCGGTCAATGTCGGTTCCAACGGAGCAATGATTTCCGGTACCTCGCCCGACAATTCCCAGGCGGTGACGGTGCTGTTGTTCACCGAAGGCAAGGCGCTCGTGAATCTGGAATTCGACAGCGCGCCAAACGATCCGATCGATGCCGCCGTTGCGACCGATGTCGGCCGCAAGCAGGACGCCGCGATCAAGAGCGGGTTGCCCAGCTAACCGAGCCGAGGCGCGGCGAACCTGCCGCTGCGCCGTCAGGCCACGACCTCGATGGGGTCGCCGACGTTCACCTGGTTGAAGTACCAGGCCGCGTTGTCCGGGCTGAGGTTGATGCATCCGTGGCTGACGTTGGCGTGGCCCTGCGAGTCGACCGACCAGGGGGCCGAGTGCACGAAGACACCGCCCCAGGTGACGCGGACCGCGTATTGGGCGGTGATCTTGTATCCCTCGGGTGAACTCAGCGGAATACCGATGGTCCGCGAGTCCATCACCACGGTGCGGTCCTTCTCCAGAGCTGTGAAGTCGCCGATCGGCGTCGGGCGGGTGGGCTTGCCCATCGACGCCGGCATCGTGCGGAGGACCTCCCCGTCTCGGCTGACCGTGAACGTGTGCGCCGACAGGCTGGCGACGCCGAGTAACTCGTCACTGGTGTCAAAGCCCGTCGTCAGGGCCTGCACCCCCACCGACACGTGGGTGTGGCTGGGCCAGTAGTGGTTCGGAACCCACTGCACCACGTTGCTTTCGACCCACTCGAAATGGCCTTGCGTATTGCTCGGCGACGCGACATGGATGGAGCGTTCTGCGGCACCGCGGTCGCTGACGGGTGCGGTGAATGTGACCACGACGGGATGGGCGACGCCGACCAGCGCGCCGTCAGCCGGCAAGACCGAGGCCACCCCGGGAACCGGCGCGCGTACCGGGACCGCGGCGACGCTGCGCGTGCCGCTCCCCGACGCGCCCATGGCCGTGATCGCCACCATGACGAATAGATAACGAACCGCTCGACGCATGGCGTTCACCCTTTGAGACGGTGCAGTCAACACAACGGTATTCTACTGGCTGTCTACCCATTACGGCCTTCAGCAAACGATTGCAGCTTCGTCCGCTCGCCACGATAACGATCCGATTGCCGGTTTGGTTCAATTCCATCACGGACGTCGCGGGTCAGGCGCGGACCTGAGCGCCGCCGGCGGGTCGCCGCGAACATTGCCCAAGGTGCCGAGTGTTCCCAATGTGGTTGCATTAGAACGCTATTACCGCCCATGCGTAACCAGCGCCCGGGCCGCGCCTGCCGGGAAACCCCTGTTGACCAGGGTAGTCACGAAAGTTGTTCCAATACAACGAGTTTCACGCGGCGAACCCGTCCGAACTGCCGTCGCGGTCCGATCTTTCGGGACGCATCCGGACACGACTTCGCGACCTGTCGGAGTAAACGTTTTGGCATTGTCGGGCCTTGTGCGAGACACCGGATTGGCCGACGTGCGGGCGACGCGTTAGCCTCAGCGAGGCCGGTGCGCGGAGGCCGAGGAGGTGCGGGTGCTCTTCCGTCAACTGGAGTACTTCGTTGCAGTCGCCCAGGAGCGGCACTTCGCCAGGGCGGCCGAGAAGTGCTACGTTTCCCAGCCCGCACTCTCCGCCGCGATCGCCAAGCTCGAACGCGAGCTGAACGTCACGCTGATCAACCGTGGGCACAGCTTCGAAGGTCTCACGCCCGAAGGGGAACGATTGGTCGTGTGGGCCAAGCGGATCCTTGCCGAACACGACTCGTTCAAGGCCGAGGTGCACGCCGTGCGGTCGGGTATCACCGGCACGCTCCGGCTGGGCACGGTTCCGACGGCCTCAACGACGGCTTCCCTGGTGCTCTCGGCGTTCTGTTCGGCGCATCCACTGGCGAAGGTACAGATCCTGTCGCGGCTGTCCGCCACCGAGCTGTACCGACGGCTGCGCGAATTCGACTTGGACGCAGTGATAGTGCACACCACACCCGATGACGCTCATGAGGTGAGCTTGGTGCCGCTCTACCAGGAGCACTACGTGCTGCTGTCGTCGACGGACATGTTGCCCTCCGGCGCGTCGACGCTGGCGTGGCCGGAGGCCGCGCAATTGCCCCTGGCGTTGTTGTCTGCCGGCATGCGGGATCGCCAGATCATTGACGAAGCGTTCGCCGCCCACGGCATCACCGTCGCTCCGCAGGTTGAAACCGACTCCGTCGCTTCGCTATTGGCCCAGGTTTCCACCGGAAACTGGGCGTGCATCGTTCCGCATACCTGGCTGTGGACGTCGCCGTTGGGCGCGGGAATCCGCGCGGTCGAAATGGTCGATCCGGTGGTGCAGGCCGAGATCGCGCTGGCCACCAATTCGGGCGGACCGGGGTCGCCAATCGCCCGCGCCCTCGCCGCATGCGCACAGGAGCTGGCGCTGAACGAGTTCTTCGACGCGCAGCTGTTGGGTATCACGCGCCGACGTTGACCGCCGCCGGCGGCGGTGTGGCCGCGCTGGTCGGGTTGAGGCTCGCCAGATGTCCGCTTTCCACCCCTGCCGCAGGATCGAGCTCGCAGTCGATGATCGACGGCCCGTTGGAGGCAATCGCTTCGGCCAGCGCCGACCCCAGCTGGGCCGGCGTGGTGACGTGATAGCCCTTGCCGCCGAAGGCCTCTGCGATCAGCTCGTGACGTGCGCGCGCATTGAGTACGGTCGGCGCCGGGTCGCCCCCAGGCGAGGCTTCGTCGCCGCGGTAAACGCCGCCATTGTTGAGGATGACGACGGTCACCGGCAGCCGGTATCGGCAGATGGTCTCGATCTCCATGCCGGAGAAGCCGAACGCGCTGTCACCCTCGATCGCGACCACGGGCTTGCCGGTCTCGACCGCGGCGGCGATGGCGTAGCCCATGCCGATGCCCATCACGCCCCATGTTCCGGTGTCGAGCCGGTGTCGGGGCCGCTCCATGTCGATGACGTTGCGGGCCAGATCCAGTGCGTTGGCTCCTTCGTTCACCACATACACGCCCGGGTTGTCCTGCAGCACAGATCGAATGGCACCGAGCGCGTTGTAAAACCGCATCGGGTGCGGGTCTTCGGCCAGACGCTGGCGCATCTTGGCGTCGTTGCGCGCCTTGCGATCGGCCAGTTCGCTGGTCCATTCCGCGGGCACGGCGATCGGATGCGCGGCCAGGCCGTCACACAGGGCGGACATCACCGAGCCGATGTCGCCGACCAGCGGCGCCGCTATCGGCTGGTTGCTGTCGAATTCCGTCGCCGCGATGTCGACCTGTACGAACTTGGCGTCGGCCGACCATTGCGGCGATTCCCCGTGGCCGAGTAGCCAATTCAACCGGGCGCCGACCAGCAGCACCGCGTCGGCGCGCGCGACCGCCAGTGATCGCGCGGCCGCTGCGGACTGCGGATGTGAGTCAGGCAGCAGCCCCTTGGCCATCGACATCGGCAGGAACGGAATTCCGGTGGCCTCCACAAACTCGCGAATCACGCTGTCCGCCTGCGCATACGCGGCGCCCTTGCCGAGCACGATCAACGGACGCCGCGCCTGTGCGAGCACGTCCAGCGCGCGGTCGACCGCCTCGGACGCCGGTAGCTGCCGCGGGGCAGGGTCGACCGCCCGCCAAATCGTGCCGGAAGCGGCTGAGGCCTCCATGGCCTGGCCCAGCACGTCACCGGGGATGTCGAGGTAGACACCGCCCGGCCGCCCCGACACAGCGGCGCGAATGGCGCGCGCCACGCCGCGCCCGATGTCCTCGACCCGCCCGATCCGATACGCCGCCTTCACGAAAGGCTTTGCGGCGCTGAGCTGGTCGAGCTCACCGTACTCGCCACGCTGCAAATCCACCATCGCCCGATCGCTGGAGCCCGAAATCTGGATCATCGGAAAGCAATTCGTCGTGGCGTTCGCCAGCGCGGCCAGGCCGTTGAGAAATCCGGGCGCCGACACAGTCAGGCAGACTCCAGGACGGCCGGTCAGGAACCCGGCAGCGGCGGCGGCGTTGCCGGCCGACGTCTCCTGCCGAAAGCCGATGTAGCGAATTCCGGATGCCTGTGCGATGCGAGCGAGGTCCGTGATCGGGATGCCGACAACCCCGTAGATGGTGTCGATGTCGTTGGCCTTGAGAGCGTCCACGACAAGATGGAAGCCGTCGGTCAGACGCGTTGACTCCGGAGCTGTGCTGGGAGATGCCGAAACGGTGGCCATGGTGGCGACTCCTCGTGTGCAGATTGACTCGCGTGCGCGGTGATGCCTCACCGATCACTGTTGTCATGGTGCCCGCAGGTGTCCAAGACTAAGCGGCTATGCAGCGATTCACGCCGTCTATCGACCGCGGATCAGCGGTGCGGCACGCCCACTCAATAGGTGTGGGCTATCGATTGTGAGCCGATCGGTATTGGACGGAACAGACGGTGGCGCGGCAAGGTGCGAGCGAGAGCTTTTCAGTCAACCCGGGAGGAGTGGCGCGATGAGGGCGGACTCGATCACTGGCGACGACGTTGTGGCCGAACGGTTCGCGGCGCAACCCGACGACGAAACTCGGGGCCCGCGCGTGGCGGATCTGGTCGAGACGGCGGCGAGCGTGCGACCGGAGGCAGCGGCGCTTGTCGTCACCTCCGAGCGCATACCTGTCACCTACCGCGACCTGATGCGGCTGATTGACGACCTAGCCGGACAGCTGAAGCGGGGTGGTCTGCTGCCGGGGGATCGGGTCGCGCTGCGTGCCGGTAGCAACGCCGAATTCGTCGTCGCCTTGTTGGGCGCCTCCCGTGCGGACCTCATCGTGGTGCCGTTGGACCCGGCGCTGCCCGTCGCCGAGCAGTGCATCCGGAGTGCGGCCGCGGGAGCGCGGGTGGTGCTCGTCGACGGCAACGCGCCTGAGGGCGCCGAAGCCACCCGGGAACCGGGCTTGCGATGCTGGCCGATCGCGGTGAGCGTGGTCCGCGAAGCCGGTGCCCAGCAAGGAACCCTCGCCGTCAACGTGGACGTCGGCGCGCCGCTGGAGCACGACGTTTCGGCGCCCGAGGGGCTGCGGCCCGACGACGCCATGATCATGTTCACCGGCGGAACCACCGGTACTCCGAAGATGGTCCCGTGGACGCACCACAACATCGCCAGCTCGGTGTGCGCCATCGTTGCCGGCTACGGGCTCGGGCCGCAGGACGCGACGGTCGCGGTGATGCCGCTGTACCACGGTCACGGGCTGCTCGCCGCGTTGCTGTCGACCCTGGCATCCGGAGGTACGGTGCTGCTGCCGGCGCCGGGGCGATTCTCGGCGCACACCTTCTGGGACGACATCGCCACTGTCCGGGCAACGTGGTACACCGCGGTTCCGACGATTCACCAGATCTTGCTGGAGCGCGCCAAGACCGAGCGGCCGGGCAGCTCGGCCGCGCTGCGCTTTATCCGCAGCTGCAGCGCTCCACTCACGCCGGAAACCGCTCAGGCACTGCACGATACGTTCGCGGCGCCGGTGGTGTGTGCCTTCGGCATGACCGAGGCGACTCACCAGGTGGCCACGACTCGCATCGAGAGCGTCGATCAAGACGAAAGCCCCGCGGCGACAACTGGTCTCGTCGGCCGGTCGACGGGACCGGAGATCCGGATCGCCGCGCCGGACGGACAGCCGCTGCCCGCGGAAGCCGTCGGGGAGGTGTGGCTGCACGGCCCTACCGTGGTGCGCGGCTACCTCGGTGACCCGGCGATCACGGCGGCCAACTTCACCGGCGGTTGGCTGCGCACCGGCGACCTGGGAACGCTGTCGACGGCCGGCGACCTGAGCATCCGTGGCCGGATCAAGGAACTCATCAACCGGGGCGGGGAGAAGATTTCGCCGGAGCGCGTCGAGGGCGTGCTGGCGAGCCATCCCAACGTGCTCGAGGTGGCCGTGTTCGGTGTGCCGGACAAGCTGTACGGGGAGACTGTGGCTGCGGTGATTGTTCCGCGGAAGTCGCCGTCGCCGTCCGCGGCCGAGCTTGCGGAGTTCTGCCGCGAGCGGTTGGCCGCCTTCGAGGTGCCCAGCGCCTTCCGGCAGGTCGGCGCGCTGCCGCATACCGCGAAGGGCTCACTGGACCGGCGTGCGGTGGCCGACCAGTTCGGCGGCCGGCGGTAGCTGGTAGACCGCGAGAAGTGCTGCACGACAAAGTGTTTGGATGGGAATCGGCTCGAGCTCAGGGAGCGGAGGATGTGACGTTTCCCCACGCGGCGCGCGCGCCCGACTCGCCGATGCGGTAGGTCTGCACCAGGGTGGCCAGGGCGGCGAGGATCACCAACACCCCGACCGCCGAGTGCAGGGCCAGTTTGACGGTACGTCCGCGGGTCTGGCGAAGGTAGACAGCGGTGAGCAGCGCGACCGAGGCCAGCAACGCCGCCACCATGTAGATGAGGGTCGCGCCGAGTCCTTCGTGTGTCGTCAGCTCCGGTGAGGTTCCGACGCGGGATGCCAACCACGCGCCCGAGCTGGTGGTCAACGGGGTTAGGACGGTTGTACCCACGGCCAGCAGCAGAACCAGCCAGATCAGCCGTCGACGCGCCGCGGGCCACAGCACACAGAGGATAGCCAGGATCGCGGTCAGCGGACCCAGGACGACGACGAAATGGTTGAGCAGGATGTGTGCGGGAAGCCCGTTGAACGTCGACATAGGTACCAATTTCACCCTATGTCACGCGTTTTCAAACGCTTTCGGGCCGCCCCATGCCGTCTCGGGCCTTATCAGGCCTTATCAGGCCTTATCAGGCATTGTCAGGCTGAGGTCTTCACCCGCGCGGCGGCGGATTCCGGCATGGGTTCGTAGCGGACGAACGCACGGGTGAACGACGCGGCCCCATGGGACAGTGAGCGCAAGTCGATTGCATACCGGGTCAGCTCGACCTGGGGCACCTCGGCTTTGACCACGGTGCGTTCGTGGCCGGCGGTGTCCGTGCCGAGCACGCGGCCGCGCCGTCCCGACAGGTC
>Ga0210389_10005239_pt1 | contig 10057 bp, 9 predicted proteins | sample IncBWH28OmetaG_FD_160127 | JGI IMG/M metagenome (GOLD analysis project Ga0210389, IMG submission 160127) | Forest soil microbial communities from Barre Woods Harvard Forest LTER site, Petersham, Massachusetts, United States - Inc-BW-H-28-O ...
CCTGTCCTTCGCGTGCAGCTTTTCGCGCTTCATCTGCGCGAGCGTGAAGTCGTCAAGCGGCAGGACGCCGAGTTCGGCATCCAGAACCTGCTTGTCCAGCTCGCGATGGCGATGGTAGAGCTGGCGGAACTCGACATCGGACTTGAGCAACGCATCCAGCTCTTCGCGCGGTTGGCTTTCGAACATGGCGTTTGACCTCCTCTGCTTCGGTGAATTTCGGGAGTCGGAAATGCAAACGCCCCGCTCGATACCGGGCGGGGCGTTCTGGTTTTCGGATGCATGGCTGCGTGTGGCGCTGCTGCCTCGGAGCCTGCATCGCGGAGCTGCATGCTCCAGACGACGCGTTGCTCCGGAAAGTCGACTGCGCTCATGGGCCAGATCCGATCCTCCATGCATCGGATGACGCATGGGAAATTGAAGCTACTCCTGCCCATGGAAGCCCGCAAGTGGCTCGGCAAGCCCTTGAATGCGCGACAGCTTGCGTCTCAACCCAGACGATACGCATGCATCCCGGAGAATCGCCAGGGCGCCGCATTTGACCGCAAGCCACTGATCCTTCGGTCAATTTGTATTGCGCAGGGCGATTACTTCCACGCGGCTGTTGCGCGCCCGGCCCTGCGCCGTCGCATTGGAGGCCACCGGCTGTTCGGCACCGAGACCGACTGCCTGCACGCGGCTGGCGGGGATGCCCGCCGCTCGCAGCACGTTCTTCAGCGCATCTGCGCGCTGTTGCGACAGGACCAGGTTCTTCTGCGGATTGCCACTGTTGTCGGTGTGGCCTTCGACGCGGATCATCGCGTCGGGATGCTCCTGGACGAAGGCCACGAGCGCATCGACCTGCGCCTTCACATGCGGATCCTTGCGCAGGCTGGCACCGGCCGGCGCGAAGGCCGATCCGTACACCACGATCGATGGACCACGTGGTTCGGAGCCACCCGGCGTGGGCGGGTTCGACGTGGCTGCGCCGGTCAGTGCCGCTTCCTGTTGCGCGAGCGCCGCGGCTTTGGCGCGGGCTTCGGCCAATGCGCGCGCCTGGTCGGATTCGTCGCTGGCGATTCCGGCTGCCTGTTGCTGCTGCGCTTCGCGATCGGCTTCGGCGCGCTGCGCCTCCTCCTCACGTGCCTTGTCCTGCATCCGCAGGCGTTCGGCCTCCTGGCGCGCGCGATCGGCGTCGCGACGGCTGGCTTCGAGCAGGATGCGGTCGTGCTCGCGGTCGAGCTGGTCGATCTGATGCTCGGCCAGTTCGGCCTGGGCGGCGTACTGTGCGGCCGCCAGGCGGCGTTCGGCGATGTAAAGGGCCTCTTTGCGTTCGTCCGAGCGTGGCGAGGTTTGCGCGAGCGCATCCAGTGCCTGGTGCGCCCTCATCCGGTCGGCAGCCCCGAGTTGACCCAGCGAAGGATCGGCGTCGAGTTGCGCGAGCTGCCCGGTCAGCCGCTGCAGGTCCGGATCCGCGGGAGGCTCGGCGCGGACGGTTGCGAACATCAGGATTCCCGCGAGGGCGAGCGTCGCGCCGATGCGTGAGCGGCTCATGGCAGGGGCTCCTGGTCGAGCAGGCTGTGGCGCAGGTTGGCGTTGTCCTGGGTCTTGATCGCCACCTGCGACTGCGCGGCCAGCGCGCGGCCCTTGGCACGCGCGAGGTCGGCATCGGTCTGTGCCGCTTCGATCAGTGCGCGGGCCCGGTCGTAGTCCTGCTTGGCCATTGCCGCCTGCGCGGCGGCCAGTTCGGTGCGGGCGGCGGCGAGTTCATCCGGGGCGTAGTGCTGGCTGTCGGGGTTGGTCGCGACCGCGATGGCGGCGTTGGCGGCGCCCAGTTCGGCGGTCGGCGGCGGCATGCTGGCGCAACCGGCCATCCCGAATAGCAGACAGGCTGTCACAAGGGTACGATGGATTTTTCGCCGCGATGGTGTCATAAGAATCCAAGGGGGACGGGGGCCATCGCGGCTATTGTCCGAAGCTGCCCGCGTGCTTGCAACGGCCCCGCCCAACGTACAGGGGAAACCACACGATGGATATCGAATACTTCCTGAAACTGATGGCGGAAAAAAACGCCTCCGACCTCTTCCTGACCACCGGTGCGCCGGTGAACATGAAGGTCGAGGGCAAATTGTACGCCCTCGGCAACACCGGCCTGCCGCCGGGCCTGGTCAAGAAGATTGCCTACTCGCTGATGGACGAAACCCAGGTCGCGGTCTTCGAGCGCGACCTGGAGATGAACATGGCGATCTCGGTCAGCGAGGCCGGGCGTTTCCGCGTCAACGTGTTCAAGCAGCGCGGCGAGCTGGGCATGGTGATTCGATCGATCAAGAGCGAGATCCCGAGCATCGAGCAGCTCAAGCTGCCATCGATCATCAAGGACATCGTGATGGAACCGCGCGGCCTCGTGCTGGTGGTCGGTTCCACCGGATCGGGCAAGTCCACCACCCTGGCCGCGATGATCGACCACCGCAACAACAACACGACCGGTCACATCCTCACCATCGAGGACCCGATCGAATTCCTGCACCGGCACAAGAAATCCATCGTCAACCAGCGCGAGGTCGGCCTCGACACGCACGCCTTCCACAACGCCCTGAAAAACGCGATGCGCGAAGCGCCGGACCTGATCCTGATCGGCGAGATCCTCGACGCGACCACGATGGAGGCCGCGATCGCCTTCGCCGAAACCGGCCACCTGTGCCTGGCGACCCTGCACTCCAACAACGCCGACCAGACCCTCGAGCGCATCCTCAACTTCTTCCCCGAGACTGCGCACAAGAACGTCCTGATGAACCTCGCGCTGAACATGAAGGCGGTGATTTCGCAGCGCCTGGTGATCGGCCTGGACGGCCGTCGCGTCCCCGCCAGCGAAATCCTGATCAACACGCCGCTGATCCGCGACCTGATCCGCCGCGGCGAGGTGCACGAGATCAAGCAGGCCATGGAGGAGTCGCTGCAGGAAGGCATGCACAGCTTCGACCAGTCCCTGTACCGGCTGTTCAAGGACGGCAAGGCCGACCTGGAAGAGGTGCTGCGCAAGGCCGATTCGCGCGACGGTCTGGCGCTGAAGATCCGCCTTTCGGAAGGCGCAACGGGCGAACACGATCCCTATGCGGAAGTGTTTACCCCCCTCCCGCCGGCGACCATCTAGGCCAGATTGCGTCCCATCAACCGCCTTCTCGCTCAGGAGGCGGTAGGCGCGTCCGGCTGACGCTCCGGACGTGCCATGTCGAACGCGGGCAGCCTCATGCAGGCATCGTGGATGCGGCGGATGGTCGGATAGGAGTCGATCTCGACGCTGAAGCGGCGCGCGTTGAACACCTGCGGGATCAGGCAGCAATCGGCCAGTCCCGGCTGCTCGCCGTCGCAGAAGGTGCCGGTCGACAGGTGCTCGGCCAGCATGTTCTCCACCGCGCCCAGTCCCTCGCGGATCCAGTGGCGCACCCATTCGTCGCGTTCCGGCGAGGGCACGTTCCAGACGTGCTCGAAATACTGCATCACCCGCAGGTTGTTCAGCGGATGCACGTCGCAGGCGATCGCCTGTGCGATCGCGCGCGCGCGCGCGCGATCGCGTGCCGTGGCCGGCAGCAGCGGCGGGTCGGGCCAGGTCTCGTCGAGGTATTCGATGATCGCCATCGACTGCCGGACGGTGCGGTTGCCGTGCATCAGCGCGGGCACCAGCGCCTGCGGCTGGACGGCGCGGTATTCCAGGGTGTGCTGCTGGCCGCCGCCCTCGAGCAGGTGCACGGGTATGGTTTCGTAGTGCAGGCGCTTGATGTTCAGTGCGATGCGTACGCGATAGGCCGCGCTCGAGCGCCAGTAGCTGTAGAGCCGCAACTTCTCGTGGATCATGTCATTCCACCCGTCCCGCGACGACCGTGCCAGACCCGCAGGCTAGCCTTTGCGGGCAGTGATGGAAAGCGCCCGGCCGCCGATCCGGTGCATGGCCCGACGTGCGGTCGCCGGGACCGCGCCCAACGGCGGCCGGAGAACCCTCAGTCGACCTTGCGGATGACTTGTTCGATCGCTCCGAACACGCTGGACCCTAGGCCTTGCGGATGACCTGTTCGATCGCTCCGAACACGCTATGGCCATCCTGGTCGAGCATCTCGATACGGACCGTATCGCCGAAGGACATGAACGGCGTGATCGGCGCACCGGTCTCCAGCGTCTCCACGGTGCGCTTTTCGGCGAAGCACGAAGCGCCGAGCGAGGTGTCCTGGTTGGCGACGGTACCTGAACCGACGATCGTTCCGGCCGACAGCGGCCGCGTCCTGGCGGCGTGCGCGACAAGCTGCGCGAAGTCGAACTGCATGTCCACGCCGGCCTCCGGCGCACCGAACCACGCACCATTGATGTGCGTGAGCATGGCCAGATGGACCTTGTTCCCACGCCATGCCTCGCCCAGCTCGTCGGGCGTGACAAACACCGGCGACAGCGCCGAACGCGGCTTGGACTGCAGGAAGCCGAAGCCCTTGGCGAGTTCGGGCGGGATCAGATTGCGCAGGCTCACGTCGTTGACCAGGCCGATCAACTGGATGTGCTGCGCGGCCTGCGCGGGGGTCGCCGCGATCGGCACGTCGTCAGTCACCACCACCACTTCGGCCTCGAGGTCGATGCCGTAAGCAGCGTCCGGCACCAACGCCGGATCGCGTGGTCCGTAGAAGCCCGCACTCACCGCCTGGTACATCAGCGGATCGGTATAGAAGCTCGCCGGGACTTCGGCGCCGCGTGCGCGGCGCACACGCTCGACGTGCGGCAGATACGCGCTGCCGTCGACGAATTCGTAGGCGCGCGGCAGCGGCGCGGCGAGCTGATTCATGTCGAGGTCGAAGGCGCTTTCGGCATCGCCCGCATTCAATCGCTCCGACAGTGCGTTCAGGCGTGGCGCGGCGTTCGACCAGTTCTCCAGAGCGTGCTGCATCGTGTCCGCGATGCCCGCGGCGCGCACTGCACGCGACAGATCCCGCGAAACGACGATCAGCGTGCCGTCCCTTCCGCCTTCCTTCAATGAACCCAGTTTCATCGCTTCGATCCGTCCGACGTTCGAGGGTGCGATTGTACGCCGCCGGCATTCCTCTCGATCTCCATCGACGCCGGATTCGAACGACGCGCACGCATGTCGAAAGAATCTCTCGTCCAAACAAAAAGCCCGCCGATTGGCGGGCTTTCGTTGCCGTGTCGCTGATGGCGGCGGACTACTGTTTGGCAGCCCCGGATGGATTCGAACCACCGAATGCCTGAGTCAGAGTCAGGTGCCTTACCGCTTGGCGACGGGGCTATAAAGCAATTGTAGCGCTCGTAGGACCGGCGTTTCCTTTGAAAGTCCGCACATGGATGAGCGGGCTTTTCCGAGGGACTCGGATTACCGTTTCGAGAACTGCGTCGCGCGACGCGCCTTGTGCAGGCCGACCTTCTTGCGCTCGACTTCGCGCGCATCGCGGGTCATGAAACCGGCCTTGCGCAGGTCGCCTTTCAGCGTTTGTTCGTACTCGACCAGCGCGCGGGCGATGCCGAGGCGGATGGCGCCGGCCTGGCCCGTGCTGCCGCCGCCGGCGACCGTGACCTGGATGTCGAAGGTCTCGGTGTGGCGGGTCAGCTCGAGCGGCTGGCGCACGATCATGCGCGAAGTCTCGCGGCCGAAGAACTCGTCGAGCGGACGCTCGTTGACGATGATCTTGCCGTTGCCGCCGCTGCGCAGGAATACGCGGGCGGTGGAGGACTTGCGGCGGCCGGTGCCGTAATTGGGTTGGGCGGGCATCTTAGATATCCAGGACTTGTGGCTGCTGCGCTTCGTGGGGGTGATCCGCGCCCTTGTACACCTTGAGCTTGCGGAACATCGCGCGGCCGAGCGGATTCTTCGGCAGCATGCCCTTCACGGCGATCTCGATCGCGCGCTCGGGCTTGCGGGCCAGCATCTGGCCGAGCGACTCGGACTTGAGGTTGCCGATGTAGCCGGTGAACCGGTGGTACATCTTGTCGGACAGCTTCTTGCCGGTCACGGCAATCTTCTCGGCGTTGATCACGACGAGGTAATCGCCGGTATCGACGTGCGGGGTATAAACCGGCTTGTGCTTGCCGCGGAGGCGGGAAGCGAGTTCGGAACTGAGACGGCCGAGGGTCTTACCGGCGGCGTCAACCACGTACCAATCGCGCTTCACGGTCTCCGTCTTGGCGCTGAAAGTCTTCATCACAGCTCCGACGGGAACGTTTTAGGGGTAGCAAAGAGCGGAAATGATAGCGGCCTTTCCGGGGTATGGCAAGTCGCCCCCAACCTGCGTGCTACGATCAAGGGATGTCCTCGCCCGCAAGCGCCCCTGCCGATCAGTCCGGACGTGGCGGCGGCGATCCTATCCTGGCGCTCGCCGATCGTTGCGTGCAGTGCGGCCTGTGCCTGCCGCACTGCCCGACCTACCGGCTCGACCGCTCGGAAACCGAGTCCCCACGCGGACGCATCGCACTGGCGCGCGCGTACGTCGATGGTGCGCTGGAACCCGATCCTGTCGCCGACGCGCACCTCGACCACTGCCTGGGATGCCGACGCTGCGAGGCCGTCTGCCCGGCGGGCGTGCAGTATGGCGATCTGCTGGTCGAGGTTCGACAGCGACAGCGCGAGCGGCGTGGCGCCGGCCGGCGGCAGCTCGCGATCGAATGGCTTGCGGCGCGTCCTGCGCTGCTCGATCGCCTGCTCGGCGTCTACCGGGCGCTGTACCCTTTGCTTCCGAAGCGGCTGCCACGACCGCCGCGCACTGTACGAATCGAACGGACACCATCGCGGACGATGGCATCGCCGAAGCAGGTCGCGCTGTTCCGCGGCTGCGTCGCGCGCCGTTACGACATGGGCGTTCATGCCGCACTCGCGCGCCTGTGCGCGGCTGCGGGACTGGACGTCGCGGTACCCGAATCGCAGACCTGCTGCGGTGCGCTGCACGCGCATGCGGGCAATCGCGAGGCTGCGGCCCAGCTGGCGCTATGCAATCGCGCGGCATTCGCCGTCGGCGTGCCTGTCCTCAGTTCCGCCAGCGGTTGCCACGAGGCGCTCGCCGAGGCGCTCGATGGCCATGCGCCGGTGCGCGATGCCTGCGCCTTCCTGCTGACGCACGCCGATGCGCTGCGCTTCCGTCCGGTGCAGGTGCGCGTCGCCCTGCATGTTCCGTGCACGCAGCGCGCGGTCGTGAAGAGCGACGCCGCGCTGCGTGCCCTGCTCGCGCGCATTCCGCAACTCGATCTGGTCGAACTGCCCGATACCGGCTGTTGCGGTGCCGCCGGCAGCTACATGTTCGACCAGCCCGAGCGAGCGCACGCCCTGCGCCAGCCCGTGCTCGATGCATACGCCCGCAGTGGCGCAAGCCTGCTGCTTTCGGCGAACATCGGCTGCCGCCTGCACCTTGCGATGGGCGACACCGAAATCCCCATGCGCCATCCACTGCAGTTCCTTGCCGAGCATCTCGCCGGACCCTCATCGTCATGAACGCATCGCGCCGCTACAGCCGACTGGATCGCCTGCTGATGGAAGCCGAACACGCGCTCGGCAGCGCGTTGATCGCACAGCCGGTCGCGCGCACCGCCAACCCGGCAGCGGATGTGGCCGAGGCCGAGCTGGACCCATCCCAGCGCATGCACGCCGCGGGCCTGATGCGCGTGAATCATGTCGGCGAAGTGTGCGCGCAGGCGCTGTACTGCGGGCAGGCCGCGGTAGCGCGCGATCCGGTCACGCGCAGGCAACTGCTCGCCGCCGCCGCCGAGGAAACCGATCACCTCGCCTGGTGCGGACAACGCCTGCGCGAACTCGATGCGCGGCCGTGCCTGTTCAACCCGCTCTGGTACGCCGGCAGCTACGCGATCGGCGCACTGGCAGGTCTGCGCGGCGACGGCTGGAACCTCGGCTTCGTCGTCGAGACCGAGCGCCAGGTCGAGGCGCACCTCGAAGAGCACCTGCAATCGCTGCCCGAAGCCGACGCGCGCAGCCGCGCGATCGTGCAGGTCATGAAGGCCGACGAGGCCCGGCATGCCGAACGTGCGCAGGAGGCGGGTGCGCGTGCGCTGCCGACTCCGGTCCGGCAGGCGATGCGCGTGGCAAGCGCCCTGATGAAGGCTGTCGCGTACCGTCTCTGACGCTTGGCTTCCCGTCCAGCGTCGACCTGCTTCGCCTTCATGAAACGGGCAACGACGCGTGTCGAGCTCACGCGCGGGTCGATTGTGGACGGTCGCGCGTGGCCTGCGGACGGATGCCGACCGCGGCGCGCGGATTGCATCTCCATCGCCGCGCGATGCAACTTGATCGCGATTTTTGACAGCATCATCGCGTTGCGATGCAGGTGCATCACGACGCCATCATGTTTGATCGTATCGCGATGATGTTGCATTGCGTCGGCATCATGCGGCGGCGGATGCGATGCAGTTGCATCGCATCGTGATCCAACTGCATCGCGTCGTGATGATGTTGCATCGCGATGAGATCAAACATTCATGCGTCACGATGCAGTTGGATCGCCGCGCGATCATGCTGGATCGCGATGCGATGCACCTTTCTTGCTACGCGATGATGTTGGATGGCGTTGCGATCCGACATCATTGCGTTCCGATCGCGTGTTCTCGCAGCGCGATGTGCCGTCGCCGGACGCGATCAAGTTGGATCACGACGTGATGAAGTTGCATCGCTGCGTGATCAAGGTGCATCGCAATGGCTCTTGCCATCATTGACCGCCAGGAAACGACGTGCAGCCGGTCTCGAAACGGCTTCCCGCCATGGACGCATGACTTCGCCGGGACAGCCCGAAAAAAGCCGGCGCGAGGCCGGCTTTTTCCCGAAGCACCATCACCCACTCACCAGATGATGACCCGCTTGTCCGGCGCGACGTACATCTTGTCGCCGGGCTTGACGTCGTAGGCGTCGTAGAAGCCGGGCTGGTTCACGACCGCACCCAGTACGCGATCCACCGGGATCGAATGCGGGTCGGTCTTGATCTGCTCGATCATGGCATCGTCGCGATTCTTCTCGCGGAACACCTGGGCGAAGCCGGCGTAGAAGCGCTGCTCGCCGGTCATGCCGTCGATCACCGGCGCGGGCTTGCCGTGCAGCGAGATCTTGTAGGCCTTGTAGGCGATGGCCAGGCCGGAGTTGTCGGCGATGTTCTCGCCCAGGGTGAGTTCGCCGTTGATGTGATAGCCCTTGACCGGCTCGAACGCCGAATATTCGTCGACCAGCGCCTTGGTCTTGGCCGCGAACGCCTCGTGGTCGGACTTGCTCCACCAATCGTGCAGGTTGCCGGCGCCGTCGTACTGCGAACCCTGGTCGTCGAAGCCGTGGCTGATCTCGTGGCCGATCACCGCGCCGATCGCGCCGTAGTTGACCGCATCGTCGGCCATCGGATTGAAGAATGGCGGCTGCAGGATCGCGGCCGGGAACACGATCTCGTTCATCTCGGGGTTGTAGTAGGCATTGACGGTCTGCGGCGTCATGCCCCATTCGGTGCGGTCGATCGGTTTGCCGAGCTTGTTGATGTTGCGCATGTACTCGAACTCGTTGGCGCGGGCGACGTTGCCGAGCAGGTCGTTGCGGTCGATCTTCAGCGCCGAGTAGTCGCGCCACTTGTCGGGATAACCGAGCTTGAGCATGTATTGCGACAGCTTGGTCAGCGCCTGCTGCCTGGTCTGCGGGCTCATCCAGTCGAGTGTGTTGATGCTCTGCTGGTAGGCGGCGAGCAGGTTGTGCACGAGTTCGGTCACGCGCGCCTTGCTCTCCGGCGGGAAGTAACGCGAGACATAGACCTGGCCGAGCTGTTCGCCCATGCTGGCCTCGACCACGCGCACGCCACGCTTCCAGCGCGGACGGTTCTCGGGGATGCCGCGCAGGGTGGTGCCGTAGAAGGCGAAGTTCTCGTCGACGAAGGCCTTGTTGAGGTACGGCGCCGAAGCGTGCAACGCCTGCCAGCGGAAATACGTTTTCCACACCGGCAGCGGGGTGCTGCTGATGATGTCGGCCAGTCCCTTGAAGTAGCTCGGCTGGCTCACGATCACGTAATCGACCTTGCCGGTGACGCGTGCGTCGGCGAGGAAGGTCGTCCAGTCGAAACCGGGC
>Ga0210389_10005241_pt1 | contig 10056 bp, 6 predicted proteins | sample IncBWH28OmetaG_FD_160127 | JGI IMG/M metagenome (GOLD analysis project Ga0210389, IMG submission 160127) | Forest soil microbial communities from Barre Woods Harvard Forest LTER site, Petersham, Massachusetts, United States - Inc-BW-H-28-O ...
GCCGCCGCGGACGGCCTGCACTACGCCCACGAGCGGCTCGGCCCCGGCGGCGAGCCGTTCGGCATCGTCCACCGCGACGTCTCGCCGTCGAACGTGCTCGTCTCCTACGACGGCGCGGTGAAGGTCTCCGACTTCGGCATCGCCAAGTGGGCGCTCCAGCGGACCCGGACGCAGGAGGGGACCCTGAAGGGGAAGTTCGCCTACATGTCGCCCGAGCAGTGCCGTGGGCGCGCGGTCGATCGCCGCAGCGACGTCTTCGCGCTGGGGACCATCCTTTACGAGCTGACGACCGGCGCCGCGCCGTTCACCGGCGCAAGCGATCTCGAGATCCTGAACCGGATCGCCACCGGCGTGGCCTCCCCGCCGGTCTGGCCCGAGGAAAAGGGCGTCTACCCGGCGGCGCTGTCCGACGTGGTGATGCGGGCGCTGGCCCCCGATCCCGACCACCGCTATCCGACCATGCAAGCGCTGCAGGTCGCGCTGGAGACCTTCGCGCGCGAGGCGAGCATTTCGGTCTCGACGGTCGCGCTCGGCGGATTGATGCAGCGGCTGTTCGCGGAAGAGCTGGCGGCCTGGCACGAGGCCCAGCGCGCCGGCAAGTCGCTGGGCGAGCACCTGGCGGCGAGGCCGGCGACCGTTCGCGCCGCCGGCGCCGAGGAGCGCACCGCGACCGACGCGTTCGGGCCGACCCGCCGGAGGGTGACCGCCGGAAGGAAATGGGCGCGCGCGCTGGCTCTGACGGTTTTCGCCGCGGTGTTTGCGCTGGCCGGGGGGCTGGCCGCGAAGAGATGGAAGACCGACGCCGAGCGCGCCGCGACGGCGCCTCCGGTCGCGGTGCCCGCGCCCGTCGCACCGGCAATGATGCCCGCGGCGGCCGAAATGAAGCTGCCTCCCGCCACCAAGATCGTCGCCGCCGAGGGGGTCGCCCCGCCGCCCGCCGCGGCGCCGCCGCGCGTCCGCCGGGTCAAGCGCGCGCGCTCCGAAACGACGACGGCGCCGCCCGCGCCGGTCTCGCGCCTGCACACCTGGGACCCCGACTCGCCGAAGCCGCCCTGAGCCTGCCCGCGTCCCGGGCCGACGCGGCGATTCGACACGTCTCACTCCAAGCGGTAGCGTCGTGAGCGACTGGAGGCGCGAGAGGAATGGTCCGGCATCTCCGTTCGTGCACCTGTCTCGCGCTCTTCTGGTTGGCTGCCGGTTGCGGCCAGCCTCCGCTGCCGGGCGTGCTGGTGGGCGTGTCGGCGCACTTCCGCCTCTTTGTCGATCCCAATTTCGACCTCGCCCCTCCGGCCGCCTACATGCGAGGCGCCGACGGCCTCGCTGCGCTGGAGACCGATTGGGCCGACAAGCGGACGATGCTGGGAATGCCGGAGGGGAGAAAGATCGACTACCACCTGCTCGGCGCGGATCACGTCGCCGCCGCGTGCGACGGGGAAGCCGAGTCGGGTTGCGAGCTGCAAGACAAGCTGGAGATCGCGGCCCCCTATCTCCCCTACCAGCACGAGCTCATGCACGCCTATATGGAGCTCCTCGCCCCCGGGGCCCTGCCGATCCCGTTGATCGTCGAGGGGGCCGCGCAGTCGATTGGTTGTGGCACGCAAGAGGGAACCGATCTGACCTACAGCGTCCCCTGGCAACAGGCGGTGACCGAGACCTCGCTCGACAGCAGGCAAGACGTCTATCAGGAGGGCGGGCTCCTGGCGCGGTACTTGATCCGGACAGAGGGGGCCGACGCGTTCGTTCGCTATTACGGGCAGGCACCCCGGCGCCGAGATCCGGCGCTGTTCGCAGAGAATTTTTTCAACTTCTGGAACATGAGCATCGACGATGTCTGGGCCGCCATGCACGTCGTGGAGCCGGGCGCGGACACCACCGACGCATCAATCTGCCCCTGCTCGCTGCCTGCGCTTCCGACCGGGGGTGAGCCGATCGCCAACGACCTCGATACGAACCCCTACTGGACGCTGCCGAACCCGCCCGGAGGGTCGGTCGGCCTCACCGCCCCCGACGGCGGCAATCTGACCTTCCAAGACTGCCAGGGGACCGCGCCGCTCTTCGGCGGCAGCAGCGCCGCGGTGATCCAATTGCCGTCCGACGGGCGGCAGCGGTATCTCCAATCACCGATCACCAGCTCCACCGTCGTCGCCGACTACCTGTCCGAGAGCTGCGAGGGGACCGTTCCCTTCCAGCTCCCAGCGGGTTTCTGGGACGCCGGCCAGAGCAGCGTTCTCCAGACCATCGCCAGGCAAACGACCGCGGCGGGCATCACGATGTATTTGCAGATCCAGGTCCCGTCCGCCACGCATGTGTCCACGTATGGTCCGGCGGACGAAATTTGCGGCAGCTGCGCCTTCGACCAGGGACCTTGTCAACCGCCGCCCGCCCCAACCGGTGGAATGACCGGCGCAGCTTTCGGTCCCATCTCACCGGTCGCTCCCGGACCTCTCTATTTGAAGCTGACGTTCCCCTCGCTCGGGCCAGGAGGTTTCTTACCCGCCGAGGTCGCGGACTGGATCGCCTTCCTGAACTGATGCCGGCGGCGCGAGTCAATTTGCGTCGGTGGGCATCGATCGGAGCGACCGCGATCGCGTTCTTCGCCTGGCTCTGCGCCGCCGCGCCGACAGCCCGGGCGCAGACGGCTCCGTCGACGCCGAGGGCCGGTCCGCCCAGCAAGGGTGATCGCGGTCGCCTCTTCCTGCGCCTCGCCTTGGGCACGGTCTATCTGCACGAAAGCTGGTCCCCATCGGGTGGCGGTTCGGGCGCCGTCTACGGAGGATGGGGAACAGCGCTCGATGCCTCGCTCGGGCGAACCGTTCGGCCTGGTCTCAGCGTCGGAGGACGTTGGCAGATTGCCGCCGTCGTCGACGCGAACGAGTCCTATCGGGGATCGACGTACGTGGCGACTCAGACGGCCCGCCTGCTCGACACGATCGCGGTTTTCGTGGACGACGTCCCCAACCCTCGGCGCGGTTTCCATTTTGGCGGAAGTGTCGGGGTTCTGGCGGCGTCGAACCTGGACGGCTTCTACGGAACCGTCTCGACCGGTTGGGGAGCGGTCGTCTCGGGCCACGTCGGCTACGAAGTCTCTTTCTCCAAACGTTGGTCGGTCGGCGTGCTCGCAGGCCTCGCGGTCTATCGCTATTGGGACAGCGAGGCGGGCGTCTCGTCGACGTCCGACGGTCTGCTGCCTACATTGGCGCTGTCGTTCAGCTTCGAGTAGCGACGTACGGTCTCGACAGCGCGTCGGCCGGGGCATAACGTGGACGGGCCATTCAGCGTAGGCCTTCACCTCGATCCGGGCACCTACGGCGCGCTTTTCGCTGCGGCCTGTTGGCCCTCCTCGTGGGCGGCGCGGTTTCGCTCCCGGCAGCCGCGCGCGCCGCCGGGCCGACGCCGGGAGTCCCTGACAGCGGACCGGGCGAGCTGGAAGGGCCGATGCATCCCGCGGCGCAGGCGTTCTACGATCGGGCGCTGAAGGGATTCGAGACGCACGACTACGCGGCAGCGATCGGCGATCTGGAAGAAGGCTTCGCGCTCGATCCCCGCCGCGAGTTCCTGTTCGCCGAGGCGCAGGCCAAGCGGCTCGCCGGTGACTGCCGGGGCGCGGTCGTCCTCTACCAGCGCTTCTTGACCACCAGGCCGCCGGCGCTGCAGATGGACGCCACGCAGATCGCGCTGGCGCGCTGTGCGCAGGAGCTGGCCAGGAAACCCGAGGTGGTGATCATGACGCCGCCGCCCGCGCCCCCGCCGCCGAGACCGGCGCCGCCGCGCTGGAGCCGCGACCCCTGGGGACTGGCGCTGACCGGCACGGGCGTGGTCGCGCTCGGCATCGGGCTCGGCTACCTGGTGGCCGCCGAGAGCGCGCGCAGCGACGCCGAGAGCGCGCCAACTTACGCCGCCTACCAGAGCCGCTGGTCGATCGCCGGCGCGCGCCTCGACGTCGCGATCGGCGCGCTGGCGATCGGCGCGGCGCTCACGGCGACCGGGGTGACCCGCTTCTTCCTGGTGCGGCGGCGCGCGCGGAACGACTTCGTCGCCGTCTGGCTGGGCCCCGGGATGCTCGGGGGGGCATTTTGAATCGGGCGGGCTTCGCTGCGCCGGTCGAGCTGCTCGCGCTGGCCGCGCTCGTTGCCTGGCTCCCGGCCTGCTTCGGTCCTGGCGACTTCGTCTGTCACGCCGACGGACAGTGCGGCGTGGACGCCTTCTGCGAGATGAACAACCGCTGCAGCGACTTCGACGCGACCTGCGCCTCCCACCGTCGCTATCTGCAAGCGGCCGGCGACGACTCCGGGGCCTGTGTCGCCGCCTCCTGCGCGGCCAACCCGATCGTCGCGCTGTCGGCCGGCGGCTCGGCGAGCTGCGTGTTGCGCCAGGACGGCGGCGTCAGCTGCTGGGGGCGCAACGACGACGGGCAGCTCGGCGACGGAACGATCACCCCCCGTTCGGCCAGCGTGCGGGTCTCGGGGCTCACCGATGCCATCGCGCTCGCGGCGGGCGAGCGGCACGCCTGCGCCGTGCGCGCAGCCGGCACCGTGGTCTGCTGGGGGGCCGACGACACCGGACAACTGGGCGACGGCGGCGGCCCCGATCAGCGCACGCCGATCGCCGTCCCGGGCGTCGCCACGGCGACGGCGGTGGCGGCGGGCTCGGGGTTTTCCTGCGCGCTGCTCGCCGACCGCAGCGCCGTCTGCTGGGGTGACGATCAGGACGGGGAGATCGGCGACGGCGCGCCCGGCGCCACGCCGCGCCCACCGACGCCGGTGCTCGGGCTGGCGGGCGCGCGCTCTCTCTCGGCGCACTGGCAACACGCCTGCGCGATCCTCTCCGACGGCTCGGTCGCCTGCTGGGGGAGCAACTCCACCGGGCAGCTGGGCGACGGCACGGAGGTCAACCGCGCCCAGCCGGTCGCCGTCCCTGGTCTGCAGAACGTCGTCGCCGTCGCCACCGGCCTCTCACACACCTGCGCCATGACCGCCGGCGCAGTCCGCTGCTGGGGCGACAACAGCCAGGGGCAGCTGGGGAGCAACGCGAGCGGCACCTCCGGATCGACGCAACTGACGCTGGTCCCGACGGTGATCGATCCCGTGGCGATCGCGGCCGGCGCCCAGCACACCTGCGCCGTGCGCCTCAACGGCCAGGTCCTTTGCTGGGGGCAGAACAGCACCGGCCAGCTGGGCGAGGGGTCGATGACCAGCCTGCCCCAGCCAGTCCCCGTCACCGGCCTCACCAACGGCGTCAATGTGACCGCCGGCGCGACCTTCTCCTGCGCCACCACCAGCGACGGCGCCATCTTCTGTTGGGGCGACGACCACTACGGACAGCTCGGGACCGGGCACGACGTCGTCCGGCCGCTTCCAGCGACCATCGCCATGGACGCCGACCAGATCACCGCCGGGGGGGCGCACAGCTGCGCCGTCAGCCGCGCGGCGGTGTCCGGCGGGGCGAACGACTTCGTCTGCTGGGGCTCCGATCAGGCAGGCCAGCTCGGCGACAACGGCGACGAAGACCGTTCGCTGCCGGGGCCGACCGAGCCACCGCTGGTCGCGGGCGCGATCTCCGCCGGCGCGCTGCACAGCTGCGCGGTCGCGGCCGGCGAGTCCGCCGGGCTCTGGTGCTGGGGGCGCGGCTCGAGCGGGCAGCTCGGCCCTAGCCATCTGGTCGACACGCCGTTCCCCATCGAGGTCGCGCTGCCGAGCGGCGCCGACCAGGCGACCGCCGTCGCCAGCGGCGGCGCCCACAGCTGCGTGCTGGTCGAGCCGGCCGACGGCCTCGGTGGCCAGCTCTTCTGCTTCGGCGACAACAGCTACGGCCAGCTCGGCGACGGCACGCTGACCTCGCGCCCGACGCCGGCGCTGGTTCCGCTCGGCCCCGGGGCCCTGCGCGCGACGGCCGTCACCGCCGGCGCTGGCCACACCTGCGCCATCGACGTGAACGGCCAGGCCTGGTGTTGGGGGCGCGGCGACAGCGGCCAGCTGGGTGACGGCGCGGAAGCGAATCAACCGACGCCGATGCCGGTAACGCTGACAAACGGCGCGACCGTCCGCGTGCTCTCCGCCGGGGGGGCGCACACCTGCGCGGTCGACCAGGCAGGCGGCGTCTGGTGCTGGGGCGCCGACGATCGGGGCCAGCTGGGACTCGGGGGCTCGGGTGCTGGCGCCAACATGGCCGCGCCGGCCGCCGTCGCCCTCCCCGCCGCTGCCACCGGGGTCTCGGCCGGCGGGGCGCACAGCTGCGCGACCCTCGCGGACGCCAGCGTCTGGTGCTGGGGCGCGAACGACAGCGGTCAGCTCGGCGACGGCACGACGGTCGATCGGCCAACGCCCGCCAGGGTCGCCGGAGCCACCGGGACGGTGACCGCCGGGGCGCTGCACAGCTGCGCGTCGGGCGCCAACCACGTCGTCAGCTGCTGGGGCGCCGACACCAGCGGACAGCTGGGCGACGGCGTCACCCTCACCATCAGCGCCCCGGAGCTGGCGCGCGTCGCCTGCGATTGAACGAGGGCGATCGCGTGGACGGAACCGGGAGGGCGCGGGAACCCTCCCGGGGTTCCCGAATCTGGTTGGTGTTAGTCTCCTAGGGATGCGCGATCCCGCCGAACAGACGCTGACGGCGGTCCAGTCTCCGCTCTCGCCGGGCGAGCAGAGGGATCGGGCGGTGCTGCTGGTCGTCGGCAGCGCGGACGCGCCCGCCCTCCCCGCGCGCACCCGCCTGCAGATCACCGGCGACGATCTCTTCGTCGGACGTCGCGCGGAGGGGGTGCCGGTCGGGGCCAACGCCGCCGTTCTCGACGACGGCCTGGTCTCCAGCCAACACGCCCGCCTCACCCGGGGGGTCGGCGGCTACGAGCTCGAGGATCTCGGCAGCAAGAACGGCACCTGGGTCGACAACCTGCGCCTCGAAGGCGGGAAAGACGGGAAGGTGCGCCTGCGCGACGGCGCGCTGATCTTCTTCGGCAATCACGTGGCCGTCTTCCGGATGGTGTCGCAGATCGAGCTCGACGCGATCAAGGCCGAGCTGGTGGCGCCGTTCGGTCCGGTGGCGACCGCCTCACCGACGCTGGCGGTGGCCTGCGATCGGCTGCGCCGGCTGGCGGCCTCCGACGGCGAGCTGCTGATCCTCGGCGAGACCGGCGCCGGCAAGGAGGTCTACGCGCGCGCCGTGCACCAGGCGAGCGGCCGCAAAGGCCGCTTCGTCGCCATCAACTGCGCCGCCATCCCGCGCGAGCTGGTCGAAAGCGAGCTGTTCGGTTACCGGCAGGGCGCGCACTCCACCGCGCACACGGCCAAGGCGGGGCTCATCGAGGAGGCCGAGGGGGGGACGCTGTTCCTCGACGAGATCGGCGAGATGACGCCCGAGGCGCAGATCAAGATCCTGCGGTTTCTGCAGGACCGCGAGCTGACGCCGCTGGGGTCGACGCGCCCGCGACAGATGGACGTGCGGATCGTGGCCGCCACCAACCGCACCGCCGCCGGCCCAGGCAAAGGCCCGAGCGGCCTGCGCGACGACATCGTGGGGCGCCTCGGCGCGGCGCCCATCCACCTGCCGCCGCTGCGCAACCGGGTGGAGGACCTGGGCGCGCTCACCGCGCACTTTTTGGCGCGCGCCTCTTCGTCCGCGAAGTTCGAGCAGCCGGCCTTCCGCGCGCTGGCCCTGCACGCCTGGCCGCTCAACGTCCGCGAGCTGGAGAAGATCATCTCCACCGCCGCCGTGCTGACCGGCGGCGACAAGCCGATCGCGCTGCGCGATCTGCCGGACCCGATCGCGCGCGTGCTGTCGGCCCCGGCCGGCGCCAGCGCGGGCGTGCGCCGCACCACCGGACCCTCGCCGACGCCGGCGCAGATCGAAGAGTCGCTGCGCCGCTACGAAGGGAACGTGGCCGACGTCTCGCGCGAGCTCGGCAAGCACCGCGCCGCCGTCTGGCGCTGGATCAAGAAGTTCGGCCTCGATCCGCAGAAGTTCCGGCGCAGCGAGTGACTGAGCGCGGTCGTGAGCCGCGCTGTCACAACCCAGATCGGCTGTCGATCCGGAAGGTGGATCGATAGGGGGTCGCGATATGGTCTCCTGCGCCCATGCGAAGCCAGAGGACATTGGGAGTCGGCGTCATCTTGTTCTGCACGCTTTCGGCGGTTCGCGATCCGCGCGCTGAACGCGCTCACGAGACCCCGGCTTCACTCGTGCTCACCTATGAGTTCGAGAACGGTCTCTACGGCCAACACTACGTCTGGTTCGTGGATACGCTGGGACGCCGTTTCAGTTTCTCGGCCTATTGCGACGACCCCCTGGCCGCGGCTCCGCCCATTGACTTGAGCACGCCAAAGGGAATGGAGAAATATCTAGCGCGTATGGCTCGGACCGGTGGCTCGGTCGGACCGAAACAATTCGCGGCGCTCGTCGCAGTGTCAGAGCAGCTGGGACCGCCGCTTCCCTACAAGGAGGTTGAGCACCTCTCGACCTTGGTTGCCGCGAGCCGCGCGGTCGCACCTGTGCGCACACAGGCCACCGGGTGCAGGGACGCTGCTTCCATCCGAATTCGAGCTTACTGGCCGGAGGGTCCCGGAGCATCGTTCGACACTCTGTGGGAGAGCTACTGCGACGAGATCAAACTACAGAATCAGTCGCCGGCGGCCCAAGAGCTGGTCCAGTGGGTCCACGATCACGCCGGAGTTTTGAAGGACGGCGGGCCACGTGAAACGGTCCTGCCGTGGAAAGCCCCGGACACCAAACCGCCGTCAATGTTGCAGACGACTCGGAAGGAGCTCAACGATTACGTCTATTCGGAACGACCGAGGACGACAGCCTGCTACGAGAAGGCACTCAAAACTAACCCGAAGCTCAGAGGCACGGTTTACATGACCTGGACCACCGACGCCCAGGGTGCTCCACACGACATCAAGGTCGACTCCTACTCGTCAAAATCCATGAAAGCCTCGTCAGTGCCCGACTGTCTGCGGACCATCATCGCAACGTGGCGGTTCCGAAACACGTGCCCGAACTCGGTAGAGGGCCTCCACCTCGACTTCCCGCCGCCGTAGCCAGTCCCTCACCGGTCACCGTCGACCGAGCCGAGCATCACTGCTACTCCACGGCCCTGCCGGCCACCTGAGCAGGCCGCTACACTTGTAACCCAGCCGCGTTCGCGAACCGCCGACCTTTTCATCAGCCTGCTGGCGCCCGCCCACGACGAGCTCGTGCGGTAGCCGGCCCGTCCTCGAATGACAGACGGCGCCGCAGTGCGGTCCCAGGCGAAACGGCGCTCTAACCGTTGGCCTTGGCGAAGGTCCCCATGAAGTCGGCCAGGGCCTTGGCGCCGGCGACCGGCATGGCGTTGTAGATCGAGGCGCGGATGCCGCCGACGGTGCGGTAGCCCTTGAGCGCCACCATGCCGTTCTTCGCGGCCTCCTTGACGAACTTGTCGGTGAGCTCCTCGCTCGGCAGGAGGTAGGTCACGTTCATGTGGCTGCGCGCGCTCTTGTCGGCGACGGTCCCCTTGTAGTAGCCGCCCGAGCCGTCGATGGCGTCGTAGATCAGTGCGGCCTTCTCGGCGTTGCGCTTCTCGATGGCCGCCAGGCCACCCTGCGCCTCCAGCCAGCGGAAGGTCTCGAGTAGAAAGTAAACGCCGAAGGTGGGCGGCGTGTTGAGGCAGCTCTTGGCCTCGGCGATGGCCTGGAAGCTGAAGATCTTGGGGACGCTCTTGGCGATGCGCGGGTAGAGGTCCTTACGGACGATCGCCACCACCACGCCGGCCGGGCCGAGGTTCTTCTGCGCGCCGGCGTAGATGAGCGCGGTGCGCGACACCGGGTGCGGGCGCGACATCATCTCGGAGCTGGCGTCGACCACCAGGGTCGGGTGCTCCGGCCACTCGACCAGGCGATGGCCGTGCACCGTCTCGTTCGAGCAGACGTGGAGATAAGCCGCGTTCGGATCGGCCTTCCAGCCGACGGGCGGGCGGTCGAACTTGGTCTCTTCGCTGCTGGCGATGACGCGAATCTTCTCGCCATAGGCGCTCTGCGCGGAGCCGGCGGCCTTCTTCGACCACTCGCCGCCCACCACGTAGTC
>Ga0210389_10005243_pt1 | contig 10056 bp, 8 predicted proteins | sample IncBWH28OmetaG_FD_160127 | JGI IMG/M metagenome (GOLD analysis project Ga0210389, IMG submission 160127) | Forest soil microbial communities from Barre Woods Harvard Forest LTER site, Petersham, Massachusetts, United States - Inc-BW-H-28-O ...
AGCCGCTTCCATGATGAGCGCCCTCGCTTCGGCGAGGTCGTCCGCCGTTGCGCCGAATTTTCGGGTGAGGACATCCAGAGTTTCGTCAATGATGGCCTGGGAAACAGTCATCCTGACAGCGCCCTCAAGAGCCATTCGGAGCAACTCGTGCGGTTTCCCGCGCCTGAACACCAGACCGGAGACGAGGATATTTGTATCGGGGGTTATGCGCAGCACTTAACGGCCGCGTAGCTCGTTTTCGCGGCGAACGTCCGCCACCAAGGAGGGAACGTCTTCTTCCTTGATGCCACGACGGTGCGCCGATTTCTCAAGCCGCTCGGAGAGCCGCTCCAGCCGGGACGACGCTGCGTACCGGCGAACAGCCTCCTCCAGCACCGCGGAGGGTTCCCGGTTCTCCTGCCTTGCCAGATCCTCGACTCGACGGCGGACTTCGTCGGACAGCAGCGGATGTGGGTTTGTGATCGCCACGTCTCTATTGTCGCTCGTTCGCCACCCACGGCGCAGGGCAGGGTCTCTGGTCATTTGCCGAATGTAATCAGCGGGCGCAGGTGGTCGTGGATTGCGGAAACCGGAACTGGCCCAAAGTAGCGACTATCGAAGCTTCGTGGATTGAATGACGACGCGACCCACACCTCTCCCCTGGATACGACGTAATGGCCCGATGGCCAAGAGACCAAATGGCGACCTTTAATATCAGCAGCCATCGGAGCGGTGTTTGCAACCGATCTTCCATTAACGGCAAGGCCGTCCTGCGAAACATCGACCACGTCTCCCCATTTCGCGACTACGGGCTTGAGCAATGGCGCTCCGCCATCCCCGCAGCTACCGGCGGACCGATAACCCCGCTCAAGGGCAAGCACACCCAGTGCGGAGCCGGGGCAAAATTCAACGAGAGTCGCGGCCGGGTTGGAAGTGGTCTGGTAAAGCCCGACCGGAAGTGAGGGGGATGTATTGATGCGAAGACCCGCCAAATCGAAAATCTGAAGAGTGCCGATCAGAAGCACAGTGCCGGTCAGGAGAACCCGTTTGGCAGCGACGGATCGGCTGGATCGATCATTGAACAGGCCACGGGTCATTGTTATGCTCTGCGGCTTGGCTCTCGAATTCATCGGCACTCCGGGATTCCGAAGCGGCTTCAATAACGGCTGACCTTCCGTTACCGTTGCGCGGAGCGGCGATCAGGTGACAACTGCGGACGATAATTTCGTGGACCGTGCGCTTCGCGCCATCGCCTTTGGGTGCGAACTGGCGCTGTTCAACGCTGCCTTCGATGAAGAGATTGTCGCCTTTGTCGAAACTTGCGGCGACCGTGGACAGGTCGCCGTAGAAAGACAGGCTATGCCAGTTCGTGTGTTTCTGCTGTTGGCCGGACCCGTCTTTGAACGAATAGCTCTCACCGAGCCTGGCGTTTGCCACTGGGGTACCCGATGGCAGGTAACGTACTTCCGGTTTGGCCGCGAGGTATCCGGCGACCTCAATTCGATTCTTCTGCATACTGTGTTTGCTCCTCGTGGGTTATTTGAAGTTCCTCAAGAAATCCGCCGACTGCGGCGGACCCTTGGTCGTGCGCATCGACCGTCTCCGGCTTGCTGACCACATTGCGGGTACGGTCAGAAGGCTTCTGCGCTCCGATATCGCCGTCCTCCAACGTAATCAGCTTCGTCGGTGGCGGAATAGCCGCGCGCTCCGTGAAGACGGGATCGAGAAAGTAAAGTATCTGGGTGCCGAGGATCGGGCGGTGCCCGCTGATGAAGATCAACATCTGGCCGGGACCGATGATCCGCTCAGAGATTCCAGCGCCGGTCTTTCGCGGCGGGTTGAGCCGCAGGACTTCATCCGGAGTCATTAGCGGACGTTCGATGTGGTCGACGCTGGCATTCACGTGGGCCATCACCGGCGCAAAACGAGAACCGCTATAGTTGTAACTCGCCTTGGAAACGGTCGTTGTGCCCGTCATCTTCGACAGTAGGTCCGCCGTCTCGAATTGATTCGGCGCGAACGCGATGCGGACGTGGCAATTCGAAACGATGCTCTCGTTATTGCCGTAAGCATCGACGATTTGCCGGATGTCCTGCGTGATCAGATAGGCCTTCAGACCGTATCCGGCCATGTATGACAGAGCATCGGCGAACACCTCCATGCGATTCAAGGACGGAAACTCGTCGATCAACAGAAGCAGACGGTGCTTGTTTCGCTTTTGTTCTGCGCCCTGGAAAACCATGCGTTCCGTCAGCCGGTTCACGGTCATAGTGAAGATCAACCGGATGAGTGGCCTCAGCCGAATTTTGTCTGAAGGTGGAACAACGAGATACAAGGACACCGGGAGAACATGATTTACAAGGTCGTTGATACTGAAATCGCTCGCTGCTGTGTTCTTAGCGACCAACGGATCGCTGTATAGCGTCAGCGCGGTCTTCGCCGTCGAGAGCACTCCGCCGAAGTCGCGCTCCTCCTTGTCCAACATCTCCTGCACCTTTTCTCGGACCACCGGGTGCGTGAGCGTCTTTCCGCCGGTTGGCATTTGCCATCCGTGCGCGTTTCCCGGATCGTGCTCGTAGTTGAGGAGTTCACCAAGTGTGTCGCGGAAGCTGCTCCCTGGCCTGGTGAAAACGTGAGCAAGGTCGGCGAGGCAGGCGACACGCTTTTCGTGGGCCGCCTCGTAACAGACATGAAGAATCATCCCCGTTGTTATCGAAGCAGCGGCATCCTGCCAATACCGTTCCTGAGGGCTGTCCTCACCGGTACGGACGATCATGTTGGCGATATTCTGCGCATCGCTGACATCGCGGGCGGTGAACAGCCTGACTTCGCTCAGCGGATTGAAACGCGACGAATTCCCCTCTTCAACGGGCGAGAACTTGAAGCATAGATGGCCCTGGCTGTGGCGGAATCCCGCTGTTTTGGCCCAGTTCTCGCCCTTGATGTCATAAACGACGGCGCTCTCCTCCCACGCGAGGAGACTCGGGATGACCAGACCGACGCCTTTGCCGCTTCGCGTAGGAGCGAACGCGAGGATATGCTCCGGGCCGTTGTGCCGCAGGTAGTGTAGGCCCTCGGCGGGGTTTCGGCGCCATCCACCCACATACACGCCGCTCTTCGTATCCAGAAGGCCCGTTTCGCGGATATCCCTCTCGGCCGCCCATCGGGCGGAACCATGGAGATCCTCGCTGTTCTCCATCAGCTTCCGTGCGCGGCGATTCGCGAGGACGAAGAACACCGCCATGGAAAGTACACTGCCGGCGAAGACCATCATTTCGCCCTGGAAAAACGGCTTTCGGATCTCCAGATCGCGCGACATCGAGTAGTGCCAGCCCCAGAAGACCCACGCGAAGGGTTCGTAGATTCCGCCCTTTCCTGCTCGGAAAGCCGGTTTGCCGAGCGCGGGCTGGTAGTCGAATCTTGCAGCGATAAATTGCGTCGCGGCAAAATTGACGACCACCAGAAAGAGCAGCCCGAGGCTCGTCGCTCTCCAGTTGTAGCCGCCCAGATAGCCGGGCGAGCGGGGTGTTCTGTACAGATCGGGCTGCTTGTTCAACATGACTGGAGCCTTCTACCGTTCCCGCCCGTGCGTTCGGGACCGCTCGCGATATTCGCGAACGGCCCCTGTACCTCCGGAGTAATTGATGGTCACCGTCTCGCCAACATCGGGCTGCTTCTCGAGCAATGCCTTTTGATGAGCGACGCTGAAACGGCTGGATTGGCGCTGCAGCACGAACTGATCCGTCTGGCCGATGATCGGCCCCCGATAGGCCCCTGTTTCCGTTTGCGCGGCCAGCGCCTTGGCTTTGGGTCCGAGTACAGACGCGGTGATAGCCTGCGCCTCGGCCAATACGACGCGCGATGCTGGCGCCGGAGCTGATCTCGTTTCGACAGCGGTTCTGTGGTCAGTGCCCGTGGCTTTCGCATGGACGTTGACGGTGCCGGTTCCGGGTTCTTCCCTCGCGACCGCCTCGCTCGACTCTCGTATTTGGTTTTGCGTTTCGTTGCCCTTCGCCGTCTGATCGATCTCGTCAAGCCGCTCCCGGTCACGTTGAAGATCGGCGGTCGTCTGTTCAAGTCTGGCGGCTTCGGACCCTCCGATCTCCGGATCGAGAGAAGCGGCGGTTGTGAGTTCTTCGTCAGCGATTGAACGGTCGCGCTCAAGAGCGAGTAAGAAATCTGTCGCTGCCGACGCATCGTGTGCGGCGCGGAAGATTTCGTTCTTGTCCTCTTTCAGCGTCTTGATCCACGAACCCACATATGCGGCGTGCTGTTCAGGGTCATGCGGAATCCCCCGCTCGGCGGCGAGAAAAACGCTTGCCAACTCCGCACGCAGCTCTTCCTTTGCGTAGTTGAGATCGCCGAACCGGTATGACTCATTGAGGGTCGATCGATTGATGCGTGACGGATGCCCGGTCCAGTGTGCGAGCTCGTGGAGGGCAGTGCCGTAATAGCCCGCAGACTCCTTGAATGCCGACCGCTGCGGAAGGTGGATGCTGTCCTGAGATCTGCTGTAGTACGCACGGTCCGCCTGATCGTGAACGATCGTTGCTCCGGAATTCGCCAGAATCTCTTCCCCGGCGTGAACGGCTTCGAACTCCGTACGCTTCGCCGGAGTGTAGTCCGGGATGTTATCGATTTGTTTCGCGTTGAAAACCGTGTATACGCGGTGAATGGGCCGCGATCGTTCGGCCCTTTTCGACTGATCCGGGTCTGCATCTGACAGTGCGCCGGTCTGACCGTCCCGATTCGCGGGTTTGACCTCCCAGAATTCGATGTGAGTGCCCTTCTCTCCGCGACGGACTTGCCATCCCTGCTCGGACGCCTGCTTGTATGTCATCCATCGGGGATCGTCATATCCATTCCGCAGAGCGGTCGCCATAAGATGGACCGCATTGCCGCCACGATAGGCACGCTCCGATGTAGGGTTGAACGGCATGCTGAGCGAGGTGGCGCCAGGTTCCCAAGGCTTCTGCCATGGCGCCACGCCCTTCTCAAGCATTTGAATGATCGTGTCAGTGACTTCCTGGCGGAAATCGCGTGTAGATGGTTTGTCGCCGGTATAGCGGGTCGGCGCCGGTGTTGTTGTCGTTGCTGTAGCCATCGGTTCCTACCTTTCGCCGTCATCGAGCACGGGATCAGACCGCGTGAACTCGTTGTCTGGAGTTTCTTCCTCGAAGCCTGAGCCGGCCAGGCTTTCGCCACCAATGGCATCGAGAATCGAGGGAGCCGGTATCGTGAACGTTTTGTCGTTGCTCATGAGAGTCTCCATGAGTCGTGCATGCACGGCTGCAAAGGGAGGGGATTGCCGGATGCCATTCCGAACATCGGGACTGTGCGCTTCCGCTCACGCAGCAGTCGTTGGCTGAGCCAAGATGCTGGTCGGGATTGCCGGCTGCGTCCTGAACACGGGCGTTGAACGATGTGTCCGGAGATTTCGGCTCTTTCTGCCCGGCGTGTTCGGGCAACGCTTCGCTTTGACGGCCTGACGGCCTACCTGCGCCCTGCCGCCTTCAGTCGGGTATCCCCAGGCTTCCTTCACTGCGCTTCGCTGCGTTTCGTGCAGCCCTCCGCTGACGCTCCGCCCGCCGCTTAACGCGTTGGGTGGGTGATCCCCCTCCACTCCCTTCGGCGACAGGGAGCAGGTCCGCTCGCTCGGGGTGCCCCGAACACGACGGGCAGAAAGGACCGAAAATGAAACTCCGCAACACTACCGCAACCGCCATCAGGCAGGAGAGCCGCAATGAAGCAATCCTTCAGAACCTGGCACTCGTCAACAATCTGGCGCGACGACTTCAAAGTCGCGTGCCACCGTGCGTGACGTTCGATGATCTGACCAGCGCCGGCACAATCGGCCTGATCGAAGCCGTGCAGCGATTCGACTCAACGCGCGGCCTGAAGCTCCGGAGCTACGCCCAACACCGTATTTGGGGCGCCATGCTCGATTTCCTGCGCAGCGCGGACCCGCTCTCTCGCTCCGAGCGGCGGCGCGTTCGCGCTTCGAACGAGACCGGATCGACTACGATCAGCCTCGATCAGATGCCAGAGCCAGTCTTGCATCGGCTGGCCGCGAAGGACGGAACGGGTGCCAGCGCGATGACGGCAGCATCGGATATCCGAAAGGTGCGTCAATGTCTCTCAGCCAGGGAGAACCGCGTGGTCTCCCTGCTCTTCGATCTGGGGTGGGCGAGCCGTCAGGTTGCTGCCGAACTGAACGTACATGAAAGTCGTGTTTCGCAAATCAAGCAACGCGCTTTGGGCAAGCTTCGAGCGAAACTTCAACCCATGTGTCGTTCCGGGGCCGCATAACGCGGCCCGTTTCGGGTTCCGATTCCGCGCGGCAAAAATGGCGGACTGTCGGTGGTTGAAGCCGATGCTGGTGGGTCGATTCGAATTCGTTGAATGGACCCCGGACGGCCACTTACGACACGGCCGGTTCGTCGGGCTGCAAGACGATCGGAGAGCCAAAGATGTGCGCCGAAGCCTAGAGGTTCACCGCTCGATCCCAGCATTCAAGGAGCATCTCCACAAAATCGCCGGATCGCACTGCTGCACGAATATCTTCTCCAGTCACAGGCACGACAAGGATCTGTTCACGGCTTCCGCGTAGCATCTCCTTGGTAACTGTCTCTCTGAAACCATTCCACGAGATCAGAAAGCCCAAGGTGCACCGTTGACTGCGGTTTTCGAGCTTTGTCTGAAATATGACGAATTCATTCTTGCCGCAACTGCCGGTCCAGTTCTTGCATTCGGCGAGGATCAGCGCTCCCTCCCGGCGCAGGCGCGGTTCCGAGCTGTCGTTGACCACCGAAATGTCGATCTCCTCCGTCTCTGTTCGGATGCGTCCGGTCACCGCGAAGCCGGGCACGGACGCGAACAACCGGCTAGAAAGTTCCTCCAGCGTGCGCCCTTTGTCATCCGCCGAGGAAGCCGTTTCCACGGCGTCGACCAGTGTGTCGAGCGTCTCCGCGCCCCATCCGGAAAGCCGCGCGGCGATCTCGGCGATGCGTTGTCCCACCTCGTCGGCTGCTTGCTCGGCTGCCTCTTCAACCTCGCCGGCGATGCGGCGAACTGCGTCGTAAGCCTTTCTCAGGTTGGTTTCGGACGTGTTGATCCGGAAATGGAGCGATATGTATGCACCATCGTCGTCGTAGTTCGTAAGCTGTACGTCCCCGCGTGTCCGGTGCCGCGTTTCGACCGCCCGCCGGACGAGGTCGAGGTACTGCTCCAGTCCGAGAGGCGAGTACCAATACTTGCGCGTCAACGTTTGATCGGCTTCGCCGTAGAGCGCGTCACCGTCACGACCAAGGGTCCCGCTCCAATCTACATGCAACGTCCGTTCCTTCCAAGTTCCGACCTGGATAGTCGCACCGTCAGGCACGTCCGCGATCGTCAGTTGGCCTAAGCTTGCCGCAGGCAAAGCTATAGGCTCCTCGTCTTCCTCCTCCCAGGCGCTCAGAAGGCCGCGCGCTTCGTCAATATCCACGTGTCTGCACCTAACGCTGATCTTGGCTTTTCATCATCGCATCGACGGGCTCTTCCCGTTCGCGGGCGGCGGGGGGCGTGGAAGATTGTGATGCGCAGCCACGACGCGATTGGGTTGCACCGAGCGAATCACAGCGATGCTTTTTCTGCCCCGCGTCGCAGCTATCAGCAGAGCTGCATCATCGGTCCAGACGGACACGCAATCGTCGGGCGCGCTCGCGGAAGGCGGCTTCGCCGCCCTCCAAGATGTCACAGACGGCCTTCCGAATTGCCGCGTTTTCCAGACCAGCAGCCACGTAGCTGATCGGCGGAAGACCGCCGGAGAGGTGTTGGCCAGCTTCGGCGACAATTATCTGATCTGCGTCAGTGTTGATAACGAGGTTAGCGTTATGCGTGACTATGATGACTTGGCGCTTAGCTTTGGCCGCAATGAACAGGGCCACCAACTCGTCGAAAACTGACTTCGGATCAAGATTCTCTTCCGGCTGGTCAATGACCAGAGGTCGATCGTCTGAATCATCGAGAGCGAGATAGAGCAGCAGTAACACGATGCCCCGCGTGCCAGGAGAAAGGTTCCGAATGTCAACGCCGTCATAGGAAATCTCGTATCGAATGGTGATGTGGTCGGTGCCGAAAAGCCAATGCGCGAACTGTTTCGACCAGGCCCGGAATTCGGATTGCTGTGTCTGCGCATAGGGCGCGTGAGCCAGCAAGTCCTTCAGATACCTTCCCATGAAGGCCGTCATGGCGGCCTGAACCTCCGCCGCAGAGCCGGTTTCCCATGCGGGCTTGAGTGCCACCGTCGCGGCCGCGATCAGCGAGCCGCGGCCGTAGAAGGGTCCGGTCTTACGCCTGTCGAGGAGTTGTTCTTCAGCAACGGAACCCCAAGCCTGGACGTCGGCGACCCTCCGAACAGAGAAGCTGAGCTTCTTGAGGGTGCCCGATGAAGCGGCGAGCCGCGCCATGAGCGGCGCATAGAGTCCGGCCAGGGTACTTTGTTCGTTGATAATCGCCTCGAAGACCCGCCCATAGGTGTTATCTCGCTCGCTCTGAAGATCTTTCCGGCGCACTGCTGCTCCCTGCGCATCGGTGAGCCGGGTTTCGAGGCTCTGGAGTGCGGAATTCTCCTGCGATATGCGGCCAGTAAGCGCCGTGTATTGATCGCGGGTCAGTTTGTCGGCACTGAATAGCGTTTCGAGGCGCGCCATTTCCGCCGCGATTGGCGCCAGCGTCAACGCCGTAATGTCGGCATTGTCGGGGATCAGCGCGATATTGGGATCGCCAGGCGGCGGCGGAACGCCATTGAGCTTGCGGACCTCGTCATCCGCCCACGCGATATAGGCGATCAGACTCTTGTCTACGTCGCCCTTGTAGATCAGAAGGAACTCTTCCCACTGCTGGGGGTTCATACCGCTGTTGGTGTGACGCGCCTTTGCCTGGCGCAGCATCTCCGGCGCGCCCGTGGCACGCATGCTGCGAACCTCGTCCTGCAGGGCGACGAAGGTGCGGCGCTGATTTCCGAAGGCCTGGATTTTGTTCCGAAGCCTTTGAGCAGCCTCACTGAGTTGAGTGTGGCGGGCCACCTGAGCCTCAGTCCCTTTGACGACGAGCTTGGCTCGGTCAGTGGTGTAATCGGCGACGAGCTTTTTCTTTTGCGCGACCTGAGCCGGCAGAGTGGTGACGAGGCTTTCTTTCTCGAACTCGATGGCGATGCGGTCAGAGATGTCAGAGATGGCCTCGGCTTCGCGCTCACGCGCCTGCTGGAAACGTGCGGTCTGCTGGTCCCGCAGCTCGGCGAAATCGATCGCCCATTCTCGATCGTCTCGCGAGTGCGACTCGAAAATCACTCGCTCGATCTCATTTACGAGGCCATCTGACACGCCTTTGGCGGAGCAAAGCTCTTCGACGAACTGTTGGGAGAGATAGCGGGCCCGCGGAAAGGACATGTGGCAGTTGGCGTCGCGGCCATCGAGTGAACGTGTCATTGTCGCGCCGCCGCCCCAGGTGAGTGTTGTCGTCGCATCCCCGATCAGCCGACGCGCTCGCGCCAGAAAAGACGGGCTGATATTCTCGTCCGCGCCCCACCCAGAGGGCGAGATCGCGTCGCATCCAGCCGCGATCATGTCAGCAAGCGCGGTCTTGCCCGATCCTCGAGCGCCAATGATAGCGACAAGACCGGGATTGAGCGGTATGTCGGGGGTGATGGCCCAGTCCGCATTATTGACAGTGATACGCGAAATGACCTGCGATGGCATCGCTGATCGCAGGGGCTGGTCGCCCACGTAGGCGCGGCCCGCCGGGTCGATACAGGCCTGACGGAGCGTATCGAACTCGAGTGCGCCCTTGATCCACGAAAAGCGACTATCCATGGGCTGGCCCACGGATTTATGGTCGTGGGCGTCGCTCCCATGGAGGCATGGTTTGCAGCCGTCATATCGCACCCGCAACTCCTCGGGCGTCGCGTCCCGCTGACCGAGCCAAAACTCACGCTGCGCGGCGCTGCTCGCGAAGATGATGTGCGCGAACTTCTCGATCTCCTGGCGAACCGTTGCGTCGGACGCCTGCCGGACGCCTGAAGTGCCGTCGCTGGCA
>Ga0210389_10005244_pt1 | contig 10055 bp, 8 predicted proteins | sample IncBWH28OmetaG_FD_160127 | JGI IMG/M metagenome (GOLD analysis project Ga0210389, IMG submission 160127) | Forest soil microbial communities from Barre Woods Harvard Forest LTER site, Petersham, Massachusetts, United States - Inc-BW-H-28-O ...
CAAGCCAGAATTCGTACGTCGTTGCGAGGCCCTCCGGGTTGACCTCGGCTTCGAGTGTCGCATCACGTTCGGTGACACCAGAGACAGACACACTGACGACTCTCGGTGCCGTACCTTCTCGGAGCGTCTTGAAGTTCTGTGGAAGACTGGCCGAATTGCCAGCCGAGTTTGTGGCCACTACCCAGTAAGTATAGGAGTAGCCTGGGTGCAGATCGTTGAGATCGGTGCTGACGGCCTGACCTTCATCACCGGCAGCGATGTGTCCTTGAGCTACCGAATTGGTGGCTATTGATTCACACGGGATGCCCGGCCCCTGACAGACCTTGTATTCAAGCCAGAATTCGTACGTCGTTGCGAGGCCCTCCGGGTTGACCTCGGCTTCGAGTGTCGCATCACGTTCGGTGACACCAGAGACAGACACACTGACGATCGAGGGCAACGACGACGCCAGGGCAGAGCCAGAGAGCGTGAGGAAGGCCAAGGCGAGCACCACCGCTGTCAGGACACTGCCCACAAACACGCTGTTACGTCGCCGCTCACGTATCTTCAACACAGTACCCCTTCGTTCTCACGACTCTGCGCACGCCTACTATAGCAGGGGGCCAGCCCCTGCCGGTCAAGATGCCTCCCGGCATCATCCCGAACCACGAGGGGCATCGCTGCCCGAGAGTCCGCGGTTTCTTGCGGGCCTGTGGAAGGTTCTGCCCAGATCCACCGCGCTCCGGCATTTCGTCAGGGCAACTTCATATCGCGCTAGGGTCACGCCCCTAGGCAGGCGGAGGCCATTGACGACGTCTACTACGCCCGATGAGTGCGACATGCCAGCGGGCGCGATGCCATCCCTCTGCAGGCATGCATGCAGCTGGCTCAGCGTTGCCGGTGCACCGCCGCGTGCGGTCCTCACGGAGGCCGCGGTGCTCTTAGAGCTACTGGCTGACCCACCACACGCCGTCATGCCTATACATACGAGCAGAAGTGTCGCCAGAAAGATCGTACACGATCCACCTCGTTGGAAGTCGGTGAGCATCCGCCGCTTTCTATCCGATAGAACACGGGCCTGGCTCCAATACCATGACTCGCTGGAGCCGGGGGCCATGATTGCTCAGCGGTAGATCTCTGCGAGGGTCTTATTATTGGAAGTCCCGACGGCTGCGCAAGACACGAGCGACGAACAAGATATCCCGCCAGCCAGCGCGGCTCCAGCTTCCGGGTCCGGTATAGACTGGGTTTTCCATTCTATCCCGTTCCAATGCTCAGCCAGAGGCGCCGAATACGGCGGTTTTTCTTTTTTCGTGTCCACGGCAGTCCCGACGGCCGTGCATGCGGTGCTCGATGTACACGACACGCCAAATAGTATCGTTTCGGTGTCTTCGGTTGGATTTGGCGTCGTCTGAACGCTCCATGTGGTGCCATTCCATCGCTCGGCAAGTGTCACTCCTATACCGGAGCTGTCCTCATATTTTCCCACCATCGTACATGCACTAGAGGATGTACACGATACGCCCCATCCTTCTGTCCTTGTCGATCCGGTCGGAGCAGGAACTAACTGTATAGTCCATTCGGTGCCGTTCCAGCTCTCGGCGAGCGGCACTTCCACTTTTGAGCTGTTGACATAACTGCCGGCCAGCACGCAGGCCGTCGTCGAGGCGCACGACACGCTGAACGGTTTCACTTCCGTACCACCCGTGGGCGCGAGGATCGTCTGGAGGGTCCATTCGGTGCCGTTCCAGCGCTCACCAAATGGCACGATGACCCCTGAGCTGTTTTCGTAGTAGCCAACCGCGGTGCACGCGCTCGCCGAGGAACACGATATCCCCTCCAAAAGGCTATTGAGTGATCCAGCGGGTTCGGGTGTGGTATTGATCTTCCATTCTGTTCCGTTCCAGTTCGCACCTAGCGCGAAGTATGTGCCAGCCGTGTTACGGTAGTAACCGACCGCCATGCATGAGCTGGTCGAGGCACATGAAACCTTTTCAAACGACGACCCTTTGGCCCCGCTAACGTTTGGAGTGGACTGGGTTTTCCATTCTGTGCCATTCCACGCCTCGGCCAACGTGCTGGGTTCCGAGCTGGATTTCGAGATATCTTCGCCGACGGCGGTACACGAGGTAGCCGATATACATGACGCTCCATCAAAATAGTCGTAGAGTTCTGCCGGATTCTGACTCGTCGTAATCTGCCACGACGGAGTTTTGGTCGTAAATTCGTGATCTTTGCCATAAATATTGCCGAGCGGGCTCGTAGCAACTATACGGAAGTGATAAGTCGTTGTTGGTTCGAGGCTGGTGAGGATATAGCTCTCTTTCACGGGGCTCGTACCATACCCCGCGTTGCCGCTGGGAACTGGTACGTTTGTCCCATACGTCGTCGTCTTGCCGTATTCGAAGTTGTAGGTGGTCTCCTGAGTCTCGGGGTTCACGACGCCTTGCAGGATGGCACCACTAGTTGTTACAGATGTCGCTGCTTCCGTTTCAGCCGTTGGTCCCGGTGTGGAGTATTGCTCGGCCAAGGTACCCGAGGTGCAGGACGCTTCTCCACATTCGTTGCGTTCGCCCACGGCCTCACAATTGGTTGACGCAGTACACGATACTCCGACAAACCCAGCGTACTCGTTGACCCCCAGTTCTTCCGGAATTGGCGTACCGAGCACTGCCCATTCTGAGCCAGTCAGAGCCTCGCTCAGCGTAGCGTTGATGTTTTCTCCATTCCCGTTCACGACGTCATCGCCGCCTACGGCTATGCACGCGCTAGATGACGAACACGCCACCCCGTACAAGTGCGCCGCTTTTGCTCCGGTCGGGTTCGGAACCGCCTGCACTGACCACGACGTACCGTTCCAGACCTCTGCCAGGGCAGCTTCAGAACCCGAGCTATTATTATAATAATGCCCCACGGCCGTACAGGTACTGGCCGACAAGCACGACACATCGGACAACTCAACAGCTTTTCCTTCAGTTGGGCTGGGAACCGACTCGACTGTCCATGCCGTTCCATTCCAGATCTCTGCGAGCGGAACCACGACTTTTGAGCTGTTTGTGTAATGGCCTACCGCTGTGCACGAGCTGGACGACGAGCACGACGGGCTGAGCAAAGACACTTCTTTACTCCCTTCCGGAGTGGCCACCGTCTGGAGAGACCATTCAGTCCCATTCCAGCGCTCGGCTAGAGGCGTCGTGGCGCCAGAGCTATTGGTGTACTTTCCAAGCGCGGTACACTCGGTAGACGAGGAGCAGGAGACGCCTCCCAGATAGCTTGCTTTAGCGCCTTCCGGCACGGGCACTGTCTGTGTGGACCATGCTGTCCCGTTCCACGTCTCTACCAGCGGTACTTCGACTTTTGAGCTGTTCGTGTAATTGCCCACTGTGATACACGCACTAGCTGATGAGCAGGCTACTCCCCAAAGCTCGGCATAGGTCGCGCCAGACGGTCTCGCAACAGTTTGGAGTTTCCATTCATGTCCATTCCACCCCTCGGCGATTGGCCACCGAGTCCCGGAACCCTCGCGGCTACCCACAGCTGCGCAGCTTACCGATGATGCACACGACACGTCCTCGAGGATGTTTTCGTTGGACCCTTCGTCAGGAGTTTCCTGGACGACCCACGGCGTCGTCGTCGCGGTGTGATCCGCACCATAAATGGTTTCGGAGCCCCTCGTTGCGGCCAACCGATAATGGTACGTGCCCCACAGGCCCCCGGTGACTCTCTGACTCACGGCCTTCCAGAGCTTACCCGACCCGACACTTGCGTTTTTCGCGGGCAAGTTAGTTCCATACGCAGTCGTTGGACCATATTCGAAATGATAAGTCGTTTCTACGCCTTCCGGATTGATGTAGCCGTTTAGTGTCGCTTCAGTCGCGGTGGCGTTTGTGGCTTCCTCTGTAACGGCATGGTATCCTGCGGCTAGTTCGAGCGGACCGTCAGGAGTACCCCAACCCGTCGGACCATCGTAGCCTTCCTCGGCATTACACAGATACGTTTCTTTGCAGTAGCCATTCCGACCCGATGTAACGTCGAACAAGCCCGACTTGTAAAAAGCTTCCGCGCCTTCCTCTTTTTTCACCGTTTCGCTGGCGTGCGCCTCGATTCCTGCGACCAGCGGTGCCGCCACGCTGGTGCCCCCAAGGAGGTACCAGCCGCCATATTCTGGCGTGTTGTAGATAGACACAGGCGATTCGATGTTATTCGCCACAGCCGCGACATCGTCGGTCATACGTTTACCACAGCCCCAGTCGGTCTGCCAGGTGGGCTTTGCCTCGTACAAGCTGCAACCGCTGCCGTCTTTTCCCCACACCGTCTCCGACCAGCCGCGCGAGTTTTCTGCCTTCTTAAGTGTCGTGCCGCCTACGGCGATCACGGTAGGAGCACTGGCTGGCCAGTCCGGCGCACCGACCCCGTTATCGAAGCCTCGATCTCCCGCCGATGCAGTGATCGGTATCCCAGGGTGTGTGTACGCTCCGAGGTATTCTTTGCAGCCTTCTGTGGGGCAGTTTTCTGTATCGTTTTCCGGTGTTCCGTAACTATTGCTGATCTCAGTGGCTTTGAGCGTCGCCGCCTCGTCTACCGAGATCGCGAGATCGTGTGTCGTGGGTTCGGTGGCCTCTACCAGGAGGATATGGCATTCCGGGCACGCAGCGGAAACCATGTCCATATCGAGAGCAGTCTCAACCGTCCAGCCCTTTTCTTCTTCTCCGCCTTCTTTGAGGGTAAAGGTTTCTTTACCTTCTTCGTTGACCTTTCTGAAGCAGTTAGTAACTTCTTTTTTGGCGTTTTCCTTTTTACATTCGGAAAGACCGTACTTTTCGCGGTACTTTGCCAGATCAGCTTCGGCTTCTTTGTAACCATACGCGTCAACGATCGCTACGGTCTGCGTCGCGCCACCTGTTGTAGGTATTTTGTAGGCGGATTGAAGGTCTTTCGGGTCAAGCCCGCCTTTTTCGCCACCGCCTTCCAAGAGCGGCCCAACGCCGGAGACTTTGTAGCCGGACGCTGTCTTGATTGCCGGGGGATCGGCGATCGAGAGACAGGTCACACGCCCGGGAGTCGGCGGACAGACTGCATACGGTTCGGTGCTGGACCGAGTAAGCGAATACCCTAGGCCAGCCGGAGACGTGGGCGCCGCTATGGCAGATTCACTCAACGGAGACCGCAAGCTTTCCGCACCTGCGGACTGGACGAGGACGCTGCCGAACAGAACGCCGGCAAGGATCGTCAGCGACGCCAACCAGCTCAGCCACGTCCCGGTCGTGCGTGACGAGCACCAGCTGGAGCTCCGTCTCCGGGCTGTCTCACGTGGCTGGCTTCGCCGTATTGGCCTGAGCTGCAGGATCCTCATGCGTTCTCCCCTTTAGTTGCGCGGTTGGCGCTGGTGGTCGGCTTGGACGGGCATACGATCAGGCTTCGATCAAAGACTTCAATGTTTGTGGACCTTATGTTTCACTAGCGTGTGCTTGTCAGGTGATAATCAATATCGCACCCGTGACCCTCTGTGTCTTGCCAGTGTGGCCATTTCCGATTGGCGAAACTGCGCACATTGGTCAATCTCAGCCGGATCGTGCTGCCTCGGAATGCGCCTTGCGGGCGACGTCACCGGGCGGACCGTGGGGTGTCGGCGTCGTGATATACCCGAGATCCTCTAGACGCAGAGCTAGTTCGAGCCTCACCAGACAAGCGCGGAGCGGGCGATCAAAGGTCTGCTCGATCTGATGGAGGCGATTTTCAACGGTGTGCCGGGTCACTTTCAGCTTGTGAGCCGTGGAGGAGGTGTTGTGGTTGCACGCTATGTATGCACGCAACGTCTCGCGCGCTACCTGGCCGCCAATGCGCAAGGTGTCAAGCGGGGATAGGTGGGTCTCTACCAGCAGCCTTGCTAGGATCGGGTTCTGCAGCAGGGCGCTCTCGAGCGGGACATCAGCGCAGCGTGTGAGCCCTGGCGACGTGCGCAACGCGACCGACAGCGCCGCCTGGGCTTCTCGGTGCGTCTGGCGCCAACCGTCGATTCCTCGTCGCGGCTCGCCGATCGCAAGCGAGACGTCCACACCTCCCTCGGCCACCAGCACGTGTTCGATATCTGTGATCGCGAGCTTGCGGCGCCCGCCGAGCCACGCCCACACGGTCCCCTCGCCGCACGAGACGGGCAAGAGCTGGCGGCCGAGACGATCCGCCAGTCTCCGGACGGCCGTCTCCGCTCCGGTGCCTGTGGCGATCACACCGAGGTGCCAGACATCCATGTCATAGTCGAGTCGGCCCGTGTCGACTGGTTCACCGTCGAGCACGTTCTGCACGAGTTCCCGGCGACACTGCTCGGCTGAGCGTCCCATACGCTCGACTTCCTGCCGGTGCTCCCTGGTGATCGCGGACGCAAGACGCTCAAGCAGCAACTCCTGTCTCCCTCGTAGCTGGCGCAAAGCTTGAGTGTGGCTCGAATAGCCACTGCGATCAGCCTCGTCCTCGACGAACTCACCCAACAGCCGATTCCCGGCGATATAGCGGAGCACCAGCGTCTCCAGGTTAACGCCGTTGCGCGCCGCTCGCCGCGCCTGTGTGATCGCCGCCGAGGGGATCGGCCCGGACCATTCCTCGCCCTGCTCGATGTCCGTCAGGGCATAGTCCACGACCGCGGCGACCGCCGCGCCAAGCCCAGCCTGGTACCCAGCGTCCTCACTCCCTATCGACCCGTACATCCCACGGACATGGGCGAAAATGGCCGCCTCGATCTCCGGTTGACGCACTCGCAGCCGCCCGACCAGGTTGGTGCGCACATCCTCAAGTGAGCTCGCACGCCCGTTCGCATCGCGACTCATCGGGCACCGCTGGACAGTCGGGGACCATCCATCGAGGGTTCAGGCGTGCCCATCAGCCAACACCCGCAGGTTGCGCTCGGCCGAGCAAACCGCCTACGCCGGGAGTGTTGAGCGCAGCCACTCGATCTCCCCGGCGGCCTTCGCGCGCGCCTGGCGCCACTCCCTGTGCTCCAGAGCTTCCGACAACTCCAAAGCCTCGCCGGCGAGCGATCCGTCGGCATCGGGCAAGGCGAAGGTGACGGGCACGCGGTCGCCGACCGCAGGTTCCAGGCCGGCAGTCGATTTTCGCAGGCTGGCTGCTCCTCACCGGGACACCCGCGGTACCCGCTACAGCCGAACTCAGCACGACTCGCTAGCCACTTAACCCGGACGTCTCACGCTTACTCGCCGTTTGCGCCGCGCACCCGGCGGAGCTTGCTGGCCATCATCACCGGGTCGCCCTGGCCGAGCTCCAATGTCCCCCTTACGAGCGACTGTGACCAGCCACGCAAAGCCTTCGTGTCTGGCTGCGTATCCACGGGCTCCGGCCATTTATGCAGACAATAGTACGCAAAGGCTGGCTGTCCGCAACGACTCTGCACGCGCTCTCCATGAGCCAGCCACGCCGCAGGGTCAGCCTGATCGTCCGACAGCGAGCGTTGCGCCTGCTCAAATGTGCTTCGCAGCTGGTCGCGCAGCCACTCGATCTCCTCCACAGCCTTCGCTCGAGCCCGCCGCCACTGCCTGTGCTGCGGCGCCTCCGGCAACTCCAACGCCTCACCGTCCTCCCGGGCCCTCGCCAGACGCGCACGTCCAGCATCAGTCAGCCCCCACACTTTGGAGCCACCACGACGAAACTGCCTGACGTCGCCAGCCGCGATCAGCGCGTCGACCTGCGGGCGCAGCTTCCGCGTCGTAGCGGCCGCTCGCAGGAACCCCAAATGCTCCAGTACACGGTCCCACAGCACACCCTCAAGCTGCCCATGACACTCAGCCCGCTCGATCGCCGCCAACACCAACAAATCCGACACCGCCACAAACCTCACAGCAGAACCGGCACGCGCTGGATGCGGCCTAACCCGCCCCTCAGCCATCAGCGGCGCCCCGTCGCCTTCGACCACGACACCACCTGCTCAACGCAACGAAGCCGACGCGCGACAGGATCGAGCACCTTCCCCACACGCCCTCCACCTACGACGAGCGTTGCGCACCGGCTACCGATCCGGCGGCGTCGGGCGAGGCGAACGTGACGGCCACGCGGTCGCCGACCGCCAGTTCCAGGCCGCAGTCGCCGCGCGCGGGCCGTCTGCTCCTCTCCGGGGCAGTGATCGCGCGGCACTCCCTAGACTCCAACCATGTTCAACGCGTCCAGCCGGATGAGCGCTGGCGAAGGCACAACCGCACGGGCACTCGCCGCGAGCACACCGCATGCCTCGAGCTTGATGATGGCCTCATCGATCGCCTCGGGGCTGAGGCTCGTCTTGGGATACAGCCAAGCGCGGGGCCAACCACGCGGACGGCCGAGTAGCGCGATCACTACAACGCGCTGCGGGTCCTCGCCGTAGCCGACATCAACGTGGTGGGTCTCGACCGCCGCTGTGCCGCTCATGCGGCGTCACCACCCGACGGCTGCCGACGCCCGGCTTGGCCGATGGCCGTGACGCTCGCAACAGCACCCTCGCTGCCGGGCACCGGCGCCTGTTCAACCAGCGGCGTCATCTCGAGATACGTGTGCTCGCCACATATGAACCAGTTGAACAGCCGCCGACCCAGACCATACCCACGGCGTAGCGCCGCCTCAGCCTGAGCCTCCTCCTCAGCCGGCACGACCCACGCCACACACACGAGGTAATCCCCGACAGGGACGCCTCGGAAGGTGCAGGCTGCAACCCTGACGACTGGCTGGCGACTGATTCTCTTGACCTTCCCCGAACCGGCTTCAGTACGCATGAACACGCTGTCATCGACAACCGCGAACCACAGCGGGGTCGCGACACGCATCCCGCTGGCGCTTTTACTCTCTAGCAACAGATACTTCGCGTCGGCGAGGTATCGCACGGAGTTTACGACGGCAGCCCGCACCCCATCGAGGGTCTCGTGGCGGGGGTCTAGCGCCCCCACCCGCCCGTCAACCATCACCAGCGCCCCGTCGCCTTCAACCACGACACCACCTGCTCAACACAGCGACGCGGGCTCACAACCGAAAACACCTTCTCCACACGCCCGTCCTCCACGAACAGCGTCACACGCCGGTAATACGCCATATCACCCCAGATGAAGGTGGGCAGCCCCAGCACCCTCGCCAGCACAAGGCCAGGGTCGCTCCACAACTCTTCAAGGTGATACAGCCGATTCTCAAGCACACTCAGCTGCTGATCACGCACACACTCGCTGCTCACCCCCACGATCCTGAGCATCCGCTCTTGAAGCTCCACCGCCCGACGCTGGAACGTCCCATGCTCCACCACATCCCCAGCCCGGCTCCCGCAACCACCATCCGGAGACCAGCCACAGCCAGGGTACGCATAAACGATCGTGGGAAGACACAAATCACGCGGCCACGCTAACCGCGCGCCCCAGCAACCCATCAGGGAAAGCTCAGGAACCACACGACCAACAACCCCAACCGCGGGCCCCGATCCAGCAGGCACCGCCGGTAGCGCAGCGATCGGCGGACGCCCCAGAGGGCCGACTCGGCGTGTCCCGGGCACCGCCGCAAGCCACCGGTCACCTGTACGCACAAACCTGCGTGACCTCCGACGTGACTCAACCATCGACGCCCCCCGCTCCAAGCACCCGTACGACCTCAGCCACCTGGCCGGTTGCGCGCACCACCAACCTGTGACTTTCAGGCGGTGCAACGCGCGCGATCCAGCCACATCGCCCAGCCTGGCCGCGGTGTGCCGTCGCAGTCTTGGACCTCTCGTCTCGCATCACGACCCGCCCATCGAGGGTCGGATAGTCAGACATCCTGGTCAGTGACGGCGCCCGCCGTGATACCCACAGCGGGCGCCGTCGCCGAACCTCTCCAGGGTGGGAGGGAAAGTGGGGCGAAACCACCCACCCCGCATGTGCGTCCAGTCTCGTCATCGCCGTTCCGCATATTGCCATCCGCGGCATTCGTCTGCTTGGAAGCATGTTTCTAAGTAAATGAAAACATTCGGTCGTTAACGCCGAAACGCTCCGGCACCTAACTAGCGAATAGAAACATTCATTTATTAGGCTTTGGGAGCCCGCCTATCCCGAGAACGGTGAGAAGTCTTCGTATGGCGTCTT
>Ga0210389_10005247_pt1 | contig 10054 bp, 6 predicted proteins | sample IncBWH28OmetaG_FD_160127 | JGI IMG/M metagenome (GOLD analysis project Ga0210389, IMG submission 160127) | Forest soil microbial communities from Barre Woods Harvard Forest LTER site, Petersham, Massachusetts, United States - Inc-BW-H-28-O ...
CGCTATGACGGGCTCCGCTGTGACGGGCTCCGCTGTGACGGGCTCTGCTGTGATCGGAAGGCGGACCTGGAACCGGGTGTCGCCGGGGACCGACTCGACGCGCAGGTCGCCGTGGTGCTTTTTGACGACGATCCGCGACGCGATGTCAAGCCCGAGCCCGGTGCCCTGACCGACCGGCTTTGTGGTGAAGAACGGCTCGAAGATGCGGTTGAGTATGTCCTTCGGTATACCCGGTCCCGTGTCGCCAATCTCAACGAGCACGCAGTCGCCGTCGCGTGCCGTGCGGACGGTGAGCGTGCCCGAGCCGTTCATCGCCTGGGCCGCGTTTTCTATCAGGTTGGTCCAGACCTGGTTGAGCTCGGCGGCATAGGCGGGCACCCGCGGCAGGGTCTTGTCGTAATTCTTGACGATCTTGATGCCGGTGAGCTTCTCCGACATCATCAGCAGCGTGCTGGAGAGCAGCTCGTGCACGTCCACCACCTGGAACGGCGCCCGGTCGAGCTGTGAGTACTGCTTGGCCGCGCCGACCAGCGTGGAGACCCTGATGGTCGAGTCCTCGATCTCGTTCATCAGCACTTCGGTCTCGACCGTGTAGTTCAGCCAGCGGAGCGCGGGTTCAAGCATCTGCGTGCCGACCATGTCAAGGACCTTCTCGAGCCACTCGGTGTCCAGGCCGGCCTGGACGAAGACCGGGGCGAGTTCCCAGCCCCCGGGGCAGTCGTGGTCCTCCAGCCAGTCGGAGACCGCGTCTTCGGCGTCTGACGTCTCCATCGGGTCGAGCTTCGGCGCCTTGGCGACCCGCTCCACCGCCTGCTGCTGCAGCTCGACGAGGGTCTCCAGGTCGGCGCTCGGGTACTTGCCCGCCGCGAGCAGGCGAAGCTTGTTGCGCATCCCGGTGACCCGCTCGCGCAGGCTCGCCGTCGCGCTGACGGCGGCGGCGGCCGGGTTGTTCAGCTCGTGGGTCAGTCCGGCGGCCAGCGAGCCGAGCGCGAGCAGCCGCTCGCGCTGACCGACCGCCTCGCGGGTGCGCTGGTTGCCGAAGAACAGTCCTTCGAGCAGGTGGACCGGCATCGGGAACCACTCGTTCATGATCCAGGCGAAGCACTCCGCGCCCAGGACGTAGAACTGGGACCGCTCGGTGGCCCGAAACGAGTTCTGGTAGTTCTGCGGCACCCGGTCCCCCAGGTAGGCCATGTACGCGCCGCCGTATACGCCGCGCTGGCTGGTCCTGCTGACCTCGATGTCGTCGTCTCCGACCCGTCGCGACATGACGACGGTCCCCTCGATCAGCACGTACAGGTTCTGCGCGGGGTCGCCCTCGGTGTAGATGGGACCAGGTTCGAAGACCTCAACGTGGCCTTCCTGACAGAGCCGCTCGAGTTGGTCGTCAGCTAGCTTCTCGAACAGGAAGAGGGTGCGCAGCACCGACGGGTCGCACTGAGAGATTGTTGTCATGGCGTCTCCAGCGTGGTTTACAGCGTCTCCAGGTACCGGTGCACGAACATGACGGCCATCGCGCCCTCTCCTACCGCCGAGGCGACCCGCTTCGCGGACTCGGCCCGCACGTCGCCTGCGACGAACACGCCGGGGACGCTGGTCTCCAGGTGATAGGGCGGGCGGTCAAGCGGCCAGTCGGTTTTCTCATGGTCGATGTCCGGTCCGGCCAGGACGAAGCCGTGATTGTCGCGGTCCACCACGCCGTCGAGCCAGGCGGTCCGCGGTGCGGCTCCGATAAAGATGAACAGCTGCGAGGCATCCACTATTTCTGTGTTACCCGTGGTCAGATCGCGGAGGGCCAGCCGCTCAAGGTGGCCGTCCCCGTCGGCCTGGATCACCTCGGTACAGGTGCGGACGGATATGTTGGGGACGTCCTTGATCTGCTGGATGAGGTAATAGGACATCGACTCCTCAAGCCCGTGGGCGCGCACCAGCATGGTCACCGACCTGGCGAACCTCGCCAGGTAGACGGCGGCCTGGCCGGCCGAGTTCGCGCCGCCCACCACGTATACGTCCTGGTCCTTGCACCCCTCCGCCTCGGTGAGCGCGGCGCCGTAGTAGACGCCGGCGCCGGTCATCTCCACGCAGCCGGGGGCCGGCAGCTGCCGGTACGAGACCCCGGTCGCGAGGATGACCGCCTTGGCGTCGATCGCGCTGCCGTCGCTGAGCCTGATCGTGCGAGCCGGGCCGTTCACCTCAAGGCCGGTCACCTCGACGGTCGTCAGCAGCTCCGCGCCGAACTTGATGGCCTGGCGGCGCGCGCGGTCGGTGAGCTGGCTGCCGGACAGGCCGTCGGGGAAGCCCAGGTAGTTCTCGATCCGTGAGGACTGGCCCGCCTGGCCGCCGGTGGCGAACTTCTCCACGAGCACGGTGCGCAGTCCCTCGGACGCGCCGTAGACAGCGGCGCCGAGTCCGGCCGGGCCGCCGCCCACCACGATCAGGTCGTAGAAGTCGTGCGACGGCGTGGTCAGCAGGTTGACCTTCGCCGCCACCTCGGCGCTCGTGGGAGCGATCAGCGCCTCGCCGTCGGCGGTGATGAGCACCGGAAGGTCGCGGCCATCCGTGCCCGCGGCTTCAAGCAGCCGCCGCCCTTCCGCGGTATCCGAGGAGTACCAGCGGTAGGGGACCTGGTTGCGCGCCAGGAAGTCCCTCACCTCGGAGGACGGGGCGGACCAGCGGTGCCCGACCAGCTTGGCTTCCCTGACCGGTTTGCGGTCTTCCCGCCGCCAGGCGGAGAGAAGGTCGTCGATGACCGGGTAGAGCTTCTCCTCGGGCGGATCCCACGGCTTGAGCAGGTAGTGGTCCAGGTCGACGATGTTGATCGCGTCGATCGCGGCGCTCGTGTCCGCGTACGCGGTCAGCAGCACCCGGCGGGCGTAGGGATAGATGTCCATCGCCCGCTCAAGGAACTCGATGCCGTTCAGGTCCGGCATCCGGAAGTCGGCGACGAGCACCGCGACCTGGTCGCCGCGCAGCTTCATCTGCCTGAGTGCGTCCAGTGCCTGCTCGCCCGACTCGGCGCGGACGATCCGGTTCCCCTCGCCGTATCTCCTGCGCAGGTCACGGGCGACGGCACGGGAAACACCGGGATCATCATCCACGGTGACGATCACCGGCCGAAGTTCTGCCTCACCGGGTGGTCGCGTCATGCCCCCCATGTTAAGCAGCAGTCACCCTTTTTCGGCATACCACACCGGCCCGCGTCTGAAGATATCTTCAGGCACGGGCCGGCAGCTGGCTATTATCTTGTCACACGTGGTCACATAACGTCACACGCCGGAGGGGTCCTGGACCCTGTGGCGGTGGTCATGCCCCTGGGACGGCGCCCGTTGCCCGCCGTGGTTGCCCTGGTTCGGGTTCGCTTCTGCCTCGGGGAGCGTGGCCTGCTGCTGTGCGGTGTTGTAGCTCACCGCCGTGGCCACGCCATTGCCGTCGAGCGTGACGTTGACCGGGTTGGTCAGGCCAAAGCCGCTGCAGCCAAGGTTGACGAAGGACGTCGACAGGCGGTTGCCAAGGAACGTCGCCAGGTTGTCACCGGTAGCAGGTACCGCACTGGCGAAGTTCAGATCCCTGCCCATGTCGAGCTGGTTGTGCGCCGGCGCGGTGTTCACCATGTTCATGCAGTACGCGGCCGCGACCTCGTACGGGTTCGTGTTCGAGGCGAGCTGCGGCTGGTCCACCAGCGAGCGGTACATGTTGGTCTTGGCAATGCTGTAGGCACCGCCGACGAGCGCCATCTCGTCATTCGTCGGGACGACGGCGACCGGATTCTTCTGGTTGACGCGCGCGCTCAGCTCGTCAAGCGCCTGCGACCCCTGGGCCCCCTTCAGGCTGGTGGAGTCCTTCTCGGTGAGCGGCGTGCAGCCGTTGGCCGGGTCCACGAAGTCGCCGAGCAGCGCGTTGTCACTGCCGTTGGATATCACCGTCGAGTCGCTCATCGCGTCTTCGTTGGCCGGGGTGGCCTGCGCCGTCCGGCCGTCGCCATTGAGCAGGTAAGTCGAGTAAACGTTGTCGCTCTGGTCCTGGTCGATGAGTGCGAAGTCTCGCGTGGTCTCGCATGCCTCGCCGTCTTCCGCCGTGCCCAGCTTTGCGATCTTCAGGGTGCCCTTGGAGATCTCCGCATTGGCCATGGTGTAGAAGGGGACCGCGTCGCAGGCCGAGACCTCGCCGATCACCGACTGGCCGTAGGCGTCGACGCAGCCGCTCGACTGCTCGACCGCACCCGGGCCGGTGAGCAGGAGGTTGGTGCCGTTGAACCCGAAGTCGAGGATGACCTTGGAGCCACGGGGGATATTCGGCGTGACCGGCCGGGCCGCGGGCCTGGTGCCCTCGGTGATGACGAGCGGGTTGTACACCTGCACCTGGCCGTTGGGCGACAGGATCGTCGCCTCCGCGTACGCCTGCTCGTTCGGGTTGGCCATCGAGCAGCCGTCGCCGAGTTGGTAAGGCGTGGCCAGACCCTGGGCGGTCAGCGGGTTGGACGGCACGACCAGGGTGCAGTTACCCGAGTTGGCCGCCTGAGCCGGCGACTGGTCGAAGCTAATCGCGTTGCCCTGCCCGTCGACGGGCCGCGTCGCGATGTCGCCGAGCTGCTGAGTCGCGATCGGCCCGTTCGCGTACGTGTTCGCTGACACGTCGACGCGGGGATCGGACGACGCCGTCGGAGTCGCCGACGCGGCGACACCCTGGCTGGTCGTGGGGCTGGTCGTGGCCGTGCCGCCGGACGCCGCCGGGCACGGGGCGGCGGACGCGCTCACGTCGCCCGCTCCCCCGCTCGCCATCACGTCGGGCGCTCCGGACGCCTGGGCCGTTCCAGGGGAGAGGCAGCTGGTGGATGCCGCCTGGTTGATCGCGACATGCTGGTCCGCCAGCGTAATGCCGGCAAGTGCTCCCCCTACAGCCACGACCGCTATCGAAACGGTGACCGCTACCTGCGTCGTCCTGTTGTTACTGAACCTGCGACGCCATGCGGACCGTTGTCGGGTGGACACGTAACTACACCTCCGAAGTCCGTCGTGACGCTCCCGTGATCAAGGTAGCGACGGGGGCCGGACCGCGAAGGGGCGATTACAAAAAGATTAAGATTTTGTCCGGTTTATGTGCTCATTATCGCCGTTTCGCGGCACATCTTGCCGTTTGTCCGCTTTCGGTTGCTCAGCTGGCTCAGAGGTGGTACAGAAGCACCGCAGTCACTTCTCTGCGACTTCGGCTCGCATCGTGGGCCCTTCAAGCGGATCCCGCGGGGTGGCACCCGCCCGCCGACTAATATCCCCGGTCGCCGATGACGTTCCGCAGCGGCTCGCCCGCCGCGAGCCGGGCGAGCTGCTCGGTGACCACCCGGTAGGCGCGTGACCGGTTCTCGCGGACGTAGCCGCCGACGTGCGGGGTCAGCAGCAGGCCCGGCGCCTTCCACAGCGGGTGGGCCGCAGGGAGCGGTTCCGGGTCGGTGACGTCAAGCGCGGCCCTGATCCGACCCGTGTTGAGCTCTTCGAGCAGCGCGCCGGTGTCGACGATCACGCCCCGGGCGACGTTGACGAGCAGGGCGCCGTCCTTCATGTTCTTGAGGAACTCCGCGTCGACCAGGTGCCTTGTCTCGTCGGTGACGGGGACGAGGATGACCACTACATCCGCATTTTTCAGGATTTGCGGGAGTTCGTCGATCGGGTGGACGCCCTCGCGGGCATGCCGGGCGACCCGGTCGATGGTGACCTCCCAGCCCGCCAGGCGACGCTCGACGGCCGCGCCGATATCGCCGTAACCCACGATCAGCACGCGCTTGCCCGTCACGGACTCGCTCCACTCGGCGGCGTCCCAGCGGCCGCCTTCCTGAGCGATCGCGAAGTGCGAGAAGTTACGGAGGCTGGCGATGATCATGCCGACCGCCAGTTCCGCGGTGGCCGGGGTGTGCGCGCCACGGGCGTTGCAGAGCGTGATGTGACTGGGAACGTGGGGAAGGATGTGGTCGGCGCCGGCGGAGAGGATCTGGAGGGTCCTCAGGCTGGGCAGCGTAGCGATTTTTCCTATTATTTCGGGCTTGACGCCCAGCGGCAGGACCACGTACTCCACCTGGTCCGCGCTCTCCGGCAGCTCGTCACCGCCGGTCCAGACGTCGGCCTCGATGCCCGGGGGCAGGGTGCCGAATTGTTCTGGGGCAGCAGGCAGCCATACCCGTGTCAACGTTGTGCCTCCGTGATTCCGGTGAACCGTGTTTCCTGGTGTCTAGCCTCAGAGTCCGAAGTGGCCGCGGCGATCCGGCGGGACGAGCTCGGCGTACTCCGGGTGCTTCTTGATCCAGGAGTTGATGTAAGGACAGAAAGGCAGCACGGCCAGTCCGCGCCGGCGTGCGTCGTCGAGGCCGTACCGTGCCAGGTGCGTAGCCAGGTGGGCGTGCCGGAAGGCAGGCTTGATCTCGGTATGGATGAGGCTGATCACCGTGTCGTTGTCATGAAGCTGGTAGTCAACGAATCCGGCAAGCTCGGCGCCGACGTGCAGCTCGTACCGGGAAGCGGCCGGGTTGTCGGTGACAACAGGCGCATCGGTGGCAGCTGATTCCATGATCGTTACCCTACGCCGGAGGAGGGCACCGGGCCGAGCAGGGTGTCACGCCGGGCCGACAGGACGCCTGTCTCGCCGTCGATGTCGACCACCTTGTCGCGGCTCACCGCCCCGGTGACCAGCGTGACCTGGCGCCGTTTCACGTCGAACGCGTCGGCCACGGCGCGCAACGCGGCCTCGGTGGCCCTCCCGTCGACCGCACGCGCCGTGACCGCGACCACAAGCGCGTCACCGTGCCTTCCGCCGACCGAGGTCCTGGCGGACCCCGGTTTCACGCGAATAGCTAGCCGCACCCCGGTGTGGCTAGACGCCGGCCGGCACCTTGACGCACCCCGCCGCGACGGGCTCGCGGCGCGGCACCGGGTCCTTGGCCGCGCTAATCACGACCACCGGGCAGGAGGCGCGGCGCAGGCACGCGCGGATCACCGGGCCGGCCGAGCGGGGCTCACCAGCCACGTCGCTTGACGTCCCGAGGACCAGCATGTCCGCGTCCTCGCACCGGTCCAGCAGCACCCTTGCGGCGAGGCCGTCCACTACCTCGCCGCGGACCTTGATTTCTGGGGGCAGGTCCGCCTTTACCGAGTGCACGAGGTTGTCGATCTCGATGGAGATGTCATCCGCAGTGGTAAGCGCGGGGACTGCCGCATAGCTAGCGAAGCTGTGGCACAGCTCCTCCCGCACGTGCACCACGTGCACTTCAGCGCCACGCAAGGGTGCCTCTCGGCAGGCCCAGTGGAGCGCGGCGGTGGATTCGGCGGAGCCATCCACTCCAACCACGATCCGTCGCACAGCAGGAACCGACATGCAGGAACCCCCTCAGTTCCATTCGCCGCCTGACGCGCCTGTCCGCCGTCCCCCGGGCGGTTTCAGTCAGGGGTTTCTTCTGCTTTCCAAGGCTTGATGTTAAACCGGGTTCCCGGCATCGCACGAGACCCCCCGTCGAGATTTTCCCAAGTATTCGCAGGTCAACCGGTCGCCGCTATGAACATTACAGTTCGATAACTCTATATATGTACTTATTTGGGACAGTCGCGCCGGGCGCTCGACGGTAAGCGTTTAATGTACCGTTACGCAGCTGTCTCTCCGAGGTTACCGGGGAGGACTAGCGCCGGCCGAGCGAGGAGCGGCGCTGACCGTCCGCGCCGCTCCTGTTATCAGTTATCCCGAACGGGGGCGGCTTTCTCTTTCCCACCACCAGTCTCATAAGGCCCGGAAGTGCTCATAGCTGACGTTTTTCTCTCCTGTCAGGGCGGAGCGCCGGCGGAGGAGTCAGGACGGCGGATCTGGACGGCTAGGCCGCTTCGACGGGACGGGACGGGACGGGACGCGGAAGCGGACGGGCTAACCGTCGGCCGGCGAGCGCGCCTGTGCCGCCGGGCCGCCCCCACTGGCTTCGTCATGATGTATGTGCCCGGGGCCTCGCACGTGACCGACTCGTCCGCAACTCCGTGGCGCGCGGTTTGCCGTGCCCGGAGGACCGCTTCCTGGGGTAGTCCAGCCCCTTCTGGTCGTCCAGAAATGCCTGGAATTGCGAGCCCTCGCCCTGCCCGCTCAGACAGGAGAGATCTGGGTCCTTGGAGATCCAGTCGGAAGGGCGTTCCATCTCGGAGTACGGATCGTCGATGGCGCTGCGCAGGCAGCGGACAACCGCTGCCTGTGCGTGCTCTTGTAGTGCCTGCTCTTCCAGTGACTGCTCTTCCAGTGACTGCTCTTTCAGTGCCTCGTACGTCCTGCCTCGTCGAGCCACAATCGCGTACAGACAGGCCGTGTTGTACGCCGCCTGCCACGAGACCTTGCCTGCCTGCCAGCGCAGCCAGGGGCTGGCCCGTCCCGGCGTCCTCGTCAGGTCATGGTCCAGTGCCCGGCTGATGATTTCGTCTTGCTGCCCGATGGCGAACGCGATCCGGATGGCATGCTCGTAGCGCCCTGGATCCTTCCGGTACGGGGATTCCCTAAGAGCTTCGCGAACGTCCTTGTACTGGGGTTTCTCGCCGATTTCAGCCCGGATAAGCTCAATTCGGAGTGCGACAAGCAACTCGGCGACGCGCACGCCATCCTGAAAGGCCCATCGTCGGCGTGTCCTCCGCCCCGGCAGCAAGGGCCAGTACGCCAGCCATATCGTGCGTTCACTGCGGTGCCTTATGGTGTCCCACACAACGCGCCTCAGGGTCAGCTTCATTCGCACTTCGTCAAACACGGTCGCCGCGGCGGTCAGCAGGACCAAGCGCAGGGACGGCGACAACGCGCAACAGTGATCGTGCTTGCAGCATGGCTCCACGTCATCATCCGCGCACTTAGCCACTGTCGTCAGCCGTTGCCGGCTGAGGATGCCCAGGATCTCGTCGAGTTGCGACTTCGTGTCATGGTGATCGTAGTGAAGCACGCATTCGGGACTCGCGATCATTTCCAGCGACATGCCCAGCCGGTAGCGGTCACGGTAGAAGCGGGGGTACTGCTCCCGGTTCAGGGCGTGCAGGCGCAACGCGGCCAGGTGGTCGCCGTCGAGATCAAGGAGCTGAGCCAGCTCGTACCTGACGAGGCCAGCGGACCGCCCGGTGCTTGCCCAGCGTTGCATGACGTTGATCTGCGACCGCCGGGATTCTTCAACAGCTCGCGCGGTTTCGGCCGGAACCCGCTCTAGCCGGGCCTGCAGCAGCACACCCAGGTCACGGCCATCGACGCGGCCGTAGCACCACGGTGGTGTCGACGGATCCCGGCTGAAGACCTGCCGACCGACGTAGCCGGCCACCATCGACGCGGCCTCGTTGATGTCGGCGCATGCCAGGGTCTTGCTGGCGACCGTGGCCCCGTTCCGTGGATTTTCCAGGTAGACCGTCGCCTGTGTGCCCGACGGCTTGGGAGGCGGCGTCTTCGACTCGGCAGGCTTGTCTCGCGGCTCAACCCAGACCCGGAGCTGAAGCTGGCGCGGGTTTGGCCAGATCGAGCCCGCGAACCGGATGATCGCTCCAGCCAGACCAGCGGCGCTGCTACCGGTTGCCTCGGCAATTGAGGCGAGCCCGCTTGTCCTGCTTCCACCGGGCAGGATCGCAGGCGCCCGAACCTCCAGCGCGGCCAGCCGGAACTTGAGCTCGGCCGCGAGCTGATCGTGCAGCTGAGCGTCCGTTATGGCATCCCCATCTCCGCCGTCGGCACTCGCCCCGGCGTCGCCAGACGGGACACTCGGCTGGCCGTCAATCAGCACGCTGGAATCGAGCTGCGGCGCCTGCCGCTGCATCGCCCATGCCTCGAGCTCTCGGTACCCCACGATGAGCAGGAAAGCGGCGGCGCCTCGCCCGATCGGCCCCGGCGGAGATCCCTGGTAACCGAGTAGCAATGGCCGCAGCAAGTCCTTGATCGAGGCGTCGACGCCGCCAGTGAACGCGTTCACCAGGTTTAGATTCGCTGACTGCGATTGCAGATGCTGCTGCAGCCAGAGATTGATCCCGTACTTGGTAATCAGGCAGAGCAGGGCCACAGCCGTAATCGCCGATACCCACCGGAC
>Ga0210389_10005249_pt1 | contig 10053 bp, 10 predicted proteins | sample IncBWH28OmetaG_FD_160127 | JGI IMG/M metagenome (GOLD analysis project Ga0210389, IMG submission 160127) | Forest soil microbial communities from Barre Woods Harvard Forest LTER site, Petersham, Massachusetts, United States - Inc-BW-H-28-O ...
CACTCACCCGCCGGGCCTCCGACTGACCCGGGTGCGCGGCACCAAGAACCCGGACAGGGCCGCCGTCGCCGCCCTGCGCCCGGACATCGTGCTCGCCAACCAGGAGGAGAACCGGCGGATCGACGTGGAGCGCCTGCGCGCGGCCGGTATCGAGGTGTGGGTGACCGTCATCCGCACCCTCGACGAGGCGATCGCCTCGCTGCGCCGGATGTTCACCGTCGCGCTGGGCTGGCCGGAACCACCCTGGCTGGCCGCTGCGGCGGAGGCTTGGCGTGAACCCGTACCGGGGACGCGCCTGCGCGTGGCCATCCCGGTCTGGCGCGACCCGTGGATGGTCGTCGGATCGGCCACCTTCACCGGCGACATCGCCGCCCGGCTTGGCCTGGACAACGTCTACGCCGGCCATGAGGAGCGCTACCCGCACGTCAGCCTGTCCGAGGTGACCGCGCGCGATCCCGAGCTGATCGTGCTGCCCGACGAGCCCTACCCGTTCAGCGCCGACGACGGCCCGGAGATGTTCCCCGGCCGCCGGGTGGCCCTGGTCGAGGGACGCAGCCTTACGTGGTACGGGCCGTCACTTATCGATGCCAGGAGCAAGCTGACCGCGCAGGTTGAGGCGGCCCGTCACGGCAGCCAGGGAACCTGACCGCGTACCGCTGATTCGACCAGGAGGACCGCATGCTCGATGTCGAGGACCATTCCGGGGTGACGGTGCTGCGCCTCACGCACGGCAAGGTCAACGCGCTGGACCTGGGACTGCTGCGGGCCATTACGGCCGCGGTCGGCAAAGCCAGGCCTGAGGCCGCGGTGGTGATTACCGGAGCGGGTTCCGCCTTCTCGGCCGGCGTCGACCTGCGGCCGATCGCGGAGGACGGCGAGCCTTACGTCCGGGAGTTCCTGCCGGAGCTCTCCGCGACGTTCATGGCCGTGTTCGGCCATCCCGGCCCCGTCCTGGCGGCCGTCAACGGGCACGCGATCGCGGGCGGCTGCGTGCTCGCCGCGGCGTGCGACGTGCGGGTGATGTCGCAGGGGAAGATCGGACTGACGGAGCTGAGCGTCGGCGTTCCCTTCCCGCCGGCCGCCATCGAGATCATGCGGCACGCCGTCGGGCCGGCCGCGAGCGCCCTGGCGCTGACTGCCGGGCTGCTTGACCCGCCGGGTGCCAAGGCGACCGGCCTGATCCACGATGTCGAGGCCCCTGAGGCGCTGCTTGACTCAGTTGTCGCCAGGGCGCGGGCCATGATGCGCGTCCCGCCCGACGTGTTCTCCTTCACCAAACGCCAGCTGCAGCAGCCGGCCAGGGAACGGATCGCCGCGCAACTCGGCGACGAGGAGGCCGTGCTGGCGACGTGGGCCTCGGCCCGGACGCGAGCGGCCATCGCCGCGTACCTCAGCACGCTAGGGAAGCCAGCCTGAGCCGGCCGGCTCGGGCGCACTTAGGCCGTAACGTGAGATCCCATGATCACGATCCTCGATCACCTGGCCCTCGGCACGCCAGCCCTTCCCGCCGGCTGGGAGCTGTTTGCGGACGTCCTTGGCGGAGCATGGGCGTACGGCGGCGACTCCCCCGGGTACTGGTGGGGGCAGCTGAAGTTCGCCTCTGGTCCGAAAATCGAGTTGCTGACGCCTACCGGGGGCCCGGACGCGGCGTTCCTTGAGCGTTTCCTTGCCGCCCGTGGCGCAGGCCCGCACCACTTCAACTTCCTGGTGCCCGATATCGAGACCGCACTGGCGCGGATCAAGGCGGCCGGCATCGCCCCTGTCGGGGTCAACCTGGCGAATCCCGGCTGGAAAGAGGCCTTCTTGCACCCGCGCGCCGCGCACGGCATCGTCATCCAGGTTGCCCAGCAGGACGGGTCGCCGACGTCCGCGCCGCCACGGGAGTTGCCCGAGCCGGGACCCCCGACTCGGCTGGACCTGATCGAGCATCACGTCAGTGACCTTGACGGCGCGGTGCGGCTGTTCCGTGACGTCCTAGACGGCCGTCTCGAAGCGGCCGACGCCGGGACCGCAGAACTGACCTGGCCCGGAGGCAAGCGGATCAAGCTCGTGCGCGAGGACGGCCTGCCGCTTGGCGGTGCACTGCACCACGTCCGGTTCACCCGGGTGACCGGTGCGTTCAGTACCAGGGACCGGGAGCGCGCGGGCTTGCTGGCCAGGCAACTCGGCCTGACCCTGCAACTGGTCGGCTAGCTCGGGTGATGCGCCCGCGCCCGCGCGGGTCTCGGGCGGTCGTCAGCTCGCTTTACTACCGGTCGTCATCCTCGGGGCTAATGTGCGGCCTGGGGAGGGCATGCAGGGCAGCATCCGCGGCTGCCTGCTCGGCGGCGTGGTCGCCGAAGCCGACGCCGATCGCCTCATCGTTGCTGCGCAGCTCAGCATGCACCAGGCCCGCGAGCACCCGCCGGTCCGCGTCGGTCGGCTCGCCGCAGAGCGGTAGAGCCCGCGGGTAAAGCCGACGGGCCAGCACCGGGTTGAGTTCCGCCGCGTACATGCTGAGCTTCGCCAGTACCAGCAAGAACGCCACTATCCCGATGACCGTCCCGAACGCACCGTAAATCGCAGAAGCGTGCTTCAGCTGGTGGGTCATCAGCCCTGTGCCGACGGTGATCAGCGCGGTAAACGCGACTGCCCCTGCGATCGCCCCGGGGAGATGGCCGCGCGGACCGATGGCCTTGGCGGTCAGCAACGTGAAGGTGGCGAAGTAGAGTCCGATATTGATGATGAGCAGCCCGGCCAGGACCGGAACCCTGATCGCGTAATCGTGCGCGCCGCCGGTGGCATAGGTAGTGACGAAGGCATTGATGAGGGCCGCGGCGCCGATGGTGATCAGACCGGCCAGGCTGCGCCCGAGCCGGGGGAGGAAGCCGGTGAGCTCGGTCTGCGGGATGTTCCAGACGGTGGCCATCGCCTGCTGCGCGGTCTGCGTGACGCCCTGCGCACCGTAGACCAGTCCGATTAGGCCGATCACCAGCCCGAGTACGCTGCCGTGCAGTTCGTTGCCGCCCGACGGGTTGAAATCCGGGCCGATGACGGGAAATTCGTGCAGCGTGTGAACGATTCCTGTTCCGATTGACTGCTTGCCGATGAAGCCGAACACCGTCACCACGACAAGGAGCAGCGGGAAGATCGCGGTGAACCCGTACCAGGCCAGCGCGACGGCGACCAGGTTGGCGTTGTCGTCGCCGAACTTCTTCACCACGGCGTAGGGCACGCCGGCCCAGCTGTGCCTGCGCTGCCAGCCGTCCACGGCGCCTATCACAATGCGCACCGGCCCGAGGGGATTTATGGGGCGATCCATGCGTCGCGACCATACACCGACAGCTCACCGGCGTGGCGCAGGTGTCGCCTATGCAGCTATAGGCGACAGATATTGGCCAGCGGAGCGGTCCTCGTGGCTTAGTAAGCGTGAGACGCACCACGGTAATCGGAACTGTGGTGCGGCTGAGGCAGTCGGAAAGGAATGCCGGTAATGCTTAAGTCCGCGTCCACCTCGCTGATTCTGCTCGGCGTGCTGGCGGTCGTCGTCGGGATCGTCGCCATCGCCTGGCCGGGTGTCACGATCCTCGCCCTGGTTATCTTGTTCGCGGTCTACGCGTTCATCGACGCCGGGCTGCAGTCCATGCGGGCCTTCAGCAGCCGGGAGGCCGGCCCGGTCATCGGTCACCTGCTGCTCGCGCTGATCGACCTGGCGGCCGGCGTGGCTGCCCTGGCCTGGCCCGCGCCGACCGCGTTCGTGCTGGTCCTCGTGGTGGGAATCTGGGCGTTCGCCGCTGGCTGGGCCGAGTTCTTCGCCGGCTTCCAGGCCGGGGAGACGGCGGGCACTCGCGCGTTGTTCCTCGTGTCCGGCCTGATATCGATCGCGTTCGGTGTACTGCTCTTCTCCCGCCCCGGGGTCGGCGCGGTCACCCTGGCCTTGCTGTTCGGCCTGTTCAGCTTGACCTACGGGTTCGCGCAGATCAACGCGGGCATCCACGTCCGTCAAATCGGCAAGGGTGCGCACTCGCTCGCCGACCAGCTCCACCACGCGGCCTGAGCCCCCGGTGACCGCCGTCAGCCCCGGCAGCCCTGCCCCGGCCGGCGCCGAGAAGAACGTTCGCGTCCAGCACCGGCGACTGCGGGACGCGGCGGCCAGGCGCGGCGTCCCGCTGGCCACGATCTTGGTGACCGTCGCGGTCGTGGTCACCACGTACCTTGCGGGCAAGCTCGCCTACCGGATTCGCGATGTCCTGCTGATGATCGCGGTTGCCGGGTTTATCAGCCTGATCCTCAATCCCATGGTGGGAATCCTCCAGCGGTGGGGCATCCGGCGCCGCGGCTGGGCCGTTGCTGTCGTATCCATCTGGACGGTGGCGGTCTTCGCCGGCCTGCTCGCGGCGTTCGGCTATCCGCTAGCCCACGGGGTGGCTCACCTCTCCCAGAAGCTGCCGTCTTACGTGCAGGCGGCCGAGCACGGCCAGGGCGGGATCGGCCACCTGGTCACCCGTTTTCACCTGCAGGCGTGGATCAACAAGAACGCACCGAAGCTGCAGAGCCTCGGCACGACCCTGGCCAAGCCGGCCCTTACCGCAGGCGAGGGCGCGGTGTCGCTGCTGGCCACGCTCGCCACCATCTTCGCCTTGATAGTGCTCTTCCTGCTCGAGTGTCCCAAGATCTGGCAGGCAGCACTGCGGAGGATGCCTCAGGACCGGGCGGCTTACTACAGCGGCGTGGCGCGCGAGATCAGCCAGTCGGCGACCGGCTACGCCTTTGGCAACCTGCTGACCTCGCTGATCGCCGGCGTGGTCATGTTCGTCACGCTTTCGCTCCTCGGGGTTCCCTTCCCGCTGCTATGGGGACTGTGGGTCGCCCTGGTCGACTTCCTCCCCATGGTGGGCGGCGCGCTGGCCGGCATCCCCACCGTCGCGTTCGCGCTGTTCGCGGACTCGCTCACCGCTGGCATCGTCACCGCGGTCGCGTTCGTCGTCTACCAGCAGATAGAGAACCACGTGCTGAACCCCGTCATCATGAGTCGCACGACCAAGGTCAATCCGCTGCTCGTCTTGCTGTCGCTACTGATTGGGACGTCGATCGGCGACTGGGTGGGCGGCTTCTTCGGCAGTTTCGTGGCGGCCCTGCTGTCCATCCCGGTGGCCGGCGCCCTGCAAGTCATCACCAGGGAACTGTGGCGAGCCAGTGCCACGACCACGTCGGCGCCTCCCACCGACGAGGCGACCGCGGGCCCGGGAGGTGAGCCGACGCCACTGCCTGTCGGATCGTGAACCTATCGCCCGCGCACTCACCTTGGGCGCGGGAGTTCTGTCCCGTGTTGTTCGGTGGCACGATGGCGGTCCTCAGCTTCGTACCGGTCGCCCAATGCCCAGTGCCCGGATTGAACGATAACGTTCAATTGCCCGACTGGGAAGGGACGATGAAGGTAGCCCACTTGGACCAACCGAGCGACACGAACCGAGCACAGGCGAGACCAGTTCAGTCACGTGGAGCGGATGCAGGGGCGCCGCAAGGTCTTGAACTGAGGCATCTGCGGTACTTCGCGGCGCTCGTCGACGCGGGCAGCTTCACCCAGGCGGCGGAGCAGATGTTCATCGCCCAGCCCAGCCTGAGCCAGCAGATCCGGCGGCTGGAAGAGATCGTCGGCACGCCGCTGCTGCAGCGCCGCCGTGAAGGGCTCCGGCTCACGGCGGCCGGCACCGTGCTGCTCGACGCGTCCCGCGCCGTGCTGTCGCTGGTGGATCAAGAGGTGGACCGGGCCAGGCAGGCAGCTGGCCTGGGACGGCAGCGCTTGCACGTGGCCGTGCCGCCACGGCTGCCGGATGCCCTCGCGGTCGCGGCCACCTCGGCACTGCGGGCAACAGCCGGCGATGACGTGGAACTCGTCTGGATGGACACCGCGCTCGACGCGGATTTCTCGCCGATCCGGGAGCGCCGGGCCGACGCCGGTCTCGGCTGGCTGACCGTCAGCCCCGAGGCACTGCCCGCCCCGCTCGAGGTTATGAGCCTCGGAGAATTCGAACCCAACGCCTGGCTTCCCCGGCAGCACCCGGCGGCGGCCCGCGGGACCATCAGCCTGGGCGAACTGGCCCTCATGGACGTCATTCACGGGCCGCGCCGGGCGGAGCCGGGGATCTACGACGCCTGGACGCGGGTCTTCAAGGCCACCGATCCGCGCTTTGAATTCACCGACCCGCCGTTCCGGCATTCGCTGCAGATGGACCTCGCCTTCGCCGCGGCCGCGGACAGGTCCACCGCCGTGCTGACCGGCCCCAACGTCATCGCGGGAAGCCGGGCCTGGCTGATCGAGGCGTCCCGCCTGACGATAACCAGCGACATGGTGCCGGTCAGTCTGGAACATCAACCGCTGACCGCGACGGCCGCCCTGGTGTGGTGCGGCGACCTGTGCCGCCGCCTCCAGCAGATCCTGTTCCACACCGCGGAGAGCGTTACCCGGTCACACGAGAACGGACCGCCTGACTCAGCGTCAGAGGTCCGTTCTGGTAAACACGCTGAGGTTTGATGCCCTCTTGGCGACCATGGCCTGCCTGCACGCAAGGCGCTGGCAGAAAGCAGGCCTCATTCGGGTGGGGAGTCACCAGCTGACGTTCGGGATAATTCAAGGCCTTTATCCCGAACGAGTGGTGGTGACTCCCGCGGTGACTCCCGTGCTAGCGCCGGTCGGGCCCTAGCGCGGTCTGCGCGGCTTGCTTGATTGTCGCCGCCCCGCTGGCCACTGCCCGCCGCCACGGCGGGGCGCCGTTAATTTCTACCTCGAGCGAGAAGCTGAGGAATGTCCTGATCAGCACGATGAGCCCGAGGACCAGGACATTGTCAAGCGTCGGCGAGACTGCGACGGTCCTGATCAGGTCGGCCGCGACCAGGATCTCCAAGGCGAGCAGCAGGGTGCCGCCGAACGCCTGGCGCAGCACCGTATAGGCCCGCCTCGACGAACCGGGCGGGCGCCATGCCAGCACGGCCAGGACAAACGACGACAGCACGCCGACGACCAGGATGAGGGCTCCGAGAGCCTCAAATCCCTGGGCAACATGGTCCATCGCCGTGTTAAACGATGAGGCCGCCGCGGCGTCCGACGCGGCCAGCGTGGTCAGTGCCGTGATTGCCCCCCCGTTTTGCTGTTGCGCCCGGGCGGATGCCCAGGGTGGCGAGGTCCACGCTGCCATCTTCGCAGACCGGGCGCATAACCCGATCAGGGCGAAACACGGGCCCGCGGGAGGCGGGCTCAGGGCCGTATGAGCGGGTTGAGGTGGTTATGGAATGACCAGCAGGCGGGCGATCGGAACTCCGGGCCGGTAGGCGAGGTGCTGGTAGGTGGGCGCGTCAAGCACCGTAACCCGGGCGAGGGCGCCCACCCCGAGATGGCCGACGTCGCCACGGCCAAGTGCGGCCGCCCCGCCGGCGGTGGCGGCCCGCAGCGCCTCCATGGGCGTGAGTCCCATCTCGCGCACGGCGAGCGCGATGACGAACGGCATCGAGCTGGAGAAGCACGTGCCCGGGTTGCAGTCGGTCGCGAGTGCTACCCGGACGCCGGCGTCGACCAGTGCGCGCGCGTCCGGGTAGGGCGACCTGGTGGCGAACTCGACCCCCGGCAGGAGCGTCGCGACCGTCTCACCGCCGGCCAGCGCGTCGATGTCGGCGGCGGACAGGTAGGTGCAGTGGTCGACGCTCGCCGCCCCGAATTCGACGGCGAGGGCGACGCCTGGGCCGTGGCCGAGCTGGTTGCCGTGGACCCGCAGGCCGAGTCCGGCGGCACGTCCCGCGGCGAGCACGGCGCGTGCCTGGTCGCCGTCAAACGCGTGCGGGCTCGCCGGCTCGCAGAAGACGTCGATCCACCGGGCGTGCGGCGCGCAGGCCTCGAGCATCGGCCCGGTGACCAGGTCGAGGTAGTCCGCCGGGGCAACGCCGTCGGGGCAGACGTGCGCTCCGAGGAACGTTGTCTCGTCGGTGACCTCGCTGGCCAGGCGCAGCAGCCTGGCCTCGTGCTCGACGGTGAGCCCGTAGCCGCTCTTGATCTCGACGGTGCCGGTGCCCTGGGCGCGCATCTCCGCGACCCGGGCGGAGAGCAGTGCCCTGAGCTCATCGTCTGATGCCCGGCGGGTCGCGGAAACGGTCCGGGCGATGCCGCCGCCGTCGTAGCGGGCCCCGGCCATGCGGGCGGCGAATTCGTCGGCGCGGTCGCCGGCGAAGGCAAGGTGAGAATGCGAGTCCACGAACGCCGGGATGACTGAGCGGCCGACGACGTCGACGCGGCGGTCGGCCGGGGGCGCCGACGCGGACGGACCGACCCAGGCGATCCTGTCGCCTTCGACGACCAGCGCGCCGTTGTCCAGGATCCCCAGCCCGCCTCCGCTGGCCGGGCAGTTCGTGACGAGCTCGCCGATCCCGTCGACCAGGACACTCGTCATGCGTCCGCCCACAGGTCGCCGATCGCGTCAGCAAGCAGCCCGGCTACGTCGCCGAGACGGTGCGCCCCGCCGGACACCACCGGCGTGCCATCGACCCACACCGAGTCGATGTCGGCCGCGGTCGCCGCGAGCAGGATCTGGGCCGGGTCGACGCCGGCGGTGCGAACGGTGTCCAGGCGTACGCACACCAGGTCAGCCCGCATGCCGGGGGCGATAGCCCCGGCGTCCGCCCAGCCAAGCGAGCCGTGTGCCGTGGCGGCGGCCAGCAGCTCATCCGGCAGGAACCGCCCGCGCCGCAGCGAGGCCAGCCGCTCGCCGGACTCCAGTGCCCGCGCCTCGCCGATGAGATCCACGACCGCGTTCTGGTCGCTGCCAAGCGAAAGGCGGACGCCGGCGTCCGCGAGCGCGCGAGCGGGCCCGATGCCGTCGGCGAGGTCCTGCTCGGTGGTCGGGCAGAAGCACGCGGTCACCCGCGCGCCGCCGAGGACCTGGATGTCGCCTGCCGCGAGGTGGGTGGCGTGCACGACGGTGGTGCGCGGCGTGAGCGCGCCGCTCTGGTCGAGCAGTTCGGTGGGGGTACGGCCGTAGTACACAAGCGCCGAGCGGTTCTCCGCTGGCTGCTCGGAAAGGTGAACGTGCAGCGGGCGGTCTGCGCTCGCGACGGCGACCAGGGCGAGGTCATCCCGTGCGACGGCCCGCACCGAGTGGATGGCCGCGCCGTTGACCGTGCCTGGCGGTGCGTCGATATCGCCGGCACGAGACGCCCACGAGTCAACGCTCTTGTCACTGAAGCGGAGCTGAAGCTCATCCAGCGGGAGATGACCAGTGGCGTCGAGCCCGCCCTCCAGGTAGCAGGTATCGAGCAGGGTGAGCCGGATGCCGGCGTCTCGTGCGGCCTGCTGCAGCGCATGGCCCATCGCGTTCCTGTCGCTGTACGGCTGGCCGCCGGGCCCGTGATGGACGTAGTGGAACTCGCCCACCGTGGTGATGCCCGCGAGGGCCATCTCCGCGTACACCGCCCTGGCCAGCGCCAGGTAGTTGTCAGGATCGAGGCGCGCTGCGAGCGAGTACATGGCATCGCGCCAGGTCCAGAACGTGCCGCCGCCCGCGTGGGTGCGGCCGCGCAGCGCCCGGTGGAACGCGTGGCTGTGCGCGTCGGCGAAACCGGGCAGGACGGCGCCGCCCAGGCGCGTCGCGCCAGGCGACGGGGGAGCGCCGGGTGTCACCGACGTGAACCGGCCGCCGGCGACTTCGATGAGGACGTCCCGCGCGGGTCCCGACGGCAGCAGGGCGTGGCTCGCGAACAGCGTCGTCATACGGGGCCGCCAGCCACGAGGCCGGTCACGGTCACGGGCGCTTGATCGGCACGCGGACCCCGCCGTCCGGGTGCGCCCGCAGCGGAGCGTCGTCGGGGGCGTCGCCCGAGTCGATGTGCCGGATGACGCCCATGCCTGGGTCGTTGGTGAGCACCCGCTCGATCTTGGCCGCGGCGAGCGGCGTGCCGTCGGCCACGGTCACCTGGCCGGCGTGGATCGACCGGCCGATCCCCACGCCGCCCCCGTGGTGCAGTGACACCCAGGAGGCTCCAGACGCGGTGTTGACCAGCGCGTTGAGCAGCGGCTAGTCGGCGATCGCG
>Ga0210389_10005250_pt1 | contig 10052 bp, 11 predicted proteins | sample IncBWH28OmetaG_FD_160127 | JGI IMG/M metagenome (GOLD analysis project Ga0210389, IMG submission 160127) | Forest soil microbial communities from Barre Woods Harvard Forest LTER site, Petersham, Massachusetts, United States - Inc-BW-H-28-O ...
TGTCGCCACATATCAACAACGATGGCTGGATGGATCTGTTCGTTTCCAATGACACGGTCCCGAACTTTCTGTTTTTGAACCGCGGTCCGGAACCAAGCGACTCCCAATCAGGGAGCACCGCGGGAATCCAACCCTGGCGATTCGAAGAGATGGCGCTGCCAGCGGAAGTGGCCTTCGGCATGGACGGGCAGGCGCGCTCCGGCATGGGTGTTGACGCGGCTGACGTCTTCAACAGCGGCTACCAGGATCTATTTGTCGCCAACATCGACCAGGAGATGTTCTCGCTGTATCGCAACAGGAAGGACGAGACCTTTCGGGATGTCTCGCGGGAACATGACATCGCGCAATTAACCCGATCCCTTAGCGGCTGGGGACTCAAGTTCTTTGATTATGACAATGACGGCGCAGTTGATCTGATTCTGGCAAATGGCCACCCAGACGACCGGATCGAGACCCGTACCGCGCAGGTTAAATATAAGGAGCCCATTCTTCTCTTTCATCAGGAAGGCGGGAAGCTGCGCAATGTCAGCGCTGAAGCTGGCGCAGCTTTCAGCAGATCGTACGCGGCGCGGGGGCTGTCAGCAGGAGATTTCAATAATGACGGGTTGATCGATATCCTGATCGCCAACAACGGCGGGCCACCCCTCCTGTTGCGGAACTGCTCGGATGCCGGAAACCATTGGCTCGGTTTGAAGCTGGAGGGCGTGAAGTGCAATCGCGATGGAATCGGCGCTAAGATCCGATGGTCCGCCGGCGGCTCGGTCCGCTCGCGTCTGAAGAACAATGGCGGAAGTTATCTTTCTTCGCACGATCCGCGGGAAGTGTTGGGCGTGGGGAAGGCCACGAAGATCGATTGGGTGGAGATTACCTGGCCAAAACCGAGCGGCAAAGTCCAAAGAATCGAGAATCCTCCGTTGAACCAGTACCTGACCGTCAGGGAAGAATAACGGCTAACGGGCTTACCTGTATAGTTGAACGGAGCGACCACGAGGAGACTTCGGGTGGTATACAATCGAGCGGAGCATGAGCCCGAAAGCGATATTGCCTATCGTCGTCGTAAAGCCGTCTCCACTCAAAGCATTGGACCCGTCGTCGCCACCACCCGTTCGGTGACGCCGCAACGTTTCACAACCGTCGGGTTACTCAGGCGTTACGGATGAGCTATGCCATGAGAATAAATTCCATGGTGAGGCGGTGACCAGCTCTGCCGGGAGCACAGGTTGGTCTCAGTGAAGCCTGGGCACGATCGAACGTTTGAACCTGCAGCGATCAGAGCTTCTCTTCCTAATCCGGGTACTTATCGCCAGCCTTGGCGATCCGAATCCGGTGATCCGTGAACTGGTAATGTAATTCCGGCACGTCAATCTTGGGCATATGACAGGTGATGCAATCCCGCTTCGACACCGGGCAGATTTTTGCACGTGCATTCGCGGTCAGATGACACTGCTGACATTTGGAATCATACGAAGAGTTATCCTTCACCAACCTCCCGTGCGGATCATGGCATGCAGTGCAGGCGATACGCCTGTCGGCGGAATCATAGCAACGGCTGTTGGTGAGACGGTAGAACTGGAAGCGGATATTGAGAGGCCCGCGTGGCCCGTTGGCCGCAATATCGGCCCAGCTTGGATGACATTTGCCGCACAAGTTGGCGAGTTCCTCCGTTTCCATCGCTGCGAGCTTTTGCATGACTGTTGGGGCGGCGTCTCCGCGTCGCACTGCGGCGGCGTGCTGCGAGGCGCCTGTGTGGCACTGGGCACATTGCACGCCGGGCGTCAGAGACTCTGGAACTGACGCGCCACTCCAAACGGCGACAGTGGAGTGACAGCCAAAGCAACGCCGGACCTCAGCCACATCAATTTTTCTGCCCGAGGCCTCTTCGAGATTGCGCCGGAGCCTCGCGGTATGGCCGGGTGTCCAGTCGAGACCTTTCAACTCCGGATAGAAACTCACTGCGGCCTCATACCAGGCGCCTTCTCGCCGGTAGAGGTAGGTCTGGCCGACTATTCCCGTGCCGAGAGCCCACTCGATGGGCGCACTGATTGAGCCTATGCCGTCAGTTACGGAGTAAATGCTCTGATTATTTTCACGGCGGATTGAATATGAGAACTTTCCGCTTCGAAAACCAAGGTCGGGATTATTCTTCAGAAAGTCGCTTTCGCCGGCGCCTTGGAGCGCGTGAGTCATCGGCGAGGATCTCGCCGCTTCAGCCTCCCGGCGATGGCATACCTCACAATCCTGCGCGAAGGACGTGCCCATCGCGGCAAGTTGCGCCGTCAGTATGAACCAGCGGATCATTTCCCGGCCGCCTTTTTCATCTCCTCGTCCGCGGTGAGCCGGCGAACGATGGCGCGCTCCCGGTCGCCATCCTCCCTTCGCTTTAAGCGGTAGTAAACGGTGGCCAGACTGACATGCGCTTCGAGGAACTGAGGCGACTCCTGAACCAGCTTCTCAAGCCTCCTCCGGGCCTGCTCCACCTTGTCGGTAGCGAGCTCGACGGTAGCAATCTGATACTCTACCGCGGAATCTTTGGGATGCAACGCCAGACTTCGCTCAAAGAGAGAGAGAGACTCGTCGAAACGCTGATCGCGCTTGGCGAGCGTGCCCAATTGGAAGATGGCTGTGAAGTTGTACGGATCGAGCTGCAGCTCCGCGCGAAATGCCGCGGCGGCGGCATCGAAATCCCCCACGTTGAGCATGGCCAGTCCTAAGTAGGAATGCGCTTCCGGCAACCGTGGATTCAATTCGATCGCCCTTTCCAGGTCCTTCCGTGCGCCAGGAATATCGCGGGCGTTTAACTTCGCAGTGGCGAGCAGCAAGCGCGCTTCCGCTGAATCTCCATTGCGCAGAATGCGATCGATCACTTTCCCGCCACGCTCCCCCTGTTGGTCGCGAATGAGTGCAGTGCCGAGAAGATAGCTGAGGCCCAGGTCGTTCGGCATCTCCTTTTCCCAGGGGTCGAGAAGAGCAATCGCCTTCTTGTAATAGCCGAGCCGCAGGTCGCAATCCGCAAGTAAGAACGCGACTTGCTGATTGTTGGGCAGCATAGGACGGACCGATTCGAGCCTTTCCCGTGCTTCGGAGATGCGCCCAGTCTTGTAATAAGCCAGAGCCAGGTTGACCAGCACTTGTGGATTCTTAGGCTGAATCCTGAGGGCCCGATTGTACTCGGTGATCGCCTCCGCGAAACGCCCTTCATGCGCCAGAGCGGCGCCTAGATTGGACAATGCATCGAGCGAATCGGGACGCAGATTCAAATACTCCTGATACAGCCGTATCGCGCCGGAAAAGTCGCCGGACTGGTGTAGCGCAATCGCGTCCCTGAGAAGGTATTCGCTCTGCGGCTGGGCGAGCAGCGCCGAAACGGCTAGCGTGAGCACGAGAACAGAACGCATCGAGCTAAGTATGCCACTGAGATCGCGATTGCACCACTCCTGCGGCGTTACGCTCTATCGCGGCGCCCGCACTGCAAAGTCAAGTGTTGCGACAGTATTTTCCCAAGCCAGCTTCAACTGGCCTTGCATGCCAACGGTTTTGGTGAGAGTCATTTTGTAGGTTTCGACGGGTTTGGGCGGACGGCTCATGTCCATCGGCACTCGTCCCAAATCGCGTTCCTGATGATACTCGAGGCCCTGCTGCCCGGTCTGTTTATTGATAATCAATTGCCATTGTTGCGGATTGGGCCAGACGAACAGAGAATATTCGCCTTTGGGCACGAGGAGCCCCTTGAATTCCAGATCCACGCCGGTATGAAGCACGGTAGCGTCGTTCGCGCCGGCGCGCCAGACCTGATCATATGGCACGAGCCCACCGAATATCACCCGCTTGCGCATCGAAGGGGCGCTGTAGTTGATGGTGATCTTCTTGCCGTTGATGGTGACTGAGGTCTTCGACAGCGGGCTGAGAGGCGGCGGTTGCGCTGGCCTGGAGCCTCCCGGCGGCTCATCGGTGATGGGTACTCCCGCGGGCGGCTGAGAAAATACAATGCCGGCTGTCACTATGCACACGGCGCCTGCCGAGAAATATCTCATACGGCTCTCCTTTGCATCCGGGCGCCTTCAAGGACGGCTAATGGCCAGATTCACTTCGGCAGAATGTTTCCGTACTTGGGAAGGATGACGTCTTGCGTGAACTTGTCGTGGTCTCGGATGGCCTGCACGATGCCTTTTACGTCCGCGACTTTTAGAGTTGCCTCGATCATCGCCACTCCTTCTTTGGCGAATTGGGCCCGCTGTTCCGCCGTGATTGGCTTGGCCAAGCCGCCATGTTCGCCCGGATCGCCGAAGTAGGCTCCAATGGCTCCGCTGCCCGGACCCAGCGCCTGCAGCTTGTTCAAGCCTGGATCGCTCGGATGTTCCGGCATCACCTGAGTTACGTTGAGAGGAATGTCATCGAGACGGCCGACAACAGAATAGGCGCCGAACAGAACCTTATTGAAATCCGCGTGCGCCTTACGCATCAGGCTTCCATTTCGATGTAGAGAATGGGGTCTTTGGTCTCGTCGAAGGCGGTGCCCTTCCCTACCACTGTCCCGCCGGGAAAAGAATACGCGAGATTCGGCAATACCAGCCCATCGGCCTCCTCGGCCATTTTTTGAGCAAAGGCCAGCGGTCCGACGTATTCGCAATCCGTCGGCAAGCCGCCGTGTACTTCCACGTTGCCGACGGGAATGAAAATGACATCGTTCCGTTGTAAGTACTCTTCGATCTCGGTGTTGGTCAAACTGGTCAAATAACGCGTGCGCATCTGGGGAGCCTGGCACCAGGACACCAGCGCGAACCCGATGATGCAAAGCATAAGGCGCGCAGAGCGAGCGCCGAAGGTAGCGAAAACTTTGGACATTTTAGGTTTCTCCAAGTCTACCTGAATCGTTCACGTTTTGCCGGTCAGTCCCCGTTTTGCGGGCAGTACGAGCCGCTGGTTAGCCGCCCGGTCCTCGATGACGATAGTGCCGTTTTCGATCCGCACGTCATCAATTTTTCCCATCTTTTCGGGCGTCCGGGAATAGAAAAGGAGGAAATGCGATTCGATGGCTCCCTTTGCCGGCAGCCACCGGAATGCAGCCGTGCCGAACATAGTTCCCATCGCGATCGCGTCATGCCGCGGCACGTCATACGGCTGGGTGCCGAATTCCATACCGCGCACCAGTTCAGCCACGGCTGGGTAATTGCCCCAATGCTGGATCCACGGATAATCCGCCCTCCGGAACAAGTATCCGTAAATAAGATGGCGCGCGCTATTGAACGCCACCGCGAACTCGGTATCGCGAGACGGATCCATTAGCGTTGCAGCGTGATCTAAAAAATGCGGCTCTGTAGGAAACGTCCGCATATCGACTGTGCTGCCGTCGAGCGTGGGAGCGAACGGCCATGTAAAATCAACGCCCGGAACGAGCCGGCGCTGCGTCTGTGGCGGACCATTTCCTCGCCCCGGCTCAAAAGCGTTGTAGGGTCGATTCTGCGATCGAGACCCCGATATCTCAATAAATGTCTTTCCAGGCTCGACGAATGGGGCTGACACGGTAGCGTGCTCCGCCCAATTGACGGGCCTGTCGAAACCCAGCAGATTGTCGAGCCTGCTGTCCACGTAAAGTACGTTTTCGCCCGGAACCACATGAAACGTCCGGGTAAGGACTTCCTGAACGATTGGCAGCGTGGCCTTCATTTCAAGCGCATCGGTAGCATTGTCACGATTGACGCGGAACTGTAACAAGTGCGCTTCGCCATGCATGGGCATACCCGCCGCTCTCTCCGAAGACGAGGGCTGTCCAAAGCCGTCGACACAAAGGAAGTGGCCGAAAGCGCCGTTGAATTGTGCCGTCCGTCCGTTTTCGCGAGCCAACCGGATCGGGTTCCAAAGCGGGTCTGGCGCGCCAGCGTCCCCAGGAAGCGTCACGCTGGCAAGTGTAGCGCCCTGCTCAAGAACCGTAACACTGACGCGGCCAGTCGAAATCACGATAGCAGGCTTGCCTTCAAAGACGACCTTCTGCGCGGATGCCAATCCCGTGATCGCGAACCAAAACGCTGCACGCCTGAAGCTGAGCATGGCATCCATTATCCGTTACAATCCGACGTCGGTCCAGGTCGAACCACAGGATCGGCGTGTTACATACCTGCATGTCACCGGAGACAGAAGGGGCTGGATTGCGGGATTGAACTTAAAATAGAACGTTGAGCCAGATTGATGCCCATACGAGAAGTTCCCAGATGAAGTTGAACCGAAGAAACCTGCTCAAAGCCGCACCTGGCATGCCGGCCGCCACGTGGCTGCTGAACTACCGTGCCGCCGCGCCTCCACACGCCGGTCAGGTGAAGGTGACGAGGATCAAGACCATGGGGCTCGACAACCTTGGCGATGGCTGCCTGATTCGGATCGAGACGGACGCCAGAATTATCGGTTATGGCGAAGCCGGGCTTGTATAATGATGGCCGCCACTCAGTATTCGTTCATGGCGAACATCTCGACCGTCAGTGGAATCGACATAGCACTTTGGGATCTCGCAGGAAAGATCACCGGGTACGCCCATCTATCGCCTGCTCGGCGGACTGATCCGGCAGAACATTCCGGTTTACTCGCATGGCGGTCCAGCGGACATGCTTGATAAAGCGCAGTGCAAGGCGTGGGCAGATCAGGCGAAATCGGCGCGTGAAGGATTCACGGCGTTCAAATTCGGATTCCGTGCGCCTAGGGGTGGAGGACGGGGTGGCCATGGCTTCGGTGGACGAGCTAACAGCCCCTTCACCCCGACCCTGGACGGCGCTGAATTTCGCAATGCAGCAAAAGCCTGTGCAAGTCTGCGGGAAGCACTCGGAGATAAAATCGACATTGCCATGCATTGCACCGGTCAGTTCGATACCGGAGCGCGATCGCGTTGTGCAAAGCGATTAAGCCGATCGACCCCCTGTTGATCGAAGGACCCGCTGACGGTTCCCTATTCAGAAGTTTGGTTGGAATTGAAGCGTTCGACGCGCGTGCCGCTGCTCGATGGTGAGAAGGTCGAACTGGTCGAAAGATTCCGGCCATACTCGATAATCAGGTGCTGGAGATGATTCATCCGGATGTCGCCTACTCCGGCGGAATCACCCGATGCCAAGATTGCCGAGTAAGCTGCCCTCACCCGTACGCCGATGGGCATGCATAGCGGGCCGTGGTTCGCTGATCCGCTTTTATGCCTCCATGCATATCGGCGCTGCGACGCAGAACTTCTTCAAAGTAGAGAACGCCCTCGGCACTTCCAGAGGCGATAAAGAAAAGATGGCTCAGGGCCCGGAACCGGTAGTGCACAAGAGCGTGTTCCCGGTTCCCGAGCGACCGGGCCTCGGTCTGGATCTGAATGAAGACTGGCTCCGGGCACATATCGCCAGTAGCGACACGTGGTGGGGATAAACGACGGGAGAGACCTACTTGGCACCCGTTGCCGCCGTGCTCACATGCAGGACACGGTGGAGCACGTAACTGGTTTCGGTTGGCACCGCGCCCTTGAACCGTACTCTAAGGGCCAACTGAAAATAACGTGGGATGCCGCCGGAACTGTCGCGGAGTCTGTTGATCAGGCTGACGGCCAGCCTCGGCTCGGTGAAGTGCTGAATTGCAGCGAGTGTACCTGGATTCAAATTGCCTGAAAAGCTTGCCACCGTTCCTTCGCCATTTGGTCCCGGCATCCTCGTGATGAGAGCGTAGACTTCCCCGTCGTCTGACGCTGTCGGCGAAAGATAACCGCGAACGGTCTGATCGTGGAGCACGGCCGGTTCGCCCTTAAGTGGATGGAGGATATGGATTCCGTTCGAATCGAGCTCCAGTTCCAGTTGCGCTGGCATGCCCTGCAGCAAGTCTCGGAATGAGCGCGGCGTCCCCACCAGCACAACGTTATTCGATGAAAATTGCTGCCATGAGAGGTCGGCCGATCTTGCGAAACTTATGTTGTCCTTGCGCGAACCAAGCAGCTTTCCAAGGAGAAAAAGCGCATTCGCGTCGCCTGTTCCCGTATATAAGCGGTGAGGGAAAATTTCGGGGGCACCCAGAAGGCGTCGGACGGACGCAAGTTTCGCATCGCTTTCCACGTCGGCCCAGTTGTTGAGATTCGGGTTGCGATAATTGCCGAAGCCCTGAATGCTCACAAATAGAGGCGAAGAGACAGCGAACACTATGGCTCGACTGCTTTGCAGGAACGGAGCCCAAAGCGTCTCGAGTTCGGGAGTCCACGCCGCTCTCACACTGGCGGCAAGCCGGCGTTCCGACACCCATTCCGCGGTCGCCCACAGCGCCCATCCCAGCGTAAGCACGAGGGCAGCTGCCAACGCCATGGTCAGCGGGCCAGGACGTGCCGTCGGCGGAGGGGCCGGCGCGGGAATTTGTGAAGAGACGACTTCCAGGTCGGCGCGCGAAGTTCGTACCCGCGACTCAAACTGCAGGCGGAAACCGCCCTTGGGAAGCTCTACTATAATCGGATCTTCTTTACCTTCGTTGAGGTAGTATTCCGAAAGCTTCTGGCGCAGTCTTCCTACCTGGATCCGCACAGCGGAATCCTGCCGTGGGTCGTAGCTTGGCGGCTTCCCGAATGCATCGATGCCGACCGAATACTCTTTGAGTTGATCGGCCTCACCGGTAATCGCCTTTTCCGCAAGGAAGCGAAGTAAACGCCTGAGCGATTCCGTATTTCTGAAGACCTGGCTCTGCAGTATTTTGTCAACTGCAGCACGCTTTTCCTCCTCGACAAAGAGCATGGAAATACCTTCCGAGAGTATATCACCGGCGAGCGGCGGACTCGGGCGCGGTTCTGTCAGGCCGTGTAACCGGCGAACATACCGGAATGTAACCGCTTGCCGCTTGAACTCGTGCCGCCGTAAAGAGCAGAATCCTGAAGACTGCCTGTTCCTGCCGGGAATGAGAATTTCACGTAATTGGAGAACGTAATGAAAGCGAGTGTTTCCAAAATCATTCTGCGTACCCTGATATGCGTGATTGCGCTGCCGTAGGTTCGGCCAAGGATTGGGAGCTCAATCCGTTTACGGATCACTATTTGGGACGATAACCGACGCTACAGGCGCGGTCACATCGGTGGCTGGGGTCACGCTCACGAACGCGGGCACCAACGAGGAGCGTCAGAGTCAGTCGGATACAAAGAGGGAACTATCAATTCGTTAACCTCCTGCCGGGAACTTACGGCATCTCGGTCGATCAGCCCGGATTCAAGCGTTTCAGACGATCCTTGATCACAGTGGAGGTGCAGTCGGCAGTTCGCATCGACGTCGCCTTGCAAGTCGGGAAGAGCAGTCAGAGCATAGAGGTGACCAAGCAGACGCCGCTATTGCAAACGCACCCGGCCACCATGGGTCAAGCCGTCGATTCGAAGTAGGTCGACGAGACGCCCCTAAACGGCCGGTTAGCGCAATGGTTCACCGCCTCCTGCTATACCGGAGCAGCGCCCTTCGCCTTCGGAAATGAGCCGAGGGTTTCCCCCGTTCTGCGCGCGCAGGAAATTGATAACTTCGATTTCTCGCTGGTCTGGTAAAGAAGACATCGATTACCGAACGCATCAATGGTGTCGGTTGCCAAAATCCATCCATTTGTAGGTTCCACGGCCTAAGAACATGCGCTGTAGCCTCGCGGTCTCCTGCCCGAAGCCGGCCGTACCGATAGCAAGCCGATGGTGCTAAAGGTAGTCGGTAGCTGCTACGAGCAAGTAACATTCGTTTCTTATTTGTAACAGCTCGTTTGCAATCCGTCTTTGCGAACGATCCAACCGATCGGCGCGGGTGGAATGGGTGAGGTCTATCGCGCGCGGGACACGCGGCTCAATCGGGCAGTGGCTGTCAAAGTCCTGCCCGCCATACTCACCAACAACCTCGCCTGCCGCCAACGTCTGGAGCGTGAAGCGCGCGCCGCGTCCAACTTAAACCATCCGCATATCTGCGTGCTGCACGATATCGGCGAGGACCGCGGGATCGTTTATCTGGTGATGGAGCACCTGGAAGGCGAGACGCTGGCGCAGCGGCTGGAGCGAGGTCCGCTGCCAATCGCCGAGACGTTGCGCTACCCCATCGAGGTGGCCG
>Ga0210389_10005251_pt1 | contig 10050 bp, 9 predicted proteins | sample IncBWH28OmetaG_FD_160127 | JGI IMG/M metagenome (GOLD analysis project Ga0210389, IMG submission 160127) | Forest soil microbial communities from Barre Woods Harvard Forest LTER site, Petersham, Massachusetts, United States - Inc-BW-H-28-O ...
GGGTTACTACAGGCGCTCGAAGCAGCGCCGGAGCTCCCAGTCGGTGACGGCGGCGTCGTAGGCGGCCAGTTCCACCCGCGCGTAGTTCGCGTAGTGGTCGGTGACCTCGGTGCCGAAGGCGTCCCTCGCGAGCTGGCTGTCCTGCCAGAGCTCAAGCGCGTCCCGTAGCGTGTGCGGCACCCGCGGGTTGTCGCCCTCGTAGGCGTTCCCGGTGAACGCGGGTTCCAGCGGCAGCTCGTTGTCGATCCCGTGCAGGCCGGCCGCGATCATGGCGGCCACCGCGAGGTACGGGTTGACGTCGCCGCCGGGTGTCCGGTTCTCCGCCCGCAGCGAGTGCCCGTGCCCGACCAGGCGCAGCGCGCAGGTCCGGTTGTCGACGCCCCAGCGGACTGAGGTGGGCGCGAAGCTGCCGGGCACGTACCGCTTGTAGGAGTTGATGTTCGGCGCGTAGCACAGCGTCAGCTCCCGCAGCGCGGCCAGCTGACCGGCCAGGAAATGCTCGCCCAGCCGCGACATGCCGTGCGGGCCGTCGCCGGCCAGGACCGGAGTGCCATCGGTACCGCGCAGCGACAGGTGGATGTGGCAGGAGTTGCCCTCACGCTCGTTCGGCTTGGCCATGAACGTGATGCTCATCCCGTCCTGGGCCGCGATCTCCTTCGCGCCGGTCTTGTAGATCGAGTGGTTGTCGCAGGTTGTGATCGCCTCGGCGTACCGGAACGCGATTTCGTGCTGGCCGAGGTTGCACTCGCCCTTGGCGGACTCGACGTACAGGCCGGCCCCGGCCATGCCAAGGCGGAGCCGGCGCAGCAGCGGCTCGATCCGGGACGTGCCGAGGATCGAGTAGTCCACGTTGTAGTCATTAGCGGGGGACAGGTCACGGTAGTTCTTCGCCCACGCCTGCTCATAGGTGTCGGTGTAGACGACGAACTCCAGCTCGGTGCCTGCCAGCGCCACCAGCCCGCGCTCGGCGAGCCTGTCGACCTGCCGCTGGAGTATCTGGCGCGGCGAGGCGAGCACCGGCGTGCCGTCGAGCCAGGTCAGGTCGGCGATCACCAGCGCCGTGCCCGGATGCCAGGGGATCCGGCGCAGCGTGGCGAGGTCCGGTTGCATGACGAAGTCGCCGTAGCCGCGCGCCCAGGACGACATCTCGTAGCCATCGACGGTGTTCATGTCCGTGTCGACCGCCAGCAGGTAGTTGCACCCCTCGGAGTAGTGCTCCACCACCTCGGCCAGGAAGAACTCAGCGGACAGCCGCTTGCCCTGGAGCCTGCCCTGCATGTCGGTGAGCGCGAGGATCACGGTGTCGATCTCGCCGGTGGCGATGAGCTTGCGCAGCTCGTCCAGGGACAGCATCCCCGGACGAGCCGCGCTCGCGTGCTGATCGGTCATCGTCAGGCCGACAGCTCGTGCTCGATCGCCGCGAGTTCCTCAGCCGTGCCCTGGACCCGCGGGCCGGTGAACCAGTTCTTCGCCGAAACGGCCCAGTAGATCCAGGCGAAGCCGAGGACGACGGCCACGGCGAAGACCGTGTAGTTGAAGTTGCCCCAGTGGATTGGGCTAACGGTGGGCAGCATGAACAAGACGGTGATGAAGACCACCCAGATGACCGCGATGGTGCCGACGAGGTAACTCCACCGGCCGAGGTGCCAGGGTCCGCGCTGGAAGCTCGCGCCCTGCCGGAGCCGCAGGAAGGTGGGCAGCACGTAGGCGATGTACAAGCCGATGACCGCGATCGAGGTCACGGCCGCGTACGCGGTGCCATTCCAGAGGTAAGGCAGGCCGAGGATCAGCGCGCCGGCGGCCGCGAGCCAGATCGCGTTGGTGGGCGTCCTGGACCGCTTGTTCACCTGATGCCAGAGCCGTGATCCAGGCAGCGCACCATCGCGGGAAAACGCGTAGATCATCCGCGAGTTGGCGGTGACCGACGACATGCCGCAGAACAGCTGGGCACCGATCACGATGAGGAGCAGGAGCTTGCCGCCGGTCGCGCCGATCGCATCCACAAAGATCTGGGCCGGGGGCACCAGTGCGCCGACTTCCTTGGTGTAGTTCTGGATCGCGAACGTGAGGCCGATCAGCAGGATCCAGCCGGCGAACAGGGAAACGACGATCGACATGACGATGCCGCGCGGGCCGCTGCGGGCCGCGTTGTGCGTCTCCTCAGTCATGTGCGCCGAGGCGTCGTACCCGGTGAAGGTGTACTGCGCCAGTAGCAGGCCGAGCAGGAGCACATAGAACGTGCTGTGCCAGCCGGTGTTGTTCACGATCGAGGTGAACGTGGTGTGCGTCGTCTGGTGGTGCGACGGTGCGAATGCCAGCACGCCCACGATGATCAGCACGCCGAGTATGTGCCACCAGACGCTGATGTCGTTCAGCAGCGCGACCAGCTTGATGCCGAACTGGTTCAGCATCCCGTGCACGAGCAGCACGATGGCGAAAATCAGGATCGTGACCCAGTGCGCGGTGCTGACGCCCCATTCCAGGCTCAGGAAGGCGTTGATGAAGAACGCGGCGCCGAAGTCGATACCTGCGGTGACTGCTACCTGGCCAAGGAAGTTGAACCAGCCGGTGAACCAGGACCAGGCGGCGCCGTTCTTCTTGGCCAGCTTGGCCGACCAGTAGTACAGGCCGCCTGCCGTCGGGAAGCTGGAGCACACTTCGGCCATCGACAGGCCAACGAACAACGTCATGATGCCGACGATCGGCCAGCCCCAGACGATGATCGCCGGGCCGCCGGTGTTCATGCCGTAGCCGTAGAGCGTCAGGCAGCCGGACAGGATGGAGATGATCGTGAAGGAGACGGCGAAGTTCGAGAAGCCCGACATCCGGCGGCGCAGCTCTTGGGCGTAGCCGAGGCGATGCAGCTCCTCTTCGTCGCTGCTGAGGGCAGTTTCATTGACAGACACGACGTGCTCCTTGGGGGTGCGTGACCTGCGACCGAAATGCGGGTATTTAACCTGCCGGTTAGTGACTCTGGCGAGGCAGGTTTTAAATGGTCTATTATCAGACCAATCATCAGCACGCTGGGGCAGTTGTCAAGACCCCTGGCCAGATTCGACACTCGTGCCACATGAGACTCCGGCACGCGGGCCGGGGGGGACCGCGTGCCGGGCAGGCCGCGGCGGGCTTAGAGTTCGCAGCGCCTGCTATTCGAGGCGACGTGGTCCAGCGCGACGGAGGGTTGATGACGACGTCGGGCGTAGACCTGACCGGGGTGCTGCGCCCCGTGCGCCAGGGAAATGCGTTCGAGGAGACGGTCGAGCGGCTGCTTACCGTCATCAAGCTCGGCATGGTCGCGCCCGGTGAGCGCTTCCCGGCAGAGCGCGAGCTCGCGGCGCAGCTCGGCATCAGCAGGCTCACGCTGCGCGAGGCGATCCGCGAGCTGCACGAGGCTGGATACGTCTGCTCGCGGCGCGGCCGGCTCGGTGGCACGTTCGTCACCTACACCTGGCCGGCGCCCGATACCGGCGAGCTGCGCCGGCTCGCGATCCGGGACGGCGACAAGCTGACCGACGCGCTCACCTTCCGGCTGGCGGTCGAAACTGGCGCGGCCGAGGCCCTGGCCAGCCTGTGCGGCGCGGCCGGGGACGGGGATGGTACGCAGGCGAGCCTGCTGGCGCGGCTGGCGGAAGTCAACGCGGCCGGCCCGCAGGAGTACCGGCGCCTGGATACCCTGTTCCACCTATCTATCGCCGAGCTCACCGGCTCCAGCCTGCTGGCTGCCGCCTGCGCGGACGCGCGGATGCGGCTCAACGACTTCCTCAACGCGATCCCGGTGCTGCAGCGCAACATCGACCACACGGCCGGGCAGCACGCGGCGATTGTCGAGGCGATCATCGAGGGCGACGCGCAGGCCGCCAGGACCGCGGTAGCCGAGCACTTGCAGGGCACGGCGGCCCTGCTACGCGGGTTCCTCGGCTAGGCCGCGCTGAGGCTAGCGAACTCGACCACCAGCCGGTCCGGTCCGCGCAGGTTCAGGTTGGGCTTGTACTCCAGGCTGCCGGTGTTGAGTCGCGGCGCCCGCATCCGGCGGGCGACGGATTCCAGCGCAATCGCGGCCTCCAGCCGGGCCAGCGGTGCGCCCAGGCAGAAATGCGGGCCGGCGGCGAACGCCAGATGCCCGGTCGCGCCTCGCCGCATGTCGAAGCGGTCCGCGTCGGCGAACGCCTCCGGGTCGCGCCCGGCCGCGGCGAGCAGCAGCAGGACCAGCGCGCCGTCGCGTGCGGCCACGGGCCCCGCCTCCATCCCCCCGCGGGCGACGCGGGCCGTCATCTGCACCGGCGCGTCGTAGCGCAGCGTTTCCTCGACCGCGCTGGCGGCCAGGTCGGGGTTGGCCCGCAGCAGCGCCAGCTGATCGGGATGGCGCAGGAGCGCGAGAATGCCGTTCGAGATGAGGCCGACGGTGGTCTCGTGCCCGGCGACGAGCAGCAGCACGCAGGTGGCGATCAGCTCGGCTTCGGTCAGCCGCTCGCCGTCATCTTCGGCGGCGATCATCTCCGAGAGCAGGTCATCCGCCGGGTGTGCTCGCCGGATAGCGATCAGCTCGCCGAAATAGACGGCGAACTCGTCGCTGGCCACCTGGGCCGCCTCAGCTCTGGCCTGCGCCTCCGCCGAGTCCAGGCCGAACCCCGGCTGGAGCGAGTGCGCCAGCCGGGCCGACCAGCCGGCGAAGCGCGGGTGGTCGTCGACCGGGACGCCGAGCAACTCGGAGATGATCCGTACGGGCAGCGGGTACGCGAGCTGGCTGACGACCTCCATCTGGCCGGCCGCCCCGGCGGCCGTCAGCAGCTCGCTGGTGAGCTCACGGATGCGCGGCTCCAGTCGGGCGATGGCGCGCGGCGTGAAGGCCTTGGACACCAGCCGCCGCAGCCGGGTGTGGTCGGGCGGGTCGAGCGACAGGAACGACGGCCGCTGCCTGGTACGCCGCGGCACCGTGGGCGCCAGCAGGGACTTAGTCCGATCGCTGCTCGCGTTCGGGTGCCGCAGCACGGCGGAGCAGTCGGCGTGCCGCCCGACGACGACAAAGGCACCGTCAAACTCGGCGAACGGCGAGGCTTCCCGCAGGGCAGCGAGCACCGGATACGGGTTAGGCAGGATGGCCGGATCGGCGAGCTCGGTCAGCGCCGGCCGCTCAAGCGTGCTCATGGCGGGCTCCCTGGGATCGCGGGGCTGGGGGACTCAGCCGGCCGTGGGTGCCGGAACGCCGATCGGGTTCGGCACCGGCAGCACGGTCGCGCACGCCCTGGCGATGGGCAGCAGGAGGTCGGCGAGCGCGTCCCTCTCGCGCTCAACCAGGCTCGCCCACGGCCGCGTGGCCGCGACGTCGGTGGCGCGCTCGATGTGCCGGTGCAGCTCCGTACCCGCTGGCGTCGCGATGCCGTCCGGGTGGAGCAGGCCGCGCCCGCCCAGTCTGGCCACGGCCGCGTCCCACTCCTCGTCCGTCCAGCCGCGGGCTGGCTGCATCTGGGCGCGACCCCAGCCGGCAGACACGTGGCTGCGCGCGCCGTTCGCGGCCAGGTCGACGCCAGCACGCAGGGCAAGCGCCTCCGGCGCATCGAGATTGGCGGCGACCAGGGCAGCGATGTGGCCGTCACCGCGATGCTCACGCAGCACCGTGGCGGCGTGCCAGAGCCGGGCGAAGGTTTCGGAGGGAACGGGGAGCGCCGCGTTCGCCGCCCCCAGCGTGCGCCCTGCCCAGGCGAGATCTGTCGTCCGCTCGGCGAGGCGGTCAGCCGCGGCCGCGATCGTCGCGGGCACGGCGACGCCCTCCGGCACGTCCAGGAGCCGGCGCAGCGCGGCGACCGCGCCGGCCTGGCGGACGGCGATCGCGTCCGCCGGGCTGATCAGATCCCAGATGCCCGGCACCGCCCTGGCGACCATCGTGGGCGCGAACGAGAAGAAGGCGGCGACTACCGGGGCTGCCCCCGTCACGCCGATGGGCGCGGCCCGGCCGGCGAAGTATCCGCGCCAGAACCCGCGCAGGCCGGCCTGCTCAAACGCCTCGCGGGAGTCGGCAGTGAAATAGCTGATGACGTGCACCGGTTCTACCAGCGTCCACATCCGCCTGGCGGTCACCCCGATCTCGGTCATGGCGTCATCATCGCAGGGTTCGGGACAAATCGATACATGCCGGCTGATGGCACATGTGAGGAAGTCCACGGGCCGACCCGATTGCAGGCGCGGAACTAATTACGGCACAATGATGTTGTGAAATACGTGGGACTGGCAGATGAGGAGCTGAGCACCGGTGGTGCCGGGCTCAGGGCTGCCCAGTCTCAGGACGGGCCACGCGGCTCGGAGTCGGGTACCCGTGGCCGGATTGCTCGCCTCATTCTAGAGAACGGGCCTGTGACGGCCGCCGGCCTGTCGGCCCGGCTAGGCCTGACGTCGGCTGCCGTCCGTCGTCACCTGGACAACCTGCTGGCTGACGGCATGGTCGAGATCAGGACCGCCAGGACCTATGGCAGCCGCGGCCGCGGCAGGCCAGCCAGGCTGTTTGCGATCACCGACGCCGGCCGCAGTGCCTTTGAGCACGCCTATGACGACCTGGCCACGAGCGCCCTGCGTTTCCTGGCCGAGCGGGCCGGGCCTGGCGCCGTCGCCGAGTTCGCCCGGCAGCAGATCGCTGAGCTGGAGCGCAGATACCAGCCGGCCGTCGAGGCTGCCGCCCCGGACCAGCGGGTCCAGGCGCTCGCGGCGGCGCTATCCGCCGACGGTTATGCCGCCTCGGCAGGCCGTGGCCCCGTTGCTGGTGGTGCCGCCGCCGGCGGGGGAGAACAGCTCTGTCAGCACCACTGCCCGGTAGCCCACGTGGCCGCCGAGTATCCGCAGCTTTGCGAGGCGGAGACCGAGGCATTCGGCCGCCTGCTCGGCACCCCCGTGCAGCGCCTCGCCACGATCGCTCACGGTGACGGGATCTGCACCACGCACGTCACGTCACCTGCTCTTGTGCATAACCGCGCAACAACCGAGGCCGGAGGAATCTCCGCATGACCACTATCGCCCACCCAGAGCTCGATGGCCTGGACCGCTACAAGTTCGGCTGGTCCGACTCGGACGTGGCCGGCGCATCGGCGCGCCGCGGCCTGAACGAGGACGTGGTCCGCGACATCTCGGCGAAGAAAAACGAGCCGGAGTGGATGCTCGACCTGCGGCTGAAGGGCCTCAAGCTCTTCGACCGCAAGCCGATGCCGAGCTGGGGCTCTGACCTGTCCGGTATCGATTTCGACCACATCAAGTACTTCGTCCGGTCGACGGAGAAGCAGGCGGCCAACTGGGACGAGCTGCCCGCCGACATCAAGAACACCTACGACAGGCTCGGCATCCCCGAGGCGGAGAAGCAGCGCCTGATCGCGGGGGTGGCCGCGCAGTACGAGTCGGAGGTCGTCTACCACAAGATCCGCGAGGACCTTGAGGAGAAGGGCGTCATCTTCCAGGACACCGATACGGCACTGCGCGAGCATCCGGAGCTGTTCCAGGAGTACTTCGCCACGATCATCCCGGTCGGCGACAACAAGTTCGCCGCCCTGAACACCGCGGTCTGGTCCGGCGGCAGCTTCATCTACGTGCCGAAGGGCGTCAAGGTCGATATCCCGCTGCAGGCCTACTTCCGGATCAACACCGAGAATATGGGCCAGTTCGAGCGGACTCTGATCATCGTCGACGAGGGCGCGAGCGTGCACTACGTCGAGGGCTGCACCGCGCCGATCTACTCCTCCGACTCGCTGCACTCGGCCGTCGTCGAGATCATCGTCAAGAAGGACGCGCACTGCCGGTACACCACGATCCAGAACTGGTCGAACAACGTGTACAACCTGGTGACCAAGCGCGCAGTGGCTTACGAGGGCGCCAGCATGGAGTGGGTCGACGGCAACATCGGCTCCAAGGTCACGATGAAGTACCCGGCCGTCTACCTGATGGGCGAGCACGCCAGGGGCGAGACGCTGTCGGTGGCATTTGCCGGCGCGGGCCAGCACCAGGACGCCGGGGCCAAGATGGTGCACTGCGCGCCGAACACGTCCTCCCAGATCATTTCCAAGTCGGTGGCCAGGGCGGGCGGGCGCACGTCGTACCGCGGCCTGGTCCAGGTCCAGGAGGGCGCCGAGCACTCCCGGTCGACCGTCAAGTGCGACGCGCTGCTGATCGACGCGATCAGCCGGTCTGACACCTACCCGTACGTGGACGTGCGGGAGGACGACGTGGAGATGGGCCACGAGGCCTCGGTCTCCAAGGTGTCGGAGGATCAGCTCTTCTACCTGATGAGCCGCGGCATGACCGAGGACGAGGCGATGGCCACCATCGTGCGCGGCTTCGTCGAGCCCATCGCGCGCGAGCTGCCGATGGAGTACGCGCTCGAGCTCAACCGGCTGATCGAGCTGCAGATGGAAGGAGCGGTCGGCTGATGTCAGGCCTGCAGGGAGCCGTCGAGACGGCTCCTGTATCCAGGCTGCACGAGCAGCAGTCGTATGACCCAGGTGACTTCCCTGTCCCCAGCGGTCGGGAGGAAGAGTGGCGGTTTACTCCTCTTCGTCGCCTGCGTTCTCTGCACTCCGCTGACGGTCCGGGTGACGGGAAGGTGCGGGTCGTAGCCGATGCCGCACCTGGAGTCACCATTGGAAACCTTGAACATGGTGACTCCAGGCTCGGCACCGTCTACGTGCCGGGGGACCGGGTCAGTGCCAGGGCCTTTGCATCATTCTCAGAAGCTACCGTCGTCACAGTTCCCGCAGGCACCGAGAGCGCGACCCCGACGTGGGTCAGCGTCCGAGGCGAGAGCGCGGATGGGGCGGCTTTTGGGCACACCTTGATCGATGTGAAGCCGAATGCGCGCGCGGTCGTCGTGCTTGAGTACACCGGTAGCGCGACTTATGCCGACAATGTCGAGCTTGTTGTCGGTGATGGGGCTTCGCTCGTCGTGGTGAGCCTGCAGTCGTGGGCGGATGATGCGGTGCATTTGTCGCATCATCATGCTCAGCTTGGGCGGGATGCCAAGCTTGTCCATACTGCCGTGACGCTGGGGGGGTCGGTTGTCCGGCTGGCGCCGTCGGTGCGGTACGCCGGACCTGGTGGTGACGCAGAGCTGCGCGGCTTGTACTTCGCCGATGCCGGGCAGCACCTCGAGCACCGGCTGTTCGTCGACCACGCCGAGCGCAACTGCCGCAGCCGGGTGACCTACAAGGGCGCGCTCCAGGGCGACGAGGCGCACGCGGTGTGGATCGGTGACGTGATCATCCGGCCCACCGCCACCGGTACCGACACCTACGAGTACAACCGGAACCTCGTGCTGACCGATGGCACCAGGGTCGACTCCGTGCCGAATCTGGAGATCCTGACCGGCGAGGTCGCCGGCGCCGGGCACGCCAGCGCTAGCGGCCGGCTCGAAGACCTGCACCTGTTCTATCTGATGGCAAGGGGTATCCCCGCCGACGAGGCCAAGAGGCTCGTGCTCCGCGGTTTCTTCGGCGAGCTGATCGGCAAGATCGAGGTGCCCGAGCTGCAGGAGCGGATTATGGCGGCGGTCGAGGCGGAGCTGGCATGAGCGGATTCCAGCGGGCCTGCGCGCTGTCGCAGCTGCCGGACCAGGGCGCGCTTGGCGTCGAGGTGGCCGGGGTGCCGGTCGCGATCGTCCGCGCCGAGGGCGAGGTCTTCGCGCTGGACGACGTCTGCTCGCACGAGGAGGTCCCGCTGTCCGAGGGCGAGGTCTACGACCACACCGTGGAGTGCTGGCTGCACGGATCCTGCTTCGACCTGCGCACCGGCAAGCCGACCGGGCCGCCGGCGACCAAGCCGGTCACCACCTATCCCGTGAAGATCGAGGGCGACGACGTCCTCGTCGAGCTTTAGCCACAGCAACCAGGAGACAACCGATATGTCCACGCTTGAGATCCGTGACCTGCACGTCAGCGTGACGACTGCCGCGGGCGAGAGCAGCGAGGTCCTGCGCGGCGTCAACCTGACCATCTCGGCCGGGGAGACACACGCGATCATGGGGCCGAACGGGTCGGGCAAGACGACGCTGGCGTACGCCATCGCCGGGCACCCCAAGTACAC
>Ga0210389_10005252_pt1 | contig 10050 bp, 8 predicted proteins | sample IncBWH28OmetaG_FD_160127 | JGI IMG/M metagenome (GOLD analysis project Ga0210389, IMG submission 160127) | Forest soil microbial communities from Barre Woods Harvard Forest LTER site, Petersham, Massachusetts, United States - Inc-BW-H-28-O ...
CAGATGCTGGAGCTGCTTTCGCTCCGCAAGGGCACGACCTTGACCAAGGAAATGTTCCTCAACCACCTTTATGGCGGCATGGACGAGCCCGAGCTGAAGATCATCGACGTCTTCATCTGCAAGCTGCGCAAGAAACTCGCCAATGCTTCCGAAGGCCGCAACTTCATCGAAACGGTGTGGGGCCGCGGCTACGTGCTGCGCGAGCCGCACGAGCATGAAGAGCGCATTCCTGCCTGATCTTCTGTTTCGTGCGAGCCCGTTGGCTCACTCCTCCCAGACTGAACCCCGCCGCAAATGGCGGGGTTTTTGTTTTGGCGCCGACGCAAGGTCTGCACGGCGATCTTTTCGGTCGTGGTCTATCTCTTCGTCTATACCCGCATCACGCCGCATGACGAATTCAAGCTGATCCGCGACAACGATCCAGCGGCCGCGATCGCGCTCGGCCTCAGCCTGCTCGGTTTCACCCTGCCGGTGGTCAGCGCCATCGCCCATTCCGCCAATGTCGTCGATTGCCTGATCTGGAGCCTGGTCGCGCTCATCGTTCAGGTCGTGGTGTATTTTATCATCAAGATTCCGGTGCCGAACCTGTCGGCCAAGATCGCAGCCGGCGAATTGGCGCCAGCCATCTGGCTCGGGCTTTCCTCGCTCGCCGCCGGCGCGCTCAACGCCGCCTCGATGATCTACTGAGATGGACCGTCCGCCACATCAGGATTTCGGCAAGCGCAAGCCCGAACCGGTCGTGGCCGCCTCTCCGCCCGTGAAGCGCTCCCGCCATGTGGCGCTTCTGCTGACGGGCACGCTGGCGGGCGGGGGAGCCAGCTATGCGCTGACGCCCCAACAAAACTGCGAGCCGGGCAGCCCGGGCATGGCGGCGCCGGCCTCGCCGCAAGCCGCCTGCGCCCCGCGCGGTTCCTCTTCGGGTGGAGGCCGTGGCGGCAGTGGAAGCTACTCGCGCAGCAGTTTCTTCGGCGGCGAGTCCTCCAGCGCGTCGTCCTCCGGTTCAACGTCAAGTTCGACGGAGACCAGTCGGGGCGGCTTCGGCGGTTTTGCGCGGGCCTTTGCCGCTCATTTTTCCGGCGGCGCCTGATCGGGGCGCGGATGCCTTGATTTCGACGCCTTGACGCCCCTGTTCGCATGGGCCGGCCTGCTGCAGCACCGTGCCACACCGCGAGGCCTTTTGCATCGAGGCGGCGCCGGATAGAAGCAGGTCCGAAAAACGACTTCGATCGCAGGGTTATGAGTCTCTCCAACCCGTTCATCCGCCGTCCGGTCGCCACGACGCTGCTGTCGCTCGGACTTGTGGTGGCCGGCGCCATCGCGTTTTTCAAGCTGCCGGTCTCGCCGCTGCCCGATGTCGACATTCCGACCATCGCGGTGCAGGCGACCTTGCCCGGCGCCAGCCCTGCGGACGTAGCCGCCACGGTCGCGGGCCCGCTTGAGCGTCACCTTGGTCAGATCGCCGATGTCACTGAAATGACGTCGACGAGTTCGCTCGGTTCCGCCCGCGTCACGTTGCAGTTCAACATCGAGCGCAACATCAACGGTGCCGCGCGTGACGTGCAGGCGGCCATCAATGCCGCACGCGCCGACCTGCCGACCAGTCTGCGGAGCAACCCCACTTACCGCAAGTTCAATCCCGCCTCAGCGCCGATCCTGATCTACACCTTGACGTCGGATACGCTGACGCCTGCCGCCCTCTACGACGCCGCCTCGACCGTGCTCGCCCAGAAGATGTCGCAGGTCGAGGGGGTCGGCGAAGTTTCCGTCAGCGGCGGATCGTTGCCGGCCGTGCGCCTCGAGCTGATCCCGGCCGCGCTCTACAAATATGGCATTGGCCTCGAGGATATTCGCGCAGCCCTTGGCAGCGCCAATGCGCACAGCCCGAAGGGCGGCATCGACGTCGAGAACCAGCGCTACCAGATCTCTTCCAACGACCAGGCCATCAAGGCGGAAGACTACAAGCCTCTGATCGTCGCTTACCGCAACGGCGCGGCGGTGCGCCTTTCCGACGTCGGCGAGGTCACCAATTCCGTGGAAAATGTCCGCACGCTGGGTCTTTCCAACGGCAAACCGGCGGTCATGATGATCGTTTACCGGCAGCCGGGCGCCAATATCATCCAGATGGTCGACCGGGTGAAGGCATTGATGCCGCAATTGCGGGCGTCGGTCTCGCCCGCCATCGACATCGATCTGGTGGTCGATCGCTCGAAGACGATCCGCGCTTCGCTGCGTGACGTCGAAATCACGCTGGTCATCGCCGTCATACTGGTCATCCTTGTGGTGTTCGCGTTCCTGCGCAACGCGCGCGCGACGCTGGTGCCGGTCGTTGCGGTGTCGGTCTCGCTGATTGCGACCTTCGCCGTCATGTACCTCCTGCGATACAGCCTCGACATCTTCTCGCTGATGGCGCTCACGGTCGCCACCGGGTTCGTCGTGGACGACGCCATCGTGGTGCTGGAGAACATCACCCGCCATATGGATGCGGGGCTATCGCGGCTGGAGGCCACGCTGCTGGGCGCGCGCGAGGTCGGCTTCACCGTCCTGTCGATGAGTGTGTCGCTGATCGCGGTCTTTGTCCCAATTCTCCTGATGGGCGGCCTGGTCGGCCGCCTGTTCCGCGAGTTTGCCATGACGATCACAATTGCCATCGTGATCTCGCTCGTCGTGTCGCTGACGACCACGCCGATGATGTGCGCGATACTGCTGCGGACCGACCGCGGCGTGCGGCACGGATGGATATATCGCGCCAGCGAAGCCGCCTTCGAGGCGATGTTGAGAGGCTACCGGCGGACCCTTGGCATCGCGCTGCGCCATCCGCGCCTGGTGATGCTGGTCTTGCTTGGCGTCCTTGGTCTGAATTTTCACCTCTACGCGATCGTGCCAAAGGGCTTTGTGCCGCAGCAGGATACCGGGCTATTGATCGGTTCGATCCAGGCCGACCAGAATATTTCGTTTCAACTGATGCGGCAGAAGCTGACGCAATTTGTCGACATCGTCCGGAACGATCCGGCGGTCGAGACCGTCGTTGGATTCACCGGCGGCTCGGGGCCGGGACCGGGCGGCTCGACCAACACCGGCACGGTGTTCACTTCGCTGAAGCCGTTCAGCGAACGCAAACTGACGGCCGAAGAGGTCATCACCCGGCTACGGGACAAGCTGGCGGCCGTGGCCGGCGCAACGCTGTTCCTGCAATCGGTCGGCGATCTCGGCGCCGGCGGCCGCTCGGGCAACGCGGCGTATCAATACACGCTGCAGGGCTCGACGTCCGACGAACTCAATGAATGGACGCCGAAGCTTGTTACGGCGCTGCAGGCCGTACCTGATCTCACCGACGTCAGCAGCGACCAGCAAAACAGGGGCCTTCAATCCAATCTCATCGTCGATCGCGATACCGCATCGCGTCTCGGAATTACGATGAGCCAGATCGACAACACGCTCTATGACGCATTCGGGCAGCGGCAGGTTTCGACGATCTATGTCGCGCGCAACCAATATCACGTGATCATGGGGGTCGCGCCCGACTACTGGCAGAACCCGGAGACGCTAAAGGAGGTCTACATCAGCACAACAGGCGGACCCGCCAGCGGTTCGCAAACGACCAATGCGGTGGCCGGAACGATCGCCTCAAGCTCACAGACCAACTCGATCAGTTCGGTTGCAGCGAATGCGGTGCGCAATCTCGCGACCAACTCGATCGGCGCCACCGGCAAGGCCGCTTCCTCGACCGGAACGGCCGTCAGCACCAGCCAGGAGACGATGATCCCGCTGTCCAGCGTCGCCCGGTTCGCACAGGGGCAGACGCCGCTGGTTGTCAGCCATCAGGGCCTGCTGGTCGCCAGCACCGTTTCATTCAATCTGCCGCCGGGCGTCTCGCTGAGCAAGGCGACGGCCGCCATCGAGACGACCATGAGCCAGATCGGCATGCCCGCAACCATCCACGGCTCGTTCTCGGGAGCGGCCAAGATCTTCCAGCAGTCGCTCGCAAACGAGCCGTTTCTCGTGCTCGCGGCACTCGCGACAATCTACATCTCGCTCGGCATGCTCTACGAAAGCTTCGTCCATCCGCTGACGATTCTGACCACGCTACCCTCGGCCGGCGTCGGCGCGGTATCGGCGTTGATCCTGTTTCACACCCAATTCGACATCATCGCGATGATCGGCGTGATCCTCTTGATCGGCATCGTGAAGAAGAACGCCATCATGATGATCGACTTCGCGCTCGACGCCGAGCGGCAGCGCGGGCTGTCCTCGGCGGACGCCATCTATGAAGCCTGTTTGATGCGCTTCCGGCCGATCATGATGACCACCATGGCGGCCCTGTTCGGCGCGGTGCCGCTGATGATCGGCATGGGTGAGGGCAGCGAGTTCCGCCAGCCTCTGGGCATTGCCATCTTCGGCGGCCTGATCCTGAGTCAGATCCTCACCCTCTATACCACCCCGGTCGTCTATCTCTATCTCGACCGCTTCAGGCACTGGAGCCAAAGACGAAGAATAGCGCGCCGCGCATAAGCCGGTGATAGCTCTCTTGCTCACCCATTCGCTTTGCCCTTGCCCGGCATCGGCACGCATGCCTTAATGCCTTTCGATATCGCAACGAGACATCTACGCAGGGCCGCATCATGAAGCGCTCGCGCCGCGTCATCCTGACCATGATGGGGAGCGGGACGATCGGCGCCATCTCGATGGGCTTCGTCAAACGACCTAACTGCGGTCCAGGTTTCGTGCGCGAAGCCGGCAGCAATCTCGACGGACGGCCGATTACGACATGCCGTCCGGCGGCCTATGGCGGTTTCGGCCGCTGGCCGCACCATCTCCATGGTCACGGCCATGGTCATGGCGGCGGTTAGCACCAAGTGTTGGTATCCGGCCCGGGCCACTAGCCATGCAGCGCATCGCCTGTAACGAACGCGAAGACTGGCAGGCCACGGCCGCGGCGAGCGGATTCGATTTTCACACCATCGACGGCGCGCGCTACTGGGATGAGCGCGCCTTCTACGCCTTCACGCTCGCCGAAATCGAAGACACCATCGAAGGCCCCACCGGCGAGATCGACGCGATGTGCCTCGAACTCTGCGCTCGCGTGGTCGAGGACGAGCGGCACCTGAAGCGATTGCGGATACCCGAGGCATTCTGGCCGCTGATCCGCGACAGTTGGCGGCGCGACGAGGGTAGCCTTTATGGCCGGCTCGATCTCAGCTACGGCGGCAGCGGGCCGGCAAAACTTCTCGAATATAACGCGGACACGCCGACCTCGATTTTCGAGGCCGCCGTGTTCCAATGGACGTGGCTCGAGCAGGGGATGGAGCGGCGGCTTCTTGCCGCCGGCGCCGACCAGTTCAACTCGCTGCATGAGCGGCTGATCGAGGCCTGGAAGAAATTCGGTACCGGAAAGCACCTGCATCTGGCGGGCATGCTCGAAAGCCCGGAGGATACCACCACGCTTGCCTATCTGGAGGACACCGCAAAACAAGCCAGCCTTGAGACGACGCTACTCGACATCGAGAGCATCGGATGGCGCGAGGACAGCGGCTTCGTCGATCTCGATGAGCGCACAATCGCGCTCGCATTCAAGCTCTATCCCTGGGAATGGATGTTTCACGATGCCTTTGGCGAAAGGCTCGCCGAGGCTTCGACTCGCTGGATCGAGCCGCCGTGGAAAGCCCTTCTCTCCAACAAGGGTATGCTGGCGCTGCTGTGGGAGATGTTTCCCGGCCACCCCAACCTGTTGCCGGCGTTCTTCGAGGACGAGCCGAATGCGGTCAGGCTTGGCGCTTCGTTCGTGCGCAAGCCGCTTCTCTCCCGCGAAGGGGCCAGTATCGCCATCGTCCGCCACGGCACGGTGGTGGCGGAACAGCAAGGACCCTATGGGGCGGAAGGATTCATTCGCCAGGCGCTGGCGCCCTTGCCGAATTTCGCCGGTCAATATCCGGTGCTTGGAAGCTGGCTCGTCGATCACGTGCCGTGCGGTCTATCGATCCGCGAGGACACAACCCCGATAACGGGCAACATGTCGCGCTTTCTGCCGCACGCGATTCTTTGAACTGAGGGGCGGCCGGCCGGACGCTTATCGCGCCGCCACCGCCGCGACCTTCAGCGGCATGGCGCCTGCAAAGCCGGGCTTTCCGGCCCGCACAGCGTTCGGACGATAGAGCCCGCGCCGGTCGGGATGGGGCTTGAAAGCATCCGAAATGCCCACCACGGATTCGGCAGCACCCAGCACCATGAATCCATCGGGTTCGAGCACCTTCGACAGACGCTCGAAGATGTTGGCCTTGGTGTCCTGGTCGAAATAGATCAGGACGTTCCGGCAAAAGATCACGTCGAACATCCCGAGGTGGCCGAAATCCTGAAGCAGGTTGAGCTGGCGATGCTGCACCATGGCGCGGATATCGGGATTGAGCTGCCACATGTCGCCGACTTGCGTGAAATGCTTGACCAGCATCTGAATCGGCAAACCACGCTGAACCTCGAACTGGCTGAAGATGCCGGCCTTGGATTTTTCCAGAACGCCTTGCGACAGGTCGGTCGCCAGAATTTCGACGCGCCAGCCTGCGATCGCAGGACCGAGCGCCTTCAGACACATCGCAATCGAGTACGGCTCCTGCCCGGTTGACGACGCCGCGCACCAGATGCGCAAGGCACGGCGGGCGCTACGGGCCTGCAGCACCGCCGGCAACATGGCCTCGCGCAGATGATCGAATGGCAGCTTGTCGCGGAAGAAGAAGGTCTCGTTGGTGGTCATGGCTTCGACCACTTCCGCCGTCAAAGCCTCGGCGCCTCCAGCCTTCATCTTCTGCGCGAGTTCGGTAATCCCGGTCAGGCCCGCCTTGCGCGCCAACGGGACCAGCCGGCTCTCCACGAGATATTGCTTGTCCGGAGACAGATCGAGCCCGGAACGCTCCTTGAGGAGCTTCCGCAAGAACTCATAATCCAACGGCGTCACGAGCGATCTCCTGAAAACAATCTGACCAGTTTTGGCGCGATCTGATTGAGCGGCAGAACAGCCGCGCAGATGCCGGCATTGGCGGCCGCGCCCGGCATACCCCACACCACGCTGGTGGCCTCGTCCTGTGCGATCACGCTTCCACCGGCGGCAACGATATCCTTGCCGCCGCGCATCCCGTCCGAACCCATGCCGGTCAGCACGACAGCCAGGATCGCGCCTTGCCAGACGTCGACGGCCGACGCGAAAAGCGGATCGACCGCGGGTTTGCAGAAATTGACCGGCGGACCGTCGTCGAGCGCAATCACCGTCTCTGTGCCCTGGCGCACGACCCGCATGTGTCGGCCTCCCGGCGCGAGATAGATGCGGCCCGCCTTGACGGCTTCGCCGTCGACGGCCTCCTTCACCGGCCGGTTGGAGGCGCGCGCGAGATGCTCGGCAAGAATGGTCGTGAAGGTCGGCGGCATATGCTGGGTAATGAGTACCGGAAACCGGTCGATCAGCGGGCCAATCTCGCCCACAACATTCATCAGCGCCTGCGGACCGCCGGTCGACGAGCCGATCAGCAGCACGCGCGGATTTTGCGAGCTGAAGCTGCGCCGGCTCGGTGGTGGGCTTGCGACCGGGACGAGCAGCGGGCGAAGCGCGCGATCAGACGCGGGGATGATCGACGGCACCGGCGCGCAAGACGGGCGGCGAACCTTGGCACCCAGATGCCGGATCTTCTGCAAGAGGTCGTGGCGGAAGGTCTCGGCGGCCGTGGATTCCCGGGTGCTTTCCGGCTTCGGGATATAGTCGGACGCACCCAGCGACAGCGCCTTGAAGCTGATCTCCGCGTTGCGGCGAGTGAGCGTGGACGCCATGATGACGATGAGATTGCGCTTCTTGGCCAACAGCTGCGGCAGCGCGGAAATGCCGTCGAGATCCGGCATCTCGATATCGAGCACGGCGACGTCCGGATTGATGCGCTCGATCTGGTTTACCGCATCAAGGCCGGTACGCAACGACGCCGCCACGACCATGTCGGGCTCGCGCCGATCCAGCGGGAAATCATGCCCCTGATGACGACGGAGTCGTCCACCAGCATCACCCGCAGCGGCTCTTGCTGTGTCGGGTTCGGTACGGCGGAACTGGTCAACGCAACACTCATTACTCACCGAACTCAGCGGCCGAACGTAACTCGTTGGCCATACTCAAAACGCACGCGAACAGCAGCATCGCCGGGGGCGACCGAGCCGCCGGCCAGGCATTCGCTTCAGATCAGGCCGACTTCCTGGAACTTGGCGGTGACGATGTCCTTGTCGAACGGCTTCATGATGTATTCGTTGGCACCGGCATGAAGCGCGCGCGCGATGTGGGCCACATCGTTTTCCGTCGTACAGAACACCACCTTGGGCTGATCGCCGCCGGGCATGCGGCGGAGATTGCCGAGGAATTCGTAGCCGTCCATGACAGGCATGTTCCAGTCCAGCAGGATGGCCTCCGGCAAACCGCGCTTGCAGACCTCAAGCGCCTTTTCGCCGTCTTCGGCTTCGACGATCTGGAAATCCAGACCTTCCAGGATGCGCCTTGCGACTTTCCGGATGACGCTTGAGTCATCCACGACCAGACATGTTTTCATTTTTGTTGCCTTTGTCCTTACTCGGTTGGGATACTTCCGATACGCGTTCGTTGGACCTCATGCCGCCATCAGGTCGGGCGAAATTTCGAGTACCCGATCGACGTCAAGTACGACCATCAATTGCCGATCGAGCCGATGCACGCCCCCGGCAAGCTTGGCCATGCGCGGATCGAGGTTGACGGGATTTTCTTCCCGGCTTTCGTCGGCAAGCCTGAGAACCTCGCCGATCTGATCGATCAGAAGGCCATAGGATTCGCCGCGAAGGTCGACACCGACTGCCATCGGCGGCTTGCCGTCGTCGTTCTTCGGCACCCCGAGGCGGGCCCGCATGTCGACCACGGTGACGATGCGGCCGCGCAGGTTGAGCACGCCGGCGATCTCTTTGGACGCCAGTGGTACGCGCGTCACGCGTTCCGGCATGAATACGTCCTGCACCCGCGAGATCGGCAGGCCGAACAACTGGCCGCCAATCATGGCCGTGACATACTCGGCGATGGCGCCTTCGATGGCTTCGGTTTTGCTCATGTTCTGATCCCTGTGCCCCAACTCATGCCGCCTGCCGGCTCATCTCGGCGGTTTGCTCCTTGAGCGCCGCGATCAGGCCGGGGCGGTCGAACTTCGCGACGTAATCGTGGAAGCCGGCCTGACGTCCGCGCTCGATCGCCGCCGGTGACACCAGCGAGGAGAGCGCGATGATCGGCATCGAGCTCAAATGCGCATCGGACCGGATCGTCTCGGCAAACTCGAAGCCGTTCATGTCGGGCATTTCGATGTCGGTCAGCACCACGTCGAAGGTTTGTCCCGAGCGCAACGCGACCAGGCCTTCCTGCGCGCTCGGGGCGACGCGAACCTTGTAGCCCGCGGCTTTCAGCACCGGGGCCAGCATGTTGCGGAAGAACGCGGAGTCGTCGACCAGCAGCACCGATTGCGCGCACTGCGAGGGACGCATTTCCTTGCGGGCGAACCAGTCCGAGAACGCCATCGGCAGGAAATGGCCGACGTCGATCACTTCGGTTGCCTGTCCCTTGATCACCGCAGAGCCGAGGATGCCATCGCTCGAACCGGCCACCTCTATATTGAGGCGCTCCTCGACGATGTCGATGATTTCGTCGACCACGAGACCCATCGAGCGGCCATCGTCGGAAAACACCAGGATCGGCTGGGAGCCGGAGGTGCGGATGTTCACGCCGTTCATCTGCACCAGCGGCATCAACTGCTCGCGGTACTGCACCATCGAGCGGCCATTGGAGAGCTCGATCTTCTCGGCCGCGATTTCTTCCAGGCGCGTGACAAGACCAAGCGGCACCGCCTTGGGCTGGGAGGAGCCGGCACGGAACACCAGCAGCGACATCAGCTGCTCGGCGCCGGCGGCGCGTTGCGCCGCATTCTCATCGGCGATCTCGTGGCCGGCGCTGCCCGAAGCGCCGAGCGCCTTGGCAATGCCGTTGGGGTCAATGATCATGATGACGGCGCCATCGCCCAGGAT
>Ga0210389_10005254_pt1 | contig 10043 bp, 11 predicted proteins | sample IncBWH28OmetaG_FD_160127 | JGI IMG/M metagenome (GOLD analysis project Ga0210389, IMG submission 160127) | Forest soil microbial communities from Barre Woods Harvard Forest LTER site, Petersham, Massachusetts, United States - Inc-BW-H-28-O ...
CCGGTAGAAGAGCGGACCGGTAAGTGCCGCGATCACCACGTCAATATCCGTCGTTTTCGGCAGTTCGCCTCGCTGTATCGCCCGTTGAATGACAAACCGCAACGGCGCCGAATAACCCTCTTGGAGCTTGCTGTACATTCGCGCGATTTCGGGGTCGCGCTCGGCTGCGTCTATGACCGAGGGTAGGACCGACGTCCATTTGGCGGACCGCAGCAAGTGGCTGAGGTTCATCAACAACGCTGTCACATCTTCTTCATAGGTTCCAACGTCCGGTACCTCCATGGGCGTGCCGACATTGGAACAGGCATCTCGGAGGAGATCGGCCCGCGTCGGCCAATGTCGGTAGATCGTGGTTTTCGCGACCCCCGAGCGACGCGAGACCTCATCGACGCTCGTGCCCGCAAAGCCACGCTCGAACAAGAGTTCGGCCGTGGCGCCTAGAACTGTCGCCCGCGAGCGGCGGACTCGGTCATCGAGATTATGACCCTGACGCTTGGTCGAGGGTGACATCTCCGATTTAGCGCGCGTACGTTTTCTTTCCATGAGTGATGGTATCAGTTGACACAAACGATACGCTACCGTAGCGTATCGACAAGTCGATTGTTGTTAGCTAGTGCGCCCCGTTGTACGACAAAGGAGATGAGATGAACGCCGCCCGTCCTTTGGCAGGAGGGCGAGATGGAAGCGAAGAAGGAGGATCCCCGGTCCCTACGGCATCGATGTGCCAGAGTGGAGATGTTGCGTAACCACTCACAGAACAGGGGATCCGACATGCAAGTTACGACGTATGGCGTGGATTTGGCAAAGCAGGTGTTTCAGGTGCACTGGGTCGAACCGGATAGCGGTGAGGTGAAGCGTAAAGTGTTGACGCGCGGGCAGTTTAGGGAGTTCTTTGCACGCCGGTCGGTTGGGCTCGTGGCGATGGAGGCGTGCGGCTCGGCGCACCATTGGGGTCGAGCACTGAGCGGCATGGGGCATCGGGTGCGACTGATCTCAGCGCAGTTTGTGCGCCCTTTCGTCAAGAGCAACAAGACCGACGCGGCCGATGCGCAGGCGATCTGGGAGGCAGCACAGCGACCTGACATGCGCTTTGTTGCACTAAAGAGTGAAGCTCAGCAGGCCGTGCTGGGATTGCACCGGGTGCGAGCGCAACTGGTGAGGATGCGCACGATGCAGGCCAACCAGGTGCGTGGATTGCTCTACGAGTTCGGTATTGTCGTACCTAAGAGTTGGCGGGCACTACTGAAGCAGGCCGGTCCGATTCTGGCTGAGTCGAGCTGTCATGATGTTCCCGAACTGATCCGCGGCGAGCTGCAGCAGCAACTGCAGGGACTGCGGGAGCTCACCCAGCGCATCGAGCAGCTGGAGCGCTCGATCGGCAGCTACCGAGCGCAGGATGAGCAATGCCGGCGCATCGAGGCGATTCCTGGGGTGGGCCCTTTAAGCTCAACTGCGGTGTTGGCCAGTGTGGGCGATGTACGGACGTTTCGCTCTGGACGCGAGTTTGCGGCCTTTCTTGGTCTAGTGCCGCGCCAATCGGGCACCGGCGGGCGCATCAAGCTGTTAGGCATTAGCAAGAGGGGCGATCCTTACTTGCGCACTCTGCTGATCCATGGTGCACGAACGGTGCTGAAGCACGCCAGCCGGCCCGGACGCACTTTGCCGTTGTGGCTGCAGGGGCTGCTATCGCGACGACCGAAGAACGTGGCCATCGTTGCGCTGGCAAACAAGATTGCACGAACGATCTGGGCGCTGCTGGCCCACGATCGAATATTTGATCCGAGGTGGGGACAGACAATGTCTGTCCCCGTGGTTTAACTTACAGGAGGAACAGCCAAGCGAATTGAGCGGGTGCAAACACTCGTGATGGCAAAATAGGTCGGACCGTGGGGAAGTAAGCCTGAATATGTTCTTGGACTTCGAGTCCTTTAAGGAGATGAGGGCTTCCTCAGCGGATTTTCATCAGGGCCACGTAGAGCAACGCTTTACTTCAGTAGGCCGGATATAAGACTGCATCCGCAACCTTGATGCCTAGCGATCCCAGCATCTGCCCAATACGGGCGGCGTTCATATAAGAACATATGAAGTTTGCTTCCACTCGACTTGTTGCCCGAGACATCAAAAACCTCGTCGGCTTCTACGAGAAGGTCATGAACAAGAAGGCAGAGTGGTTGGTACCCACGTTCGCCGAAATCGTTACGCCGGCGGCGACGCTCGCAATCAACACCGCTGAGACGGTGGCGCTGTTTAAAGAGGGCAGCGCGGAACCAGGCGCCAATCGGACCGCCATCCTGGAGTTTCAGGTGGACGACGTCGATGCCGAGTTCGCGAGACTGAAAGCTGAAGTGCAGGTGGTCCTCGAGCCGAAGACGATGCCCTGGGGCAACCGAGCAGCCCAGTTCCGAGATCCGGAAGGCAGCCTCGTGAGCATGTATACCCCCGTGACAGACGCAGCAAAAAAACGGTTCGGCGGCCGGTGACTTGCGGCCGGCGGCGCGGTTACAACGGGAAATTGGCCCAAGTCCGCCGATCTGCGCCCGCATCCTTGAGTGCCGGTCGCGCTTCCAGCCTCCCGCGTGTTTAGCAGTCACGGTGTTTGACAGATGCGGCCGCTACTGGAGTAGGAGACTAACAATGCTTACTGTGAAGGTAAGTTGGATCTAAGTCCAATCTACATCTGAGGCCCGTCGGACGATCCCGTGATGCTGCGCTGAAAGTGTTGGGCTATAGTTGCATGCCTCCCTTTCCAAACAAGTCGTCTCAGAGATTGGTCGATGCGACTAATATCGTGAACATCGAGGTCACGGATGACGACACCAAATAATTCCCGCAACATAGGACTTACGCACGACCCGATAGCTGCCGGTCGCCTAGGACCGGTTTGGGTCGTCATTGCCTAGTCGTGGTCGCTTGCGAAACCCGACAGTGTTAAATCCGGCCGAGAGTCAGCTTTGGAGCCGTCAATTGGTCGATGTGACCGTGGAGCAGCGATATTTCGCCCAACGCCGCGAGCAGTCCCCTGTCCTCGACGGGAATGTGAAATCCAACTTCTAATTTGGGGTCCATGTAGAAGTGTAACCGGAATCTGACAAACCCCGAAGAACCGGGCCGGGGAATTCTTCGGGCTTCAATGACCGCAGCAATCGGACGCGTTTCTTCGGAGCCGAAGCCGCAACGCTGCGCGATACGCTTGACCGGCGTGCGTCTTAATCCGCTCGCCGTCGCGTTCTTCGAGATCGAATCCCTCTTTTGACCGGCAGCAGTCGCGCGTCGAATGTGTAGGCTTCGGGACCCGTCACGACCCATTTCAGCGAGAACTGCGGATGGAGGGGATTCACGAGAACATTCCATTCGCCGGGGGTGATCACGGTGGGCACCCGCAGTGCCGGAAAATTATTCATCTTGAGCCACGCATCGCCAAATGCTCGACTGACCGCGATCCGGCTCTTCCAGCGTACCGGCAAAGACTTGGGCGTGAGAATGAGATGGTCAGGGATTTCCATGGAATAGGCGTAGAAAGGTTGAATGTCATTGGTCTGTTTGAGGCGGACCAGAATCTCCAAGGCGGCGAGGGAGAGAGATTGTGCTGTGTAGACGATTGGACGGCCTGCGCTGTGCCAGCGGGCCGAGGCGTAAACGCCGCCCTGACCGCTGAAGGCCTCTTTCCGGGTCCGTGTAAAGACCGCCGCCCCGATGCGGAAGACCCGCATGCAGGTTAGACGAACTGGCCGTAAGCCAACGAGCGAAGCAGATTTTCCACTTCACGGGCGCCGAAGTCGGTATCCAATAAATCGAGAGGCGCTATATTGCCCAAGGACTGCTCGGGCTTCGATAACCACTCCGATACCGCTGCGTCGGTCGTAAACAGTGCGCGGCCGAGATTGCGTACCCGCGCCGCCCGCAGCAGCTTCTCCGAAGTCTCGCTGGACAGGGGCGCGCCGTTGCCTCGCTTGCGGGTCACGGTGCGACGGGCAATTCCCAACTTCGCAGCTAAAGTGCTGGTGGAAAGACCCAATGCTGAGGCAACCTGCTCGAACATGGGCGCGGGCAAGCCGTTGCGAATTTGAGTAAGAATCTCTAACAGGGGCTTTTCAGCTAAGACAAACGCGGACTGCATCGGATTATCACCTTGAGCCAAATGGCCTAATACACGGGGCCATTATACCATCTCAAAGGGCGGTCGGAAAATGTCGAAAATCACAATAAATTGCTGGATAATCCCCTTGTCTTGAGACGCGATTCACCCTCAATGATCCCGGGCCTTCGATCCGAGTGCGTGCAGAGATCTTCAGAGAAAATCCATATCTTTTCAGGCCCTGTTTCGGGGCCTCGAATTGAATGAGAAAATATTTTCTCCGCACAAACAAACGCTTAGAGTGCGAATGCGGTGGCCAGCCTCCCAACTCCATAGACGTCCGGTCACGTCCATAGACGTAAAGAAGTCCCTAAGAATCTTGCGGAAATCCGTTGAAACACGCGATTGTCTCGTCCAATGACGTCCGGCGCGGGCCTTGACCAGCCACCGGGGGCATTTTTGGGGGTATCCGAAGAAAATCGAAGCGCGATGCCCCCAAAGCGAAAATCGCTGTGAAATCAGCTTAATATCGACCGAGGCGCGCGAACCGCTGATGGGCTTGAGTTACTTGACCGTTGTTACGGCGCAAGAGCACTATCGTAAGCGCTCGGGCATTCTTTGGGGGAGCCATGAGAAGAAGAGCCATACTCGCGTCCGGCCTCACCGCACTCACCGCACTCTCGATTTCCGGCAGACGCGTGTTCGCCGCCGGCACAGCGGAGGTGCTTGCGATGGGCCTCGACGGTAGACCGCTCCTCCTAAAGGGTGGCGACATCGACGATCTGCGAGCCGGTGTGCGCGGCGAAGTGCTCACCGCGGATCAGTCCGGTTGGGACACGGCCCGCAGACTCTGGAACCCGGCCTTTGATAAGAAGCCCGCGCTCATCGTGCGCTGCCTGGGCGCCGCGGACGTGCGCAACGCGGTGAAGTTCGCCGGGGGTCACGGACTGCTGACCGCGGTTCGCGGCGGCGGCCACAGCCTCTCGGGCCAGTCCGCCTGCGATGGCGGGATCATGATCGATCTGTCGCCCATGCGTTCCGTCGAGGTCGATCCCACCGAGAAAACCGCGCGTGTCGAGGGCGGGGCGCTCCTCGGGCAGCTTGACCGCGAATCGCTCGCGTTCAATCTCGCGACGCCAGTCGGCACGGTGGCCGACACCGGCGTGGCGGGACTGACGCTAGGAGGCGGCGTCGGCCGCATTGGACGGCGCTACGGACTCACGTGCGACAACCTCATCGGGGCCGAAGTAGTGACCGCCGACGGCAACTGGATGCGCACCAGCGCCAGTGAGAACCCAGATCTTCTCTGGGTGCTACGCGGCGGCGGCGGTAACTTCGGCGTGGTCACGACCTTCAAGTACCGCCTGCATGAGGTGAACCCCATCATGTACGGCGGCGACATCACCTTTCCGTTTGATGGCGCACGGCGGCTACTGCGCAGTTTTGCGGACTTCGCCGCCGCTGCAGGCGATGAGCTGTACTTGGATGTCAATCTCGGCACGGATAGCAAGGGCGCGCGTTACGTCGGTTTCAACGTATGCTACTGCGGCCCTGCGGCCGAGGCGGAGCGCGCGGTCACGCCACTGCGCAAACTTGGCAAGCCGGAAAGCGATGAGCTCGCGCCGGCCGCGTACGCGAAACTGCAGGGCAGCGCCGATCTGCGGGGAGTGAGCCCGCTCGGCTTCTACGGCAAGGGAGGCCTCGTGTCGGGCTTAACGCCGGCGCTCATCGACAGCCTGGTGGATTCCCTCGAGACCGCGCCCTCGGCCGGCATCTGGATTTGGATGCAGCACCAGGGCGGCGCCATTAGCCGCGTGCGACCGAACGCCACGGCGTACTTCAATCGCGGTGCGAGTCACAACCTCGGCGTCGCCAATTTGTGGAAGATGCCAGCCGAGGATGCCGCACGCAACACCGAGTGGGTGCGCAAAGTCTGGACGCAGATCGAGCCGCTGACGCACGGCCAGTACGTGAACCTCGCTGCGACCGATGACCGCGATGCGCGCGTGCACGCCGCCTACGGCGACAACTATCCGCGGCTCGCGGCGCTCAAGAAGCGCTACGATCCCAACAACCTTTTCCGCCTGAACGCCAACATCAAGCCGGCGTGACACGGAGGTCGCCAGCTTTTTTTAGCGCCGAAAGCCGACGCGAGCGTTCACGGATGCCCAACTGCATCTTTCGTGCAGCCAATAATTTTTCGGGTAAGGGCAGGGGGCATCTGCCAAACATGCGGAGGCGATATTCAACAGATACTTAGACTGTGGAGGAATTGCCTGACCACTGCCGTTAAGTCGCTATGTGCATTCTTGATCAACAGATTGCGCGGCGAATGGCAGTTGTGGCGCACTGCTGAATGCCCATTTTATTGTGACCGTCGCGATTAACCGTGTCCGTGCAAAGGGTCTTACCAGTGGGTCTCGACAGCCTAAATTCGATTCATCCAATTCGATGGCTTTGGCGAGCGGCTCGTTCGCCCGTTCTTATATTGCTCGTGATTCTGGAGCCCCTGATCACTCTTGCGTTTGCAGCACTCGCGTGGTTGGGGCTGTTGACGACGCTATTCTTCTATCTCGTTGGGCCGCCAGACTTTCCTCGATGGACAATACTTGCGTTGTCGTTAGGCTTTGCGTTTGCCTTGGTGCCTTACCATGCGTTAATTCGACTGCTGTCGGATGGGTCCAAGGACGACGTCGAGCGTGCCTTGTTTGAGTTTCGCTGAAAAAACCGTAGAACGCAGGATAGCCTCCGGCTTACTTTTGGGCCACATTGTGGCCTATTGGCGGGACACGGCGCTCGCCCACTACGCGACGGCGTGTTGCTCTCTTTCCCAGCCCTTGCAGGCGAGCAATATGTAGCGCGGCACCTCGTGCTCGCCGCTCGCGTAGTAGGCCACTTGCCGGCGCGAGATCCCGAGCGCCGCGGCCGCATCGGTCAGGCTCAGTCCGTGCTTCCAGCGCCAGCGGATGAATTCGGCCGTATCGGCGCGCCCGTTCTGTTCGAGCGTCATCTCCCAAAGCCGATCAGCGCCCACATCGCGATCGCCCGGCCAGACAACGCTATGGCCGCCCTCGCCGACAGCGGCGCTCGCAAAGACAGCCGTATTGCGCAGCGGGCGCAGGCCCTTCAGTCGAAACACGGGCTCGTGCAGATCAACGCTCAGCGTCTTGCCGTTCATCCACTGCACGAGGAGGGCGTGGGCACCAGCAGGGCTCACCCGAACGATACGGACCGCGTTGCTCTCGCTCATGACTCCTCCCCGGAATACTCTTGCCACCGTGCCCACAGTTCCGTCCGGTTATCGGCTGCCCAATCGAGCGCCTCCTGCGGTGTCCCGCGGATCAGCCTCGCCTGCCCAGAGAGCCAGCGTTTCGATCAAGTACACCGCGCGCTCAGCCGATCGCGTGATCACATGGAAGTGCGGCGGCGGATGGTCGGCGAAGTACATCTCGATCCGACATCGGTCGAAGCGCTTGACCGTAGGCATGTCATATTATAGTGCACGTGGTGCACTAGTGCAACCTGTGCACCATCTGGGAAGGGGAAGTCTAAAGAGACGGAGAATGGGTTTCGAAGTTTCGAAGTGCAGATCGCGTAAGGTTCATGTTCTGCGCGTGGCAACTGTGCCTAGCACGATGTCCAATGACTTCTTTAGGCAGCCAACGTTTGGAAGGGGCAACTATGGGGCATCTGCGGAGACTGAAAGAATGAATCTTCGAAAACGTCAGGAAGCTCTCGTTGACAGCGACCCCAGCCGGACGTCGATGGCTAAGTGCAAATGACCGGACTGTGCCCGGTGAGGGTGTGAAGGAACACCAGCGCATATTCCGATGCAGATTGCTGGTTCTGTCCCGTGATGAGTTTCCCGTCGCGGATCACATACGGATCATTCGGTGCTACCCGCGAATAGTCTGAACCGACTTCTTCGAGCACCGTCTGAGGAAAGTGCGGTATGAGGAAATTCTTCCCAAACATGCGCTGTAAATTCTCGTCTCCCTCACGCGTATAGCCGGTGGTCTTGCGGCCACGGATGCGCCCCGGGATGTTGCCGAGCGCGATGGCGCCGTGGCAAATCGCACCGACTACTTTGTCCTTGGCCCAGAAATACTCGAGGGCTTTTGCGACGTCCGCGTTCGGATACAAATCGAAGGTCGCGCCGCGGCCGCCAGCGACGTGCACTGCATCGTACTTTGACAGGTCGACCTCCTTCAGGATCAACGTGCTTTCGAGCTTCGCGACCAGTTCCTTGTCCGAGAGAAACCCCTTGCTCACGAGGTCCTCGGACTCGGTTGAGTTCTTGAAGTACGGGTCGCTATAGGGGTCGTAGACAACCTTTCCACCGGACGGGCTCGCAAAATCAACTTCGATCCCCCGCTCGACGAAATGCCAATAGGGATGGGTGACCTCTGAGAGCCAAAACGCAGTATGAGAGCTCGAGATGATGAATAGGACTTTCATGTCTTCCTCTTCGGATTTCTGAAATCCGATCAGAACAGGTCAATGCAAGCTGAGCAATTAAGTAATGGTATTGCCGATCCTTCGACGTCCGCAGTATTAAGCGAGCGTTAGATTCCGCCCGCACAGGACCCTGCGCCAAGCGCCCGCCGACTGATGCCTCAGTGTCGGCCAATACCATCCTGCAATAGATTCGTCTGCCGCTGCGTGGTGTGATCGTTTCCGGTTGAACGCGACCGCCTAGAGGCAAGCACTTAAGAGGAACTAGACATGTCGAGTAACTTCACGAACCATTTTTCAGCCGACGATGCGGCGCTGGTGCTGATCGATTGTCCGCCGCAGATGTTCATGGGTGTCGAGAGCCAGCTCACGGCTGTGACCATGAATCTAGATGAAGGACGCCGGTGATGAAGAAGATCCCCGTCTATGTGAATCCGTACGATAAGGTCCATTTTGGACCGTCGACTGTCATGACTCTGCACCGCTTCGGCATTTTCGATCCCGACGTCGCGCGGAGGGTCCCGACGCTGTCGCCTTTTTCTGCGAAGCTGACCGCTCATCTTCGTTTCCAAGGAATCCCCTTCGAACCCGTCGCCGAGCAGGGTGTTGGCAACGCGCCGCGTCGAAAGGTGCCTTTCATCATGGTCGACGGCGTGAAAATCGCCGATTCCGACCTGATCATCAGATTTCTGAAGACCGCATTTCCAGATCCCGACGCCGGTTTGAGCGACCATCAACGCACTGTCGGCCACCTCGTCCAGCGTACGCTGGAGGACCACCTCTATTGGATCGCGCTGATCTACGAGTTCTACGATCAAGAAGGATCGGACTGGTTCTTCGAGCATGCCTTCGGCGGAATGGTCCCCGGCCTTCAGGGGCTGCGGGACGACATGGAAGACCGCTGCTACAAGCAGGGCATCGCGCGTTATACGCCCGACGAAATCGTGGACAAGGCGTCCAAGGACCTCGCGGCCGTCGCCGAAATTCTGGGCAAAAATCGATATCTTCTCGGGACCGACCGGCCGACGTCTTTTGACGCGGTCGTCTTCGGAATGACCATCCTGATCTATCAGATCCGCGAAATGCATCCCAGGCTGACTGACTACGCCCGTAGCCTCCCAAACCTCACACAGTACATCGGCAATTTGCTTACCGATTTTTTCCCCGACCTCGATCGCGCCTTCTAGGTCTATTGACTAGAGTTTGCGGAGTCCTGGCTTTTATTTGAAGGAAACCAGTTCATGCTTGATCAATCCGTTCCGGCTGACTCCGTGTCAGCGCTTCGCGAGTGTGCTCTCGCCGCCGCCGGCGTCCGCGGCATTTTTACAAACCTGATCGACGGAAAGAGTGTCGGTGCTCGCAACACCCTGGATGTTCTTGATCCCGCCACCGGCGAGCTGCTCGCGAAAGTGCCCGACATTGAGCGCGATGGAATGGATGCAGCGTTCGCGGCCGCCCGTCGAGCCTTTTCCTCATGGAGCAAACTGACCTGGGAGGCGCGACGATCGATCCT
>Ga0210389_10005256_pt1 | contig 10043 bp, 7 predicted proteins | sample IncBWH28OmetaG_FD_160127 | JGI IMG/M metagenome (GOLD analysis project Ga0210389, IMG submission 160127) | Forest soil microbial communities from Barre Woods Harvard Forest LTER site, Petersham, Massachusetts, United States - Inc-BW-H-28-O ...
CTGCGTATAGAAGAAATCGTCTTCCGCCATTCGCCCGTCCCGCCGCCCGTATTCGGCGGCGCGCTTCTGTAATTCGATCAGCTGAGCCACCACCTCGGACTCGCAGTTCCGGCTCAGCCCGAGCCCGGCCGCGAACCCGTACGCCTGCGGGTCCTGACCGAAGTTCTCAAAGCAGGCATAACTCTGGCGGGCGCGCGCGGCCCCGGACGGATCGACCTTGTCGAGATAATTGAGCACCGCTTCAACTGAGGCGTGCAAGCTGTAGAGGTCGAGTCCGTAAAGACCGGTAGTCTGCGCGCCGGGGCGCAGCGAATCATTATGCGCGCGCAGCCAGCCAATGAAATCGAGCACATCGGCATTGCGCCACATCCAGGCCGGAAAACGCTCGAAGCCGCTCAACGCCTCCGTGGCGTCCGCATCCAGGCTCTGCCCCTGTACATACCGGTTGACGCGCCAGGCATCCGGCCAGTCGGCATCTACGGCAACCACGGTGAAGCCTTTCTCCCGGATCAGCCGTTTGGTGATCCGCGCTCGTTCCCGATAGAACTCGTGTGTGCCATGAGATGCTTCGCCCAAAAGAACGAACCGGGCATCACCGATAAAGCGCATCAGCGGGTCGTAGTCCTTCGGCGATCGCGTCAGGGGGGACATTGCGTCCTTCACCAGATCCGTGACCAGGGTCATCGTTGCCTCGAGCATGGGAACCTCGATGACGAAACCAGCAAATTTTTCACCAATTTAGAGGGGTTATTCTTCAATGGCCGTGCTTTGCGCGTGAGCAAAATGGCTCAGCCCTTGCGCTGCTTTGCTCAGACGGCGAGGCGACCGAATTCCAGCAGTTCCCGATCGGCCTGCTGCGGAAGTTCGATCCGCTCATCGCGTACCACCCGGCCGTCGCGGAAGTAAATGTTGCGTTTGGCATAAGCGGCGATATCCGCCTCGTGCGTAACCATGACGGTCGTGATGCCCTTGTCACGATTCAGGTGCTGAAGGATTGCCATGATTTCGATGGAGGTACGAGAGTCAAGGGCGCCGGTGGGTTCGTCGGCCAGGACAATCTGAGGATTGTTCACGAGCGCCCGGGCGATGGCAACACGCTGCTGCTGGCCGCCGGAAAGTTGGTTCGGGTGATGATGGGCGCGCTCGGCGAGACCCACCGCCGCCAGAGCCTGCAATGCGCGCGCTTCGGGATCCGGCACCGGCTCCGTGGCATACAGGAGCGGGAGTTGAACGTTCTCAATGGCGCTGGTGCGGGCCAGCAGATTGAACTGCTGAAAGACAAACCCGATTTCACGGTTCCGGATTTCGGCGAGCTGATCGCGGCTCAAATCCTCCACGCTGACTCCATCGAGGCGATAGATGCCTGAACTGGGGCGGTCGAGGCAGCCGAGGATGTTCATGAACGTCGACTTCCCCGAGCCCGATGGACCCATGATGGCTACGAAATCGCCCCGCTCGATTTCGAGCGTGACATCATCGAGGCCCTTCACCATCGTTTCGCCGACGTTGAAGATCCGCGACAGGTGCTCGACTTCGATCATGTTACGGCTACTCATAGCGCAGCGCCTCGATGGGATCCATGTATGCGGCTTTGCGCGCGGGATAGAACCCGAAGAAAACACCAACCAGCGCGGAGAAAACGAACGCCAGCACAATCGAACCCGGACTCACGAGCGTGGACCACTCCGCGAAGTGCGAAATCAGCAGGCTCACAGTGACCCCAAGCGCGATGCCAACTGCGCCTCCCGCGACCGACAGCGTAACGGCTTCGACCAGGAACTGGCTGAGGATATCGCGCGTCTTCGCGCCTACCGCCTGACGGAGTCCGATCTCCTTCGTGCGCTCGGTCACCGAGACCAGCATGATGTTCATGATGCCGATCCCGCCCACAATCAGCGACACCGAAGCGATAGCCGCCAGGAGCAATGACATCACCTGTGCCGATGATTCCTGAGCCTTGAAGACTTCCTCCATGTTGCGAATGGTGAAGTCGTCGTCCTCGTTCGGCTGCAGATGGTGGCGCTGCCGCAGGAGTGATTTCATCTGATCCTGCACGTCGGACGTGCGGCCTTCGCGCGCCTGTACCAGGATCTGACCCACCGCGGCATAGTTCGCCTGGCTCGATCCGAGCACCTTCTTCTTCGCTGTACTGATTGGAATCACGATAACGTCGTCCTGATCCTGGCCCGTTGGCGATTGGCCTTTGGGCGCAAGCACGCCAACGACGGTGAACGGAACAGCTTTGATTCGGATGATTTTGCCGACAGGGTCTTCACCGTAGAACAGGTTGTCGGCGACCGTCTTGCCGAGCAGTGCGACTTTGGTTGCGCCTTCGACATCGGAGTCGCTGAACGCCTGCCCCTGCTGCATGGAGAGATCGCGAATGGGCAGGTAGTCGGGAGTCGTCCCCATGATTTGCGTTCCCCAGTTGTTGTCGCCGTAGACCGTTTGCGCCCCGCCGCGTACGGCGGGAGCGGCCAATGCCGCCGCATCGCACTCGCGCGTGATGGCGCGGGCATCGTCCATCGTCAGGGTTTGCGCATTGCCGGTGCCCATGCGAATGCCCGAACTGGTAACACTGCCCGAAAGCACAATGATGAGGTTGCTGCCGATAGAGGCGATTTGTTCTTCGATTCGGGCCTGCGCGCCTGAGCCGACCGCGACCATGGCAATGACCGCGGCAACGCCAATGATGATGCCGAGCATCGTCAGGGCAGAGCGCATTTTGTTGATGCGCAGCGCGCTGAAGGCAATCTTCACGGCGGCCGAAGCCTTTCGCAGATTCATGCCGCGCCTCTTTTAAAACCCCATCCGGCCGCCGGGCCGTGGCTGAGTAGCAGGCGCCGCAGCTTGACCGCCCGTCATTCCGGTAACTACCTGAGCACCCTCCCTCAGATCTCCGCTGATCGCTTCAACGTAATTGGCATCGCTGAGGCCAGTCTTCACCGCAACCTGTTTCAGTTGGCCGCGGGAATCGAGCACGCTCACATTCTGAGCTGCGGGTGTGCCTGGCGCGCCCCTAATCGCGCCAGGTGCACCGCGGGGGCGAAAACGGAGCGCGGCTTTCGGAAGTCGCAGAACGTTCTCAGCCCGCCCGACCGCGATCGTTACGTTCGCGGTCATCCCCGGGAATAACTTGAGATCCTCATTCGAAACCTGGATCACGACGTCATAGGTGATGACGTTTTGCACATTGATGGGCGCCTCGCGGATCTGCGCCACGCGGCCGCGGAAAATGCGGCCCGGCCAGGCGTCCACCGTAAAGGTTGCGGGCTGGTCGAGATGAATGCGTCCCACGTCGGCTTCATCCACGTTGGTATCGACCTGCATTTTGGTCAGATCCTGCGCGATCAGAAAAATCGTGGGCGCCTGAAATGACGCTGCGACCGTCTGTCCGACGTCCATATTGCGCGATTCGACGGTGCCATCAACCGGAGCGATGATTCGCGTGTGCTCGAGGTTCAACTGCGCCTGCGAAAGGATTGCCTGATCCTGCTGCACCACCGCTTTCGCCTGTTCCAGTTGTGTCTGCGCCACGTCGATTCCCTTGCGCGCGGAATCGGCTGCGGATTCGGCCGCGCTCACTGCTGCCTTCACCGCATCGACGCCCGCCAGCGCCTGATCGTAATTCGCCTTCGCCGTATCGGCGTCCTCCTGCGAAGTGCTGCCGGTCCTGACCATTTCCTGTCGGCGAACGTTTTCGACTTTGGCCAGATCGACCGCGCTTTGCGCTTTAACCACGTTTGCTTTCTGGTTCACGACATTGGCCTCGGCTGTGGCGAAAATCGGCTTTCGATTTCGCCACAGCGGCCTGGCTGGTGACCACGCCGGCCTTTGCCGCGTTCAGAGTTGCGGACGCCTGATCGACCGCTGCTTTGAACGGAGCCGGGTTGATTTCGGCGACCAACTGACCTTTCCTGACCTTCGTGTTGAAGTCGGCGTAGAGCGCGATGATGTTGCCTGAAACCTGGCTGCCGACCTGGACAGTAATCACGGCGTTCAGATTGCCGGTTGTCGTGACGGTGGATTCGATGTTTCCCCGATCGACCCTGGCCGTCGTGTAACTTGGCTTGCCGGAGCCGCGCAGCCTGATGTAAGCGCCCGCGCCAGCCAGGAGAGCAAGAACGAATCCGGCGGCAAGCCAGCGAGTGGATGAACGTGCGTGCCGCGGCGTCGTGGCTTCCGCGATGGTAATCGCCTCCGGCTCCTGGACTTTGAGCGCCGTCATGAAACCACGAGAAGTGCAGATTGAACACCAGCGAATCGGCAGGCGGGGCGTTTCAGAATGAACCAGTTACGAAGTCAAATGTGCGGGAGGGCCCGATCCGGTGCGTCTTTTGGCGCAGATTGCCAACTGAATTCAGCCCCGGACGGGTTCCCGTTCGTGGGAAGACTGCCGCCGCCAATCAATAAACGGCCGACATCGAGGGCGGATTGGGGCTGCGCGAAGTAGAATCCCTGGCCCTCGCCGCACCCCCATTGGTGCAGCAGGACGGCCTGCTCGGACGTTTCGATTCCCTCGGCGATCACGTTCAGGTTCAATTCGCGGCCGAGGCCGATTGCCGCTTTCACGATCGCCGCGGCGCCGCTCCCGGCGGCGAGATCCGTTACAAACGACTGTGCGATTTTGATGCGATCCACCCTATATCGATGAAGATAATCGAGCGATGAATATCCCGTACCGAAATCGTCAATGGCCAGACCGATCCCACGCTCGCGCAGCCGTTCGATCACATCCTGGTGCTGGCGGGACACATCCATGAGGACTGACTCGGTGAATTCGAGTTGCAGGTAATGAGGTGGGAGGCCGGTCTCGGCAAGAGCCTCTTCGATGTCTCTTTCGACCTCGCGCGGGCTCTGGAACTGAATTCCGGAAAGATTGACCGCAACCAACGGCAGGTTGGTCCCGGAATCGAGCCATCGCTTCGCCTGCCGGCACGCCTCGCGTATGACCCACCGTCCGAGCGGGATGATGAGGCCGCTCGATTCCGCGATGGGAATGAACTCATTCGGAGAGATCACGCCGCGCTCGGGATGCCGCCAGCGAACCAGCGCTTCCAGTCCGGTGATTGCACCGTTCGAAAGGGCAACCTGCGGCTGATAGACCAGAAAGAGCTGTCCCGAATCGATCCCGAACCGGAGCTCGTCGGTCAGAACAACCCTTCGGTTCACATCTTCTTTCATCTGTTGGGTGAAGAAGCAATAGCCGCCGCAGCGCTCATTTTTGGACTGATACAAGGCCACATCGGCGTGGGAAAGGATGCTTTCCGCGCCCGGGGCATTCTCCCCATAGACGGCGATGCCGATGCTGCCGCTGGTGCGGATCTCGCTGCCCGCAATCCGGAACGGTTCGGCGAGCGCGGCAAGAATGTTCTCTCCAATCGCCGCAGCATCCGCCGGTTCCGCGATCTCGGTGGCCAGGACGGCAAATTCGTCACCGCCGAACCTCGCAACGGTGTCGTCACGGCGAACGCTTGAACGAAGGCGCCGGGCAACCCCCTGCAGTAGCCGATCGCCGGCGGGATGGCCCAGAGTGTCGTTTACATCCTTGAATCGATCCAGATCGAGATACAGGACTGCGAAACACCCGTTCCCACAACGAGCCTGGTCGACCGCGGAGTGAAGCGCTTCTACAAACATGGCGCGATTCGGAAGCCCGGTGAGCGAGTCATAGAGGGCCATATGCAGAAGTTGTTCCTGGGCGCCCTTGCGCTCCGTAACATCGCGGATCGTTGTGAGGATCACGTTGCGATTGCCAAACACGGCGCTGCGCACGGACAATTCGCCCCAGAACAAGCGGCCATCTTTGGCGCGGCAATGCCATTCGAGTGTTCGCCGGCGCCCTCCCAACACTTCCTGCACGACCCCTTGGGCCGCTTTCACGGCGTAGGGACGTACACCCGCTGAAAACCGGGTGATATCCCGCCCGATCATTTCGTCCTGCGAGTAGCCGAACATCTCACAGCCCGCTGGATTCACGTCAATGATTTTTCCGGAGTGAGGATCGATAACGAATATCCCGTCGTTGACCGAACTGAAGATGGTGCGCACACGCTTTTCGCTCTCTCTCGCGTGTCGATCATGGCTGATTGCGGCGCCGACCAGATCCCCCGCCGTTTTGAAAGCCTCGATTGCTGGTCTTTCCCAGGGGCGTTGGCTTTTCGATTCAATGGCGAGGCACCCCCATAGTTTGCCGTCGGCGTTGATTGGCACGAGGAGAAGGGATTCGACCCCGCGGCGCTCAAAGGTGTCCCTGGCCTCGACTGGTGCGGTTTCGCGATGGACTTCGACGGGTTCTCCGGTGGAAAGTGCCGGTAACCAATCACTGACCCCAGGCAGGTCCGCGGTTAGTTCCGGTAAAAACTCGGAGGCGGCTGCCGATTGTTCTCCGGGCGCGTGCCAGAAACTGTGCAGAAGGCCCGCAAAACCCTGGCTCTCATCGCGCCGAAGCTCGACCAGAAGGATGCGATCCGCGTCGATTGTCTCACCGAGAATGCCGAGCACTGTCGGTATCGCCTCGAGCGAGGACGTCACCAACGCACCCGCCATCGTGGTGATCGCACGGAAGATATCTTCCACTGTGAAACTGCTCATTGCGCCCGCTCTATTTCCTCGTATGCAAAGGCTGGTGGCCGCAAAGGCTGCCTACCCATCCAATCATTTATCGGCATGATCGCGCGTTGTCTATATGGCCAACTCGTACCGGTGGTTTGGGGCTGCCCCCCGGACTTGGCCCCCTCGCGCGAATGTGACATAGTCTTCTCTATGCAGCGGCTCAAACCAGTTGACGTGGTCATCGTGGGAGGAGGGTTCACCGGCCTCCTGATGGCGAAAGAGATCACGGCTCGGACGTCCCATTCGGTGGTCATCCTCGAGCGCGGCCCTGCCCGCACGAACGGCCAATACTCCGCGGGCATGGACGAGCTCGATTATGCGGTCCGTCTCCGCATGATGCAGAATCTGGCGGACGAAACCCTGACGCATCGGCATTCGACTAAAGCGAGCGCCGTGCCGGTCAGGCAATACGGGTCTTTCCAGCCCGGCACCGGTACCGGCGGCGCGGGCGAACATTGGGGCGCGCTTTCCTATCGTTTCGGCCCCGATATTTTCAAGCTGGCGAGCGATCTGCGCGAGATGCATCCGGGATCGAAAATTCTCGAGAACGTGAGTGCGGAGGATTGGGGCGTCACCTACGACGAGCTGGAGGCCAATTACTGGCGTGCCGAGCAGATGATGGGCGTATCCGGCAAGGCGGGGAATCTGAAGGGCGAGAAGATCGACGGCGGCAATATTTTCGAAGGGCCGCGCTCGCACGAGTATCCACTTCCGCCCCACAAGAGGTCCTACGTGGTGGACCTCTTCCACGCGGCGGCCCGTGAAAGCGGCTATCATCCCTATCCGATTCCGGCTGCGACTTTGAGCCAGACTTACAAGAATCCGGACGGCGTTACTCGCGCCGGTTGCCAATACTGCGGCTACTGCACGCGCTTCGGATGCATGGTTGGAGCCAAGGCTCAGCCCACCAACTTGCTCCTGCCGCTTGTCGAACATAAGAAGAACTTCTCATTGCGCGCGGGATGCCAGGTCCGGCGCGTGCTGCATCGCGACGGGATGGCCGAGGGCGTCACGTATACCGATGCCTCAGGCAACGAATTCGAACAGCCCGCGCGCGTCGTCATCCTCGCTTCGTGGACTCTGAACAATGTTCGTCTGCTGCTGCTTTCGAAGCTGGGCGAACCCTACGATCCGGCTACGGCGAAAGGAACGGTGGGCAGGAATCTCACGCATCAGGTGAGCGGCAATGTGCGGTTCTTCATGGACAAGTACCTCAACACTTTCATGGGAGCAGGCGGGCTTGGATTCGCGATCGACGATTTCGACGGCCACAACGGATTCGATGCGGGGGCCGGCCTTTTGCGCGGCGGCCAACTGCGTATGCAAGCTTCCGGCGAAGGACCGCTTGCGGCTTTCGGCCGTATTCCTCCAGGAGAAACGAAAGTCACGTGGGGTTCGGAATGGAAGAAAGCCGCGCTCAAGTGGCACGACAAATCCGGGCAGATTTCGTTCGAAGGCGGTCATTTCCCCTATCGCCAGAACTATCTGGATCTGGATCCGACTTATACGGACAAATACGGCGATCCATTGATTCGCCTGACTCTTGACTGGACCGATCACGAACGGGCACAAACGAACATGGCCATTCGGGTGGGTTCGGAACTGTCACGGCGCATGGGCGCTCGCGTGGGGGATTCGCGCGGCGTGGGCGCGCGCTATTCCGTGACTTACTACCAGAGCACGCATATCCAGGGCGGGACGATCGTGGGCGCTTCACCGGAGCGCAGCGTGGTCAATCCGTGGTCGCAGCACTGGAAGGTGCCGAATCTCTGGATTACGGGCGGATCGACATTTCCGCAGAGCGCTTCGGGCAACCCGACGCTGACTATCCTGGCGATGACGTATCGGGCTGCCGATGCGATGATCGATCGTTATTTCAAACATCCGGGAGCACTGGCATGAAACGACGCGAATTTTTAACCGTACCCGTGAAGGGCTTGGGCGGTGTGCTGATTTACAGCCTTGCGGGCGAAGCGATCCGTTTGCAGGCTCAGGATGGCGTGGTTCGCGTGCCTCTGCGCTTCTTCACGGAAGCGGAGGCGCGGACGGTGCAGACCGCCTGCGCACGCATTTTCCCCAGCGACGAGAGCGGCCCCGGCGCCACGGAAGCAAATGTGATCGTATACATCGATCACCAGCTCGCGGGGCCATTGGGCTCGGACAAGAACCGTTACACGAAAGGTCCCTGGGTGGATTCGATGCCGGAGCACGGTTATCAGGGCAAAGAGACTCCGCAGGAGATTTATCGCGCGGGGATTGCAAGGCTGGGCGCCGATTTTGCCACGCTGTCGCCGCCTGCGCAGGACGAACGTCTGCGCGCAATCGAAAAGACAATGTTCTTCACCCTGCTGCGCACGCATACGATCGAGGGGATGTTCAGCGATCCGCTGCATGGCGGGAATGCGGGTCTGATCGGGTGGCAATTGATTGGTTATCCCGGCCCGCTGATGAGCTATCGCGACGAGATCGACAAGTATCACGGGATGCCGTTCGAAGCGAAACCAAAGAGCCTCGAACAGGTGGTGGGGCGAAAGGTGCAGGGCCTGGAGGACGAGAAGATCTAACCCGTATTTCTACCGATATTCCGGAGAGCACGCCGGTCTGATTGCCACGCGGCAGACGGGATGTCAGCGCCGCGAATGCCGTACGACAGGGTGTATTCAGCACCGTGGCGCAGGCACTCGTGCCTGCCGCGCCGGGACTCTTCCCGGCGCTTGGGCTGAAGCCTGTGCCACCGCTATTTCTGTTTGACGTAAATCTGAACGTTGCGCCCGACACCGGCGCCGCCGCTGAAATAACCGTCCTGTATGATCAGCTGCGTTGGGTTCTGCGCTGTCGTGATCACAGTACTGGGTATAACGACATTGATCTGCCACACGCCTACCAGCGTCGGCGCAAGACCCGAATATGTAATGTTCTCGCTGGGCACGAGCGGGGGAGGGCCCATCACGATCGTAGGCTTGGTCGCGGTCTGCAGCGGCGCGTTCGAGATATTGCCGTCCGCCGGCGCTCCGGAAATGTAGCCCTGTCCTGTGCCGAATATGGTGATGGTGCTGCCCTGAACTGCCTGATTATTGGGTCCGTTTACGGTGTTGTCCTGATTGAGAACGGCAGCTGTGCCGCTCCCATCTCCGGTCAAAGTGAAAATACCGGGAATGGCTTGAACCATGGCTACGGTTGAGTCCCCAAGCACGCGGCCAGATGCTATCTCAATAACCTGTACGTCTGCGGTGCCACTTTGCGGCGCGCTCATGGGCACCTGGAAGTTGATCTGATCCGTCCCGGCATAGAAGAGCGGAACCGCGGAGCCGTTGAACAATATCTGCACGCCATTGAGCGTCGTGGGAAGAGGAATGGCTTGTGCTGAGGCGGATTGAGTACCAAACTGCCCCTTGTTGCCCTGGCTGTACATCGCCGCGATCATGCCC
>Ga0210389_10005257_pt1 | contig 10042 bp, 9 predicted proteins | sample IncBWH28OmetaG_FD_160127 | JGI IMG/M metagenome (GOLD analysis project Ga0210389, IMG submission 160127) | Forest soil microbial communities from Barre Woods Harvard Forest LTER site, Petersham, Massachusetts, United States - Inc-BW-H-28-O ...
ATTGCCGACCGAATAGCCGCCCCACAGCAGGGTCACGATGCTGTCGCCGACATAGGGGATAGCGGAGAACAGATTGGTGATGACGGTGGCGCCCCAGAAGCTCATCTGGCCCCACGGCAGCACATACCCCATGAAGCCGGTCGCCATCATCAGGAGGTAGATGATGACGCCGAGGATCCAGAGGATTTCGCGCGGCTCCTTGAACGACCCGTAATAGATGCCGCGGAACATGTGGATGTAGACGGCCAGGAAGAACATCGAGGCGCCGCTGGCGTGCATGTTGCGCAACAGCCAGCCGTAATTGACGTCGCGCACGATGCTTTCGACCGAGTGGAAGGCCATGGTGGCTTCCGGCGTGTAGTGCATCGCCAGGATGACGCCGGTCAGGATCTGTATCCCGAGCATCAGCGAAAGGATGGCGCCGAAGGTCCACCAGTAGTTCAGGTTGCGCGGCGTCGGATAGGCCACGAACGAGGAATGGACGAGACCCATAATCGGCAGACGCCGTTCAATCCATTGCAAGGTCGGATTGGTCGGCTGGTAGTCGGATGGTCCGCTCATGGTGCGATCCTGGAAGTAAGACGACGCGACGGGCTCAAGGTCTCGGAAATCAACTCCGAGGTTCAGCCGATCTGGATTTTGGTGTCGGTGACGAATTGGTAGGGAGGGATATAAAGGTTCAGCGGCGCCGGTCCCTGGCGAATGCGACCTGAGGAGTCGTATTGCGAGCCGTGGCAGGGGCAGAAGAAGCCGTCGTAATTGCCCTCATACGCGATCGGGATGCAGCCGAGATGGGTGCAGATGCCGATCACGACCAGCCAGTTGTCGTGGCCCTCCTTGACCCGGGACTGATCGGTCGCCGGATCGGGCAGGCTCGCGACGGGGACGCTGCGGGCCTCGTCGATCTGCTTCTTGGTGCGGTTCATGATGTAGATCGGTTTTCCCCGCCAGAACACCTTGATGTCCTGTCCCGAGGCGATCGGCGTCAGGTCGACTTCGATCGGCGCGCCGGCCGCGATCGTCGAGGCGTCCGGATTCATCTGGGAAATGAACGGCCAGAGCGTGGCCAGTCCGCCGACCGCGGCGGCGGATCCCGTTGCAACAAAGAGGAAATCACGGCGTGTTGGATGCTCCGCCGAAGACGCTGTCGTCACGATTCCAAACCCTTTCTCAGCTGCAGCCGGTGGAACCGCCCCAGGCAACGCATAGACGATAGCCAAGGGAGGCTGCCGGCGCCCGCGACCCCCGCGGCGGCAGAAAGACCGCTTTCCCCGGCCAATCGGACGGAACAAGCAGTCCAGAATCGTTCTATTGGCACCCTTGCCGGAAGAGCGCAAGCCCGCTATCGGCTGCCATGCGTGCAATGCACTAATTCCGCCGCGAGCGATGAATTATTCAGACATTTCATGGCGGACCCGGGGGCCGCGGCCGAATGCAGATTGCGCTTTTCCAGCCCGATATTCCCCAGAACACCGGCACGATTCTTCGGCTCTGCGCATGCCTTGACGTATCAGCCCATATTATCGAACCCGCGGGCTTTCCCGTATCGGACCGGCATTTCCGCCGGGCGGGAATGGATTATCTCGACTTGGTCGCCATCATGCGTCACGATTCCTGGGCAAAATTCGAGCAATGGCGCAAAGATGAGGGCTTTCGGCTGATCCTGTTCACCACCAAGGCTGCCTGCTCCTATCTTGATTACCGTTATGGCGCGGATGACATCCTGCTGTTCGGGCGCGAATCCGCCGGCGTTCCCGAGGAGGTCGTCACGGCGGCCGACGCGCGGCTCGTGATCCCGATCAGGGAAGGCCTGCGCTCGCTGAATGTCGCCGTCGCCGCGGCGATGGCCTTGGGCGAGGCGTTGCGGCAAACCGGCTCCGCAACCGCCCCAACGAGTTAGGCAGCGAAGATGGACATGTCCGTGATCGAGACCCGCAAGGCGCGCGCCAGATCCTGGTTCGAGCGCCTGCGCGACGACATCTGCGCAGCCTTCGAGAGGCTCGAAGACGAGGCGCCGGCAAAGCTCTATCCCGGCACCGCCGGGCGTTTCGTGCGCACACCCTGGGAGCGCACCGACCACACCGGCCAGCCCGGCGGCGGCGGCGTGATGAGCGTGATGCGCGGCAGGCTGTTCGAAAAGGTCGGCGTGCACTGCTCGACCGTATCAGGCGAATTCGCCCCGGAATTCCGCGCGCAGATCCCGGGCGCCGCCGACGATCCCGCGTTCTGGGCGTCCGGTATTTCGCTGATCGCGCATCTGCGCAACCCGAACATCCCGGCGGTGCATATGAACACCCGCTTCGTCGTCACCACCAAGGCATGGTTCGGCGGCGGCAGCGATCTGACCCCGCTGCTCGACCGGCGCCGCACCCAGGACGACCCCGACACGATTGCCTTTCATGCCGCGATGCAGGCCGCCTGCGACGGGCACAATGGGGTCGCCGACTACGACAAGTTCAAGAAATGGTGCGACGAATATTTCTATCTGCCGCATCGCAAGGAAGCGCGCGGCGTCGGCGGCATCTTTTACGACTGGTTCGACTCCGGCGACTGGGACGCCGACCTCGCCTTTACGCAAGGCGTCGGCCGCGCCTTCGCAAAGATCTATCCCGAACTGGTCCGGCGCAATTTTGCCAAGCCGTGGACCGCCGAGGACCGCGAGGAGCAGTTGATCCGCCGCGGCCGCTACGTCGAATTCAACCTGCTCTACGACCGCGGCACCATCTTCGGGTTGAAGACCGGCGGCAATGTCGATTCGATCCTGTCGTCGATGCCGCCCGAAGTGAAGTGGCCGTGAGCCCATGACGCAGCTGCCGCGCGCGATGCTGATCGATATGGACGACACCATCCTGTCGGCCTATGGCCGGCCCGAGATTGCGTGGCGCACCATCGCCTCGGAATTCGCGGGTGAATTGGCATCGGTATCGCCACAGCAGGCAGCAACCGAGATCCTGAAATTCGCACGACATTTCTGGTCGACGGCCGAGCCCGCGTGGCGTTTGAAGCTTGAGGAGGCGCGACGGGTCGTCGTGAAGGGCGGGTTCGCGGCGCTGGCCACTCACGGGCAGCCTCCCCTGGCTGACGATCTCGCGATCCGCCTTGCCGACAGGTTCAGCGCGTATCGGGAAGAAGAGATGTTCGTCTTCCCCGGCGCGCATGAGGCGATCGACGCGCTGAAGGCGTTCGGCGTCAGGCTGGCGCTGGTGACCAACGGCGCCGCCGACACCCAGCGCGCCAAGGTCGAGCGCTTCGCGCTGGCGCAGCGGTTCGATCACGTCCAGATCGAGGGCGAGCATGGTTTCGGCAAGCCGGACGAGCGCGCCTATCTGCACGCGATGCAAGCGCTCGGCGTCACCGCGCCCGACACCTGGATGGTCGGCGACAATCTGGAATGGGAGGTCGAGGCGCCGCAGCGGCTCGGCATCTACGCGATCTGGATGGATGTGCATGGCGAAGGCCTGCCCGCGAATTCCCCCGTCAAACCCGATCGCATCATCCGCTCGCTGACCGAATTGCTGCCGGGGAAAGCACCATGAAGCTTTTGCCGCGGCAAAGCTCGATCCGGTTCTCGCTCCCAACCAAAAATATCGAAAACAACCCCATGCAAAGTAGCAGGCCGGTCGCCGGGATGTGCGATGCCGGCGACACCATTTGACACGTCGGGCAAATCAGCGGCCCTCATTCGGGGTGCGGACTCATTAAAAAGCGTGCGGGAATTCACTTCACCTCTCGCCACCTTTTTGCGGGGGTCAAAGGCGTTGGCGAACGTCCGCTTTGGTGCGGATTCCGGACTCAAGTCCGACATCGAATCACGTCTGAAAAAGTGCCGATATCGTTGAAAAGTTTTTTGCTCACGAGCGAAAATTTCTATGACCGCTGATGCGTTTTCTCGCGCGGCAAGCGCTCGACGAACGTCATAGCGACCGCAAATCGGATGCGTCTAATTCACCCAACGCAGTGCATTGCGATCTTCATATTCGACATCCTTTAGTTTCGTGCTCAGGCTTTTCGTTCGCACGACCAAGTCGCGCGCATCCCAGCGAGAGCTGCCGGCCGCGCTTGCCTCCGCGCTATGCAGCGCAGCAAGAAGTTTGACCTTTGCCTTGTCGAATTCGTCCGTGGCGGCCGATGCGCGAAGCCGCGCCAGCTGCCATTGAAGCTGAGCGGTCCAAACATGAAATTTGCTGGCGTGGTCGCCTTTTTCCGCAAGGGCCAGCGCAGCTTCGACCAGCGACGCCGCGTCCTGTTGCTCGGCTCCGGTCGTCTTGCTCCATTTGAGGGTGTACAACTGGCCAAGCAGCGCCAAAATCGTGCCTTCGCCCGGTCGAAGCTCCCGCGCCTTTTCCGCCTGGGTGATCGCAGCCTTCGTCTCGTCGAGGCTGAAGAACTCGACGCCGCGCTCATAGGCCTGACGGATCGCCAGGGTTGCAAGCTTCTGGTAGCCATAATAGTCACGGCTTTTGATTTCGACCGAACGCGCGAACAGTGTACGAGCTGTATCCAGCTCCTTGCCGTCCGGGTCATATCTCGGATCTCCGTAGATCAGGGCCAGGTTCTGGATGATGGTATATTCGTTCGGACGGGCGGCCTGAGCTTCAACGAGCTTTGCAAGCGCAGCCTTGCATTGCTCTTTGAACTGTTTATCGTCCGGCGCCTGCAGCTGCGCGTACCTGAATTGGGCATAACCATCGGCATTCCGCAGATCGGCGGCAAGCCGTTCTCGGTCTCGCTTCCACTCCGTCTTGTTCAACAACTCGGCGATCGGCACGGCGGTGTCATCGACGAACGCGTCGATTTTGTTGAGAGCATCGTCTGCCTGTTTAACCAGATCCTGCTGCGCCTTGAAAATGCGGGTTATCTCTTCAGCAAAATCCGTTTGCCGCTGCGCCTTCGCTGCCGCCAGTTGCGTGGGATCAACGGTGTTCCGGACAGCATCCTCATGGTTCCGCAGTTCTGTCTGACGCGCGTCTGACGGCTTGACTGATGCCGGAACGGTAGACGATCCCGCCGCGGCACCCGGCGGCTCGGTCAACGCGTCGACGAAATTGTCCTCATTCAACAAGATCAGGTCGTGACCGACGGTGTGAGCCGTCTGGAACAGGAAGCTGAACCGGGTTTTACTGAGATCATAGAAGACCTGCCGCTTCATCCCCGCAGGACGCGCTGTCTGGATGGTGGGAAGAGTGGTTGCGAGGATACGCAAGGCCTCGTGATTGTCTTTCCAGTCGTACATCTGGAGCAGTGCGTTGGCCGTAAACAGGTGTGCTTGCAGCCATGTTTGCCGATCAGTCGCGGTAGCGGCGGCCCGCAACACACCGCCGGGCGCAAGGAGTTGTTGCGCGCGACCGAACGCGCGTATTGCATCCATCTCGCTCCTTTTTTCCACCAGGGTGATCCCGAGAAACATCCAGCCGGGCACGTATAGCGGCATCTCCGACGTCAGCAACCGAAACTCTTTTTCCGCCTCGTCGAGATCGCCTGCCTGAAACGTGCGCTGGTAGGAAGCGAGCCGCTGTTGCCCACCGTAATAGGCTTCAAGTGCGCGCGCGCTGGTAAAATCTGCCTCCAAGTCTTCTCTCCACTTGAGCCCCTTGGGATCATAATACATGTAATACCAAATGGTATAGATCGCACGATCGATTACCTGGCTCGTCGTCGCGGCAGCTGGTGGCGCAGGAGCACCGGGGCCCGGATGTTCGGCGCGCAGAAGCCACGACTTGCGATCGCCGGACGGCGCTGCGAATTCCATATTCAGGACGGGACCCGCTGCACCCGCATTCCCGGTTTTCGCCGTGATCATGTAGTGATCATCCGGAAGCGCGTTGAGGGTTGCCCGGATCACGGCGGGAACGTCGACTCCTTGCAAGCTAAGCTTCACGTCATCGAGAAATTTGAGGTCGTCCTTCGCGCCGAAATTCCTGGTTATCGGCGGTACCTTTACTTCGAACAGGGCGTCGAGCGAGACCGGGCGACTGAGTTCGGCGGCACGGCCGATCAAGACGGCGCTGACGTCCTTGTCGCTGTCGTTGATGTCGGCGAATGTTCCGACCTGGACAACTTGCGGCCAGAACCGGCCGAAAGCGATCTTCGTATAGGCGAAGAATGCCACCAGGAAGCACAACCAAATCGTCAAGAACAGCAGGAATTTGGCAAGGCCTACAATCGAGGCGTACATTGGAAAATCCATCACACAAAATCAGCGCCGCTCCCGATTAGGCGACATTCCCGCCGCCCGCGAAGCGTGCAATGTTATGCTTTACTCGGGAGGCCGGCAAGCATGTCGTTCGCAGTGTCGGTTGGCGATAGCGTCGCAGGCCCACCGGATTCTACCGGGCCCGCCGGGGAGCGGACATGCAGCTGGCTCACTACACGACCGTTCGCTTGCGACCGTCGATCTTCATGACGCGGGTCTGTCCGGCATTCAGCTCTCGCTTGATGAACTCGGAAGCTGCCTCGACGCTTCCAAACGTGCCCGGTGCGTCAAGCCAGCACAAAGATGTCGGGTCATAGACCTCGACACGGAAGTATATGCCGCGACGCCGCTGTTGCCGGGCAGGCTTCCATGCCGGTTGCTCGTTGTCGCGCGTACCCTTGCTCATGTCGGAGAACCTCGGCGACTTGCCGATCGACGGCGGGCAGAAACAGGCTTGCGCGCAACCAGTATCTGTTCCACGCGATGAGCTGTTCCGAAATGCCTATAAGACGGGAGGCGGCGCATGCGCAACTCGTAAACCGCAACGTTACCGAACACCTCGTTCATGATGGCTTGCGTATCCGCAGCGAGTGGAAATCTCCGGCCGTTGGCTACGTTCAGCACCAGAAAACCTCCCGTTTTCAACAATCGCAAGGATTGCAGGATCGCGGCTCTCAGGAACTCCCGTAGCCATTCGTCATAGGACGGAAATTGTAGATAGCTCTGCAGCGCGCAATCGCCATAGCGCTCCTTGTCGAAATAGGGCGGGCTTGTGAACACAAGATCGGCCGATCGGGCTTCCATACCGCTCAGCACCTCGGCGGCCGATCCCCGTACCAGGGTTATTGTCTCGCTGGTCAGCTGCCGCAAGTCGGTTGTCATCCGACGAGATCCGGCAATTTGCTCCTCCGACGCCTCGATGCCGACATAGGCCGCGCCGCACGCGATGGCTGCCAGCAGCCTTCCGCCGTATCCGCTGCAAAAATCAACGATCTGTCCCGCGGGTGGGCAGAATTTGCGAATAACGCCGGCGGCCACCATCGGACGAAAATTCGCCACGCGGCCCGGCGCGGCTATTCGGAACAGGCTCCGGACACATTGAGCGTTCCAACACGATCGATTCGGCCAGAAGCGCGGGGCCCGCGCCAGCATGCGCGCGAGAAACTCGTCGTCTTCGAAATATTCGATCGGAGAACGCTTCCGTCCGTAACCGCGGACGTGCCACATCTGCGGATGATAGCCGTTTGCCAGTCGCAGTCCGCCAGTATCCATGCCTTCGAGCAGATGATCAGCGGTGCGTGCTGAGATGGCCCGCCTCAGGCTCGTCAACTGCGAGACGGCCTGCTCCGGCGTCGTGGCCGAAAACGGAAAGCCTCGCAGCCGCCAATATGCGTGCGCCTCCCCAACCAGAGCGCGTCGATCGTCGCCGGAGAGAGAAAGGATCCAAGATCCCTTCCATTGCTCGACTTCGGCCGACGACATCGTCAGAGCAGCGTTCGCTTTGGCCTCTAGAGCACGGACGTTCATTTCGCATCAGCCGGAGCCGTACCGATCTCCGCCCCCAATTGTCCCCACTACTCTGAGCTGATAACGTCACCGATTGCAAGCTTGCGCCCGTTTGAGTCCTACGAAAACCAAGCCCTTTTCGAACGTCCATTTATGATGTGCGGCATCTTTGTAACGACTGATCCCGCGATTCTGGCTCGTCAGAGCGCGGTCGAGCGCTGCCTTCAACGACGGGGCACGGAAAAGCCGGTCTGGTGCACCACCGAAAGCGGCTCAGTATTGGCGCACTGCCTTCTGCCCGTGCGCGGCGGGGCGCCCGTCCCGCAGCCGATCGAGACCGGCAAAGGACTTCTTCTTTATTCCGGCGAGCTTTGGGATATCGAGAAGGGGAGCTCCGACACGATCGCATTGTGCGAACGAATCGAGAGCCTCGGTCTCAAGGGCGCCGTCGCCCGAAGCCAGGGAATGTGGGCGCTGGTCACGGTCAATCCGAGGCGGAAGAAGATTTCTTTCTGCACGGACATGTTCGGCGAGCAGCCACTGCATTATGCAGTCGTTGGCAACGACGTAACCGTGGCTAGCGAGGTCAAGACCCTTGTTGTTGCCGGCATCCCGCTTGCGGCGATCTCCCACGTTCGGCCGGGTATCTTGTACGAATTTGACGGGGTTCTGAGGGCCGCACCCTATGCAGCGCCCCGTTCGCGCAACCGTTGGAAGACGTTCAGCGCGGAGGTTCTGCGGGGCAGGATCGCCCGTGCGGTTCAGAGCCATATTGAGAGCGCCGACTTGCAACAGGTCGGCATTCTTCTCTCCGGCGGCATCGATTCCACGATCATCGCCTGGCATGCCTCGCGACTCGGCGTGCGAAGGGCGTGGACCATCGCCGTTGACCGGTTCGCGCCAGACGTTATCGCCGCGGAGCAAGTGGCGGGGCGACTGGGTTTGGATTGGGAATGCATCTGCAGCAACCCTCGCCCCATCGAGCTGGGCGTCGTGGCCGCCGAAGTCGTCAACCGGAGTGTCCTTGAAGAGAGTTGCCTGCACATCGTGCTGGCAAACCATTTGTCTCAACGCGGTGTTCGCATCGCTCTGACGGGCTCTGGCGCTGACGAACTGTTCATTGGGTATTCCCACCTCTTCAGGAGAATGCCAAAGCACTTGCTGCAGCAAAGGTTTCTGACTGAATATTTCAAGCTGGATTTGCGGGCGATGAACAAGGTGTACGGTGGGTATGCCGTGGAAATTCGAAACCCTTTTCTGCATCCCGCGGTCACAAGCTATGCGCTTCAGCTGCACGCGGATGTTCTCGTTGGCCCAAAAACGACGTTGAAATGGCCGCTGCGCAGGACCTATGCCGACATCCTGGATCAGCAAAAGACCGCGCCGAAGAGGATTGCCCGAGAGACGATGGGTGCCCAAGCGTGGTTCGCAACTCGGCATCTCGAGGGAGCGCGGGCATTCCATCCTCTTTGGAAGAAGATCATGGGCGACCCTCAGCAAGTCATGCAACTCTTGGCCGCGCTCGATAGTTGAGACTTCCTGACCGGCCGCGCCACGGGCGTCTCACGGCGCTGGCGTTTGCCTTGCCGCCCTTGCCTCCGTTGAGGGTTATTCCGCCAACGTATGCGCCTAACCTGAAAGCGGATAAGTTGGCGGCTGACGCTATGGCCACGTGGCGCGCATCGCGTTGACGGGTCGGTTTTGTGGTCAATCGCGTCGGTTTAGCCATGTCCACCCATGTCCGGTTATGGGCAAAAATCGGAAATAAGCTCGGGCTATCAGCCAGCCCACAACAACAGCCGCGCCGCCGATGAAATCATCACCAGGCCGCCTGCGATGACCGCGACATCGAGGATCGCGGTGTGAATATGCACCGGCATTCGTTCGACGAAGGCGCGCGCGAGAAAGGTCCCGGGCAACGCGATCGCTCCGATCAGGAGCGCGAAGGCCAATACCTGCGGGGTGACGACACCGGCGAGGCCAAACACCGAAATCTTGATGAGGCTGGTGACGATCGAGATCACGGCGTCGGTCGCGATCACCGCCGCGCCTTCCAGCCCCGCCGCCATCAACAGCGACAACAGGATTACGCCGGCGCCCGAGGTGCCGCCGACCACGACGCCGTAACCGATCGCGCTGGCGCCGAGCCCGGCGTCGCCGATCCTGACGTTGCGGCGCCTTGCCAGGCGGCGCAGCGGCACGCTCAAAATCAGCATCGTGCCGATCACGAGCGCGGCGCCGGCATTGGTCAGGCGGGTATAGCCATAGGCGCCGAGCGCCGTCGTCAATGCCGCGGCCGCGATCACGATCAGGGCGCGGCGCCCATCGACATGACGAAAGTAG
>Ga0210389_10005258_pt1 | contig 10041 bp, 7 predicted proteins | sample IncBWH28OmetaG_FD_160127 | JGI IMG/M metagenome (GOLD analysis project Ga0210389, IMG submission 160127) | Forest soil microbial communities from Barre Woods Harvard Forest LTER site, Petersham, Massachusetts, United States - Inc-BW-H-28-O ...
TGAAAGAAAAAAGCGCACGCAGGAATCATGACGCAAGAAAAAAGGGCCGCTTGAATAATCAAGCGGCCCAAGTCTAGGGAGGAAACGCCCAAGGAGGGCAGCGATAGCGCGAGGCGCTACCGCACCGCAACAATATGCGACCGCGCTGCACAAAGCGCAAGAGCTTTCGAATCATTTCCGGTGCAAAACCGCAAGGAATCCAAAGGCGCGACAAAAAAGTTACATTTCCATCATTTATACAATAATTTCAAATGGTTGCGAGGTCCATGGCAACGGCACCGGCCTCGCTTTTGGGCTCCTGTCACCGTCCTCTCGGATTCGTGATCGACATCGTCATCAGAAAAGACACCACTGCGCAGGGTGATTCGTTGGCCGAAAATTACCTACGCGGGAGGGGATAGCCATACGCACCCCGTGCGCGGCCTGCGGGATTGGGCTAGGCAAGTGGCCGGATCATCGCCTCCCCCCGCATCTCAAGGAACCGCCGTGACGGTCATCGATTTTACAGCCTTCATCGGCCGGCTTGCGACCTCTTCCGGGGAGACCATCCTGCCGTTCTTCCGGACCTCGCTCTCGGTCGACAATAAAAGCAACGGCCAGGATTTCGATCCGGTGACCGAAGCCGACCGCGCCGCGGAAGCGGTGATGCGGCGGCTGATCAAGGCCAATTTCCCCCAGCACGGCATTGTCGGCGAGGAATTCGGCAGCGAGCGCGAGGACGCCGAATATGTCTGGGTGCTGGATCCGATCGACGGCACCAAATCCTTCATCGCGGGGTTTCCGATCTGGGGCACGCTGATCGCGCTGTTGCACAAGGGCACGCCGGTGTTCGGCATGATGCACCAGCCCTTCATCGGCGAGCGCTTTTCCGGCGACAGCGGCTCGGCGCATTACCGCGGGCCTTCCGGTGAACGCAAACTGGCGGTGCGCCGCTGCGCCTCGCTGAAGGAGGCGACCTCCTACACCACCAGCCCGCTGTTGATGAACGCCGCCGACCGCGCCGCTTTCGGCCGCGTCGAGCAGGCGGTGCGGCTGACGCGTTACGGCGGCGACTGCTATTCCTATTGCATGCTCGCCGCGGGCCATCTCGACCTCGTGGTCGAGACCGAACTAAAACCCTACGACATCGCCGCATTGATTCCGATCATCACCGGCGCCGGCGGCATCGTCACCACCTGGGAAGGCAAGCCCGCCCAGAGCGGCGGCCGCATCATCGCCGCCGGCGATCCGCGCGTGCATGAAGCGGCGATGAAGCTGTTGAACAGCTAATAGTCCAGCCGTCCGCGCAATTCCGCAAACGGGATCATGACGTGCTCGCGATAGGCAAGCCGCTGCTGCAGCTGATGATATCAGCGCTCCACCTAGAGCGTTTTCAAGCGAAGTGGATACCGGTTCGCGTCAAGAAAACGCGTCAAAACAAGAATCTAGAGCCCCGTTTCGATTCAATCGAAACGGAAAAGGCTCTAAGGCCCCCGGACTTTCAACATTTTTGTCCCTCACGGCATTTCAAAATGCTCCGGTATTGTGCCACGTTACGAAAAAAGCGCAGCCAATCATCGATCGAGCCGCGCACGGGGAGGATGCCATGAAGCTTCGGGCGGCGCTTGCAATCGCATCGTTGTTGCTGCTGTGGCCGGCATTGGGTCAGGCGCAGGATTTTCCGAGCAAGGCGATCCGGCTGATCGTGCCGTTCCCGCCCGGCGGCCCGAGCGACATCATCGCGCGCGTGGTCGGCCAGCGCATGTCGGAATTGGCGAAACAGCCGGTGGTGATCGACAACCGCGGCGGGCAGGCCGGCGTGCTCGGGACCGATGCGGTCGCAAGGGCAAATCCCGACGGCTACACCATCGGAATCGTGAGCGCGAGCGCGCTCGTCATCAATCCGACGATGGAAACAGTCCCCTACGACGTGTCCAGGGATTTCGCGCCGGTCACGCTGGTCGTGACCGTGCCGGAAATGCTCGTCGTTGCCAGCAACGTTCCCGCCAACAACATGGCTGAACTGATCGCGCTTGCGAAAGCGCAGCCGGGCAAACTCAATTTTGCCTCGGCCGGCGTCGGCGGCCTGCCGCATCTCGCCGGCGAACTGTTCAAGCTGACCGCGAAGATCGACATCGTTCACGTGCCCTATCGTGGTGCGGCGCCGGCCATCAACGATCTGCTCGGCCATCAGGTGCAGATGACCTTCCTCGATTTGCCGGTGTTGCTGCCGCACATCAAGGCCGGCACGCTGCGGGGAATCGCGCTCGGCGCCCGGGAACGCGCGCCGACCGCGCCCGACGTGCCGACAACGGCCGAGGTCGGCATGCCGGATCTCCTGATCGAGAACTGGTACGGCATGATCGCGCCGGGAAAAACGCCGCCGGCCATCGTCGCCGCGCTGAATCGAATGGCCAATGAGGCGATGGCCGACGCGAGCGTCAAGCAGAAGCTCGCCGAGCAGGGCCTTACGGTCGCCGGCAACACGCCGGAGCAATTCCGCGGCTATATCGAGGCCGAGACCAGGAAGTGGGCGAAGGTGATCAAGGACGCCGGGCTCGAGATGGCGAAGTAGCTCAACGCGAACCCGGCTGGTCCTACTGCGCCGCCTTGCGCAGGTGCTCGACCAGCAGCTTCGCCGGCCGCGGCAGCGTCTTGAAACTGCGCGCGCAGATCGCAAGCCTGCGATTGGCCCAGGGATCGCGGATCCTGATTATCGCGATCGGCATCGATGCCGCGCAGCGCTTCGCCGCCGCCTCCGGCACCACGGCAATACCGACGCCGGCCGCCACCATCTGGCAGATCGCGTCGAAATCCCGCAAACGCGCCCGGAATCGCAGGCGCATGCCGAGCCGCGCGGCGTGCTTTGCGATGTGCATCTGCAGCGCGGTGGTACTGGTCAGTCCGACGAAATCGCTGACACCCGCCTCCTGAAAATCGATCTGGCGGCGGCCGGCGAAATCGCCGCGCCGCGCCGTCACCAGCATCAGGCGGTCCTCGCTGAACAGGAACCGCTCGATGGTGTCCGGCAACGCATGCTCGGCGGCAAAGCCGAGGTCGGCGGCGCCGGTCGCGATCGCCGCGGCGATATCGGTGCTTTCGCGTTCCTCGACGTCGACATTGATGTCGGGATGTTCGTGCAGGAAAACAGCCAGCGCCTTCGGCAGATGCTCGGATAGCCCTGAGGTGTTGGCGAGCAGCTGCACGCTCGCTTTGGCGCCGCTGGCGTAGACGGCGAGATCGCCGCGCATCGCCTCCACCTCGTGGAGGATGATCCGGGCATGATCGAGCAGGCTTTCGCCGGCCGCGGTCAGTTCGACGCCGCGGCGGCGGCGTTTCAGCAGCGCGGCGCCGAGCGCCAGTTCCAGTCCCTTGATGCGGGCGCTGGCCGAGGCCAGCGCGAGATGGGCGCGGTGCGCGCCGGCCGTGATGCTGCCGCTATCGGCTACCGCGATGAACAGCTGGAGGTCAACCAGATCGAAACGCATGGCGCTCCCCTGCAAGTCATCTGCCTTCGTCATCACCGAAGGCTGGCTCCGCAAGCTGCAGATTGTGCCGCCGCCGCCGATCGGTCAATGTGGCCTCATGTCCGAACCGCTCTTCATTCTCATCGCCGCTGCCTTCCTGCTCGCGGGTTTCGTCAAGGGCACGATCGGGCTTGGGCTGCCGACGGTGTCGATGGGCCTGCTTGCGGTCACCATGCCGCCGGCGCGCGCGCTCGCCATCGTTATCGTGCCGGCGATCGTCACCAATATCTGGCAGACGTTTGGCGGGCCCTATCTGCGCGACATCGTCCGGCGGCTGTGGCCGCTGATGATCGGCACGGTGGTCGGCATCTGGCTCAATTCGGGCATGCTGACCGGCCCCTATGCGCGCTACGGCCCCATCGTGCTCGGCGCGCTGCTGGTGATCTATGCGATCGTGGGCTTGAGCCAGTTCAGCTTCAGGGTCGCTCGATCAAACGAAAGATGGGTCGGCGGGCTGGTCGGCGTCGTTACCGGCATGGTTTCGGCCGCGACCGGCGTACAGGTGATCCCGTCGATGCCGTTCATGCAGGCGATCGGCATGGAGAAGGACGAGCTGGTGCAGGCGCTCGGAGTGTTCTTCACGGTTGCCACCGTGGCGCTTGCCTTCAACCTCACCAGCGCCGGCCTGCTCAGCGCCGCGACCGCGCTGCCGGGCGCGGTCGCCATGGCGGCCGCCTTCGCCGGCATGTTCATCGGGCAGGCGGTGCGCTCGCGAATGCAGCCCGAAGCCTTCCGCCGCTGGTTCCTGATCGCGATGATCTTTCTCGGGCTCTATCTCGTGGCGAGCGCGATCCTGGAAAGCGCGTAGCCTCAAAGGCCGCTGGCTCACGTCCGGTCATGGCGCCGTCACGAATTCTACAGCAACTTCAGAAAGTGCCATATTTATAAACAACTTCACCGGGAATTGCGCGCGGCAGTGATCCGATTCCTCAGCATTGCCACCATGTCCGGATCTGCTTCCTCCGGAGAAGGGCATGTTTTATAGCCATTGGATTCGGTCAGCCGACCTACTACCGTGGCGTGCGCCAATTCGGGAACCCGGGACACAGGAGATGGAGAGACGGCTCGCCGCCATAGTCTGCGCTGACGTCGCCGGTTACTCGCGAATGATGGGCGCCGACGAGGCAGGCACGCACGCCGCCTTCAAGGCCCATCGAAGCGCGATATACCCGATCATTCTCAATCATGGCGGCCGGGTCGTGAAGAACACCGGCGACGGTTTCCTGCTGGAGTTTCCGAGCATCGTGGGAGCGATCGAGTCGGCGGTCGCGATGCAAACGCTGATGGCGGAGCGCAACAACCACCTCCCCGCGGACCGGGTCATGCAATTCCGCATCGGCGTCCACATGGGAGACGTGATCTCCGACGAAGACGAAGTATTTGGCGACGGCGTCAACATCGCGGTTCGCCTTGAAGCCGTCGCCGCCCCCGGCGGCGTGGCGGTTTCGGCGAAGGCCCATGGGGAGGCCGGCAAGCATCTCAGCGTCACCCTGGTCGATGCCGGCAGTCACCGTTTCAAGAACATCGAGGAGACGGTCCATGTCTGGACCTGGGAGCCGGGCGGCTCCGACAGAAGCGCCCGGGAGCCGAGGGGCACCGGCCTGCCGGCGCAATACCGTACCGCGATCGTGGGCGTGCTTCCGTTCGCGAATCTCAGCGACGCTGCCGACGAATATTTTTCCGACGGCCTCACCGAGGATCTGATCCACGCTTTGTCGCTGCAATCGTTTTTTCGCGTGCTGAGCCGCAGTTCGAGTTTTTCGTTCAAGGGCAAGAACCTCGGCACGCGCCTGATCGCGCGGGAAATCGACGCAACCTATCTGATCCAGGGTTCGGTACGCCGTGCCGGAAGCAAAATTCGCGTCACCGCCGAACTGATCGCTCCCGAGAATGGCGAGCAATTATGGGCCGGCCGATATGACCGGGATTTGGGCGATTTGTTCGCGCTGCAGGATGAAATCACCACGCACCTGAGCGCGGCACTGGCGCCTGAGATCTATCGCGCGGAAGCATCGACCCCCGCGCGGTCGACATCCACCGATTTGACCGCGTGGGACCGGTTCCTGCGCGGGCTTGCTCACTATTATCAGCCGACCAAGAAGGATTATGAGGCCTCGATTGCCCTGTTCAGGGAGGCGATCGCGCTCGATCCGCAGCTTTCGATCGCGCGCGCCTATCTCGCCACCATCCTGGTGCAGGGCGTGCAGTTCGGATGGATCAAGAGCACCAGGGATTTGTGGAGCGAGGCGATGACTCTCGCGGAAGAGAGCGTCCGGCTCGATCCGCGTTCGTCATTCGCGTTTGCGCTGCTGGCCTATGTGCAGGCGATGGAGGGCAATTACGACGCCGCCATGAATGCCGCAAGAAAGGCGGTCGAACTGAACCCGTACGACATGGGCGCCCGCGGCGTTCTTGGAATATGCCATTTCGTCGTCGGCGAGCACCGGCAGGCGATCGAATTGTTTTCAACGGCTTTCCAGCGCGGCAACAGCGACCCCCGATTCCAATGGCCGGCCTTGAGCGCCTTCAGCCACTATTTGCTCGGACAATATGACGCATCGCTGTCCTGGGCGCGGGAGGCGCTGTATTTGAATCCCAATCATCTCCAGGTGCTCGCGGTCCGGGCGGCGGCTCTGGCGCAACTGGGACGAAGCGAGGAAGCGAAACAGGCCGCCGAACTCCTGCTGAGCAACTTTCCGGGCCTGACCGTCGAGCGGCACCTGAGGAATTTCCGCTGGAAAACGCCGGCCGACACCGCCCATTATCGTGACGGACTTCTGAAAGCCGGTGTCCCATCGACGAAACTGGCCCTGGTCGAATCCGCCCCCAAGCGCACGGCGAATTCCTAAAGCGCGCAGATTCGGCGCGCCGGGCAGCCGACGCCCGCAGGCGCGAATGGTTGACACCGATTCGAATTCCGCCAAAACTCCGGCACATCCTGAAGTAGTGCACAGCCGGCGAATCCGTCTTTAAAACTTGCATCGCGTCGTCTCGCGGCGAATCACCTTCATAAATTTCGGTTTCATTAGTTCGTGCTTTTGGGGATTTAAGTCCATGCAAGACGACCGCCCTGGTACAAGCGACGCCACTGCCCGGCAGATCGCCGTTTCGCCGGACAACCCCTGCCCGTTTCTCCGCGCGCTGGTCGCAGGCGGGTTCGTCGGCGGCCACGTCGTCCCGCTGCCAACGCTGGCCGAGGCCATCGAAGCCGCGTCCGGCAAAACGGGGTTGCAGAAAAAGGTGGTCGGGCTGAAGACCTTCGGGGTTGCCTTGATCGCAAACGGCCTCACTCCGCTGCGGCTGCTGCGCAGCTTCTGGTCCGGCGCCGTGCTCGACATGCTGCGCAACGCTCCGCTGGACAAGTACGGTGTCGGTTCGCGCATCCTCGACGCGACGGCTCGGGTAGACGAGGCTGAAATCGAACGCCTCGCCGGGTTTGGCAAGGAGTGCCAGAACCCGGCCGGTGGAACCGAGCGCGGCCTGACGGCGCAGGAGATCACGGCCTACATGGACGCGAATTTCGCGCGCGCCAAGGGAAAGCGACGCTGGACCGACCGGCTGCTGATGAACGGCGAATGGCCGGTTCTGCTTGACATCATGGGCAAGGGTGAAGGCGATGCGCGCTATCTCAGCTTGGCCGAGGTCAGCACGCTGTTCAACCAGCGAGTGTTGCCCGAGCGGATCGTCGCGCGCATCAAGACACGGAAGGAATCCGGCTGGCGCGCCATTGTGCTGCTCGGCAAACTCGCATTAGGCGCGGTCGCCGTTGTCCTCGCGGCGTTGGCGCTGATTGTCGAATTCCCCGACAAGACCGGCTTCCTGCCGCATGTAATCACGCAAGTCCTGCCGCCTCCCCTGCCGACGCTCCCCCCATCAAGGAGGCACATTGGCTCGACCAGAACTGGTCGACCGAGGACCGGTTCTGGTTCCACCATGCCAGCCAGGGCACCGCGACTTTCCCTGTGCCCTACGACTGGTTTGTCGCGCTGGAGCAGCCGGGCCTTCGACTGATTACCAAGCCCGGCCTGATGAAGGACAGCGCTTATCTTGAACGCTTCGGTTTTCTGCCGAGCCCGAAAACCATCCATACCGACGAAGCGACCTTGCATCGCTTCGGGTATTACGCGTCCGACGCCAAGACGGAGCCGGCGCCGGCGTCCGTCGCAGGCTTGAAACCGACGCTAGCCGAGAATTTTGATGGCCTGCCGGTCGGTTTCGCGCGAATGCCCGGCGCTCCCGATCCCACAACCGGTAAGCCCGCACCCGACATGATCGGGCTGACCTGCGCGGCCTGTCACACCGGACATATCACCTACCAGGGCGTGAGCGTGCGCTTCGACGGCGGCCCGGGCATGGTGAACCTGAAAAAGCTCGAAATCGCGACCGGCCTGTCCATTGCCTATACGTTGAAAGTGCCGGGTCGTTTCAGGCGCTTCGCAGCGCGCCTGCTCGGCCCCGACGCGACAAAGGCGGAACGCGATGATCTCGAACAAAAACTGGCGCCGATCGGCAAATTTCTGCTCGACCAGAAAAATCTCTACGACAAGACGATCGCCAGCAAGAAGACCTACGACAACAAGCAGCAGCAGATGGATACCGAGGAAGGGTTCGGGCGGCTCGACGCGCTGAACCGGATCGGCAATCAGGTTTTCACGACCGACATGGCGATGAACAATCTTCAGGGATTCGAAAAGAATCTCCACGCCCAGGATGCGCCGGTCAGTTTCCCGCCGATCTGGACCGTGCCATGGCTGTTGTGGGCGCAATATGACGGCTCGATCGAACAACCGCTGATCCGCAACGCCGGCGAGGGGCTCGGGGTCGCAGCGCTGCTCAACCTTTCGCCCGACGCCCCCAGGGATACGCTATTCCGTTCATCGGTGGCTATGGAAAACCTGGTTCGCATCGAAAAGATGCTGAGTGGCGCCGATGATCCATTTAAACAAGATCCAAAGCATTTCGGTGGGCTGCAGCCGCCGAAATGGCCGGCGCAGATCTTCCCCAACGATCGCGCATGGCAGATCGATCCGGTTCGCATCACGAAGGGCCGCGCGATCTACGCCGAGATTTGCGTCGAGTGCCATCTCGGACCGGTCAATGATCCGGTATTCGACACGCAATTTCCGGACAAGAGCGTCTGGAAGCCGGAACACTGGGATGACAGCATGGGGCCGGCACTGAAGCCGGTCCAGAAATCCGTGATCGGCATGGGCACCGATCCGGCGCAGGCCGAGATCCTCGGATTTCGCCGCGTCAGTCTTCCCGGCTTCCTGGATATGCAGCCCGCACGCGATATGCAGCCGGGTTCGGAATGCAAGGATATGCCTCTTCCATCCACCTATTCTTCGACGGACATGCCGTATTCGATCGCGTTGATGACCATCGTCGAACTGGTCAGCAAAAAAGCGATGAACGACCGCTCCATGTCGGCCTCCGATCAGGACGCGCTGTGGGGGCCGCGCAGGAATTGTCCCAATGACTGGAAGCCCGAAGATCCCGGGAAGAAACCCCAGGATGATGCGAAAGGTGCACAAGATCTTGCTGAGCTATCTTACCGCGCCCGGCCGCTGAATGGCGCCTGGGCGACCGCTCCCTACCTTCACAACGGCTCGGTGCCCTCGCTCTGGTGGATGCTGAAGCCGGCGGCCGAACGGCCTAAGCAATTCTGCATGGGATTCCGCGACTTCGATCCGCAGCAGGTCGGCTTCCGCGTCGAGGCCAATGAAACGCCGAAGTGCAAGGACGGCGAAACCCTGTTCTCGACCACCAACCCCGACGGATCGCCGCTCCACGGCAACAGCAATCTCGGCCATTCGCTGGAGGCGAAGCCCGGCGAGGGTGCGCATGACCACAAAAATGGAGTTATTGGCCGCCTGCTGAGTGATGAGGAGCGCCTCAACCTCATTGAATATCTGAAGACGCTGTGAGCGGCCGCGGAACCGGCGCTTTCGCGCCCTCTACCCGAACAGCGGCGTGCCCGGCACGAAGGCGTCGAACGCCGCCCAGAACTGCGCGCGGTAGCGATCCTGCTCCTGCAGGATTTCGTGCTTCGAGCCGGCAATGACGAGATGCGAGCCGGCGCGCAAATGATAGGCGAATTCCTCGATCGCCGACGTCGAGACGATAGTGTCGTTGGAGGCCGCCAGCATCAGGATCGGCTGGCGGATCTGCGAGGGATAATCGGAAGCGCGGAAACCGTGCATGGCCCGGAACGCGGTATCGGCCCACGCCACCGTCGGCGAGCCGATGCCGAGGGTGGGATCTTCCTCCAGGATCGCGGCGTTGCGGGCGTAGCGCACGGGATCGCTGGTGAAGGGATTGTTGACGAAGGATTCCGAGCCGGTCAGCGCGTCGTTGCCGCCGGGAATGTAGCGGCCGCCCTGGCCGGCCAGCCGCAGCACGCGCAGCAGCACGCGCGCCGGAAGCCCGGTGCGATGTCCCGGCAAATCGATCATCGGTGCCGACAGCACCATGCGGTCGAACCAGCGCTTGCCGGCATGCGCGACCCGCAGCATGACGGCGCCGCCCATCGAAT
>Ga0210389_10005261_pt1 | contig 10040 bp, 10 predicted proteins | sample IncBWH28OmetaG_FD_160127 | JGI IMG/M metagenome (GOLD analysis project Ga0210389, IMG submission 160127) | Forest soil microbial communities from Barre Woods Harvard Forest LTER site, Petersham, Massachusetts, United States - Inc-BW-H-28-O ...
GGCGATTGCGCCGGCTACACCTGCATCCTGGTCGACGACATCGTCGACTCCGGCGGCACGCTGGTGAACGCCGCCGACGCGCTGCTCGCCAACGGCGCCAAGGACGTCTACGCCTATATCAGCCACGGCGTATTGTCCGGCGGCGCCAGCGCCCGCATCATCAATTCGCGGCTGAAGGAACTGGTCATCACCGACTCGATCCTGCCGACCGAAGCGGTGCGCAGCGCCGGCAACATCCGCACCCTCTCGATAGCGCCCCTGATCGCCGAGGCGATCGCGCGGACGGCGGCGGAAGAGTCGGTGTCGAGCTTGTTCGATTGAATTCCTCAACGTCGTCCCGGCGAAGCCAACTCTGCTCCCCTCCCTCCGCGAAGCGGCGGGGTCGAGACGAGCGAAGCTCGCTCTTAGGGGTCGGGGGTGGGGGGTGCCTCAGCAAATTCGCTGCCAGAGGAGCAAGCTGATAGACCCCCCGCCCCCGCCCCCTCCCCGCCACGCGCAAGGGCGCGTGGAGGGAGGGGAGCGCACCGTGCGCGACTTCGCGATCTCGCTTATGGGCCTCGCAACGAAAATATCCAAAACGACCCCATGCAAAGTAGCATGGTCCAGCCCTTGAGCGACCACGCAAAAACATTTTGACACGTCGGGCAAATCACCGGCACTATGCCATCTTCACGCAATTCGTAAGACGCCCATGGCCCGGTCCAGCAACGGGTTTTTGGGCACGATTGCAGGTGAAAAATCCTTAACCGACAATTGAGCAGCGACCGGCTCGCCACAGCGAAAAATCGCTGGCGTCTTGCCGAACCGCGGACCTTCACCCATTCATGCTGCTGGCGCATTCCGTATTTGTGATCGTACCAACGATGAAAGCGGGACGTGGTGAAGCCAGAACTATCGGCGGCAAAATCCACCTCGATAGCCTTCAAAGGCAGGCTGCTTTCGGTAATGAGCGCGCACAGAATAGGCGTCAGCGCAGGGTTTTCCAGATAGTTGAAGATCGTATTGAAGTGCGGCGTCTTCTTGAGATAGCCCTTTGCTTGTGCGTCACGCAGGTCGGACATGAATCGGCGAGCCGATACGGTTGAATAGACCTTGAAGATCGCAGCGAACAACGCATCCTGAATTGGCAAACGCGGACGCCCGCACTTTGGTTGTGCGGGTTCGCTGATGCCGATGCAGAGGTCACGGAGTAGTTCTTGAAATTTCTCCTTTTCGTTCGTCTGCGCGGCGTTGTAGGCCCTCCAATCCTGCACGTAGGTTTTCCGAACCGCTTGGGTGACCGTCACGGTGCCGTCTGAATGTTCTTCGCGGCGCAACACGTATTCGACGGCAAACAGGTGCTTGCACTTATGGCCGCCATCCTGATGGTCGGGGCAGGTGCAATGGGGTGCGGTAGGGTCGGGGACGACCGTGTAACGGCCTTTGCCGGATTGAGAGGGCACAAGCCATGCCCGACCTTTCCTTTCGATCTTAGACGTAGCGGCAATTTCGAGACCCTTTTGCTGGCGCGGCTGACCGAAAATATCGAGCATGACCCAACTCCCTATGTACTCTTTAGGTATATACCTAGTTGGTACATAGGTCAACTATACTTGATGTATATTCCTAATAGGAATATACGAATGCACTATGCCTAAAGTCCCCCTCATGGGTTATCGATGCTCGCGCTGTGGCCACGAATGGCTGCCCCGCGACAAAGAGCACGACCCCAAGGTCTGTCCGAAGTGCAAAAGCCCTTATTGGGATCGTCCGCGTCAGTCGGAACTAAGCGCACCTAAACCCGCGACAAAACGCGCGTCGCACCCCCGGAACAAACCTAAGCCATGACAGTTTTTCTCAGAGAGGAGCGCCATGCAGAACGTCTTGCAGCTATCGGAATTTCGAGAGCGCAAACGACTAGCGCAGTTTACGCAGAACATGTTGTTGGCGAGGGTGACGGGCGCTCAAGTCTCGCCCGCCACCGCCGATACCAATCGTGATCCGCGGAACCCCTACGCTACTTCACGCCAGTCCGATGATGCGTATTCAGTGCCGGATTCCAGTACTGGATGAGGTCGCGCTCCTCATCGAGGCGGACTTGTTCGCCCCCTGGCGTGGTGTGCGACATCGAGTGAGTAGCACCGGCCAACCTGGCTTCTGCTAACCTCTCGTGATCGGGAAGGCGATTGCGCAAGCTATCGGCCTGCCCGATGTATACGGGGAGCCAGTTGCCGTTCGGCAACCTCTTAATGAACATGTAGTTGCCCGGCTCATCCTTGATCGGCAGGTTCAAGTCGAGAAACCAATACCGATAAGTTTTGCCGGATTTGCCGGTCCAATCGACAGTGTCAGACATTTTAGTTTTCTTTCAATAGAAGACGCATTCCGGCAACGCTCAGCGTGCAGGTCATAGCGCCTAGACGGATTCAGTGGATTGTGTTATTGGACTGACAGGAACACATACGTTCCTGTAGTCCGCAGTTTTATGAATTGCGCGCTACATGTGGCCCTCCTCTTTAGCGGGGGTTGCGATACGGCGGGATCGCTGTGCTGGCGAATAAGTCCCGACGTGCTTTGGACGACACGGATGACGACGGCGACAGCGTCGCTTTCGTCTCCGACTTACCTGATGAAGGCTCAGACGTTTCCGCGTTTGAGCCTTTGTCGTCTTCTTTCTCAGGTGAAGTTTCGTTGGTTGTTTGAGCCGGTTCCACGACCCGGACCGTGGTGTAGACGCCCTTCTTTCCGGGCACGGACCAGCACAGTTCCCGCTTGGAGAGACGGAACAACTTGTTTTGCACCATGGTACGCTTGGGAATCTCTTTGGTCGCGCGATAGAGATCAACCAAGATCTGATCCAGCGTGGCCGTGCCGCCGCGGTCATTGATGACCTTGATGACTGGATCGACTTGGGCCTTAGCGCCCTCGCTCAATTGCTCCAGTAGTTCGGGGGGCAGGTCGGAAAATTCGTCGGGGAAAGCAGCGACGATGGGGGCGGCTGTCACCGGCTCGGGCGCCGGCGTCCGGGGCCGATACCTCGGCGGCGACCCACCCTTAGAGGGCTGAGAGATTTCTGGGGAAAATCTGGCTTCGACCTGAAGATCGGTGCCTTCGGCTTCATTCAGGAAGCGCAGCAACTCGGTGAAATCGGCAACTAGCTGCCGATACCTTTCGGTTTTGGCTTGGCGGTAACGTGGATGGCCCGGGCCATATTGGTCAATCTGGCGCTGCCAATATTCCAGTTGTCGCTTGACTAGAGGAGCGAACTTCTGTAGCATTTTCGGGCCTTTCAAGGCAAACGGGTGCAGCCGCCGAGCAGCTTAATATCCCGTCTGGGTTAGCAATCGAAGCCGAGGTTTTCTTGATCGGGAGCCTCGGCTTCATCATGTTTGGCACAGAACGCACGAAAATACAAGGCCGAGAACCATGCATTCATCATTTACAAATGGTTTGCGCGCCCAACACCGACTCCTTAAGGATCGGTTAACGAAGTGTTAACAGCAATGCTAGATGAAATGCTTGGTGCAATGCTTGCAGAAATACCAGTATATTCAAATACGTAGCTGTTCATTCCTGAGACCGGCGCCTTGTTGCAGCCTTCTTTGCAATCTCCTTGCGTCGTTTCGCGCTGATGCCTTTAGCCCGCGCCCCGCCTCCCATCCGACCAAGCGCCACCGCTGCGGCGTTCTTGCCGTCCGAGGTAACCATTGATGATTCGTCGATCTCGCCGGTGGGTACTGTCCGTATTTAAGCCCCCTGTGTCCTAATTTGATTTTGGGAGTGGCCTATTTTGAAAGTACGCCAGCGCCCATTTAATGGATATGTGGGCTTTTTCGGAAACTTGGCGTTGTAAGCCCCGGAGGAGGTGTTGTATCACGCCCCTACAAGGTGGGGCGTGACGGTTACATTTCCAACGAGTGACAGGGCGGCCGTCAAGGCCATGGTCTGCCGCCTAACAGGTGGCGACGACGCCGACTATGATTCGTGGTGTCGGGAAGCACGACGGTTAGAGCCTTGCCCGTACAATACGACCGAAGATGAACGAATCGCCTTGCAGATTTATACGTCCACGGACGCTCAATGGTACGAGCGTATCAACCGTGAGCTTCGAGAACTCAATCCAGGCGATGACGTGAGGTTTTTTGCACAACTCTTGAACGAGGCGCTGGAGAAACTGCCGAGATTTGAGGGCCAGGTATACCGAGGTATGACGGTCCCCGACCTTGACATCCATATCAATGACTACGAGATCGACGTTATCGTGCCCTGGGCTGCGTTCACGAGCTCATCACGCGATATCACTAAAGCCTTCGAAGGTAATGTTTTATTCATCATAACCTCTCAAAATGGCCGTGTTCTGGGTGGATATGCTGACAAGCCAGCAGAAGAGGAGGTCCTCTTTTGTTCTGGTTGCAGTTTTCGGGTCCTAGCCGCGGAACGACGTGATGGATTGCTCATTATCTCCGTGGCAGAGGCGACACAATGAACCCAAGATCGGGCGCCGGCGACCCAAAAGACGCCGGGCGAGCGATCCGGGCCCTTGCAACCGTTGAGACTTCAGCGCAGTCTCCGCGGTGCGGTGAGGGGGAGAGGCGGAACATGACTAGGATATTCCAAAGCGCCATGAAGTTTTTTGGGTTTGGCCCATCGGATGGGGACAGCCCCGAAAAGAACTTCCAGAAAGGCCATTTCTCTGAATCTGCCGCACAGGCGAGAGATGCCTTCATTGAGTACAAGAAGCAAAATCCCCAAGTGAAGGCCCCGGACGAAATGACGCCGGTTGGGCGCCGTATGCAGTCGGGCAGCGTCTAGCTCCGTCTCGCAGGGCCGCTTTGCTCCATCCCCAGCGACTCGACCGTAACAGCTTTGTACCGAATCATCCGAGCGAGGCCGCCTCAGTTGGCGGCCTCTTCATTTCGCATGATTTCAACTCGTCGTTTTTGTGCAAGTCAGAGTGTTTTTGTGCAAGTGGAGCTTATTGTGCAACGCCCCCTCCAGGGGAAGGTAAGCAGCTGCCACAGCTTCGCGATCTCGCAGGCCCCAGCGCCCCAGTTTTGCTTTGAATTCCTACCCGCGTCAATCGAAGCCCGGCCGCGGCACCAGATTCATCAGCGTCCGCGTGTAACCGCCGTCGACGATGATCTCGTCGCCGGTGACGTAGGACGATCGATCGCTGGCCAAAAACAGCACGGCATCGGCGATGTCCTGCGGCATGCCGACCCGTCGTGCCGGCGTGACGGCGGCACGGCGTTCGGTAACCCCGGGCGTATCGTAAAAAGCCTGGCTCATCGGCGTGATCACCATGCCCGGACTGACGACGTTGCTGCGGACCCCTTGCGGACCCCATTCGCTCGCCAGCTGGCGCGACAGCATCACGACGCCGGCCTTGCTGACGCTGTAGGCGCCGCTCCGCCCCTGCGCATGGCTGCCGGCGATCGAGGCGATATGAATGAGGCTGCCGCGCCCCTGCGCGCGCATCTGCCGGCCGAAAATCTGCGCGCAGAGGAAATAGCCGGTCAGGTTGACCGACAGCACGGCATTCCATTCCTCCAGCGACAGCGTGTCGAGACCGCCCGGCCGCAACACCGCCGCGGTGTTGACCAGCACGCCGCAGGGTCCGAGCGATTGCTCGATGGCTGCGGCCGCGGCCGTCACGCTCTCGGCGCTCGTGGTGTCGCAGCGTGTCACCACATGGCCGTCGCCCCATTCACACAGCGCCGCGCGCGTTGCTTGCAAGCCGCGCTCGTCGCGATCGATGGCGGCGACCCGGGCGCCGGTCCGGGCGAGACTTGACGCCACAGCCCGGCCGATGCCGCCACCTCCGCCGGTCACGACGCAAACGCGGCCGGACAGGCCAAGCCAGTTCGATGAGTCTTGCGCGGTCATCGTCGATTGCTCCCGGTCATCGCGGTTCGCCGGAGAAGCCCTGCCGCAGCGCCGACAGCCGGTCGAGCGCGGCTTGCGGCAGTGGGCCCTTCTGCACCGCGGCGAGCGAGTCATCGAACTGTTGCGGCGTCGCCATGCCGACCAGGATGGTGCCCATCGCCGGGTGAGAAATCGCAAACCGCGTGGCGGCCTCCGTCAGGCTTCCGGCGAATCCCTCCTTCACCAGCGGCATCAGACGGCGCGCGCGCGCGACATCGGCATCGTAGCTCATCGCCGAACCGATCGGCTCGGGCGCCGGGCCGGCAATCGGGTGTCGCTCGGCCGAGCCCGACAATGCGCCGCCGGCCAGCACGCGGATGCCCACGACGCCGACACCGGCGGCCTGGGTGTGATCGAACATTCGTCCATAATCCTGCGCCGGATAGTTTTGCGGCAAGGCCTCGGCGGCGGATGGATTGAGCATGTTGTAGACGGCCTGGGCGCTGTCGAAGACGCGGGCATCGATCACCTGATGCAGCGCCGCCGTGTCGCCCAATGCCGTCAGGCCGAGGAAACGAATCTTCCCCTGCCCACGCAGGCGCTCGAACGCCGGCACCACGTCGCCGAGCACCTGCTGGACGCTCAGCGCCGATCCGCCGCCGGTCCCGGTAATCGGATTGTGCAGGTGAAAGATGTCGACCCGGTCAAGGCCCAGCCGCGCCAGGCTGCCTTCGAGCGACTTCGTCACCGCCTCAGCGATGCGGCCGAACTCGCCGGGAGGCACCCGGACCTTGGTGCCGACCACCACATTGGCTGGTTTGAGCCTTTGCAAGACGCGGCCGAGATTCTTTTCCGATTCGCCATCGCCGTACTGCACCGCGGTGTCGAAGTAGTTCACGCCGGCGGCGATCGCCCGCGCGACCACGCGCTCCTGATCGGCAGGGTCGCCGCGCACCATGAATCCGCCGACGGCGCCGCAGCCAAAGCCCAGCACCGAGAGCTGCATTCCCGTGCGCCCAAAAGTCCGCATTTGCATCGCTGTTCCTCCGACTGGCCGTTACTCGACCTTGATATTCGCCGCCGTGATGATCGGGCCCCATTTCGCGAGCTCGGTCTTCTGAAATGCGGCCAGCGCTTCCGGCGTCTGCAGTTCGGGGGGATAGATTTCCTGTCCGAGATCCGCAAGCTTCCGGCGCACCGATGGATCGGCCATGGTTTGGACGATGGCCTTGTTGAGCTTCGTCACGATCTCGCCCGGCGTGCCCTTCGGCGCCCAGACGGCGTTCCACTGCAAGAGATCAAGGCCGGGCGTGCCCGCCTCATCCACCGTCGGAACGTCGGGTATGGCCGCCAACCGCGTTTGGGACATGACGGCAAAGCCTTTGATCGCGCCGCCCAGAATCTGCGGAATCGATGTGGTCGGCGTATCGACGATGAAGTCGACCTGGCCGGCCAGCAACGCCGCCATCATTGGCGCGGCGCCGCGATAGGGGACAAACTGATATTTTGTGCCCGTCACTGTTTGAAAGAAGACGCCCCCGATGTGGCCGAACCCGCCGACACCCGGCGTGCCCTGCGTTGCTTTTTCCGGATTGGCCTTCAACCAGGCAATCAGTTCCTTCAGGTTGTTGGCCGGCAGATCCTTGCGTCCGACAATGAGCCCCGGATTGCTTGACAGCAGTGCGATCGGCTGAAAGTCGGTGAGCGTATCGTAGGGAAGCTTGTAGATCGCGGCATTGGCCACATGCGTGCTCCATTGGCCGACGCTGAGCGTGTAGCCGTCGGGTGCGGCGCGGGCGACCCGGCCGACCCCGATGCTGCCGGCAGCGCCCGCGATATCCTCGACAATGAAGGGCTGACCCAACAAGCCTTGCAGGCGCTCGCCGAGAATTCGGGCAATGGTGTCGACCGGCCCGCCGGCCGGAAATGGCGCGACCAAGGTAACCGGCCGCGCCGGATAGCTTTGCGCACTCGCGATCCCGGGCAAAGCCGGCAACGCGGCGGCGCCCGCCGCCAGATGCAGCCATTGACGACGGGAAAATTTCATTGGTCCCCCCAGCGTCGTCGCGCCATGCGCGCTCCGACGCTCAATTTGTGAACGATTTGGGGCGCCGATAGCACCCGCAAAATAGTACATCAGCTTTGCGAAGCCGGCGGAAGGGGGCGATGCCGACGTAAAGCCGGTCATCAATGTTCGTTGTGGATCGGTCTCAGACCCCGGGCGGCATCGGCGTCGGCCTGGCCCCGCGCTGCCCGCGCCGCCGCTCCACCGTGATCTCCGCCAGGATCGACATCGCGATTTCCTCCGGCGTGATGGCGCCGAGGTCGAGGCCGGCGGGGGCCTTGATGCGGTCGATAGCCGATACATCGACGCCTTCGCCGATCAGCTTTGCGCGCAGCGCCGCCATCTTGCGGCGGCTGCCGACGAAGGCGTGATAGGCGGCCTCCGTCGCGGCCGCGATGCGCAGCGCGGCTTCGTCGCCCCGCCCTTGCGTCGATACCACGACGAAGCGTTTGGCCTGGTGCAGCGGACCCAGCGCAAAACCGTCGATCAGCATGTCGGCGTCGGGCGCGGCGGTGAGGTCGGCCGCCGGCGCCGCCAAGGTGACGTGATAGCCGAGTTGGCGCGCCTGGGTGGCCAGCGACAGCGCCACCGGGCTGACGCCGAGGATAACCAGGGTTGGATGCGGCAGCACCGGCTCGACGAACACGTCCATGGTGCCCTTGCTCGGGCACATGTTTTCGGCGAAGCGCACGCCGTCGCGGTTCTCGCCGGGCTTGACGCCGAGTTCGGTCAAAAGGTTCTCCGGCTGCACCGAGACCATGCGCGGCTCGCCGTCGGCGAGCGCGTCGCGCGCGGCCTTCAGCACCGCGCCGCGGGCGCAGCCGCCGCCGATCCAGCCGGCCGCGATGGTGCCGTCGGGGCGGATGATCGCCTTGGCGCCGGCCTTGGCCGCGGTCACCGACACCGTGCGCACCACGGTCGCCAGCACAAAGGCCTCCTCGGCGGCCTTCATCTGCGCGACCAGATCCATCACCTCGACATGTCTGGTCATGGGCGTATCTCCCATCGGAGCTGGCTTTCTTCACCTCTCCCATAGGGAGAGGTCGGCGCGTAGCGCCGGGTGAGGGGTTACGCTCACTCGTAGGAGCGGCGCCCCCTCACCCGATTTGCTGCGCAAATCGACCTCTCCCCGCTGGGGAGAGGTGAAGGAGGCTTCATTTGCGTTTTCAGATTTCATCTCATCTACCCTCACAGCTTCGCCAGATAGGGTTCGAGCTCGGTCAGGCTCTTCAGCGTGTTGGCAGGCGCGTAGAGATCGATATGCGGCAATGCGGCCTTGATGCCGGCGGCCTCGGGCGCGTAGCCCTGCCACGCCATCATCGGATTGAGCCAGACGATGCGGCGGCAGCGTTTTGCCAGCGCCGCCATCTCGCGGCCGAGCAGTTTTGCATCGCCGGTTTCATAACCATCCGACACGATCATCACGCAGGAGCGCGAATGCAGCACGCGCGCGGCGTGCCAGCGATTGAAGCTAGCCAAGCTTTCGCCGATCCGGGTGCCGCCGCCGGCGCCCTGCGCCAGCAGCGAGAGCCGGTCGAGCGCGCGGCCGGCATCCTTTTCCTTCATGGCGTCGGAGACGTAAGCGAGCCTGGTGTGAAACAAGAACGCTTCGGCTTCGCGAAACTCGTCGAGCACGCCGTGGATGAAGCGCAAAAATACGCCGGTATACATGCTCATCGAGCCGGAGGCGTCGAGCAGCATCACCAGCCGCAGCGGCTTTGCCTTGCGCTGGCGCTTGACCAAGGTGATCGGCACGCCGCCATGGCTGATATTGCCGTGGATGGTCCGGCGCAGATCGAGCCGGTAGCCACGCCGCCGCGCCAGGTCGCGGCGCGTCAGCCGGGTGCGCATGGTTTTTGCCAGCCTTGCTGCGACGTCATGGGCCTGCGCGATCTGGTCGGGATCCGCCATCTTGCGAAAATCGATCTCGACGAGATTATCGGCACGCGAGGCGCCTTCCCGGCGACCCTCGCCGGCGCGATCCTCGGGCGCCTCGTCATCGGTGGAGGGTATCTGGTCGGTCACGGCTTCGCCGCCGGATGGTTCGGACCGGTTGTCCTGCAGATTTTTCAGCGACGGGCTGTTGGCCGCCTTCGACGAACCTGTCGTGAGCGAGCGCGACCGCACGCGT
>Ga0210389_10005262_pt1 | contig 10036 bp, 4 predicted proteins | sample IncBWH28OmetaG_FD_160127 | JGI IMG/M metagenome (GOLD analysis project Ga0210389, IMG submission 160127) | Forest soil microbial communities from Barre Woods Harvard Forest LTER site, Petersham, Massachusetts, United States - Inc-BW-H-28-O ...
CTGGGGGCGGCGGGCCAAGCGGCTCGTGCCCGCAGCGGCGCTCGTGCTGACCGTAACGTGGATCGCCTCGCGCTTCGTGCTGCCGGCGACGCAGCTCGCGGGTACGGCCGCTCAGATCAGGGCGAGCGCGCTGTACTTCCAGAACTGGCAGCTCGCGGCGAACGCGGTCAATTACCTCCAGGCGAACAGCGCGGCGAGCCCGGTGCAGCATTTCTGGTCGCTGTCGGTGGAAGAGCAGTTCTACCTGGGCTGGCCGCTGCTGTTCCTGCTCGCGGCGCTGGTGGCGCTCGCGGCGCGGCGGGCCGATCGCAGGCGGGTCCTCGGGCACCAGGTGGCCCTGGTTCTGGCGGGGGCGGTGGTCGCCGGGTCGCTCTGGTACTCGGTCTACTACACGAAGGTGAACCCGGCGGGCGCTTACTTCGTGACGACGACCCGGATCTGGGAACTCGGTCTCGGCGGGGTGCTCGCGCTACTTCCGACGCGGCTGAGCGACAAGATCGGGCGGTTCGGCCTGCTCGGCTGGGCCGGCCTTGGCCTGGTGATCGCGTCGGTGTTCGTGCTGAGCGGCACCGCCGCCTTCCCCGGATACCTCGCCCTGTTGCCTGCCGGGGGCGCGGCAGCGCTGATACTCGGCGGGTCCGCGGCGGGGCGCTTCGGGCCGTCAAGGCTGACCTCGGCCGGGCCCATGGTGTTCATCGGCGGCATTTCCTACTCGCTGTACCTGTGGCACTGGCCGCTCATCGTCTTGTGGACCACGTGGCGCGGCCACCCGGCCGGCTGGCTGTCCGGCCCGGCCATCGTGGCGGTCTCCGTGCTGCTTGCCTGGCTGACCAAGGTCTGGGTCGAGGACAAGGTGCGCACCGCGTCGCTGCTGTCCGGGCACGGCTGGCGGTCCGTCTCGACGGCCCTGGCCGCCGTCGTGCCCGTCGTCCTCGTGTCGCTTTTCATCGCCGCCGAGCCAGCGCCGTTTAACGGCCATCTCGGGCCGAACTACCCGGGCGCCGCGGCGCTCACCGCATCGGCGGAGCAGGTCAAGCCGGAGCCCGTGCTGCCACAACCGACCGCCATCAAACTCCCCGCGTACTGGCAGCAAGGCTGCCTGGTCGCCGAGAGCTCTTCAGTCCCCAAGGAATGCATGTACGGGGACACGACGGACCCGGTGCTGACCGTCGCCCTGGTCGGCGACTCGATGGCGGGCGACTGGTTCACGCCTCTTGAGCAGATCGCCGTCCAGCGGCACTGGAGGCTGGTCACCGACCTGCACTCCGTCTGCCCGCTCAGCTCGACGATGATGATCACCCCGGACACGGGCGGGCCCTACACGGCGTGCCATGCCTGGGGGGCCGCCGTAATGCACGACCTTGTCACGAACATCAAGCCTAAGGTCGTGATCACCAGCGACTACCCGGGTCTGGCCACCGTGCAGCACCCGTCGGGCGGGGCGGCCGCGCAGCGGGACATCGGTATCGGGATGGCCTCTTACTGGAAGCAACTCCAGACCAGCGATATCTCCGTGGTCGCCATCAGGGAGTCGCCGGACGTGGGGCTGAACGTGCCTGCCTGCCTCAGCAAGCACTCGGCTTCCCGGTGCACCGTGCCGAGGGACAAGGCGGTCGCGCCAGATCCGCCCACCGTGTACGCCACGCAGGCGGCGGCTGGCACGGTTCCCCTGATCGACATGGACGCGCTGATCTGCGGCCCGGTGAACTGCCCGCCGGTAGTCGGAAATGTCCTGGTCTATCAGGACAGTCACCATCTGACGAGCACCTACGCGCTGACCACGGCGCCCTACCTCGAGAAGCGTCTCCTCAAAGCGAGCAAGACCCTGTCCACCACCTGAGGCATGGTACGGGCTGCTGCCGGTGCCAAAAAAAACATGTCGTACCAGGTCACGCTAGGTGGCCTAGACCAACGCGCGAGCCGTAGGCCGCACGCTTGGCGTACTCCTCGGGGGCATGACATAAGTACTCTCCGTCACAGAGAATGCGGAGAGCGTGATAGATGCCTCATGGCAAGAGCACGGGTTCTCCTGTCAAGATGAATAAATCGCCAACTTCTCAGGCGACAGGCTTGACGAACCGAGAGGACCAAATACGTGGTCGATGTTGATGCCATCCTGGAAGCCGCCAACCTGAAGAACGACCACGTGCGCGAGTACGTTCGCTACTGGGCCGGCATCACTGGCGCGGCCGCCATCGAGGTCGTCAGCGCCGGCGACGACGCCCGGCTGATCCAGGAGGCCCTGGAGGCCGGCGAGATCCTGCCGGCGGGCAAAGACCTCTACTACTCCCGCAGCTACTACAAGGACACGGCGCGCTCGGAAGAGCGGACGATCGTCGCGACGAGCAACCCGGACGACAAGGGCGTCTACAACAACTGGTACCCGGCGGCCGAGATGAAAGCAAAGCTCACCGGGCTGATGACCGGCGCGTCGGCCGGCAAGACCATGTACGTCATCCCGTACCTGATGTCACCGCCCGGGTCGCCGCTCGAGGCGTACGCGGCCGGCGTACAGCTGACCGACAACCGGTCTGTCGTGCTGCAGATGATCCGCATGGCGCGGGTCAGCGTGGAGTTCATCAACAACCTGGGCGACCCCACCAGCTTCGTCCGTGCGGTGCACGTGACCGGGGACCTGGAGAACCTCGGCCAGGGCACGCCCGACGACAAGCGGTACTTCGTCACCGTGGCGGACGAGCGGACGATCCTGCACTTCGGGTCGTCCTACGGTGGCAACGCGCTGCTCGGCAAGATCGCGCACGGCCTGCGCCAGGCGTCCTACGACGGCTGGGCATCGGGCAAGTTCCTCGGCGAGCAGTTCATGCTGCTCGGCATCACCGACAAGGTCACCGGGAAGAAGTGGCACATCGCGGGCGGCTTCCCCTCCGCCTCCGGCAAGACCAACCTGGCCATGACGCTGTCACCCGACGCCCTCGGCGACCGCTACTACGTCGAGTTCTACGGCGACGACATCGCCTGGATGTGGGTCGGCCCGGACGGGCGGCTGTACGGGATGAACCCGGAGAACGGCGTCTTCGGCGTCGCCAGGGACACCAACGAGAAGACCAACCCGACCGCGATCGAGTCGGTCGCCCCGGGCACCGGGTCGATCTTCACCAACGTCGCCTACAACGAGAAGACCCACGAGGTGTGGTTCGAGGGACGGACGCCCGACGCGCCGACGGACCTCGACGGCTGGCTGGACTGGAAGGGCAACCCGATCGCGGCGCGGTCCGCTTCCTCGGCCGGCGAGCCATGGTCGCACCCCAACGCGCGGTTCACGACGACGCTGTCGAACGTCCCGAACGTGGCTCCTGACTATAACGAGCCGGGCGGGGTGCCGATCGACGGCATCATCTTCGGCGGCCGTACCCGCGACCGCGAGCCGCTGATCCGGGCGATCACCGACGTGGCCGAGGGCGTCTACGACGGGCTGACGCTGGGCGCGGAGGCCACCTTCGCGGCCGACGGCATCGACGGCCAGCTCCGCTATGACCCGATGTCGATGCGACCCTTCATGTCCTACCCCGAGGGGCCGTACGCGGCGCACTGGCTGAAGATCATCGGCGAGTGCACGTCGAAGCCGATCTTCGCCCACGTCAACTGGTTCCAGCGGGACGCCTCCGACGAGCACTTCCTATGGCCCGGCTACCGGGAGAACCTGCGCGCGCTGCTGTGGCTGATGCAGCTGCGCGACGGTGAGGTCTCCGGTGTTCCTTCGCCGGTCGGCATCCTGCCGACCAAGGACGAGCTTGACCTTGACGGCCTGGACATCGACCCGGCCGACCTCGACAAGCTGCTCACGATCGACGTCGAGCGGTGGAAGCAGGAGATCGGCTTCCGCCAGGCGCACCTGGAGCAGTTCGCCAACCTGCCTGAGGAGATCTGGGCCGCACACCGCCGCGCCGCGGAGGCGCTCGGCGACTGATCTTTCTCAGTCCTCGTTTCGTTTCCAGGTGGGGAACCGCGGGCTGGTGCGAGTGGAGATCGCACCAGCCCGCGGCGCTTGGTTTACGTGTGCCTGCTGCTAGGAGCGGGGCGGGGCCACCGATTCCCTGGTCACCAGCGTGGGGGTGAGGACGCGGCGGTCACCCAGGCGGTGGCCGCTTTTGATCTGGGCGATGAGCAGGTCGATGCTCGCGGTGGCGACCTCGTCGAAGTCGGGACGGACGGTGGTGAGGGGCGGGATGTAGTACGCGGCCTCTGGCACGTCGTCGAAGCCGACCACGCTGACGTCGCGGGGCACCTGGCGGCCCCGCTCGTGCAGTGCGCGCAGGATGCCGAGCGCCAGGTGGTCGTTGGCCGCGAACACCGCCGTGACGTCGTTCATCCTGGCGAGGATCTGGCCGTTGCGGTACCCGGACGATGCGAACCAGTCCGCCGACATGAGCGGCGGGATCTCCGCGCCTGCCTCGGTCAGTGCCTTCCGCCAGCCGGCGACACGGCCGCGGGCGTCAAACCAGTCTTCGGGGCCGGAGACGTGCCACACGGTGGCGTGCCCGGCGTTGAGCATGTGCCTGGTCGCTGCGTAAGCGCCGGCCTCTTGGTCCACGGTCACTAGCTCGGTCGGCCTGTCCGGATCACCGTCAATGGTGACCAGCGGTATGTCCTCGGGGATGTCGTCGAGCGCGTCGTTGGCCGACTCCACTGGGGCGATGATGACCAGGCCCGCGACCCGCTGGTCAAGGTGACGGCCGATCGCGTCGGCGATGGGCTGCCGGTCCAGCGTGCGGACGCTCTCCACGTTGACCGTGAAGCCGCGCCTGACGGCCTCTTCCGCGAGCGAGCTGAGGCTGGCGGCCGGCCCGTACAGCGTCGACGACCGGGAGACCACGCCGATGACCTGGGACGTTCCTGTTACGAGCAGGCGGGCCGCCTTGTTCGGCCGGTAGCCGAGCTCGTTGATGGCCGCCTGCACCCGGAGCCGGGTCTGCTCGCGCACATTGGGGTGATCGTTCAGCACCCGCGAGACGGTTTGATGCGAGACACCCGCCAACTTGGCGACGTCGGTCATCGCCGGCTCTCTCGCGGGTCTGACCACGTAGTTCCCCTGATTGTCGAGTAGTTCCTTCACGCTGCGTCAATACTCTATCCCCCGACGTCAGTCCATGTCCGGGTGCGTCAGGACTGCTTCTGAACAGCTTGATTGTGAACGCTAACAGAATCACCTGTCAATGGACCGGCCTCCTCAACTTGTCACTTTCCTGCATATGGGGCAGCTCAGGCCGCATCGGCTGGTTTGCTGCAGTCGGCGAGACCGGCCCTTGCATTGCGACAATGAGATGACACGCGGGGTCTTGACACCTCACTTTGAGAGCGTTAACAATCTGAGCCATAGGCAGTTGTCGCGATACCGGCGGCAAGCCGACATTCGGCCTAAACACATCGGTGGAGGCCGCAGCCCCCCGCCGCGCCGTCAAAGGAGACGAAACGACGTGACAGCGGACAGCACCGCAGCTCTTCTAGTGGGCGTGGACTTCGGCACGCTCTCGGCGCGCGCCGTCGTGGTGCGGGCAAGCGACGGCGCCGAGCTAGGCACCGGGGTCGGCGAGTACTCACACGGCGCCATCGAGCGGACACTCCCGTCCACCGGGCAGCCGCTCCCGCCCGACTGGGCGCTCCAGGATCCGGCTGACTGGCGTGCCGCGCTTGGCACCGCGGTCCGCGAGGCGCTGCACGACGCCCAGGCGAACCCGGCCGCGGTGGTCGGCATCGGCACCGACTTCACGGCCTGCACCGTGCTGCCGGTGCTGCGGGACGGCACTCCGCTCTGCGAGGTTGCCGAACTGCGCTGCCGCCCGCACGCCTGGCCCAAGCTGTGGAAGCACCACGCGGCGCAGCCGCAGGCCGACCGGATCACCGACCTCGCCCATGCCCGCAACGAAACATGGATCGCCAGGTACGGCGGCCGGATCTCGTCGGAGTGGGAGTTCGCCAAGGCACTGCAGCTGCTTGAAGAGGACCCGGACACTTACCAGCGGACCGAGCGGTGGATCGAGGCGGCGGACTGGATCATCTGGCAGCTCTGCGGTCGTGAGACACGCAACGCGTGCACCGCCGGATATAAGGGGATTTTTCAAGACGGGCACTACCCGTCGGAGGACTACCTCGGAGCGCTCAACCCGGCCTTCGCCGACTTCGCGCGGACCCGTCTCGCGGGCGTGCCGCTCTCGGCGCTCGGCAGCCTCGCTGGCACGCTGACCGCCGAGGGCGCCGCGCTCACCGGGCTTCCGGAGGGTATCGCGGTCGCCACCGGCAACGTCGACGCGCATGTCACCGCCCCCGCAGCCCGGGCCATCGCACCCGGGCAGATGCTCGCCATCATGGGCACCTCGACATGCCACGTGATGAACGCCGACCGCCTCGCTGACGTGCCAGGCATCTGCGGGGTGGTGGACGGCGGGATCATCGCGGGAGAGTTCGGCTACGAGGCGGGGCAGAGCGCGGTCGGCGACATCTTCGCGTGGTGGACCGGCCTCGGCGTCCCCGAGAGCTATCTCGAGGAGGCCGCGGAGGGTGGCCAGGACCTGCACGAGTACCTGTCCAGCTTGTGCGAGGGGCAGCCGGTCGGCGCGCACGGCCTCATCGCCCTCGACTGGATGGGCGGCAACCGGTCCATCCTGGTGGACCACCACCTGTCCGGGGTGATCGTCGGCCTGACCCTCGCCACCACACCGGAAGACGTCTACCTGGCCCTGGTCGAGGCCACCGCCTACGGCGCGCGGGTGATCGTGGAGGCGTTCGAGGCGGCCGGGGTCCCGGTCAACGAGTTCATCGTCGCCGGCGGCCTCAAGCGCAACCGGCTGCTGATGCAGATCTACGCGGACGTGCTGCGCCGCCCGGTCTCCGTCGCCGCCTCAGACCAGGCGCCGGCGGTCGGGTCGGCGATCCACGCCGCGGTCGCCGCCGGGCTGTACCCCGACGTGACCGCCGCGTCCGCGGCGATGGGCCGGGTGGAGCAGGCGGCCTATGTCCCCGACCAGGCACGGGCGGATCTCTACGACCAGCTGTTCGCCGAGTACCGAACCCTGCACGACTACTTCTCCGGCCGACCGGAGTGGTCGGGCAACGCCGTGCTGCACCGCCTCCGCAACCGCAGGAACGGAGCCATTTCCGGATGAGCACTCTCACCACCCAACTCAAGGCGCTGCGCGAGCAGGTCAGCACGCTGCACGCCGAACTTGTCAGGTACGGGCTTGTCGCGTGGACGGCGGGCAACGTCTCCGGCCGCGTACCCGGCCATGACCTCATGGTGATCAAGCCGAGCGGTGTCTCCTACGACGAGCTGACTCCGGAATCCATGATCGTCTGCGATCTGTCCGGTGCCGTAGTCGAGGGCGACTTCTCCCCCTCAAGCGACACCGCCGCACATGCCTACGTCTACCGGCACATGCCAGCGGTAGGCGGGGTGGTGCACACGCACTCCACCTACGCGTGCGCGTGGGCGGCGCGCGGCGAACCCGTGCCCTGCGTGCTTACCGCGATGGCGGACGAGTTCGGCGGGGAGATCCCGGTGGGGCCGTTCGCGCTGATCGGCGACGACTCCATTGGACGCGGGATCGTCGAGACCCTGTCCGGCCATCGCTCGGCGGCGGTGCTGATGCGCAGCCACGGGGTGTTCACGATTGGCAAGGACGCCCGCGCCGCCGTGAAGGCGGCCGTGATGTGCGAGGACGTCGCGCGCAGCGTGCACCTCTCCCGCCAGCTTGGCGAGCCGCTGCCCATGGCCAAGTCCGACATCGACCGCCTCTATGACCGCTACCAGAACGTCTACGGCCAACATTGAATGGAGCCTTCACGGTGATGAGCAACTCCCCCGCCCACGAGATCTGGTTCGTCACCGGAAGCCAGGGCCTTTACGGCGAAGAGACCCTGCGCCAGGTGGCCAGCCAGTCCCAGGCGGTCGCGGAGGCGCTCGACGCGGCTCCGTCCATTCCCGTACGGATCGTCTGGAAGCCGGTGCTCACCAGTGCCGAGGCCATCAGACGGCTGTGCCTCGACGCCACCGCCGACGACTCGTGCATCGGCCTGGTCGCCTGGATGCACACGTTCTCCCCGGCGAAGATGTGGATCAGCGGTCTTGAGGCGCTCGGCAAGCCGCTGCTGCACCTGCACACGCAGGCGAACGTGGCGCTGCCCTGGGCGGACATCGACATGGACTTCATGAACCTGAACCAGGCGGCGCACGGCGACCGGGAGTTCGGCTACATCCAGACCAGGCTGGGCGTGCGGCGCAAGACCGTGGCCGGGCACGTGTCCGATCCGCGGGTGGTGGCCTCGGTCGCGACCTGGGCGCGAGCGGCGGCCGGGTGGGCGGCCACCAGGTCGCTACGCCTAGCGCGCTTCGGCGACAACATGCGGTACGTCGCGGTGACCGAGGGCGACAAGACCGAGGCGGAGGCGGTCTTCGGTGTCCAGGTCAACACCTGGGGCGTCAACGACCTGGTGGCCGCCGTCGACGCCGCACCCAAGACGGATGTCGATGACCTCGTCGCCGAGTACGCCGACCGCTACGAGGTCGAGCCATCGCTGCTCCCCGGCGGCGACCGGCACGAGTCGCTGCGGTACGGGGCGGCGATCGAGCTTGGGCTGCGGTCGTTCCTCGAGGCCGGCGGGTTCGGCGCGTTCACCACGAACTTCGAGGACCTCGGCGGCCTGCGGCAGCTCCCCGGCCTGGCCGTGCAGCGGCTGATGGCCGACGGCTACGGGTTCGGCGCCGAGGGCGACTGGAAGACCGCCGTCCTGGTCCGTGCCGCCAAGGTCATGGGCGCAGGGCTGCCCGGCGGGGCCTCTCTTATGGAGGACTACACCTACGACCTCACCCCGGGAGAAGAGCGCATCCTCGGCGCGCACATGCTCGAGGTCTGCCCCACCCTGACGACGGGACGGCCCCGGCTGGAGATCCACCCCCTCTCCATCGGCGGCCGCGAGGACCCCGTCCGGCTCGTTTTCACCGCCGACTCAGGTCCGGGCGTGGTCGCCGCCCTGTCTGACATGCGCGACCGGTTCCGGCTGGTCGCCAACCAGGTCGAACTCGTCCCCCCGAATGCTCCGCTTCCGAAGCTGCCGGTCGGCTGCGCCGTCTGGAAGCCAGCGCCCGACTTCCAGACGTCGGCGGCCGCCTGGCTGACGGCGGGCGCCGCCCACCACACCGTCATGTCCACCGCGGTCGGCATCGAAGCCTTCGAGGACTACGCGCGCCTGGCGGGCACCGAACTGCTGGTCATCGACTCCACGACGACGCTCCGCTCGTTCGAGGCCGAAATCCGGTCAAACGCCGCCTACTACCGACTAGCGCGAGGAATCTGACCGCAAAGCGTGGACCGGGCCGGCGCAGAGCGGCCAGCCCGGCCAAACATAAACCCTTATTTTGTGGCATGCCGGACTTGTGACCAGGCCATGATCGCGAAGACTTCACGTTTCCCGAAGACTTTATCGACTTATTCGATGAGAAACTCACGTGAGAAAAAAAGTCTTCGTGACAATGCTGGGTGCTCATGTCCGGCATGCCGCTCGCGGGGGAAATGCCGGACACAGCCTGGGCGCCCGCACCCCTTGACCTGCAGCGCCGGCTGGATTTTCCGGACGAAACGGGCACTGGGCGGACCTGGTGCCGTCAGGGGGCCGAGCGGGGAGAATGGCGGGCATGCCGACAGCCCTGAAGCCAATGATCATCGACCTTGTGTCTGGTATCGAGCCCGCGGATGACCTGGGACGCGAGCACCGCCGCGACGCACTGTCGTGGCTCGCTGCGACCGACGACATCTTCCGGCGGGTGAAACCGCTCACTCCGTCCCCGCATTTGGTGTCGTACTTCCTGCTGGTCGACCGGCCGGCTGGCAGTGTGCTGCTCTGTGACCACCGGCTGTCCGGGCTATGGCTGCCGACCGGAGGACATGTCGAGCCCGGTGAGCATCCGGCGGATACTGTGCGGCGCGAGGTCATCGAAGAACTCGGCGTCGCCGCGGAGTTTGATAAGGCATTTCACGACAAGCCGTTCTTCCTCACGGTGACCGAAACCGTCGGCGGACCCGAG
>Ga0210389_10005268_pt1 | contig 10033 bp, 9 predicted proteins | sample IncBWH28OmetaG_FD_160127 | JGI IMG/M metagenome (GOLD analysis project Ga0210389, IMG submission 160127) | Forest soil microbial communities from Barre Woods Harvard Forest LTER site, Petersham, Massachusetts, United States - Inc-BW-H-28-O ...
CTACGGGATGTGGCACCGCCGGTGTAAGCGGTGAGTTCTTGTGGAGCGCGACCCAACCCGGACTGTCCGGCGCAGTGTGAAAACATACCCATCACTTGCTATAACAATCGAATGCGTCTACGCGATTTTGCACCCCGGCCCGCGCACCTGAAATGGCTGCTCGAGTCTGACCCGGCTATCCGTTGGCAGGTCATGAGGGATCTTACCGATGAAGATCCCAGCGCGATGGCGGCGCAGCGGTCTCGGATCGCGACCGAAGGATGGGGAGCTGAGCTTCTCGCCCGCCAATCTCCTTCTGGAGTGTGGGGCGGTAGCCCGCGTGGATGGAGAAGCGACTTGCCTAAAGAACACAGGGATCTGCTGATTACCCTGTATGGTCTCTCGGTTTTGATGGACCTCGGTCTGGACCCCGCAAGCAAGCAGGCTCGTCGGATGATCGACCGGGTCGACCGGCACGTCGTTTTTAAATGGCTCGATTGCCGTCCTTACCTGCTTGGCGAAACGGAGCCTTGCATCAACGGCAGAATCCTCGGGATCGGAGCGTATTTCAACGAACCGAACGATGAACTGGCCAGTCGACTTCTGGGCGAGCAACTGGAAGATGGCGGCTGGAACTGCGAAGCACCCAAAAGCCGGCGCTCCTCGTTCCATAGCACCATCTGCGTGCTTGAAGGATTGCTCGAATATGAACGGGCAACGCGCAAGTCGACGGGCGCTACTAAGGCAGCCACCAGGGCCGTCGGCCGGGCCCGCAAGCGGGCCGAAGACTATCTGCTGGAGCGCCGCATGTTCCGCTCCCTTCGAACCGGCGAAGTCATCGACAAACGCTGGCTGCGCTTTTCGTTTCCGGCGTTTTGGCACTACGACATTTTGCGCGGACTTGATTATCTGCGGAATGCGGGGGTCAAACCCGATGGCCGCGTCAGGGAGGCTATCGAAGTCGTGATGGAGAGACGCCACCAGAACGGGCGCTGGCCCCTCAATCTCCGTCATCCCGAATATGTTCCGGTGCAAATGGAGACCGAGGTCGGCAGGGCAAGCCGCTGGAACACACTCCGCGCTCTGCGGGTGCTGCGCTGGTACAACGACTCGGAGGGGTAGTTGTGGCCTTACCGGCTCGCGCGCGGCAACCGACTGTCGGCCGGCTGCCCGCGCACGAGCGGCATCTCAAACTCAACTTACTTGGTCACGACCTACTTGGTGACGACTTACTTGGTCACCACCTGCACCACCTTCGGTGACTTGCTGGAGGGGTAGTTGTTGTCGCCGCTGTAGGTTGCGATGATGTTGTGCTTCCCGGCTTTGAGGGCAGCGGTACTGACCGTCGCCGTGCCCCCACTAAGGGACGCCGTTCCGAGTACTATCTTGCTGCCCTGTCCGATAGTGACCTGCTCGCCGTCGGGCGCTGGACCGAAAACCGAACTTACATTGGCCGTGAAGGTCACACTCTCGCCTGCGGTCGATGGATTAGCGGAAGAGGTCAACTGCACGTGCATGACCGGCGCGTAAAGGCGTTGTCCGACCCCAAAAAAGAGACCGGCATCGCTTAGTATGCCTTGAATCGGGATCTTGTTCCCGTTGCCGGCGAATGCCTCAGGTCCGTTTGGACCCCAGATGAAGATGTTTCCGTAGTACACCAGGATCTGGTCGTGATTGTTGAACGCAAACGGGAAATGCTGCGCTGCGTGCGGAAGACCGAGGTCAACCATGCCGCTCGTGGCCGTCCAGAAGAAAGTGTCGTACTGCGGGCCGCTGCCGCGTTTCGCGCCAGGTCGCGCGGAATAGCCCGTCATGTGGCCAGACGAGTTAACGTAGGACACGGCGCTGATAGTGTCTCCAGGCAACGTGCCTAAATCATGAACCACACCGTCCGCGGTCCACACGGTGGCATGTTGCGATCCGTCGGCAAAAAAAGACGAGCCGCCGATAATGCCATTGTCGCCAACGCCTACCAGCGAGGAGCCGACACCAAGGCCCGGCAGCGCCTGCATGCCACTGGAAGCGGTCCATTTGAATTTCACCACCCCATCTCCCGCGCCCACGACTTCACCGTTGTCGTTCAGAGCAATCGCGCTGCTTTGCGCGTCTCCCGGGAGAGTGCCGAGATCGACCATACCGGTGCCGCTCGACCAAAAAAAGGCATGGGTGATTGAACCGTCGGCGGTCGAGCTATTGCCGGTTACTTGTCCAGAGGCGTTGACCGCCCCGGCTGAGCTATTGCCTCCAAGAACCGATCCCAGATCCTGCATACCGCCGCTTGCCGTCCAAAGGAACGCGTGAAACGTGCCGTCCGGCAATTGGGACATTCCAACCACCGCGCCTGCTGCATTAATTGCGGCGGCGACTGTCGAGCCCCCGCCCAGGCCGCCCAAACTCTGATTGCCGCCCGTCCGCGTCCAGATGCCAGCTGAATACAAGACGATTCCTGAAGGGTTGATGGCCGTGCCCGGGAAGCCGCTTATGTAGTCATAGTCGTTGTCATTCTGAGGTCCCGGTGGTTTCGTTTGGGCGAAAGCTTGAGTGGTCAAGCAAAACGTGAGCGTGAGTATGAGCAGTGCAGAGATCTTGTGTTTATCCATGACGATTCTCCCGGGAGATAGTTGGATCCGAAGGCGGATCGCTCTTGCTGGGCCGAAAACTTCACTCGAAAAGACAGAGTCTCTGTCTTTGCACTCGCTGTGACGCGAGACGGGGGGAGCAAATCAGACACGGGTAAGTTAGCATCGGCGTCACGGGGTGTCAATCGAAGGAAGCAGACATGCTCGTTCACGAAACGGACTCGTTTCAACAAGTCGCGAGAACCGGATTCCAGGCCGAAGTTATTTCGACTGCAAAGAGGATATAGGGAGTAAGATAGAGATACCCATGAAAACCACAAGGTTCGTTGTGAAAGTGAATCGCGGCGGCACACTCGCCGCTCAGTATGTCCAGCGGATTGATCGAACTCCGATACAGACAACGACCAACCGCAAGCTGGCACTGGTCATGGGAAAATTCACGGCCGAAGACGCGGCCAAATCCATCCAAACAGCGCGTTGCACCCCGGAACTGGTCCTGGTGCAGACTTCCGCTTAGGTCACGATCGTCAAGGCTGATAAGCCGCTATAGCGCGCGTTAGCTTTTTTCTCCATAATCCGGGGCATGGCCCTTGTCGTCTTTCTGAAAGGCGTCAACGTTGGCGGACACAGAACGTTTCGCCCAAGCATACTCGCGCGGGCACTCAGCGTCTTTGATGTCGTGAACGTTGGTGCTGCGGGCACCTTTGTTATTCGTAAACCTGTATCCCGAGCGAAATTCCGTACTGCATTGCTTCGCAAGCTGCCGTTCGAAGCGGAGATTGTGCTGTGCGCTGGCCGCGATCTTATGCGACTCGAGACGGAGAATCCGTTTGAAACTCGGCCGTCGCCACCGGATGTTGTCCGGTTCGTGAGTATCCTGTCGAAAGCCGGGGGTGTCCGGGTGTCGCTTCCGGTCGCGTTTCCCTCAGACGGGGAGTGGTTGGTGCGGGTGATTGCATCCGAAGGGCAGTTCGTGTTCGGAGAGTATCGTCGCCACATGAAGACCATCAGATATCTCGGCCAAATCGACAAGTTGTACGGCGCGCCAGCCACGACTCGGAACTGGAACACGATCGTTGCGATCTTGCGAATTCTCAACGGATGAAATCGCGATGTTGCGCCCAGCCCCTCGCGGGCGACGGCGCATGTGGTCCGGAGGTTCGTTTAATCGAGGCGCTACGCCAACGGCCTGCGACAGGAATACCTTCGCGGGCATCACGACTGTTTCACGTTGACGCCAACAAGGATGGCGAGGAGAATGGGGGCCGTATTCAGGCCGGCGAGAGAAAATTCCGATTAATGCGAGGGAATCTATGCGTTCATCCCAGGCAAATGACGCGGCAAACAGTTGTTTACACATTCCCCTCGTATGGCGGAGATCCGGCTGGACAAAACAGACACCCGCAGCGATCCGCGGCGCTTTGGCGTTTGCCATGCTTTGTGCTGTCCTGCTGATTGCATCGCGCCCGGCGAGCGCCCAGGTCGGGAACACACTCTACAACTTTACGGGTGGCAGCGACGGCGGTTATTCCTCGGCGAGCCTTATTTCTGACGGTGCCGGCAACTTCTATGGGACGACAACATTGGGCGGGCTGCCGTGCCCCAGCAACTCCCGCGGATGTGGAACCGTATTCGAACTCTCTCCGGACGGTGATGGCGGCTGGAAAGAGACCGTCCTCTACACCTTCACCGGGGCGCCCGATGGGGCGCTTCCTTATTTCGCTCCTGTGATGATCGACAAGGCGGGGAACCTTTTTGGCACAACGTCGGAGGGTGGGGCGTTCTTTCGCGGAACCGTGTTTGAACTCAGTCCCGCGGGATCAGGTTGGACGGAGACCGTTCTGTACAGCTTCACTGGTCAGGGAGACGGTGCCCGTCCCAATACCGGTCTGATCATGGACCAAGCCGGCAACCTCTACGGCGCAACCGAAGGCGACAACAATGGCCCCGGATCCATCTTTGAGCTCAGCCCGTCCGGCGCCGACTGGACGGAGACGGTGCTGTACCCCTCGGGCCCCTTTGGCGGGTTGACTATGGATGCTGCCGGAAACATCTACGCAACTGGACTTACGGTAGTCCTCGAGCTGTCACCGAACGGCAGCGGAGGTTGGAACACGACTGTGCTCCACACCTTTACTGGTTATCCTCAAGACGGCATGAATGCTCAAGGCACACTGGTGTTCGACCAGGGTGGAAACCTATTCGGGACAACTTACTCCGGTGGCGCGAAGAACAACGGAACAGTTTACAAACTGAAGCCTGGGCAAAATGGAAAATGGACGGAGGACATCCTGTACTCCTTCAAGAGCGGGAAAGACGGACAACAGCCCTGGGCGGGAGTGGTTCTCGATGCTGCGGGAAACATTTACGGAACGACAGCGCTGGGTGGCGCGCTGAAAAAGCACCAGGGAACTGTCTTCGAGTTATTGGCCCCGGTCGGCGCCGGCGACTACCAAGAGAAGGTTCTCTATAGCTTTCATGGTCCGAACGGCACCAACCCGTATGGTATCCCGGCCCTGGATAGCGCCGGCAATCTTTACGGCACGACCGCCCTTGGCGGAACGAGCAACTCGGGCGTCGTGTTCGAAGTAACCCCCGCCGTAGCGACCGCGGCAACGTTGACCTCTTCGCCGAATCCCTCCACTTATGGCCAACCCGTCACGTTCACCGCGGTGGTCACTCCTGCGCCCCCCAATGGGGAAACTATTTCGTTCAAGAAAGGAAAGACGGTGCTGGGAACGGGGTCGTTGAGTGGCGGCACGGCGACCTTCGTGACTTCAGCGCTCCCGCGAGGTGGCAGCAGGATCGCGGCGGTGTACGGCGGCGACCCAAGATTCTACGGCAGCACGTCGAACACGGTGAAGCAGGTAGTCAAAAAAGCCAACTAGTAATGCACGAGCTGTGGAAAGACGGTCCCTCCTCGGCAAAGAAACGTTGGAAGGGCACGATACTAGGAAACGCGCGTACACCATCCAATCGCGCACCCACTTCCGCTGCCCTTCAGTCATCGTCAAAATTATGATGGCCATCGCACCTGAGCGAGTTTCGCATCGGGCCCGGGTCTATGGTGTGATTTCAAACACAACTCCCTGGTTGTTGCTCCCGCCTACGACGTTCGTGCCAAAAATATTTCCATGGGCATCGACCGCCACCCTGCCATACGGTTGCCCGCCGTCACTGCCGCCGGTGAAGTCGTAGAGGTCGGTGAATGTCCAAGCGCCGTTGCCCGGCGTCAGCTTAAATACTGAGCCCAAGCCGTTCGCTCCGGCACCATTAGCGGCGCCGTAGAGATTTCCGTGAGCGTCTAGGGTCAGCTTGTTGTACGGGCCGTAATAGGTGCTGAAGCTGTAGAGAGTGGTCAGCGTCCAGTCTGCGCCGGAAGAGGACAGTTGGTACACCGTGCCGCCACCGTTGTCTCCGCCTAGAAACGTGCTGCCGTAGATGGTGCCGGCCTTGTCCAAGATTACGCCGCCTACTGGAAATTCTCCGTCACTCAGGCCCTGGAAGTTGTAGAGGACGGTCTCGGTCCAACCGGAATCCGACGCCGAGTGCGCGAGTTCGTACACGACGCCACTGCCGTAGAGGCCGCCAAAAGAGGTTGTGCCATAAAGATTGCCAGCGTCGTCCAAGGTGACGCCTGACACCGGAGTTCCGCCGTCGTTGCCTCCGGTAAAGCTGTAGAGCAGGCTCTCGACCCAAATCCCTTCAGGGTGCGTGACGAGGAAGATTGCGCCATTGCCGTAAGCGCCACCGAGGTTGGTGGTTCCGTAGAAATTGCTTCCCATGCCAAACGCCACTCCGTTGGTCGGCTGCCCTCCGTCCTCTCCGTGACCAAAGCGGTGGAGGACTTTCTCCTGCCACGTGAAATCGGGCTTGTGGCAAGGATTGCCGCTTGGCCGGATCTTGAAGGCGATGCCCAGCGCCGTGCCGCCGCCCTCCGTAGTTCCAAAGAGCGAACAGTCATGGCGGATGACAAGTGAACCGAAACCCGGCCCGGAGCCATCCGATCCGCCGGCAAAGCTATAGATCGTACTGAACGTCCAGGAAGAGCCGCTGGGAGAAAGTTCGTAGACCGTGCCGTTCCCGGAAGTCCCACCCAAATCTGTGGTGCCGTAAACATTTCCAGATGAGTCGAGCGTCGGTCCACCGTAAGGAGTAGCGCCGTCGCTGCCCTCGGCTGTGAAGTTGTGAATGACCTGGTAGGTCTGGGACTGCGCAGGTTGAGGCATGCTGGCAAAGAACAAGAAGGTGAGCGGGAGAACGGCAAGAAGCCGGGGAGCGTGCGGCACGAAAGCAGAACGTGCAGCCTGACAGTGTGACATTGACGAGACCTCCATGGGACGGACGAAGACGCTTACCGCAGGAACTTTGCCATACATTATGCAACGCGGTGGGAGAATGTGTCTGTTGGCGTTCGGCGCCAGATCCGCTGTCCTTCCAACCAGAGTTGTAAGATCATTAGCAATCTCCAGTTGGAGAGGGTCTGACGAATCGCAATCGTGTAGGACAAAACGAAAACTTCACACTTGCACTTTCCTGTCTATCTCCGAATCTGGAAACTTACTCTCCACCCTCATTTTGTGATGGAGATACTGGCTTATTCTGTCGCGTTTCAGATTTATGTGGCGCTCAAACGAAAATTCAAAGATGTAATTGATCCAGCCGAGCGTTGGCAGGTAATCGCCGCCGCAGCTTTCGGAGCCGTCTTCGGCAGCCGCATTTTGGCCTGGCTCGATGATCCTCTTTTGGCCTGGCATTCCGGGCTCACTGGAGGAAAAACGATAGTCGGAGCGTTGATCGGTGGATGGATCGCAGTCGAGGCAGTCAAAGCCAAGATAGGCATTCGCGTTCGCACGGGGGATCTACTTGCTATCCCTCTCGCGCTCGGCATTGCCATTGGCCGGATCGGATGCTTCCTCACTGGCCTCTCTGATCAAACCTACGGCAAAGCGACCACACTTTCCTGGGGGGTCGATTTCGGCGATGGCATTCACCGTCATCCAACGCAGCTCTATGAAATCACGTTTCTTCTGTTGCTTTGTCCTTTGCTCTTCCACGGGCTGAAAGCAGTCGCCAGATCCACATGGCAGACAGGCGACGTGTTTAGAGTATTCATGATTGCCTATTCGCTGTGGCGCATTGGTATTGATTTTCTGAAGCCGGAACCCAAAGTCCTGGGAATGTCCGCGCTTCAATGGGCATCGCTTGGAATCGTGGCATACTGCTGGCGTGACCTGTGGAGAATCGTTTCGCGGAAAGCGTCAGACACGCCGGCGCTCTTGATGAAAGCGGACTAAGCGCGTGTCATACTTCGGCCGCGCGGGATGCGCGGGGAGGGGACGATCATGGCAGCAAGGGTTCGACCATATCTTTACTATGACGTTGCCTTGTCGATCTGCTCCCGCTGCTTTGCCAAGGTCGAGGGCAAAATTGTCTTTCAGGAGGGCAATGTTTATCTGCTTAAGAAATGCCCCCTTCACGGCGCAGAAAGAATTCTGATCGCCGACGACATCGAATATTACCGGCGCTGCCGCGAGATTTTCCTCAAGCCTCCGGAGATGCCGGTGCATTACAACACGCCCGTAAAGTGGGGATGCCCCTACGATTGCGGCCTCTGCACCGATCACGAGCAGCATTCCTGTCTGTCGCTGGTCGAAATTAACGACCATTGCAATTTGACCTGCCCCATCTGCTACGCGGAGAGTTCGCCCGTGCGCGGGCATCGTCCCCTGCCGCTGATTAAGAAGATGATCGACGCAGTCGTGCGCAACGAGGGCCACCCAGATGTGTTGCAGATTTCGGGCGGCGAACCTACGCTTCATCCGGATTTCTTCGAGATTCTCTCCTATGCGAGAACCCAACCGATCCGGCACCTGATGCTGAACACCAATGGCATTCGCATCGCACAGGACGAGGCATTCGCCGCAAGACTAGCCGAATCGGCGCCGGATATCGAGGTCTATCTACAATTCGATTCCTTCGAGCTTGAGCCGCTGATGGAGTTGCGCGGCGCCGATCTCCGCCGCACGCGCGCCGACCCCCTTGTTCGATTGAACTCGCTTAACATTTCGACGACGCTGGTGGTCACGGTGAAACGCGGCTGCAATGACACGGAACTCGGTCGCATCATCGACTTCGCGCTGCAACAGCCCTGTGTGCGCGGCGTTACTTTCCAACCCGTCCAGGTCGCCGGACGCGTCGATCATTTCGATCCCGCGCGCGATCGCCTCACCCTTACGGAAGTGCGGCGCAAGATTCTCGAACAGTCAACCGTATTTCGACCGGAAGATCTGATCCCGGTACCGTGCCATCCCGACTGCCTGGCGATGGCTTATGCGCTTAAACTGGGCGGCAAAGTCACTCCGCTCACCGGGCTGATCGATCCGAAGGTGCTGATCGAAGGCGGACGCAACACTATCGTCTATGAAGAAGATGACGCGGTGCGCGAGGGCGTTTTCAAGCTGTTCGCCACTAACCATTCTCCGGCAAGCGGCGCCACCAGTCTCCGTGATCTGCTTTGCTGTCTGCCGCAGCTGGCCGCCCCGGAATCCATCGGATATCAGAACGTATTTCGCATCTTGATTGTGCAATTCATGGACGCCTATTCCTTTGACGTTCGCTCGGTGAAAAAGAGCTGCATCCACATCGCGCACCCGGATGGGCGTCTGATTCCGTTCGACACCTACAATCTTTTTTACCGTGATCAACTCGAGGCGGAGCGGCTCGTGCCTTTACGGAATACCGTCGAGGAGCGCCTTCATGTTTGAACAGGTGCCCGAGTCAACCGGCGTGGGCGGCAGCATCCTCAAATTGCTCGGAGGAACGCTTCTTGGAGCAGTGGTGGGCATCCTCATTCCGGTCGTGGTTTTCATGTTTGTAATGGGGCTTGTGGGAGGAAGAAGCGCCGCTCGGTTTTGGGTGGCCGAGATTCTTAACCTCGGAATCCTCGGCGGCATCGGGTACTTGACCTATCGAAACATTGCCGGTTCAATGCTGGCCCGGGGCTTCATGATCGGGATCTCGCTCGCATTCCTGCTGAATGCCATATGCGGCATCTTCGTCAGCGGCATGCGGTAGGCATTCCCTGCCCTTCCCGCGAAAATTCGCGGAAACCGGTACTGTCTTAAACACTGTTTAAGCCACTACCCGAAAACCGAAGTAAGTTACTCTCGACAGCCCCGTGCTGTAAGATCATCTCAAGATACCCAGTCGGAGACGTTATGAAACGAATCGCCGCCTTCCTCCTGCTTGCTGCCTTGAGCGTCGGATGCTCCATGCCTTCGTTTGCCCAGCGCATGACGCCTGAACAATACGCGAAGAAATCCAAAAAGGACGCGAAGAAGCAGCAGAAGATGCTGAAGAAGGCCAACAAGAACCAAAGCAAGGCGCAGAGGAAATTCGAGAAGGCACAGCGGAAGGCGAACAAGAAAGCCAACAAGGACCTACGCAAACGGCGCACTAGCCAGAGTGTTTTC
>Ga0210389_10005269_pt1 | contig 10027 bp, 8 predicted proteins | sample IncBWH28OmetaG_FD_160127 | JGI IMG/M metagenome (GOLD analysis project Ga0210389, IMG submission 160127) | Forest soil microbial communities from Barre Woods Harvard Forest LTER site, Petersham, Massachusetts, United States - Inc-BW-H-28-O ...
CAAATGGGAGACGCTAGAAAATCACACCGTCGATTTTCGGGGCTCCGAAGATTTTGCGGCGTGGCGCGGGCTGGTCGGGCAGTATTTCGCTGCCCCGCCCGAGGTCGAACACACCCAGACGGTGCTGACCACCGGCTGAACGCCGCTTGCGAGGGCTCAAGCCGCCACGGCGCCGGCCGAGCCATCGTCAGCCTTGAAATCATCGATCATGACTTTCACGATCGCCAGCAGCGGCAGCGCCAGCGCCAGACCCCAGATGCCGAACACGACGCCGAGCAGGATCTGGAACGCAAACAGCGTAGCCGGTGGAATCTCCAGCGCCCGACGCTGCAGGATCGGCGTGAGAAGATAGCTTTCCAGCGCGTGAATGCCGAGGAACAGCACGAACGCGCTTGCCGCCGCAATCCATCCGGACGCAAGGCTTGCGAGCACCACGATCAGGCCGCCGATCAGCGCGCCGACCGTCGGGATGAACGTCAGCAGTCCGGCCTGGATGCCGAGAATGAAAGAGCTCTGGATGCCGATGATGGCAAGCCCGATCCAGGTAATGACGAACACCGCGAACATCGTGAGGAGCTGCGCCATCAGCCAGCGCTCCAGGGTATCGCCGATGCGGTCGACGATCACGGTGGCGCGGTCGCGGTGCCGCGCCGGCGTCATGAACAGCAGGCCCTTTCGATAGACGCTCGGCTGCGCCGCGAAGGTCAGCCCGAGAAACAGCACGATAAAGAAATTTCCGACCGCGCTCAGGGTGCCCAGCAGCAGTCTGAGGGTCTGGCTGACGATCGCCCCGCCGTTCGAGGCCAGCGCGCCGGCGCCGGGCAAACTATGCGTCGCCGGCGCTGCCGGTGTCGACGCGGATGATGCCGCGCCGGGATTGCCGAGGTCGAAATAGCTGGTATCGATGCCGTGTCGCTCCAGGAAGGCTTTGACGCCGACCAGTTGCGACTTGATGGTATCGCTCAGCGCCGTGGCCTGCTGGGCGATGGTGGCGCCGCCGAGGAAGACCACGCCCGACAGCAGGCTTGCCAGCACCAGACAGACAATGGCCAGCCGCAGCCCATGCGGCAGCCGGACCACGCGGCCGAGCATCGCTGTCATGGCGTTGAGGGCGACGCCGAGCAGCGCGCCGGCGAAGATCAGAAACAGCGTCGCGGCGTAGTACCAGGTGAACAGCAACAGAGCGGCGAATCCGACGATGCCGATGCCGCCGACCGATATCGCCCATGCCAGATCGTTGCGGGCTTGATGGCAACTGCCGGCCGGGAGTTCCACGTTGACACCTTTTCGCATCGGTTTCGATCTGCACTCTTTCGCCAATCGCGCCCGGGATCAAGCCCGGGAAGCCGCGCCGGTTTGACGCTTGTGCCTTGGTGGTGCAAACGATGAGGGGATCGCGGGATCGGCGAGGGGGCGTATGAATTTTAGATGGCTGGGGCCGCTGGCAATGTTGGCCGCGCTCTTCATCGGCGACCAGATTCGCATCAACCGTCCCGGTCACAAATACCGGCTGACGGTCGAGGTGGAGACGCCCGCGGGGGTCAAAGCGGCCTCCGGCGTGCTGTCGGTGCATCCCGACCGGGGTTACAGCCGCGGCGGGCACACGGCTACCCATGGCGACGCCGTCTTCGTCGATCTCGGCGGTGGCAAAAACCTTGTCGCCTTGCTGGCCCATCTCGACAAGACGCTCGATCTCGACGGTATCAACTATGTGGCCTTGCGCGCCTACAAGGCGGCCGGCAAGAACGTGTCATTCAACGAGATGAGCGGAATGACCGGCGTGGCGCCGGTGACCGGGGCGCTGATCCCTGTGCTCGTGACCTTCACCGACGCGAGCGATCCGGCCACCGCGCATGCGGTGCCAGCGGACGATCTGGAGGCGGCGCTCGGGAAGGGATTTCAGCTCCACGGCATTTCCGCCGAAGTGGTGCCGAACGGCCTCTGGCCGCTCGATTTCGGCGGCCCGTTCGGCGAACCCGTGACACGCGGGATCGAGACGAAATTGCCGTGGCTGAAGGGGGCGGACGCGTCAGCGGCGACCGCGCTGCGGGCCGCCGGATTGCCGGGCGGGGAGGCGATCGATCCGAAACAGGCCTTCACCCGGAAATAGCATCGCCGCATTGCAGCGTAACCGGTTGATCCCTTGTCGGCCCGCGGGCATGATCCGCGCCGGAGCTTCGCGGCGCGGGATTGGATTTGACGCAATGAGCAGGCCGGTGGTCGGTGTGATCGGGAACGCCTATCGCATCGAAAACAATCGATTTGCGACGCAGCTGGTTGGAGAACGAAATCTTCGCGCCGTGGCCGAGGTCGCCGGCGCGTTGCCGCTGATGTTTGCGGCCAACCCTGACATCACCGATATCGGCGCCTTGCTCGACGCGGTCGACGGCATCGTCCTGACCGGCGCCCGCGCCAACGTCCACCCCACGCGCTTCGGGACCGAAGCCGATCCCCGGCACGAACCCTACGATATCCATCGTGACGACCTGGCGCTGGCTCTGTCGGAAGCCTGCGTCGCGCGTGGCGTGCCGCTGTTCGGCATTTGCCGTGGCCTGCAGGAGATGAACGTCGCCTTTGGCGGCTCGCTGCATCCCGAAATCCGCGACTTGCCCGGACGCATGAACCATCGCATGCCGCGGCTGGAGAACGGCGAAATCCACCCCGATCCCACGGTCGTCTTCGCCGATCGCCACGAGGTCACGCTCGTTCCCGGCGGCGCGTTCGCCAAAATCCTGGGTCGCGAAAAAATCCGCGTCAATTCGCTGCACGGCCAGGGCATCCTCGAACTCGGCAAGCGCGTCGTGGTCGAGGGCACTGCCGAAGACGGCACCATCGAGGCGATCCGGATCGCGGACGCACCTGTCTTTGCGCTCGGCGTGCAATGGCATGCGGAGTACGATCCGCAGCGCAATCCTATCAATCGCGCGCTGTTTGAAGCCTTCGGCGAGGCGCTGTTGGCGCGAAAGCCGTAAACAGGGCCCAATCCGGCGGGAGTCGAATATAAGCTTAACCCTGCGGAACTCCTTGCCGTCAGGGTTGTTGTGACCTATCCCCAAACGTGGCGGGATAGCCGCCACGCCTGAGCCTTCCTGAAAATGTTCGAAGCCAAGACGTGAGCAACTGGCACGGGCTAATCCATTTGGCTCAGATGAAAGTGCCGGGCACCATGGCTTCAACCGACTCTGTCGCTCTTCGCACCGTTCTGGTCGTCGAAGACGAGATGATGCTGCGGATGCGCGCGGTGGATATGGTGGAGGACGCGGGCTTTACCTCCGTCGAAGCCGTCAATGCCGACGATGCGCTGGCGATCCTTGAATCCCGCTCCGATATCCAGTTGCTGTTCACGGACATCCAGATGCCCGGGACCATCGATGGCCTCACGCTTGCCAACGCCGTCCATGAGCGTTGGCCGTTGATCAAGATCATTCTGGTGTCCGGTCAGTTGAAACTGACCGACGGCGACAAACCCGCCGACAGCCGCTTCTTTGGCAAGCCGCTCGACGTCAAGCAGATGATCGCGGTAATGCAGGACATGATCGGCAACGGCTCGCTCAAGATTGTGCCGGACGAGGTCGCCGCGGTGATCGCGAAAGCGCCGCATCCGAAAGCGAATGGGGCACCGATCCGATCGGGACCGCCCGGTACAACCCAAGAATTCTTGACGGCGGAAAATGACAGCCTTCGCCTGTTGCTTGAGCAGGCCGGTATCGATGCCGAGGTGTTGCTGGCGCAGGCCGGCATCGACGCCAAGGAACGCGAAGCCGCCGACAAACTGCAGAAGCTCATTCTCGAAGAATTGCATCACCGCATCAAGAACACGCTGGCGACCGTCAGCGCCATTGCGTCCCAGAGCCTGCGCACCGCGACAAGCATCGAGCATGGGCAACACGCCATCGAAGGCCGGCTTGTTGCGCTCGGGCGCGCGCATGATCTGCTGTTGCAGGCCAGATGGGCCAACGCCAGTCTCGACCAGACCCTCCACGGCGCGACCGAGCCCTATGTCACGATAGGCTCCGGCCGGATTTCAATCGCGGGCCCCGACATCCGGATCACGTCGGGAGCCGTGATCGCGCTTGCCATGACGCTCAATGAGCTCTGCACCAACACCACGAAGTTCGGTGCGCTGTCGGTGCCGACGGGCCGCATCGAGATCGTCTGGATGATCGACGAGGCGACGCAGCGGCTGCGGCTGACCTGGTCGGAGAAAAACGGCCCGACCGTTCGTGCTCCGTCCCGGCAAAGTTTCGGGACCCGGCTGATCGGGTCGCTTGGGCAGCAGTTGAAGGGCCAGGTCAATCTGGCCTACGACCCCAGCGGCTTCGTGTACGTCCTCGATGTGCCGATGGCCTCGCTGGTGGCGCCGGGGTGATGAGATAATCAAAACCGTCATGCCCGGGCTTGACCCGGGCATCCACGTCTTGGCGGCATGCAAAAAGAAAGCTTTGTAGGGTGGGCAAAGCCAACGGGTCGCGCGAGCGCGCGCCCGATGGCGTGCCCACCACATCTTCGCGAAAGGAAGGTGGGCACGGCGTAAGCGCGCCTTTGCCCACCCTACAACGGCTGTGACCGGCTACGCCGCCTTGCCCACTTTCTCCACCTTCACGCCGCCGCCTTCCAGCAGCATGACCTTGTTGAGCAGCTTCACCGGCGCGTAGACCGCCTCGATCGAGGGCGCCGGCGTATTGGTCATCTTGGCCATTTCCAGAACATGCGCTGCCACGGGTCTTTTGGTCGCTATGCGCCTAAAAGCGGACTCGTTATGCTCAGTTTGGGTTCTTCGCAGTTTGACCCAGAGCCGGGGACCACAAGGTTTATTTCGTGGGGCTGCCCCCAACGTCTTCCAGATACTGGGTTTACAGCTACACTGCTAGGGTCTGATCCTTCGGTGGCGGGCATGAAGCGTCGCGATTTCATCGCACTTCTCGGCTGTGGTGCAGCGGCTTGGCCACTGGGCGCGATGGCGCAGCAGCCAGGAAGGACCGTCCGGATTGGCTATCTCGGAGCCCAACCCGACAATCCAATGGTTGTCGCAAGCAACTCTGAAATTGCCAGCGAACTGCGGCGGCTTGGCTTTGTCGAAGGTCAGAATCTGACCATCGCATATCGAAGCCACAACGTTCCGGACGTCGACATTTCCAGGCTGGCCGCGGAACTGGTGCAGACGAATGTCGACGTGCTCGTCGCCGACGGTCCCGAGGCTGTATTGCAAGCGGCCGTCGCCGCGACCAATACCATTCCAATCGTAATGATCGCTGTCAACTTTGACCCGTTTGCGCGTCACTACATTTCGAGTCTCTCCCGCCCCGGCGGCAATGTCACGGGACTGGTTTTTCAATCAACAGAACTTGCAGAAAAGCAGCTCGAAGTTCTGAAGCAGGCTTTACCAGCAAAGACCCAAGCCGCGGCCCTTTATGATGATCTGTCCGCCGCCCAATTCAAAGCTGCCCAGCAGGCCGCAGAGACACTGGGTCTAGAATTGAACGGAATAAAACTCGAAAACCCGCCATACGATTTCGATGCTGCTTTCCGATACCTGGCACAGTCCTCGCCAGATATGCTGCTGGTTCTATCCTCCGCTAATTTCACGACGAGCGCGCCGCATATCGCGAGGCTCGCGATCCAACAACATTTGCCCACGATGTTCACCTTCAAAATCTATGCTGAAGCTGGGGGACTTATGTCCTACGGCGTGGATTACGTTGCCATGCACCGCCAAATAGTACCCTTCATTGGTAAGATTCTCAGCGGTGCAAAGCCTGCCGACATTCCGGTCGAGCAGCCGACAAAGTTCGAGTTGGTGATCAATCTCAAGACCGCGAGAGCCCTCGGCTTCGAAATCCCCGTCACGCTTCTCGGCCGGGCCGACGAAGTGATCGAATGACGACGCCACTTGCCGCGGGGCACGAGTCCGTTCCTGGCACATTTGCGACATGCCGAGGCGGTCTGACGACGTCGGTCGTTGGGGGTAGATCGGAAGTGGCTTGCGCGGGGCCAAGGTGACGCGATTGATCCGAAGGTATCAGACATCCACGCGATGCAGCTCTCGCATATCTCCCTAAGCGCGCGGCCTCTTGAAAAAGGCGGGCGCAGTGGACAAGAATGCGCGAGGGGGATGCTAACGGATGTCTATTTTCCAAGCCTGGTTTACAACCGAGAGCATCCGGTTTCGGGTTCGCGCGCTGAAGGCGCTGCGCGATCTGAGAACGGAGTTCGTCGCAATCTGGCGGCATCTCCGGCCTGGCGATATCGCCTGCGACATCGGCGCCAACAAGGGCAGCTTCATCTATTGGCTGTCGTGGTGGGTCGGGGATGGTCGGGTGGTCGCGTTCGAGCCGCAGTTGGAGCTGGCGCGCTATCTCCAGCGCCTGTGCCGCATCATCGGGCTCGGTAACGTGACGGTCGAAGTCAAAGCGGTCTATTCGCATTCCGGCGATCGGGACTTGTTCGTGCCGAAAGGCCATGGGCCTGGCGCTTCGCTTCAGCGCAGGATGCCCGAGGGGAGAAATTTTACCACTCTCTCGGTGCCGGTGGTCACGCTCGACGACTATTTCAAGGACAGCGACCGGATCACGCTGCTCAAGATCGACGTGGAGGGCGCCGAGCTCGCTGTCTTCAAGGGTGCCGAGCGGATCCTGCGGCAGCATGCGCCGTTGCTGATTTTCGAATGCGAAAACCGGCATTTGACGCCGGGCAAGGTCCAGGACGTGTTTTCCTATCTCGCAGGATTTGGCTACGAGGGCACCTTTATCTGCCGCAATCGGGTTTTGCCGATCTCGCAATTCGATGCCGCCGTTCATCAGCGCCAGGACGGCGAGTGGTTCTGGAAGAGCAGGGATTACTGCAACAATTTCATCTTTCGCAAGCCGCGCGGGACGAGTGATGTTGCATATTGAAGTGGGTGACCGCCCACTTCCGGTGTTGGCACGAAACGGACCTGAATCGATGTCCGCTTTTCTGCCGTTGTCGGAGGCCAGGCGGACGTCGGTCAGACCGACCAGACCATGGCGATTGATGAGCACACGGCCCATTGCTTTGGTTCTGATCGAACCAGAACCAAAGCTCTGATCATGCGGGCCTTGCTTACGCCGCCTTGCCGACTTTCTCCACCTTCACGCCGCCGCCTTCCAGCAGCATGACCTTGTTGAGCAGCTTCACCAGCGCGTAGACCGCCTCGATCGAGGGCGCCGGCGTATTGGTCATCTTGGCCATTTCCAGGATTGAACCGATCAGTGCCTCGGTTTCGAGCGAGCGGCCGGCCTCGACGTCCTGCAGCATCGATGTCTTGTGGGCGCCGACGGCTTCGGCCCCCGCAATGCGCTTGTCGATGCTGACGCGGAAGGTGACGCCGAGCTTTTGCGCGATGTCCTGCGCTTCCTTCATCATGGCCGCCGCCAGTTCGCGCGTCTCGGCGAACTGGCAAATGTCGACCAGCGTGGCGTGGGTCAGCGCCGAGATCGGGTTGAACGAGAGATTGCCCCACGCCTTCAGCCAGATCTCCGAGCGGATATCCGGCAGCACCATCGATTTCAGCCCGGCCTTGATGAAGACGTCGTGCAATTCCTTGACCCGCGGGGTCTCCTTGCCGTCGAGTTCGCCGATCGGGAAGCGATCGCCCTCGACGTGGTGAATGACGCCCGGCGCGATCGCCGCCGCCGCGGGGTAAACCACGCAGCCGATCAGGCGTTTCGGATCGATATGCTTGGTGAGCACGCCGGAGGGATCGAGACTTTCCAGCTTGTGATTATCGTACTGGCCGCCGAGCCGCTGAAAGTACCACCAGGGCAGGCCGTTCTGCACGGTCAGCACGATGGTGTCGGGACCGAGCATCGAATCGATATCGCGCACCACCTGATCAAGGAAATGCGCCTTCACCGCGAGCACGACGATATCCTGCTTGCCGGCCTCGGCCGGCTTGTTGACGGCCTTCACCTTGGCGACCTGAACCTTGCCGTCGTGCCACTCGAGTTTCAGTCCGCTCTTCTGGATCGCGGCCAGATGCGCGCCCTGGTCGATCACGGTGACGTCCTCGCCGGCGAGCGCGAACTTGGCCGCCAGCAGCCCGCCGATGGCGCCGGCGCCGACCACGCAGATCTTTTTCTGTTTGGGCGGCGCACCCAGCAGATACGGGCTCGGCAACACCTGGTCGAACACATTGCTGAGCCTGCCGACGCCGTCGATGACGATTTCAATGACGTTGTGCGCATCGCCCATGGTGCCGGCGCCGAGCGAGGTGCCGCAGGCGATGACGTCGCCCGGCATCAAGGTCACGTCCTTGGAAATGGCGGCGACCAGCTTGTGCGGCGGGAAGAACATGTCGGCGACGGGATAGTTCTGCCGCTCCTTGCCGTTCAGCACGGTCTTGACCGACAGCTTCATCGGATCGACGCCGGTCGCGATCACAGGGCCGAGCACGCCGAAGGTGTCAAAACTCTTCGAGCGTGCCCATTGTTCGAACGACTTGTCCTTGCGCAGGAGATCGACGGCGGTGACGTCGTTCACGCAGGTGTAACCGAAGATGTAGTCGCCGGCCTCGGCTTCCGAGATGTTGAAGCACTTCTTGCCGATGACGACGCCGAGTTCGCCCTCGTAGATGATTTTTCCGGCGTAGGTGGCGGGACGTTCGATCGGCTTGTTGGCCGGCCAATAGGCATTCGGCGCTTTCAGGAACCAGAGCGGCTCCTTCGGCTCCTTGAAATCGTTCTTGGCCGCGAGCTGGTGGAAATTGTTCCACAGGCAGATCATCTTGGAGGGCTCGCATGGCGTCAGAATCTGAACCTCGGAGAGTTTCAGCTTCTCGCCGCTCGGCTTCGCGCCGGCGAACATGTCGCCGCTATGAACCGCGATCGCATCGCCTTCCAGCGTGCCGAAGCCGGTCTTTCCACCCTGCTCAAAACGAATCCATTGCGCCATCTGCGTTCTCCCGGTGCGGTAGGGGCAGCGTCGTTCGATCGCGCGGCCCTCTTGTGCATGGTAGACTCGATGCCGGTCCGCGCCAATCATGCACTGCATCATTCGTAGGTGATCCGGCGTGACGGAGGCTTTCGGCCAGCCGATGCGCAGTCAGCCGCCGCCAAATAAAAGCGCCCCGGGGGGGCCTTTTGCATTCCCGGGCCGTGACGTCACCTCACTTGGCGGCTTTTTCATTTTGCAAATGTCACCTCTCGGCACGAAACGGACCTCCGCGGCTGCGCTCTTGATTCCGGTTTTAGCCCTATCAACCGACCTGTTTTAACCGCTAAAATGCTGACTCGTGGCCTTGGGGTTGGACATGAAGCGGCGCGAGTTCATCACACTCATGGCGGCGCGGCGGCTTCTTGGCCGCTCGTGGCGCGGGCCCAGCGACCGGCGGTACGGACCATCGCTTGGCTCAGTCCCCTGTCATTGAACGCTGATAACACCAACGTAACCGCATTCCGCCAAGGCTTGAGCGAAACCGGCTACATTGACGGCAAAAATGCAACGATCGAATATCGGTGGGCTGACGGCCAATATGATCGGTTGCCGGCATTAGCGAATGAGCTGATAAGCGGCCAAGTCGATGTGATCGTCACGACTGGCGGACCACAACCGGCGCGGGCGGCGCAGGCGGCAACGGCCACAATTCCGATCGTTTTCGTGAGCGGTAGCGATCCGGTTCAGGATGGCTTGGTCAAGAGCTACAATCGGCCAGGTGGCAATGTCACGGGCTTCCACGTGTTCACCACCTCGCTCGGGCCGAAGCGGCTTAACCTGTTGTGCGAGTTGATTCCCAAGGCGCGCCTGATTGCTTTTCTCGTGAACCCGAGCAGTCAGATTCGTGAAATGCAGGTTAGTCAAGTCGAGGATGCTGCCCGCACGATCGGGCGGAACGTCATTGTCCTGAATGCGAGCAGCGACAGTGAAATCGATCAGGCATTTGCGACCCTCGCTCAGCGAGGAGCGGATGCGCTGCTGATGAGCGCTGATTTGTTCTTTCAGGTACGCCGAAACCAACTGGTGGCGTTGGCGGCCCGCTACAAGATGCCCGTCATGTACGAGTGGCCCGAAT
>Ga0210389_10005270_pt1 | contig 10026 bp, 7 predicted proteins | sample IncBWH28OmetaG_FD_160127 | JGI IMG/M metagenome (GOLD analysis project Ga0210389, IMG submission 160127) | Forest soil microbial communities from Barre Woods Harvard Forest LTER site, Petersham, Massachusetts, United States - Inc-BW-H-28-O ...
GAGCGCCGGGGCAGCAAGCACCGCTATGCCGGGTTACTAGATTTGCGACGCACTACGATAAGGATGTAGCCCTGGCGACTTACCTGGGCGGATGTTCCGCGAAGAGGCTGAGAAGCTGGTGCAGGCGATTCGGGCGAAATTAGACTCACAATAAGCCTCGATTTCGAATCGGGAATGGTGCGATGGTAGGTATCCTGGTGCATGGCGATAATCACTTCATAGTAAGCGGTCCATTGCCGGACCAGGAGGTCGCACTCGCGCTGGTGCGACACTGGTCCCTCATTCAAATCGGAACAACAACCCCGCCTCAGCTCAATCGATGGCATATCGTCTCTCGAGAATTTCGAGAGAACCTGGAGTGGGCCATGGTAATCCCGGGCGATGGTGAGACGTCTGCGCCAGTAAAGAAGCTGCTGGACGAGCTGTCGGCGCGGGGCGTCAGGATTCACAAGATCGATTGATTGCGACATAATAGAAAACGCCGAGCAGAGGAGGCCATATGCGGAAATTACAGCTTTGTGCCATTGGATTTATCGCAGCTGGTGTCGCGTTATTCAATTGCGTGGGTCTTAACGGGCAGCAACTCGGGAGCATCAGCTTCCCGACGTCCGGCGCCGTGGCGGCGCAGCCGAAATTTATCGAGGGAGTGAAGGACCTTCACAGCTTCGAGTTTGATGAGGCGGCGGAAGCATTCCATCAGGCGCAGCAGGCCGATCCGAACTTCGCCCTGGCTTACTGGGGCGAGGCGATGAGTTACAACCATCCGCTGTGGGCGCAGTTGGATCTTCCGGCGGCCAGGAAGGCGCTGGAGCGGCTGGCACCGACAGTAGAAGGACGTCTCGCGAAGGCACATACCGAAAAAGAAAAGGCGTACGTTGAAGCGGTGAATGACCTGTTCTACGCTCCGGGCGACAAGCTGGCCCGCGACAATGCCTACTCCGACGCAATGGCGCGGTTATACGAGCGTTGGCCGGACGATAACGAGGTTTCGATCTTCTACGCGCTTTCGCTCCTCGGCACCGTGCGGCCCAGCGACAAGGGTTTCCGACGGCAGGCGCTGGCGGCATCGATTGCCTTCAAGGTGTTTCAGGAAAATCCCAACCATCCGGGAGCGGCGCACTTCATCATCCACGCCTTCGACGATCCGGATCACGCGATTCTGGCCTTGCCGGCGGCGCGCGTGTATGCCAAGATCGCTCCCGCCGCGCCTCACGCATTGCACATGCCGTCGCACATCTTTGTCCAACTGGGCATGTGGCAGGACGTAGTTGCCTCCAACATCGTGGCCCACCAGGCTGCGGTCGATCTGATCGCGCGGATGCACCTGCCGGAAGGGCGCGAGGATTTCCACACGCTGTCGTGGTTGGAATACGCGAACCTGATGCTGGGTAAGTTTGACGACGCGCGGAAGAACGTGGATCTCGCGAAGCAGGCCGCCGATCGAAATCCGAAGAATGCAAACATCGGCCAGCAATACCACACCATGCTGGCTCGCTACATCCTCGAAACGGGCAAGTGGGAAAAGATTCCGCTGGAAGGCGCGAAGGAAGCCGGGGCTGAACACGAATCGATGCCTGGTATGCCCGGCATGGGCACCCGATACGCGGGGGAAGGTGCGTGGATCTTCATCGCAGGACTGAGCGCTGCGAAGCTGGGTGACGCGGATGAGGCTGATCGGGCCCGCGCCAAGCTGAGCGGCATGCGGAAGAGCGTGGAATCGGGAGGGGATGCGTACGCCGCGAAGCCGTTCGCGATTATGGAGAATGAGGTCGCTTCGGCAGCGCAAGTGGCACGTGGAAAAAAGGACGAGGCAGTGCGCCTGGCCAAGGAGGCGGCCGATATCGAGTCAACTTTGGCCGCGCCATCCGGGCCGCCGGAGCCGATCAAGCCGGCGCTCGAGTTTTACGGAGAAGTATTATTGGACGCGGGGCGCCCGGCCGAAGCTGCCACGGCGTTCCAACAGGAGTTGCTGCGAACGCCCAAACGAACGCCGTCCGTGGAAGGGCTGGCGCGAGCTACTGGCAAAAGCGCGGGAGCAGCGACCGCGGCAAGAAGGTAGCCGAAAATGCGAAGGGTTCTGCTGCTACTTGCGTGCGGTACGCTTGCGTTCGCGGCCGACAGCCGGCCTAGAATTCGAGCAGTAACCGCGTTTATCGAAATCGACCGCAACAACTACGCCGCCAAAATCGAAGAGACGCAGAAGTTCTTAGCCGCCGCGAAGGAAGCCTTGAACCGAGCCGGATTCGAGGGCGCGGGCGGACGGATCACCACTCAGCCGTTTCCCGTTTACACCAAGGGCATGCAGCGTGAAGAAGCGCTCGATCTGATCCGCAAGCTGCGGGAATCGGCATCGAAGGCGCGCTCCGGGCTCAACATCGGCGCCGCAATGCTGAACGACAACGATGACACCGCGCCGGTGGATTTGCTGGCGGACATCTTGTCGTCGATAGGCGTCAACGCCAACCTGATCATGGCGGACGAGCGAGGCATTCATTGGCACGCTATCACGGCAGCGGCCAAGCTAATCAAACAAGTCTCGCAGCGCAGCCCGCACGGGGACGGCAACTTCAATTTCGGCGCGATCGCGATGATGAAACCGTACGGGCCGTATTATCCGGGGTCCTATCATCTCGGCAAGGGTCACGCGTTTGCGCTGGCGATGGAAGGCGCCAATGTCGTAGCCGATGTTTTCGCGCGATATCACGACCCACGCGAAGCCGAGGAACATCTGTCGGAGGCGTTCACAAAATATACGAAGGAAGCCGAGACGGTGGCGATGCAGGTGGCTGCGAGCACGGGTTGGACCTACGAAGGCATCGATGCGACGCCCGCGCCTCTCAAGGATATTTCGATTGGCGGCGCCATCGAATCGTTCATCGGTGGCCCATTCGGGTCGAGCGGGACGCTGACGGCGTCCGGCATCATCACCCGCGCCGTGCAGTCGACACCGGTGAAACGGACTGGCTATTCCGGACTGATGATTCCTGTGATGGAAGACAATCTGTTGGCGCGCCGGTGGGCGGAGGGCACATACAATCTGGATTCGATCCTGGCTTACTCGGCGGTGTGTGCCGGTGGCGCGGATACGGTGCCCCTGCCCGGCGATGTGAGCGAGGAACAGATCGCGCGGATCCTTGGAGATGTCGCATGGCTGGCCTATAAATGGAACAAGCCGCTCGCAGCGCGGTTGCTTCCGGCGCCCGGAAAACAGGCCGGCCAGCGAACCGAGTTCTCGGGCGGCGCTTTGACGAACACAATGGTGCAGTCGCTTTTAGGATCGAAGCGCTAAGACGCCACGCGAACTACCCGACCTGTTCGGCCGGATTCGAAAACCGCCTCGATCGCGGCCATGTTCGCAATGGAATCTTCGAGCGGCGTAGGGACATCGGCGAGGCCGCGAACGGCTTGTGAAAAGACGTCGCCTTGGATGGTGTATTGGTCGCAGGCCTGAAACTCTTCAACTCTCATGCCGCTTCCCCACAGATCCGCGCCGTTGTCGACGAACAAGCGGGTCTTTCGGTCCGGCGCCGGATTAAACGGCACTTCGATTTCGATGCGGCCCTTGGTTCCGAGAATCTGAACCCGCTGATAAGGCACGAGCTGGGTGCTGCATGTGAAGACAGAGTGGCCGGAGGGAAACCCGAGGACAACGGAGCTGAGCCGGTCGGTATGCATGTGCGGATCCCGGTCGATTAGCGCCGACGCAGTCTCCGGTTCGCGGCCGAAGAGAAAACGTGAGATCTGGATCGGATAGCATCCGATGTCCATGATGGCGCCGCCGCCGAAATCCAGAATATTGCGGATGTTCGCGGCGTCACGATTAAAATAGCTGAACGCGCCCAGGATCGCGCGCAGCTCCCCGATTTCTCCGGAATGTGCGAGTTCACGGGCACGCAGCCATTGGGGATGGGTTCGGACCATGAACGCTTCACCGATCTTGACTCCAGTGCGGTCTCGGGCGGCGATCAGCGTCCGGCATTCGGCGACGCTCAGGGCGATGGGTTTTTCGCAGAGCACGTGCTTCCCGGCTTCGGCGGCGCGAATGGACCACGGGACGTGCAGGTGGTTGGGCAGCGGGTTGTAGATGGCTTCGATTTCGGGGTCGGCGATCGCCTCTTCGTAGGAGCCGAATGCTTTGCGAATGCCCAGCTTGCCGGCGGCGGTGGCGGCTTTGTCCAAATCTCGCGACGCGATGGCCACGACTTCGGACCATTCGCCCTTTTGCATCGCGGGAATTACTTTGGCGGTGGCGATTTTTGCGACGCCGAGAACCGCCCATCGCACTTTATTGGGCATGCTGCGGGTTTCGAAATTGGGGATTGAGTGTACTGTCCCTAATTTATTTCTGGGCGGTGGTCTGGCGCGGCTCTTCGTCCACGATGAAGGTGATGCCGGAGTACTGCATCTCCTGCCAGGTCTGCTCGCCCCAATGCACCGCTACTTTGGGATCGGGATTGGACGGATTGTTGAGCGAATTATCGTAGTGGGCAACTGCTTCGAGCCGGGCTCCCTTGGGAACGGCCAGCGGCGTAGTGTACTGATAGTAAGTCTGCCAATTGAAATCGTACTTCGGTACGGAGAGAACGACTTCGGAGCGGCCGTCGGGATATACCAGCCGATACTCCCAGCTCTTGCCACGCAGGTGAGTGTGCGGGAACAGCGCTGTAATGTGCGAATCCTGATTGAACTCGATGGCGGAATCGACTTCTTTGTTGGCTTCTCCGGGCTCGAGGACGAAGGTCGCATTGATAAAAGCACTGTTGCGTACTTCGTGCTGCGGCGATTCTTTGGCGAAGATGAAGCCGACGCTTGAAACGTCGCTGGCCGCGGTGCCGTTGGCGGTGTAGTGCACCTGGAAGGTGAGTACTGAACCGGCCTTGATGAGCATCGCGGAGCCGGGCTGGAGTGTCATCGCGTTGGTGCCGGGCGCGGTGGTGGCGATTAGGACACCCCGGGTTCGCGCCAGCGCGGCATTGCTGTCGAACGGTTTCTGTCCTTCTTTAGGCGCAGGCGGCTTCGGGACAACCATAGTGAATGCCGACGCGGGTGGCGTGCCGCCGGGGTCTTTCGAAAAGACCAGAATGTGGTGCACGACGCCGCGCACGCCAGGCCTCACCTCGATGGCTTGCACCCACTTGTCCTCCGTGAAGTTGGTGGGCATTTGGAAATATTGGTAGTCGATGGTGCCCGAGGCTGGAACGTCGAAGGGCTTCACCATGCTGATGACGGCGTCCGGCTTGCCGATATCCCAGCCTTCGACGAACTTGGGTGCGGGCGGCAAGTCTTTCGGGTTGCCTTGCGGGGAACCACCATCGGCCCAGGCGATCAGAGTTTCCTTTTCCTGATCGGTGAGACGGCGATCATTCGAGAAAGTTCCACGAGGCTCCATGGCATGCCAGGGCGGCATTTTGCCGAGAGCTACGGCGGATCGAATGGCCTTAGCCCAGGGCCGGGCGTCTTCGTAAGTGAGCAGCGACATAGGTGCGATGTCGCCGGGGCGATGGCAGCCGGCGCAGTTCTTGTTCAAGATGGGCGCGACATCCTTTGTATAGGTCGGCGTCGCGGCTGGCTGAGCCAGTGGGGCTGCGGCCAGAGCCAGGAGGAGCGTTATGGGCGCTGCCGGGCCAGTTAGTCCAGTTTTCATGATGAAGTTCCTCCTGTTTGTAAGCTTGCCATTATTATGGCATAAGAAATATGTTGACAGCTTGCAAGCCCTCTCTCATAATGATTGCGTTTCATGCATATCGGACGGTGGCTCTGCGCCGCTTTAGTTGTATCGTTTGCAGCCACAATCGTGGCTAGGGACGCCACGGCGGCCAACCCCACCGCTGAGTTGCTGTCGGAACTGATTCGCGTTGACACCAGCAATCCGCCCGGAAATGAAGGCCAAATAGACGAGCTTCTCGCCGCCAAGCTGAAGCCGCTCGGCTTTGTGATCGACATCATCCCTACGCCACAACCTGGGAAATCGGTTCTCTTTGCGCGCCTCAAAGGAGACGGCAGCCGGAAGCCGGTACTGATCGCGTCTCATGGCGACGTGGTGGGGGTCGAGCGCGAAAAATGGACGGTGGACCCCTTCGCCGGCTTGATCAAAGACGGCTATGTTTGGGGGCGCGGCGCAATCGACTTCAAGGGTGGCATCGCGGTCTTCGCCGAAGCGGTGATGCGGCTAGCGCAAAACAAAGTCCCACTCAAGCGCGACGTGATCTTCCTGGTCGAAGCAGACGAGGAAGGCGCTCAGTACAACACCTCCTGGCTGGCCGAATCGCACTGGGACAAAATGGACTGCGAGTTCGCCCTAAACGAAGGCGGGTGGATCATGAAGCGGCCCGATGGGCGGGTCCGCTACGTCAGCATCTCGACTCTCGACAAATCGGGCCTGTCGCTGGTGCTGACCGCTCACGGCACGTCGACCCATTCTTCGATGCCTCGGCCGGATCAAGCCATCTTCCGCCTGTCGAAAGCCATGGCCAAACTCGCCGACTATGAGACCAAGCCCGAACTGACGGCCAGCACGCGCGAATTTTTCCTGACGCTCGCCAAGACCAGCGAGCCGCCGATGTCGACCTACTTCAACAACCTGGTGAACGGCAAAGATCCAGCCTTGATTGCGCAGGCAGACAAGGAAATCAGCAAGGACATCCTACTGCACGCGATCATGCGCAACACCATCGCGCCGGTTCTGATGCAGGCCGGTTTCCGCGGCAATGTGATTCCGGGCTCGGCCGAAGCGACTATCAACTTCCGAACGATTCCGGGAACCACAGCCGAGGATTTGGCCGCCGAAATCAAGAAGGTCATTAACGATCCGGACGTGGACGTGGCGCCACCGCGCAGTCCTACCGGAACTATGAGGCGATACGCAAGCATGACGGCCGGCACAGTAGACTCGCCGACCAATAGCGGGCTTTATCAAGCGCTGGTGCATAGTGCGAGCAAGGTCTGGCCGGGCGTTCCCGTCACGCCCTATCTTTTCCAGGCCGGCACGGATGCGTTCGCATGGCGCAGCCGCGGCGTGCCGGTTTACGGAATTTACCCGTATCCGATATCGAACGACGATTTGAGCCGAATGCATGGAAATGATGAGCGTGTGCCGGTGGACTCGCTCGAACAGGGCACCAACCTGATTTATCAAACCCTTTTGGAAGTCGCGGCAAAATGACTTGCTTTGATTCTATGGGACTGTGGTAGCCTCACTTGCATGAGACTCCGCGGTTTCTTGTTGCGTTTTGCCTGCCTGCTGATATCCGTTTCAATTGCGCTAGCCCAAAACACCGCCGCTGGACGCCATCAGTTTGAGAGCCGCTGCGTAGCCTGCCATGGCGGCGATGCCAACGGCGGCGAGCATGGTCCGGCGATTACCTCGCGGATTTGGTCATTCGACGACGCGGGTCTGGCGAAGTTCATTCGCGCCGGCCGGCCGGATGCAGGGATGCCGGCCTTTCGCTTAGCCGACCCGGAAATGCACGACTTGGTCCGTTTTTTGCGCACCCTCGAGCGTCCACCCAGCGAACCGACAGTCCGAGGCAAGGCCGAAAAGTCGAACGGCGAAGTGCTGGAGGGCCTGATTATGGACCAGACGCCGAATGACATGCAGATGCTGACCGACGATCACCATTTGCATCTGCTTCGCAAGTCGGGCGACCGGTATCGTGAAGTGACTTCTGAATCCGGCTGGCCGGGCTATAACGGCGAACCCGGCGGCAGCCGCTACAGCAAGCTGTCCCAGATTAACGCGTCGAATATTTCCAAGTTAGCCCCGCGCTGGATCTTTCCCGTGCCAAATACCGGCAACCTGCAGGTGACTCCGGTGGTGGTTGAGGGAGTGATGTATGTGACCATCGCCAACGAATGCTGGGCGCTCGACGCGGGGGACGGCCGCGCCATCTGGCATTACCAGCGCAAACGGACGCAGGGACTGGTTGGCAACGCTGCTGGCGGGATAAATCGTGGCGTCGCCGCTGCCGGCGACCGCATCTTTATGGTCACCGACAACGCCCATATCATCGCTCTTCAGCGAGGCACCGGAGAACTGCTTTGGGAAACCGAAATGGCCGACTGGCATCAGAACTACAACGCTACGTCGGCGCCGCTGGTGGCCGGCAATTTAGTAATCAGCGGGACAGCCGGCGGCGATGAAGGAGTGCGTGGTTTTGTGGCCGCGTTCGATCAAAAAACGGGTAAGGAGGCTTGGCGATTCTGGACCGTGCCGGCGGCCGGAGAATCGGGCGCTGAAACCTGGAAGGGCAAAGGCATCGCTCATCCGGGCGGATCCACGTGGCTCACCGGCACCTACGATCCCGACCTGGGCATCGTGTATTGGCCTACTGGCAATGCCGGTCCGGATTTCGACGGTGATGACCGGCAGGGCGACAATCTGTACACCGCTTCGGTACTCGCGCTGGAGGCCAAGAGCGGCGAGCTCAAGTGGTATTTCCAATACACGCCTCACGATGTGTGGGATTGGGACGCCGCTCAGACGCAGGCGCTGGTGGATGCTACTTGGAATGGACAGCCGCGCAAGCTACTGGTACACGCCAACCGCAATGGGTTCTTCTACGTGCTCGATCGCGTCACCGGCAAACTGCTTCTGGCGAAGCCGTTCGTGAAAAAGCTAACGTGGGCGAGTGAAATTGGCGCCGACGGGCGTCCGGTGTTAAAGCCGAATCAAGTACCGACTACTCAGGGCAACACCATCTGCCCGCCGATCGAGGGAGCGACCAATTGGTTTTCAACTTCCTACAGTCCTGAAACGGGCTTCTATTATTTACAGGCGCTCGAAAAATGCGGCGTGTACACAAAGATCGACATGGAGTGGAAGGCCGGAAAGGGTTATATGGGCGGCACAACGCGCAACGTGCCCGACGACAATTCACTCAAGGTTCTGCGCGCGATTGATATTCACACCGGAGCGATCGCGTGGGAGCTGCCGGAACCGGGCCATGCGGAATCGTGGGGCGGAGTGCTGGGTACGGCCGGCGGGCTGGTGTTCTTCTGTGACGATAGCGGCGCTTTTGCAGCCGCCGATGCCCGTAGCGGAAAACGCCTTTGGGAGTTTCAGGCCAACCGGCTGTGGAAGGCCTCGCCGATGACTTATACATTCGACGGGAAGCAGTATGTTGCAGTGGCCTCCGGGCAATCGATTATTGCGTTTGGACTGGTTGATTAAGATGGTGCTCTTGAACGGTAGGATTGTTCCACTCGCGTCCATCGAGAAGGGCGTTCGCCTCTTTGGGTCCCCAAGTGTGGGGATCATATTCATATACCGGTCCACCGGACTGTAGGACTGGATCGACGATTCTCCAGGCTTCATCTACGTAATCCATCCGCGCAAATCGCGAAGGGTCGCCGTTCATCGCATCCGTAAGCAACATTTCGTATGGGTCGAGTTCATCGGGTGTGGGCTCGTGGGACACGACAAGTTCGACTGGTTCCAAAGCCATCTTTTCGCCGGAGGACCGTACGATCGCACCCATGGCGATGGTGACCTCCGGATTGAGTCGAAAGCGGAAATAATTTCCGGGCGGCGGCTGAATCGAATAGATGGCCGGCACCTGACGAAACCGCACCATGATTTCCGTGCAGGTAACTCCCAAATTCTTGCCCGTTCGAAGGTAAAAAGGCACGCCCTGCCAGCGCCAGGAATTAATGAAAAGGCGGGCGGCCGCGAACGTCTCGACTTTTGAGTCGGGAGCTACTCCCTTCTCGTTACGGTAACCTCCGAACTGCCCGCGCACCAGATCCTTTTCTTGGAGTGGCCGTATTGCTTTCAAGACTTTCACCTTCTCGTCCCGAACCGATTCGGCATCGGTGGTGCCCGGGGGAGGCTCCATCGCCAGATTCGCGAGCACCTGCATCAAATGGTTCTGCAGCACATCGCGAATTGCGCCGGCTTCTTCATAGAAAGCGCCCCGTCCCTGGACGCCGAAATCTTCCGCCATCGTGATCTGCACGTTATCAATGAAGTTTCGATTCCAGATTGGCTCCAGTACTACATTCGAGAATCGAAATGCCAACAAGTTCCGG
>Ga0210389_10005271_pt1 | contig 10026 bp, 8 predicted proteins | sample IncBWH28OmetaG_FD_160127 | JGI IMG/M metagenome (GOLD analysis project Ga0210389, IMG submission 160127) | Forest soil microbial communities from Barre Woods Harvard Forest LTER site, Petersham, Massachusetts, United States - Inc-BW-H-28-O ...
CCGAGCGGGGCGGTCGCGAGGAACTGCCGGCGCGTATTCATATTAGTCCACCATTGGGTTGGTCACGGTGATCTTGAAACCGTCCGGATCGGTGACGGCAAACGCCATCGGGCCCCACGGAAGCGCTTTCGGACCTTCGTCGATCTTCACTCCGGCCGCGCTCGCCAAAGCGGCAACGCCGGTGACGTCCTGCGTCGTGTTGATCCAGATCCGCAGGCCGACGCCCTTCACACGGTCGTGCCCTTTGGCGAAATCATCCTGGCCAAGCCCGACCGTGACGCCGCCGGCTTTCAGCGACGCAAACTGAACTTTTCCCTCGTCGTCCTCCATCTTGTGAACCACCTCGAATCCGAGCGCGATATAGAACCGGATGCTTTCGTCGACATCGTTGCAGGTGATGCTGGGGAATGCGTCCTGCGCGTTCAGTGCGGCCTCGGCCATGCGATCCTCTCGTGATATTAGACAGATAGACTTGCGGCTCCACAAAACTACCTCAACCGTTGATCGATGACGAACTACATTCTGGTCGCGATCGTGGCGCTGATGGCGGGAGCGGCCCTCGCGTGGCTGTTCACGCGGTCGAAAAACGAGAGTGCCTCCATCCGTGAAGGACTTGCGACGATGAGTACACAGCTCGCCGCCCTCGAAAAGGAACGCGCCGCCAGCCACGCCGCCCTGCACGAACATCTCCGGCTGATGGGTCAGGGACAGCAGCAGCTCGCCGATGAAACCGAGACGCTCGTCCGCGCCCTGCGCGCGCCGCAGGTGCGCGGTCAGTGGGGCGAGATGCAGCTGCGCCGCGTGGTCGAACTCGCCGGAATGCTCGAACACTGCGACTTCATTGAACAGGCGAATGTCTCCACCGTCGACGGCCGCCTGCGCCCCGACCTCATCGTTCACCTCCCCGGCCACAAAGCGGTTGTCGTCGACTCAAAAGCGCCACTCCAGGCGTATCTCGACGCGGCCGAAGAAACCGACGAAGCCAAACGCGGCGCGTTTCTCGACCAACATGCGCGCCAGGTCCGCACGCACATCGAGCAGCTTGCCGCCAAAGACTACGCCAACGAACTCACCGAGGCGCCCGACTTCGTGGTGATGTTCCTATCCGGCGAGGCGTTCTTCAGCGAGGCATGCCGCCGCGATCCCGGGCTGATTGAGTACGCCGTCAACAAGGGCGTGATTCCATCGAGCCCGACGACGCTGATCACGATTCTGAAAGCGGTTGCCTATGGCTGGACGCAGGAGCGTATCGGCGAGAACGCCGAGCGCATTCGCGATCTGGGAATCGAACTGTACGACCGGCTGCGGACGACGGCGGCACACCTCGACACCCTCCGCCGCTCGCTCGCGAAAACGGTCGAGTCGTACAACGCGGCGGTGGGATCGCTCGAAAGCCGCGTTCTGCCCACCGCGCGCAAACTCAACGACCTCGGCGCGGCGTCTGGCACCGAAATCGCGCCGCTCGAGCCGGTCGATGTCACCCCGCGCGCACCGGTCGCACCGGAACTCACCGCAGAAACCGGGCCGGATCGGGCGAAACCACCGGTGTAAACCCTCCGTAGGGTCTGCGTGTCAGAGGGGTATAGACAGTCTTTACCCCTGCATATGGGCTGTCTATACCCTCCAGCCAACGGACGCCGGACCTGTGCTCAAACGCACCCCTGCTCTTACGAGAATCGAGCTGCTTCAGGGCACGCTCGATCTCATTGTCCTGCAATCGCTCCGATGGGGCCCGCAGCACGGATACGGCCTCGTGCAGCTCATTCGCGCGACATCGCGCGGCGTACTCGATGTGGACGCGGGCTCGATTTACCCCGCACTGCACCGCCTCGAGCGACAGCGCGCCGTGAAAGCCGCGTGGGAACTTTCCGAGAACCGACAGCGCGTTCGCGTCTACCGGCTGACGCCCGCGGGACGCAAACAGCTCGCCGCCGAACGCTCACGCTGGGAGCAGCTCTCGCAGGCCATGAGCGATCTCTTTCTGCCGCCCGCTGTCCCGGCTGACAAATGATTTTCGGACGCGACTTCTTCAAATCGCGGAAACAGCGCGCGGAAGAACTCGAAGCCGAGCTCGCGTCTCATGTCGCAATGGACACCCGCGTGCGCACCGAGCGCGGCGAATCACCCGGCGACGCGCGGATGCACGCGCAGCAGGATTTCGGCAGCACCGTCACCGTACGCGAAGTCACCACCGACATGTGGAGCGGAGAGAACATGCATCTGATCATTCAGGACGTCCGCCACGCCATGCGCAGTCTCGCGCGCGTGCCGGGCTTCACGCTCATCGCGATTCTCACGCTCGCACTCGGCATCGGGGCGAACACGGCGATTTTCAGCGTCATCAACGGCGTGATCCTTCGTCCTCTCCCGTTTCCGAAGTCGGATCAGCTCGTGTTCATCACCAGTCAGTTCCCGGGACTCGGGTTCGATCAGTTCTGGGTCGATCCCGCCGAGTTCCTCGAGCTTCGCGAGCGAAACCAGTCGTTTCAGAAAGTCGGCGCGTATGCGACGGGCGCGGTGAACGTCGGCACCGATGCGAGCCCGCAGCGCGTCGCGGCGGCGAACGTGTCCGCGGGATTTTTCGAGACGATGAAGGCTGATCCCGTCGCGGGACGCACCTTCACAGAAGATGAGACGATGCCGAACGCGCCACTCGTAGCCATTCTCTCATACGAGCTCTGGCAGACCGCGTTCGGCGGGCATCCGATCGTCGGCAAGCAGCTGCAGATCGACGGAGTGCCGCGCACCGTGGTTGGCGTGATGCCGCCGGCGTTCGACATACACGATCAGGGCGTGAAGGTCTGGCTGCCGCTCATGCTCGATCCGGCGAAAACCGCGCAATACCGCGGCGGTCACTACCTGTATATCGTCGGCCGGCTGAAGGATGGAACGACCCTTCAGCAGTCGAAGTCCGAACTCGAAACGCTGCTCGCAAAGTGGCCCGCGAGCGACGGCGCCGACCCCAACGCCGCGCCCGGTGCAGCGGGATTCATTCATACGCCAAATACGAAGCTTCATCGCCTGCGTTACGATGGCCTGCAGGCCGACATGGTCGGCAGCATCGGCAAGGCGCTCTGGATTTTGCAGCTCGCCGTTGTGGTCGTGCTGCTCATTGCATGTGCGAATCTCGCCAATCTCCTGCTCATGCGTGCTGAGTCGCGGCAGAAGGAACTCGCGCTGCGCGCCGCGCTCGGCGCGGGGCGGAATCGCCTCATCCGGCTCTTCATGTCCGAGAGTCTCGTGCTGTCTATTTCGGGCGCGCTCGCCGGCAGCGGACTCGCGTTCGTCGGATTGCGCGTGCTCGTGGCCGCAGGCACGTCGAGCATTCCGCGTTCGGGCGCTATCACGATGGATGGTCGCGTCTTCGCGTTCACCATGGTCCTCGGCGTCGCATGCGGACTGCTGTTCGGACTCGCGCCGCTGCTCCACCTGAGCGCCGGCAGCCTGAGCATGGCACTGCGCGAAGCCGGAAGCCGCACAACCGGCATCGCGGCACGCAATCAGTTGCGGCGCGGGCTGGTGATCGCAGAAATGGCGCTCGCGGTCACACTCGTGATCGGCGCGGGACTGCTGCTGCGGAGCTTCTGGAATCTCATGAACGTCGACGCGGGCTTCGATCGCGGCAATCTCACGACGTTCAGCATCGCGCTTCCGCCGCGCGTCTACACGGACAGCATGCGCCGCGTCGCGTTCTTCGACAACTTGATCACCGAGCTCGACGCGCTCCCCGGGGTGCAGAACGCCGCCGTCATGAGCGGGCTCCCTCCGCGCCGTCAGGTGAACGCAAACGACACGCAGTTCGAGGGGTTCACGCCGCAGCCGAGCGGCGCCGGCCCGCAGTCGAATATCGACTACGACCAGTACGCATCGCCAGGGTATTTCACCACGATGAAAATTCCGATCGTCGCCGGCCGCGGATTCGGGCCGTCCGACGGGCCAATGTCGCCGCCGGTGCTGCTCATCAATGAAACGACGGCGCGACTCTACTATCCGAAGCAGGATCCGATCGGAAAACGCATCAAGCCGAACGGCGATACGCTCTGGTTCACCGTCATCGGCGTCGCGAAAGATGTGAAGCAGGGCGGTGTCGATTCCAAGACCGGGACCGAACTCTATCTCGACTTCGAACAGACGCCGCGCACGGAAGGATTCGGGCTGGCGAACATGAACGTCGTTGTGCGGTCGACGCGCGACAAAGCGGCGCTCGCGCCGTTGATCAGGCGGATTGTCGACGGACTCGACCCTACGCTCCCGATCGTTCAGTACCGGCGCATGGACGAAGTGTTTTCAGAATCCGTCGCGCGTCCGCGCTTCCTGGCGAATCTGCTCGGCGTATTCGCGACGGTCGCGCTGTTACTCTCCGCGATCGGCACGTACGGAGTACTCGCGTACACCGTTACGGAGCGCCGTCGTGAGATCGGCATTCGCATGGCGCTGGGCGCAAGCGCGCAGGGCGTACTCATGATGGTACTGCGCCAGGGCCTGACGCTTGCCGGAATCGGGCTGGTGATCGGGTTGGTCGCGGCCGCGGCGTTTACACGCGTCGCGTCTACGCTGCTCTTTGGCGTGAAGCCCACTGACCCGGTGACCTTCGCCGCAGTCGGAGGCTTCATGCTGCTCGTTGCGGCAGCCGCGTCGATCATCCCGGCACGGCGCGCGACGCGGGTCGATCCGCTCGTTGCGCTCCGGTCGGACTAGCGCTGAAAACCCGCTACTTCTTCGCGACGGCCGCGGTCGTGAAGATCAGCGCGGTCAACACCGTCGCGAGCACCAGCACGAGCATGAAGGCCGCGATCTTGCGGCGCCGGCTCCGCGACGCTTCCCACGAGGGTTCGTCGAGGTAGTACGTACCCGGCGCACCGTCGCGGATGATCGCCCGCCGATACAGAATTTCCCACGCGAGCTGTCGCTCCACGCCGAGCGCCGCCGGAGTCATGGCGTGCGCGGCATCGATCGCGCCATGACTCCGGAAGTGCACGACGAGATCTTTTTCCCGCCGGATGATAATTGCCACCGCTGCTGACGCACCCATCGTCGGGTTCTCCTTGTGTGAAGCGTTACGGTGTCGATTTCAGGAATAGCTGCACGTTCATTACCTTCGCGGCCTTCTCCGATGCCGGACGCTCCGTAAGCGAGAACGACGCATCGATGCAGTCTTTCAGGTACGGAGCGCAGAACCGTGGCGAGGTGCCCGCGACTTCGCCGACGTTCGGATCATAGAACGTCACAACTCCGAGCGCGCTGCTGTACGCCGCCATCGCGTGAATGTCGCTGGATATGTAGTAATAGCGATCCTTGGCGAACGCGCCTTCCATCTTGGTAAACGGATACGGAAAGTCCTTGGATCCGCAGTGCGCCAGTGCCGGTGAAAGAGCGGTCCTTACATAGCGCTGATCGTTGTGCGACTCCAGCAAATCTGCGGCAAACTTTGCGATCTTGGCCCGCGTCTTGTCCGAGGGGGCCGTGAATACAACCGACTGCTGTTCGCGCAGCGTATCGAGCAGATTGCCACCGGCTGCTTTCGCCTTCAGCCAGTCGAGCGCCAAACCGGCACACAGTCCCATCCATTTACCAGCATCGAACTCGTAGTCTCTTATCAAGCTCCAGATCAGGCCGTGCTGGCCGATCCATCTGACACTCGCGCCCGTGGCACGTGCCTGCTTGTCGAACGCGAGTCGGTAGTAGAGCAACGCTTCCTGCATGAGCGCACGATCAACTTCTCTCGGCATACTAGCGAACCTGCCGGGTCTCCTTCGTCGCGTTGCTGATCTGCAAATCCCAGCCGCCCGGCGTGGTCGTGTGATAGCTCTTGTACTTCGCCGCCGCGTCGTGAATGTCGATCGTGCCGCCTGTGTCGGGACGCGCAGTGAGTCCGCGCTTGGTCAGCTCGGCCGCAACGCCGTCCGTATCCCACGGCGAAACGCCGAATGAGATGTGATTGATCACCGCCTTGCGCGGTGCCATCGGCTGACTGGCGTCCGCGCCGGGACGCACGATGCCGCTCGTGCCGCGCACGATGATGTTGCCGAGCTCGCCGATCTGGCATTCGTTCTGGCTGCCTTCGTCGCCGGTCGGTTTCCAGCCGAGCAGCGCCTCGTACCACGCCGTGCTCTCTTTGTAGTTCGTGACGGCGAACGAGATGTGATCCAGCCAGACCGTCTTCAGCGGCGACGAATCAAACGGCGCGGCCGCTCCCAAACTCCCCTTCGCCGCGCCGACGCGACGGTTCTTCTTGTTCCCGTTGCTGATCTGCACGTCGAATCCGTCCGGATCTTTCACGTGGAAGCTCTGGAAATCCTTGCCGTCGTGATCGGCCACCGGATTAAGCCCGCGCTTGGTGAGCTCGGCTTCGACTTTCTTCGTGTCCCATGGCTCGATGCCCCAGCAGTACGAATCCCAGGCTGCGGTGAGCGGCGTGCGCGGGCCACGGCCACCCGCTCCACCACGTCCACCTCCGCCGCCGGCACGTGCCGCGACCGCCGTACTTTCAGCTGCGGTGAGCACACGCGGCGGGGGCGGCGGCGGCGCCACATAGCCGCCGCGCAAGATCACACCGCCGACGTCATCACCGATATCGAGATACGCTTTGGTACCATCGTCGCTGCGCACTTTCCAATTCATCAGCGCGACGTAGTATGCCGCTTCTTTCTTGTAGTCCGCGCACTGGAGAGAGAAGTGGTCCATGTAGACCGTCTTCCATCCGGTTGCCGCGAACGGCGCTTTCGCGGGCGTCGTATCGCAGCCGGCGGTGCCGGCGTTCGCGCCGCCGCAGCGGCCCTGCGCGAAGAGGTTCATCGGCACCGCGGCCGCGGCAGCCGCGAACCCCAGCGTCTGCAGGAGTTGGCGCCGCGAGACTTTCCCGCGATCGAACTCGCTGAACAATCTGCTGATTTCGTCTTCCATGAGTCACTTCTCCGGGGTTGGTGCTGCTGGTGTATGCGTTACCGCGCGCCGGCCTTCGAGAGCGCACCAGCGCCGCCGACGATCGGAATTGAGAACGAGGAGTGTGCGAGATCGATCGTCAGCTCCGTGCCGGCACTCGGCCAGAGCGTGAACTCGCGATCGCTGGACATGATCATCACCGCGAGACGCTTCCCTGCCGGAACGAACTCGTCGTCCGGCTGGAGATCGAAGGTCAGATCGTAAAATTTTCCGGGCACGAGCTTTTCACCCGGTGCTTTCGATTCGTAGTTGCCGCCGTTGGTGAGCGACTTGTAGTTCTGGATATCAGCCCAGCCGCGCGTGATCACGCCGCGCGCACTTTCCGATCCCACGCGGGCGGAGTCGTAGGGCAGCATGACGAGCCAGACCGAGAGATTCGCGGCGGGTTTACTCGACGCAATGCGCAGCGTGACACGCGGCGTGCCGGAGATATGCACCGTGTCGGTGAGCGTCGCGGTCGCATAGAGCAGGCGGTTCGGTGATTGCGCTGCGCTCGCGTTTGCACTTCCGCTCATCGCGACATCGTCAACGAGCTTGTCCGAGCCATTCGTCGCTGACGCGCTGGAGAGCGCCGCGACACCCGTGCCGCCGGCGGTGGGATGCAGCACCACCGGCACGCTCCCCGGCACCGGAAACGATGCGAACGGCGCCGGAAGAACCATGCCGCGTCCACCGCGGCCGCCCGGTGCAGTGCCGGCTGCTGCAGTCAGCGCGGCGGGTGCCTGTGCGGCAGCGTCCTGCACGATCCACACCGGAGGATCTTTCTCGACGCCGTTGTCGACGCCGTAGAGGTAGTGGCTGAACCAGCGGTTCACCATGTCGGCTGGCGGGTTCCCACCATGTCCGCCCTGATGGAAATAAATCGAGACCGGAAGCCCGCGCGCTTTCATTTCATCGTAGATGCGCACGCTGTGTTCGGGCACGACGTTGTAGTCGTTGAAGCCGTGCGCGAGCAGCACGGCCGCTTTAATATTCTTGACGAACGGAAGCAGATCGCGCTCGTACCAGAAATCGTTCATGTCGCCGCTCGCACGATCCTGTCCGTTCGGGCCGGCGAATATTCCGTTTTTCCAGATGGCATCACAGGTCGCGTGCAGCGCCGGATCGCCACTCGCGATGAAATCGTAGAGAACGTCGACATCTTCGCCGAGGTAGCCGCCCGGCGAGCGCACCAGTCCATTAGAGCGATAGTAGTGATAGTACGACGTGTTCGGTGAAACCGGGACGACGACTTCGAGCCCCTTCACACCGGTGGTCGCGGCGGCGAGCGGCAGCGTTCCTTCATATGACGTGCCGATCATTCCGACTTTGCCGGTCGACCACGATGTCGCCTGTACTTCCTCGTTGCCAGTCGCCGTCGTGAATCCTTTGGCGCGCCCGTTCAGACAATCGAAGACGAACTTCATCGCCGCGCGCTCAGGGTAGTCGCCGACGGTCGGGCAGCCCTGCGACATGCCGGTGCCGCTCGCCTCGGAGTGCACCACCGCAAAACCGCGCGGAACCCATTCGTTCACGAGTGCATTCGAAATGCGGTGCCGGTTCGGTTCGTACGGCGGCGGATTCATGTGCGGACGCGTCGGCGGCGGGGCGTTCAGCTCCTGCCGAACGTCCCAGTTGACGTCGTGGCGTGCAGTGCCGGCGTAATATGGACTCGACCCGTACACGACGGAAACTTTCAAGCCGTCGCCCGCCGTTTGCGCCGGGCGCGTGACGTCGACATGCACGCGGTCTTTCTTCCCATCGTGATCGGTGTCGAAGTCGGTCTCAACCCAGAGGTCCTGACGGATCCATCTGGTGGAGTCTTGGAACGCCGGGACTACCTGGGCCTTGCCGTCGATAAAAACCGGAGCGGCTTTTGCGGTCGGTGCGTTTTGCGCGGCAGCGAGACTGACAGAAAAAGAAAGCGCGGAGACCAGCGCTGCGGTCGAGACAGTGCGGAAGACGGGAGAAGTCATGCGCTCAAATTGCGACCCGCTGCACCGCTCCGCTACCCGAAACGGGGTGTCAAACTCGCCCGGCGATCACTTCCACGGATTCGAGAGCGCCGGGTTTCGAAGAAATGCCGTATCGGTGAGGCTCTCGAGAAATGCGATCAGATCCTCTTTCTCGGTGCCGGCAAACGAAAACCCGTGCACGTTCGGCGCTTTGTTGGGATTGTCGTGACCGACGCCGGCATACGGCCCGGAGACGATCGTGCGTCCGCCCGCGGCGTAATGATCGAGCACTTCGCTCAGCGTCGCGATGCTGCCGTCGTGCATGTAGGGCGCGGTGACGGCGATATTGCGCAGGGTTGGCGCGCGAAACTTCCCCATGTCCTCGGCGCGATTCGTGACGTGATGAATGCCGGTATTCGGCGGTGGATACGAAGTTTCGCCGGGCAGGTTATAGAGTCCCGTATTGAAAAACGATGCGCGCACATCGGGGCGCCCGGCGTAGCGGAGTTCGCCGTTGAAGTTCCAGCCGCCGTGGCATTGAAAGCAGCTGCCGCGCTGGCCTGAGAAGAAAAATGTCTCTCCCCGTTTTGCGGCTTCGGAGATCGCAGCGGGTTCGCCCCCGTAGCGATAGCGGTCGTACGGTGACTGGACCGAGATGATCGTCCGCTCGAACGCGGCGATCGCACGAACGACGCTGGCCACTGTATACGGCGCGTTCGCTTCTGGAAACGAAAGCGGAAAGAGTCGCTGATAAACCGTGTCCCGCGAAAACTCCGCGAGAAACTTCGCCTGTTGGCCGCTCATGCCAAGTTCGACGGGATCCGTACCGAACATGGGGACGAAGGCCTGGACCTCGAGCGAGCTGAGCGTCGGGTTCTCCCACGTGAGCGCGGGGTTGTACGCGACATTCGCGAGGCTCATGCTTCCGCGCGGATGGACTTCGCCGGTCGAACCTACCGCGCGTGCTTTGCCGTCCGCGAACGCAAGCTCCTGACGATGACAGCTCGCGCACGACTGCGTCCCGTTGACCGACAGCCGCTTGTCGTAGAACAAGCGGCGGCCAAGCTCGACCTTTGCCGTACTCATCGGATTGTCCGCCGGCACATACGGCTTCGGGAACGGCGCGGGAATGTTCCACTGGAACAGGTCC
>Ga0210389_10005273_pt1 | contig 10025 bp, 5 predicted proteins | sample IncBWH28OmetaG_FD_160127 | JGI IMG/M metagenome (GOLD analysis project Ga0210389, IMG submission 160127) | Forest soil microbial communities from Barre Woods Harvard Forest LTER site, Petersham, Massachusetts, United States - Inc-BW-H-28-O ...
CGATCCGACCGCTCTTCGGAGTAAATTTGACGGCATTGCTGAGCAGGTTGTAGAGAATCTGCTTAAAGCGCACGCGATCAGCGTAGATAGGGAGATCGGTTGCAAGCTTGTGTTGAAGAGCGATTTGCTTTGCCATAACCAACGGGCGAATGGTGGAAAGGACCTCGGGCAACGCCTCACTGACCTGGAAATACTCGCAACGAAGTTCAATCTGTCCAGCCTCAATCTTTGAAAGGTCCAGAATGTCGTTGATTAACTGCAAGAGGTGGGCCGAGCCCTGCTTGATGTGGCCGACGAAGCGTTTTTGCTTATCGTTGAGCTGCCCCGCAGTCTGTTCGGCGAGCAGGTCGGAAAAGCCGACGATTGCATTCAGAGGGGTACGCAGCTCATGGCTCATGCTCGCCAGAAACTTGCTCTTCATCTGGGTTGCACGTTCGACTTCGCGGTTTCGCAGGTCAAGTTCTTTGTTGGCATCGGCAAGTTGCGCGGTTCGTTCCCGCACACGATGTTCCAACTCACCATGTGCCTTGCGCAAGGCCGCCTCGCTCTTCTGAATCTGTTCCAGCATTTCATTGAATGCTTCAACCAGAGTGGACAGTTCATCGTGGCCGCCCGTTGCCGCCGCTCGTATCGAGTAATTTCTCCCGAGAGAAACGATGCGGGCAGTTGTCGCCAGATCGGTTACCGGCTTGGAGATTCGACGTTGGAAGATTCTCGAAGTTAACAAGGCGACTAATAGCGACGTCAGAAACACGAGGCCGACGATGATCGCATAGCTCTTCACCCGGTCCGTTACCGCTCCCAGGTCGGAGCGGATATACACGGTGCCAGCCGGTTTGCCTTCGAAAATAATTGCTCGAGCCAGTCCCAGATGCCCTTTCTTGAACCAATAGCCCTGTACTTGACCGGGAACAACGACAGGCAGGATCTCGGTTTCACCTGCGCGATCGCGCCAATATCCCGCGAAAGGCTGGCCGTCCTTCGTGTAGATCTGGGCGTACACAAGGTGCTGGTTCGCGTTCAGAGCGGACAGAGTCTTTTCGGCGGAGTGGGGATCATTGAACAACAGTGCGGAGACGGTATTGTCCCCGACGATCTGCGCCTGAATCGAAACGCTGCGAACAAGAGCTAACCGAAAGCTGTAGAGGTCGTAGGCGCAAAACCCGACACACGCTAACAGCAAGGCCACTCCACTCACCAGCATGTTCATCAAGGTGAGCTTCTTGGAGATCGAATAATGTTGAACTTTAAACATGGTCTCAATTCCCGGAGGAATTTCTCCTTACTGTGGTCGCAACTTTGAGCAGTTCAGAACTCAGAGTCAGGCCGGCGTGTTGCACAGCAGTAAGATTGACCTCAAATCGGACCTTTTTCCCGTCCAGGACAAACTGGATCATGCCCCCACGCTGCGAAAACTGCGGCATGTCGCTGACCGTCAAGACAGGCTGTTCGTTCAGCGCTTCGATGATTTTGTGAAGCTGGGGATCCTCCGCGGAGCTCAGGAAAAGAATCTGACAATTGGCTGACTCCTGAGGAGTCGAGATTCGCTTGGCAGTCACTCGCTTTCCGGCTATCGATTCGTTGGCAAGGGTGGCATCGAGAACCGGGCCAAATGGGTCCTGGCCGAGAACACAGACCATAAACGAATCGTTCTTGGCGGACGAGGCATTCGCTGGCCAATCGACGAAATGGCCAAAGTTGTAGAGATAGGCGGCCTTCACGTCGTAGTCGGTAGGCTTTGAATTCTGCGCTGACAAATATGTGGCGGTGGTCAGAAGCACGGTGATAACCATAGCCATGAACCAGTGCCGGACGCGATGAAGACTCCGCGACACGTGGCCATCTTGCCTGGCGTGGAGGAGTGCCGTGCTGTGAACAAGTCCCATGCAGATTAGTTCGCTGTGCGTCTCCACGTAATCTTCGCGTATACGCTTCGCTTGATACCTATCAGCGCTCCGGGGTCGCCGCCGAACTCGCTATGTTGCGGTTGGAGGAGGTTTCTTCCGACGACCGACAATTCAAACTGTGATGTGGCTTGCCAGGCGAAGCGCGCGTCCCCTGTGCTATAGCTTTTCACCAACTGTGCTGGCAGGGCGCTTACATAGCGATAGGTCTGCTCAAATTCCAGTTTCTTGGGCAGCCTTACGAAAGACTGAATTACCACCTGATGTTTTGGGCTCGATCCTTCATAGCTAGCGGCGCTCGTGGGATCGTTGCTCCCCGGCCCGTCCTTTGTATTCATCTCCAGGTGCGAATACGAAGTTTTCAGTTCCCACCAACTCGCGGGCCTCCAATCGGGTGTCACCTCGAAGCCTTTCGCGCTGCCTCTGATTCCGTTACTGGTGAGCAACGGAATAATGGCATGTTGCGGAGGCGGCGAATCTTCAAGGAATGGAGCCCCCACCTGCCAGCTATAAAGATCGCGATAATCGTTATAGAACAGTGCGAGATCGAGATAAAGATGAGACGTCACCAGGGTTCGAAATCCAGTCTCATAGGCGATCAACTTTTCGGAACGGAAATCGCGGTTGCCGTCGACCCGCAAATAAATGGGTAATGGTGTCGTTGTTGCGAAGTCCGTGAGGGAAACGTCATCGTCGATACGGGAGGGAGTGCGCACCGCTCGAGTGACAGAAGTCCAGAAAGATTGGCGGGGCGTGCGATTCCACAGCAAACGCCCGCTCGGCTGCACCTCGAAACCGTTGTAGCTGTTGTGTTCGAATTTCGATCCCACGGTCAGGGAGAGCCGGCGGCTAAAGAAGGAAATCTCATCTTGCAGGAACCCGCTGTAGATCTGGTCGGCAAGGCGGTTCGGCTCGAAGTCGATGGTGGGTACGGTTTGCGTGAGATTCGATGGACTCACACGCGCGCCGAGGCCCCAGAGAAAGTTTTGCTGTTTCGGCAGCGTCAAATGATGAAGGAAGTCGATGTCGAACGTGTCGCGAGTCTCGTGGAATTCCGGTTCGAAGTGGTTGGTGCGGTCAAAGTAGGCTTGAACCTGAAAGTCCGATCGATCGTTCACAACGCGCTTCCAGCGCGCCAGGAGATTCCCTCCGGTCAACTCCGCGTTGGCGTCAACGGTTACTTGTGAAGGAGGCGAATATAGCGCATACGTCGTCGTTTCGCCTGCGATCTCGTGATAAACGTCGCCTTGAAACGTAAAGGTGTCGCGTGTGCCCTTATCCCAGTCAGTACGGAATCCGGTCTGTCCCATTCGCCAATCGTCAAAGTTCCTGCTGTCGGAATGAAACTGAGGACTACGAGTGAAGCCCATGCCGTAGATCCGGTAGTTGAAACCCCGGCCGTTCCCGCCTCCGTAGCGGAAGGCGCCCGTGCCCTGATCCACATTGCCACCCCCGAGGGTCAACATCGATCCTTGGGTGTCTTTCGCGCTCCTGGTAATAATGTTGATCACGCCATCGACTGCATTCGCGCCCCAAATCGTGCCGCCGGGGCCACGAATCACCTCGATGCGCTCAATGTCCTCAAGCGGGGTGGCTTGCACCTGCCAATAGACGCCTGCGAACAACGGAGTGTAGACGCTCCGTCCGTCGATCAGCACAAGCAGCTTGCTGGCCAATGCCGCGCCAAATCCGCGAATGCCAATGGACCAGTGATCGCTGTCAACTTGGGCTACCTCAACTCCCGGCACCAGGCGCAGCACATCCGGAATGGTTGTGGCTCCAGATCTCCGGATATCGTCCTGGGTAATGACGAAAACAGCCGCGGGTGTTTTCCAAACCTCCTCTGGCTCTTTTGAGACAGTCGTTACTTCGACGTCGCCGAGCTGAGTCAAGCTGAGTTGCTTCAAAGGTTCGCCGCTGCTTGGGCTTGGCGTAGGGTCCGCCCAGCTCTTACCGATCAAACCGGAGGTCAATAACAGGAGGAATACAAGCGGAGCGCGCAACATCGATCTCGATGCTGCGGGCAATCCAGCAGCTTCAGTCCAAGCCGAAGTTGCACCCCTCGGCACACAGACACTACGTAATGACCAATTCATGTGCAACTTCCTCGAACAAGATAAGTGCTTCGTGATTAATCGCCTGGCCCGCCGGCTGCCGCGCCGCGCGACAAGAAGTTAGCTGTACCAGTTCTGACAAGTCTCTCGAAGTGGTCAAAAATGTCCCGATCCCACCATCCCTTAGCCACTTCCCCTTTCATGGTTTGCAGGGCATCCGTGATAGAAAAGGCAGGCTTGTAGGGCCTCACGGTAGTAAGCGCGTCATACACATCCACGATCTGCAGGACTCTGGCGGTAACTGGAATGTTCTCCCCGGTTAATCCATCCGGATAGCCGGAGCCGTCAAACTTTTCATGGTGATGCCGAATGATGGGGAGAACCGGGCGAAAGGACTTCAAGGGCGCACAGATACGTTCACCAACCACCGGATGCGCTTGCATAAGTTTCCATTCTTCTGGAGACAGACTGGTTGGCTTCAGGATGATTGCATCCGGGATTGCGATCTTTCCGATGTCGTGAACTACACCGGCGCGCCTGAGGGCAGTAATCTGATCCTCGGGAAGCTTGAGATGTGCCCCTAGGGAAGCCGAGTATTCCGCCAAACGCTCACAATGCCCGTGGGTATAAGGGTCTTTACCCTCGATGCTGCGTGCAAGGCTGAAGAGCACAGACTCGGCACGCTCCAACTCGTCGGTCCGGTGCTTGAGCTTCAGGAGCGATCGAACCCGCGCCAGCAGTTCGGTGCGATCGACCGGCCGAGTCAGGAAGTCATCTGCTCCGGCTCTGATGCCCTCTATACGGTCCTGTTTATCTGACAGAGCGGTGACGAGAATGACAGGTATCAGGTAGGTGTCGGGATTGGCCTTAATTCTCTCGCACGCCTCGAACCCGTTCAGGTGAGGCATCATTACATCAAGAAGCACCAGATCAGTCGGAACTCTGCCGAGCTGATCCAATGCTTCGACTCCGTCGGCTGCGGTGATGACCTTGAATCCCTGGGTAGTTAGAAGCTCTTCCAACAGTTCCCGATTTGAAACCTGGTCATCCGCGACTAGGATAGTGCCTGTAAGCAGCTGATTTGGTTGTGACAACATATATTACCTGCGAATTACAGTCCCACCTATGCAGCGTGTCACAATCCAAAGTGGTGAAGCTAGATAACCGAAGTTTTGCGATGGTGAATTAATCTACTACTGCTAAATTCTCAAAACGGTAGTTGGATAGTTCCGGTTTGCCTACGGACCGTCCGAGCCGGGCCGGCAGTTCGCAAAATCGGCTCGGCATCGGACATTCGCTGCCAACGCATGAACCGTGGAGCTCGTATCCCCAGTGCGAAATCTCCTCCACGTCAGCCAGGTCCTCAGTTGCACCGCAGGAACCCGCAACACGATCCAAGAGAGGTTGGAGCACGTAAATGCGATTCCACAATTGGTGGGGCCACTCACCGGAAGATAGCGAGACTGTGCGATCCCATTGAGCGCGTATTCATTCTCTGCACCGTACTATTAGCAATCCAGTGGCATGAAGGCGCGGCGCTGATTGGCGATCGATTTTTTTTGCCCCCGCGAGCTTGCGAAGTGGTATAAGACAGGCGTCGTGTGTTGGCGAGCCCCGGCAGCCAGGCTAGCGGCCACAATTCCCTCGTCGCGAACAGGGCGCCAAGCTTGCCACTAGTTTTCCGCACCTTGCGGGAAATTGAAGTCTTATTTCCAGACAATCGGGGACCCCATATGAACAATTGCAGTTGGCAATCGCGTGGCAGCATCTTCCCTCTTTCGACTCTAATGCTGAGCTGTTTCCTCTTAATCATCTCGCCCGCGCTGGCACAGCAAGCGCCAGTACGGCCGCAGACGCATGGTGGACTTGTCACATTCACCGCACAGGGCGGCGGCGCTGCCTCTCGAACCGCAAACCAGCAAAGCCCCCAAGTCGTTGCGAATTCCGGGTTGGACAGCATCGATTTTCTGCCTTCAGTCACTTACAGCACGGGCGGACATAATCCGTACTCGGTAGCGATCGCGGACCTGAATGGTGATCACAATCTCGACATGGTGATTGCGAATCAAGGAAATTACACGGAGGGATCGGTGTCGGTGCTGATGGGAAATGGCGACGGAACTTTTCAGCCGGCGACCGTTTACGACTCGGGAGCGGAGCTGGCGTATTCGGTGGTGATTGCCGATATCAACGGCGATGGCAATCCCGATCTGGTCGTTGGGGAGAGCTGTGATGGCAGCGACTGCTCGAAGGGTGGGGTGGGCGTGTTTTTAGGAAATGGAGATGGCACGTTCCAGCCGGTAGTCATTTATGCGCTGAAAAGCGCGGCATTTTATGGCGCGCGGGTAGCGGTGGCCGATCTGAACGGCGACGGGAAGCTCGACGTCGCGGTGTCAATGGCGGGCGACGTGTGCTGCAGATTGGGAGTCGTCGACGTGCTTCTGGGGAAGGGCAATGGAAGTTTCCAGAAGGCAACGGAGTATGGGTCGGGAGGCTATAACGGGCCCGGTTCGGTGGCCATTGGAGATGTAAATGGAGACGGAAAAGCGGACCTCGTCGTCGTCAACTATTGCTCCACGCCATGCGGATTTCCGCCGGCCGAAGGATCGGTGGGAGTGTTGCTCGGCAACGGAGATGGAACATTCCAGAACCCCGTGACATACGACACGGGAGGACAGGGAAGCATCTCGGTCGCCATTGCGAATTTGAAGCGCAATGGCCTTCCGGACCTGGTGGTCACGAGCTGCGGATCGCAGGCGTGCGGACCCGGCGGCCCGGGAGGAACGGTTGCGGTTCTGCTCAACCAAGACGACGGAACGTTTGAGGCGGCCAAAGGGTACAAAGCGGGAACGAGTCCCTTCTCGGTGGTGGCTGCGGACCTCAACAATGATGGCAAACTCGATGTCGTGGCTTCCAACTGGGGGACGTCAGATTTCGGCTCGAATGCCGGCGCGGTGACCATTCTCCTGGGCAGAGGAAACGGACAGCTTGAGCCGGCCGTCACCTACTCTTCAGGCGGAGCTGAAAGTCCATCGGTCGCGGTTGTCGACCTGAATAGCGATGGGAAACTTGACATCGCGCTGGCGTGCGTTGATGACAGTCTGCTCGGAACCGAGGGCGTTGCGGGCATTCTGATTAATGACTCAGCGCTGCCGGCGCAAAAAACCAAAACCACGGTGACGACTTCCGGGTCGCCGTCGCTTGCGGGCCAGGCCGTCACGTTCACGGCCAGCGTGACGGCGAAGAATGGCGCGGTCCCGAATAGGGGGCTTGTTACATTCTTCGATGGGAAGAACCAATTGGCCACGGTGCCGCTGTCGGGAGGAATAGCTTCCTATACGACGTCGGCGCTCACGGCAAAAACGCATACCATCAAGGCGACGTACGCGGGGGATGCGAACTTCCAAGCGAGCTCGGGATCGGTAAAGCAAGTAGTGGAGCTTTATACCACTACGACGGCGCTGACTTCGAGTCCGAATCCGTCATCTTCGGGACAGGCAGTGACGTTCACCGCTACAGTTTCGTCGGCTGGCCCGGTAGTCACAGGCAAGGTCGTGTTCAAGGATGGGACTAAGTCGATCGGCAGCGCATCACTGAACGGTGGAGTTGCGATGCTCGTCGACTCGAAGCTGGCGGTCGGGACTCATGTAATCACGGCGATTTATGACGGAGATAGTGAGTCCGGCAAGAGCACTTCGAAGCCCGTCAATCAGGTCGTGAATCAATAGCGGAGAGAGAAGTCAGGATCCCAGGTCTCGTGAAACGCGCGAGGCTTTATAGAGCCAATTTTTATTTTCACTGATCTCAGCCACATTATCACCAGCGAAACGGCGCAAACATGATCCCCTGGTCCCGACACCAGATTCCGAACCTTATTGCAATCTGTAGAATTCTGTGGTTTTCAAGTGATTGCTATTGAAGCTGTTGCGGCCTGCTTCTTGAAATCTGTTGAAGTCGTGGGCTCTCAAAGCTACAAAATCGTCTACATTTTCAATAGCGAAAGAAAGGGGAATTAGAATGTATTGCCCACTCAGACACCCTTGTCTAGGACGCCGTGTCGCGAACTTGATTCGAGTTTGTAAGGGATCCGCCTAGATCGGTTTGATCGCGTGGACGAACAGTTGTCAGCCTCTCGACGGGCCCGCGAGGGTCTGTTAGCATAACGCAAAGTGCGGGCCTAGCCTGATTTGAAGCACCCGTTCAATATCAACTGTCCAGCTTTTGCCCAGCACGTCCGGGGAAAGTTATCTGGATCCCGTGGGGGTTCTCCGTGCAACGCTTCCTCATTTTTCTCGCATCTTGTGCCGCCATCTCCTTGTGTCTTTTCACGTCGACGGGGCTGGCACAGCGAGCAGCCGGTGCTCCGGCAGCGCTCGCACAGTTGTCGACCAATGGGTCTGCCGAAAATAGTCTTGGGTTTGAACAGGCGGAAGTGTTGGGTCAAGGGCGAGGCGGGTTCAGTGTAGTCTACACATTTAATGGCAAAGGCGGTGCTGATCCTACGGGAACTCTGATCGAGGACGCAGCAGGCAATCTTTACGGCACGACCTCTGCGGGAGGCGATGGCTTCGGGGTGGTGTTCAAAATAAACAGCATCGGCCGGGAGATTGTGCTACATGCCTTTACGGGCAAGAATGGCGACGGTGTTGACCCGCATGGGGCTCTGGTTTTGGATAGTTTCGGCAATCTTTACGGTACTACTTCTTCAGGTGGAGCTGCCGGGTTCGGAACCGTTTTCAAGATTGATGCGAGTGGTGTTGAGACTGTGCTGCATAGCTTCACCGGAGCAGATGGAGCGAATCCGTATGCAGGCCTGGTAATGGATAGTTCCGGAAATCTCTACGGAACCACTGAAAATGGTGGCACATCCGGCTTCGGAACAGTATTCGAGATTAATACTGGAGGGACTGAGTCGGTGCTTCATAGCTTTGCAGGGGGCGCGACCGACGGAGCCGATCCTCGGGCCAGTCTGATACTTGACCCCGACGGAAACCTTTACGGCACGACGTTCGCAGGAGGATCCGCCAATTATGGAACCGTGTTCGAAGTGGATACGGCTAACACCGAAACCATTCTGCATAGCTTCCTTGGATCGGACGGAGCAAATCCCTTTGGAGGTTTGACTCGGGATCAGAACGGGACTCTTTATGGGACTGCTGAGGCTGGCGGCAGTCTCGCGGATGGACTACACAGTTGTTGCCAGGGTATCGCTGCGGTTCCCCGTAGTCTTCCCGATGGACCGCATGGTTGTTGCAGGGGTGTGGTGTTCTCGCTGGATGGCAGCGGCGAAAAGGTGCTATATGCCTTCGCTGGCGCCAATGACGGAGGAACTCCAGTGGGAAATCTGGCGCTATCAAACGGAGTTCTCTACGGCACAACTTTGACGGCCGGTCCAGGCCACAATGGGACGGCGTTCAGCGTCACGATCGCAAGCGGTACTGAAAAGGTGCTGCATGGATTTGGTGGAAAGGCAGACGGAGCGGATCCCTATGGAGGCTTGCTGCTGAGCTCCTCGGGCGTCCTGTATGGCACTGCCGAAACGGGTGGCCGCTTCAAACAAGGAACCGTGTTCCAGTACAAGATCAAGTGATCTTCGGTTGAGCCGGTAAGGAACGTTGTTTACGATGAATCCTGGCGGACTCCGTTCGTCCCGCACAGAGCATTCTCGACTAGATACAGAGCATTGACTAATGCAAGTGAGAGAATTCTGCAGCAGCCTGCCTAATTAACCGAGCATCCGGATCAGCATTCTTCCAAAGAGAGAAAAACTGCTGGTAGGCGTTTCGAGCTTTTTGGGGGTCTGCCGCCAATATGTACGCCCTCCCAAGTTGGAGATAGGCAAGAGCGCCGAGAATGCCGTTGGTTACTCGTCCGCGATGATCCAGAATATTTTGAAACTCAGCTGCCGCCTCCGTGCCTTTTCGCTGCATCAGGTATGCTTGCCCGCGCAGATAAACGGGATAGAGTGTATCAAATGTGATGGGGTCTCCCCCTAGTTCGTAAGGCTTGGCGACCTGTAGCGATTCGATCGCCCCCGCAGGATTGTGTCGATCCAGTTCAATGGCTG
>Ga0210389_10005274_pt1 | contig 10024 bp, 12 predicted proteins | sample IncBWH28OmetaG_FD_160127 | JGI IMG/M metagenome (GOLD analysis project Ga0210389, IMG submission 160127) | Forest soil microbial communities from Barre Woods Harvard Forest LTER site, Petersham, Massachusetts, United States - Inc-BW-H-28-O ...
TCGCAAAGCAAACTCGACATCAATCTAACCTGGTTACTCTGAGAAAGGGTAAAGGGATCGACTAACACCTCGACACGGCGACCCCAAAGGCAAAAAAGTTAAATTGTTCCAACAACCGGCGAAACAGCGCCGTGGCATTTTTGGTTAATAAAGTCTAGCATCATGCGGGCTGGTGAGCCGCACTCAAAATGACCCACGGTGTCGCGATGAGCACATCAGTGGCCAAACAAGTTCGGCATTTTCGCGCATCGCCGCTCAATACTTTTCTGGCACAAACCGACGGTTGGCGATTGAGGCGACGTCGTCGTAGGCGTCGTTTTTGGATCGGTTCGGTAACTCCACTTTTTCCAGTGGCAATTCCTCATACGGGATCAGGCTGAGAAAATGCGCGATCAGATTTAGCCGAGCGCGGCGTTTATCGTCAGAACGAACAATATGCCACGGTGCATGTTCTGAATCCGTGGATTCCAGCATCTGATCCCGAGCCCGGGAATAAGCATACCACTTACTGCGCGAAGGCAAGTCCATCGCGCTAAGCTTCCACTGTCGCAAAGGATCCTCGATGCGCGCCTCAAAGCGACGTTTCTGCTCTCTGTCGGCGACCTCCAGCCAGAATTTGATCAGCAGGATGCCAGCATCGACGATGTATTTCTCTACACTCGCACAGATCCGAAGAAAGCGCTGGTGTTCCTCTTCCGAGCAAAAGCCCATCACGTACTCGACGCCGGCGCGGTTATACCAACTGCGATCGAAGATCACAATCTCCCCCGCCGCCGGAAAGTGCTGCATGTAACGCTGCATATACATCTGCGACTTCTCGCGGTCTGACGGTGCCGGCAGCGCGACCAGTCGGAAGACACGCGGGCTCACCCGCTCGGTAATGGCCTTGATCGTCCCCCCTTTTCCCGCAGCATCGCGGCCCTCGAAGATGACAAGTATGCGCAGCCCTTTGTGTTTTACCCATCGCTGCAGCTTGCAGAGGTCGATTTGGAATTTGCGCAATTCATTTTCGTATTCCTTGCGCGTGAGTTTCGCCTTCTCAGGAGTCGTTAGGGGGGAGTTCTCCATGAGTTATTGTAGCTAAATATGTTATCGATTTTAGTTAAATCGTAGACAATTAGCGGTTTCTTCGGCGACAAATAAGTGGCATCAACCTCAGTCCAGATAACAAGTTTGGATCTTTAGGCCTGAAGTTCTTGCAGCTGTTCACTCTGCCTTCCTTTGCTGAAGCGAGTCGGGCGTGGAGCGCTCGCTGCGTAGCAGGTAAAATGCCTTTTGACCGTTGGGCTCTTCGTGCGTGCGACCCAATTTTGTAGTGTTTTGTTGAACGTTATGTTTGTGCCTGGAAAGCGCACCACCTGAGAGGACGCTATCTGAGTCCAACGTTCACGGTGGGTCCTCCTAATGCTTCGCAAAGAAGCGATCCGCGAGCGCCAGGCATGCGGACTGTTCCAGTGAAAACAAGGTAACTGCTCTATCAGACGATGCCGTTACCCTTTGGTGCCGTATCGGCGCGCCTCGATTGATCTAAGATTAGATGGTTAGTCGAGTCTGGAGCTGATTTTTATCGTGAACTTCATAATGCGAACCAATAAAAGCGGGGCCATGATGTCTTTGGCCCTCTTCGTTTCGCTCTCATTCCTTTATAGCTTCCCCTCGGCTCGGCTGGAGCGAACGATCGTTACGGCGCCGATTGGATTTACCATCGCCGGAACCGCCGCGGTGAGTTTTAACATGCAAATCTAGGATCACTTCCCTATGAGCGCCGAAGCCACCGACAAAATGCCAGCTGCCACCATACCGGGGGGACATCGTTGGTGGCTTTTTGCCGCTTGCGTGCTGGTAAGCCTGACGAATGAGGTGAGCAGCGCGGTCATGAACCTTTCGGTGGGCCCGATGCGCCGCGACCTAGATGCATCTACCGCGGTCATGCAAATGGCTGTCACCCTTGGTAAGCTGATGCTTGGCGCCTTTATGCTGGCCGGTGGCGTTGCGGGTGACGTGTATGGCCGCCGCCGTGTGCTCGTGCTCGGTGCCCTGGGCGTGGTGGGCGCTTCATTACTGGCGGCCGTCGCACAGACGGGTGGAATGCTGCTGCTTGCTCGCGCCTTGGACGGATTGGCCAGCGCCGCCATCGCGCCTATGGCGCTCGCCCTGGTCATAAGCGCCTTCAGCCAAGCAGAACAAGCGCGAGTCATCGGGCTTTTTCTCGGGTTGTCCGGGCTCGGCGCGGCGCTCGGGCCGCTCGGCGCGGGCCTAGTAGTGCAAGCTCAAGGCTGGCGTATAGGCTTTCTACTGCCTGCGACGGTGGCCGCTCTGGGTGGCCTGGGGGTGTTCCTGTTTGCGTCCGGAAACGGCGCAAAAACCGAAGGCCGGCAGTTGGATGGCATCGGCGCGCTCACTTGTGCTGCTGGTCTGCTTGGGCTGGTGTTCGGGATCGTTCAGATCAACCAGTTAGGCTTCTTGCATCCGTGGGTTTTGGAGTCTCTCGCCGTTGGCGTCGGAGCCTTGCTTGCCTTCGTTTGGTGGGAACGGCGGGCCAAGGATCCGCTACTGGACATCACGCTATTTCGCAATCGCACTGTCTCTGTCGCTATCACGGCTGGATTGCTCGCCGCAGTGGTCATCGGCGGCGCAATTTTACCGCTGCTCTATTTCTTGAAAACCGTGCAGAAGGTGAGCCAGATCTCAGCGATTCTGCAGCTCATGCCGCTAATGGTTGCCGCCGCGGGGTTCTCGCCCGTGGTGGGGGGACTGACCGCCAAGATCGGACCGAGAAAGGTCATTGCGGGGGGGCTGGCGCTTATGGCCGCCGGTAGCAGCTTGCTAATTTTGCTGAGCCCGGAAACGCCTTACGTGCAAGTGCTGCTGGCGCTGATCCTGCTAGGCGCCGGCGACATCGCTGTCATTACGCCCGTCGCCGACGTCATCCTCAGTGCCGTGCCGAGGGAGCGGGCCGGCAGCGCTGCGGCGGTAAACGGAGCGGCAATTCAAATCGGCGGCGCTCTTGGAACGGCGGTGTTGACCGGTGTCCTCATGGCCGTCTCGCGCGCTGCATATTATGAACACCTTGAACCGAGCGGCCTATCACGGCCGGAGATTGCTGCCGCGACGGAAGCTTTGCGTCAATCCATTCAGAAGGGGGCAGAGAGTGGCGGCCAAGCCGTCCCCGAGGCCGTGCGCGATCAACTTGCCGATGCCTACCGGTATGCGTTCTCGGCGGGTGCCGGAGGGGTGTTCGCCTGCTCCGCGCTTATTTGCCTCCTTTGTGCGGTGCTCGTTTGGTTCGGGCTAAAGAAATTAAGTCGAAAGGGTTCATCGCCCCCTTAATCACAGAGAGGCTTTCTCGGCCAAAATAGCAGTTAAGGCTTCGAGGTTACAGGGACTATCCAGGGCGTTCCTCGAGCAGACCGACCAGGCGAATTCAAGGACGGCAGCTCATCGCTTCGAGAAAAAGCAAAACACCGGTTCGAGGCTCTACTGCTCGAGTGGTGTCCTGCGATTGATTCTTCAGCGCACCGGATGAGTTGGAGGCGAAGATCGCAACCCAGAGGCAGAGATATTGGCTAACCGCTTCCTCGGCGCGGCGGGATACGATGCCAATTTGCGAGGTTAGGCTTAGACCTTTCGCAGGGGTGGATAGCGGAGAAGCGGGCCGACGAGATCAAGCGTGATGCGACGGCCGGAGTAAGGATCGGAACGCAATCCATCGCCTAGTTCCTTGTGCAATTTCCAGTGTGTAGAAACTAGAACGCACAATTTTTTTCGAAACTTCGGCTCTTTGGCTGGAGAAACAGTCAGCCAGGATAGGCTTGATCACGCCTGAGCGTTTAAGACCTCGGGCTGATCTTTTTTTTGGCTAACTTATGCAATTCCGCATGCCTGGCGCTCGTCGATGGCTTCAGCGTGATTGGCCGATTACATGTAATAACTATCCGGCAGTGGAAGCTTAGCGCGATGGACTGGCCCTCGCCGAAAATGTTCGCGCCGCGCTCGCCGAGTCCGGCAACAAGCAGATCGAGGCTATAATTAGAGTCTGAACCGAATTATCGAGCGCGAAAGAACATCAGGTTGGGTGCTACCTAATGCACTGAGCTACAATAGAATAATCGTGCTCGACATACTCGACAAATTTCCTAAGATGGTGTCTCCCGCTGCTCAAAGCCGGCGTGTTTAATGCACAGTGAGGCGGAGACAGCGTTACTATGAAACAATGAAAGGATTAGTTGTTATATGAAAAAATCAGCCTTAGCCATAGCGGCCCTTGGGTCTCTAGCAGCTGTCTCCTTTGCCGGACCACCTCCTCCCTCGAAGGAAGTTGTTGCACCACCACCACCGCCGCTTTCGTACTTCAGAGGGAACGAATTCGATGTCGGCATCTTCGCGACATATGTAACCGGGACGAACGGAGGGGGGGGGACAAGGACAACCGATTTTGCCGACGGCGATGTCGTCACCATCTCCGGCGGCAGCGGCAGCCCTCACGGTTGGGGTGGAGGCATGGATTTTACTTATTTCTTCGCTTGGAAATATTTAGGTTTGAGGTTCCAAGGTGCGGGTGTGTCACTCTCCAGCTCGTCAGAGACAGGCAGCATCACCGGTCCTAATAACTCATTCCATTTCAGTCGATCTAACTCATTCAGTGCGGCGGCAGGTATAATAACGGGAGACGTCATCCTGCGACTCCCGTTGGATGACTTCTGGCCAAATATTCATTTGGCGCCATACATAATTGGCGGCGGCGGCGGTGTTTTCACGGGCGCGGGAGGAAACACGATCAACACGCGCTTTCCAGAGCTAAATCAGCGGTTCAATAATGCATCTTCGAACGTAGAGAACAATCGCGGACTTGGGCACGTTGGGGGTGGGTTCGAGTACCGGTTTAGTCCCCATTGGGGAATCTTTGGCGAGGCCACCTATAACTGGGTCGGTGGCGGCCAGCATAATTTCAATTCGTCAGTAAAAAACTTTGTACAGACCAATTTCGGTTTCAGATTCGCCTTCTGAAATAGCAAAATAGCGGTAGCCGCGTCATCAGGCATTGCCAAACATGACCGGGTAAGTCGGAACGTTGCAATAACAGAAAAGCCGGGCATCTCTGCCCGGCTTTCTCGCGCAGTGCTGAGATAGTCAGACTGCCAGTTTATTCCTCCGCCTCGTCGGCTTCCAACTCATCCTCATTCTCCCAGGACTCATCCACCGACTGCGCAACAACTTCGTGGAGTTTGTGCTTCTGTTTGTCGTCAAGCACGTTGGATGCCTTCTCGAACGCGTCGATTACAGCGGTCTTGCGCTGGAGCCGCAAATCCGAGATGCTCTTTGCGTTTTTGCGCAGTTGCTCGAAGTTCACCGGCTTGGTTGCCAGCGTGTTGAGGGTGTCGAATCGGACGGTCCGTATCTCGGCTATGACCTTGATTAGCTTCTGAGCCAGTTCGACGCGGATGTCCCGCAACTGCAGGAGCTGCTTGTCCGTGAGCTCGAGAATCTCTCTCGCCCTTAGTATTCGCGAAACATGCAGCACGCGTGAGGCGCCCCGGTATTGGAGTCGCATCGCCAGTCTTTCCCGGAGTGTTCCACGGCTTTCCATGGTGCCTTCGTTCATATTTGTTCCTTTCGTTGTTTCACTTAGATTTTTTTTGTGTTTGTCCCTCGTTGTAAGGGAGGCCCAGCCTAACCGTTTTATAGCCGGTGCGTAGGCCACACAGCGGCTACGGCCTGTAGTCCCACTCACGAAACAGAATTTATGCGCCTTGATCGAAGCCGCTATTGCACCTTAGTCGCATGGCCTCCACGGATTTGGGTGCGATGCCCACCATTGGTCGAATGTGGTTCTGCGCTGGGCCACAAGCTAGCCTCGCCGATTTCGGTCATGCCGACAGTGCATCAAAAACACGCGCCCCCGCTAGGTGGGGTTCCTCTGACGGATACGAAATTCTGACATTCGACGAGCTATTTCGAAAGATCGGCGTGCTCGCCAAACTATTCGGTGACGATGGCGATTCGCCGCTTGGCTAAACGTTTGGAAGACAATAAAGCGTTGGCGAGAAAGGTAACGCGTGGAGAAAATGTTGTTTGTTTTGTTAAGACGTGACCCCTACCGGCAACCACCCACTCTGATCGCTGATAACTGAACTAATCCACGCTTTGAGGTCCGGCGAATATCCCCAATTTCTCCAAAAGTAAACGTCTTAGGGATACATCGTATTACCCCGGCTAAGAAAGTCCGCTGGAAGAACTATGCGTACGAATACGCGCGAATAGCGTCAGCGAGCTTGAACTCTTTCATTTGAAAATTCCATTATCCAAAATCGATTTAACATCCAGGTAGCTCTGCCGCAGTTCTTGCCACTGTAATCGAGTATAGTAATGTCTCGACTCTATTATTCGCCATACAGGCACTTTCGAGTTGTGATAGTCCTTCATCGTATCCGCAATCGCATGAACGAACTCTTCGTACGTATCAAAAAGGTACGGGCTAAGGCTAAGGTTAAGGCTTTTCATTATTCATTGAAATATCGCAAGCTGTAATCACAGCAAGCTTCGTGCCACAATCACAATGTTCTCCAGAAGCGCTCTGTCCGATTTCGATCTGGCTGTTCAAAGGCCAAGTCCGTGTCAAAGAAGCGTCCCTGATTGCGAAAGCATACGGCAGCACCGGGCTCCTGGTTATATCAGTCCGGAAGAACACTTCGTTACCTGGCCGAACCAGGACGTCGTGTATGGCTTCGCCTACGCCGACCTGGACAGGGAACCCATCGTCTTCCAGGTGCCGGATTTTAGGGATCGTTTCTGGGTCTACGCTCTCTATGACGCGCGCACCGACGAGTTCTCGGAGGTCGGCAAGCAATACGGCACCAAGCCAGGCTTCTATCTGATGGTCGGCCCGAACTGGAAGGGAGAAACGCCAGCCGGCATCACGGCGCCGGCCTTACGGCCACTCGCGCCGGTGAATTCGCGGGCCGCATTTTGCGAGACGGTCCGCGTATTTCACGATAGACAGGTTCGACTATTCGGAGGATTCGGCGGCGGGCCCTGGCGAGCCGTCCACCGTGAGGGTCATTTCTGTTACTAGCTGGGGCCTTTGCTTGCCGCCTCCGCCTGTTCCATCTTTTTCGCCATCTCTGCTTTCACGGCATCGAGGTTGAAGCTCGCACCCCGCTGCATCGGCGGAGATTCCAGGAAGGTCTGGATTTCCTTGCCCATCAACTGCTGGACGAACACAAAGCGCCAGAATTGATACTTGAACCAATCGAAGTATTGCTGCGCCCCTTCTTTCGTCCCTTCGTTTGGTCAACCCGTGGGCTCGAACGGATCGAGGCGAAGGTTGGTGATGTAGGGCACGTCAGGCTTTGTCTTTTCACCGAGCCAGCCTGCAGGTTGGTCGATGAAGCGGTACTTGTAATCGTCAATGCGCACCGCGCCAACGGTGCTTTCACCAAGGTAGAAGATTTCGTGACGCGTGGACGGACCTTTGCCAGTGATGGCCGGCCATCTGGTCATAGCCGTCGTGATGGTTCTTATAAGTCCGGTCGCCGAGTTTCACACCGTCGAGCAACTGTTGGGTGATATTGGGGTTGCCAGCGGCATCGACGAAGGTGGGGAACCAGCCCATACCGGAGAATATGCCTTTCTGCACGGAATCCGCCGACACATGCCCGGGCCAGCGCAGAATGCATGGCACGCGGAAGCCGCCTTCCATGACGGTCCCTTTAGACTGCGCGAACGGTATCTGTCCGCCATCAGGCCAAGTGAAGACTTCGGTGCCGTTGTCGGTGGTGAAAACGACAATCGTGTTGTCATCCACGCCCATGTCCTTGAGCTTCTGCATCACTAAACCAACGTCGTCATCGAGTTGGGCCATGCCGGCTTCTGCTTCCGACCAGCCATTCTCTGCGTTGCGCATCTTTTCGTACTTGTCCGTGAGGTGCGTGACGATGTGCATGCGCGTGGGGTTGAGCCAGACGAAGAACGGCTTGCCGTCCTTTTGGGCCTTCTCCATAAAATTCAAGGCGAGGTCGCGAATCTCGTTATCCACGGTTTTCATCCGTTCGGGATAAAGCGTGCCGGCGTCCTCGATTTTCTGTTTGCCGATCTTGCCCCAGCGCGGCATCTCGGTAGGGTCGTCCGTATCAGTGGACCAGCTGTGGACCATGTTGCGCGTGCCAACAACGTTCAACAGATTTTGCGGGTAGTTAGGATGCGCCGGGTCTTCCATCGCGTCCAAGTGATAGAGGTAGCCGAAGAACTCATCAAACCCGTGGACGGTAGGCAGGAACTCATTCTTGTCGCCAAGGTGATTCTTGCCGAACTGGCCGGTGGCATAACCGAGCGCTTTGAGTGCAGTGGCAATTGTGCAAGCTTCAGCAGGCGATCCTATCGCTGCACCGGCCTGGCCGACGTGGTCATTCCTGTGCGGATCGGCAGCTCGCCGGTGATGAAATTCGCGCGACCAGCCGTGCAGCTTGCCTCGGCGTAGCAGTCGGTAAATAACATGCCTTCTTTGGCCATCTTATCCAGGTTCGGCGTTTTCCCCGCCATCATGCCCCGATGATAGGCTCCGATGTTCCACATGCCAATGTCGTCACCCATAACGACGAGGATATTGGGTTTCACATCAAGCCGCACGAGCTCGACCCGGCGGTTCAACGCCTGGCCTTCTGGCGTGTCGTTGCTGGCGACCGGCTGCTTCTCTCCCATTCCCAAGGTTTCTAGCCGCGCGGCATCGATACCGCGATCAACCAGGGCCTGTTTGATGGCGTTGGCCCGATTCATGGACAGCACATCGTTGTACGCCGCATCGCCGGTTGAGTCGGTGTGGCCAGTGATACTAAGCCGCCACTCTGGAAAGTTTCAGCGCTCCCGCGATATCATCAAGTAACGCTTTGGAATCAGGCTGAATCACCGCCTTGTTGAAATCGAAATGGATTCCGTAAGGTATAACGCGGCGGAAGGCGATGCCGAAACTGGCCACTGTAAAAATTGGTAAGAAAAAGTCAATTCCGCTAAAGACCGTACCACATGATTTCATAAGATCCGGCCGGATGCGAGTCGCTCCTGAGTTTGCAGGGAGAATGTCGAAAATGGCAACTGCCAGGCATGCAGACTTGCACAAGTTAGCGAAAAGAAGATCAGCCCGAGGGATTAAGCACTCGAGCTGAACAAGTTTTATCCTGGCTAACTGTTCTTGAGCAGAACACACCCTGTGTCTGGGCGGTCAGCCTTGCAAACAGATCGCGAGAAAATAACACCTATTGCTTCGGACTCGGTGAAGCCTTTGTTGCCGGTGTAGGCGAAGCCGATGGGTTTCTACGCGCTTCTCTACGCTCTGAACGTCCTGTTCTACGCGCTTCTACGCGCGTGCGACGACGCGTCTTGTTCGATGGGGATGCCGACGGGGATGCGGTCTCTTTAACGGCTGCCTTCGCGGGGCTCGGAGCTGGTGTCGGGTCAGCTGCGAAAACGCTGGACTGAGCGGCTAACCCTATTGCCGTACCTAGAAGCAGAATGTGTCTTATCATAATTAATATCTAGTTTGTTGTTGAAGTGGGGGGTTCGTTTTTTTCCACTGAAGTCCGGCCAACTACAGTACATCTCAGAGCTTGCTGACCAACTACAGCATACTTAGGCAATCGAGTGCAGGTTTCAGCCGGATCTCGATAGACCCAAAGCGAAGGCGTGTAGTAATTTTCTTTCTTATCTTCACACTCGCCTCACTCTGACAAACACTTCGAAACAGGTGAAGTTTCGAAAAAAATTTGCACGCTCTAGTTTCCACACACAGGAAATTACACAACGAACTAGTGTTTTGTCCCATAAATAACATGGCCTTCGTTGCGATCAAAATGGGCCGCCGGTCCGGCGGCAGCCGGAAGTCCGCGGGGGCGCCATCCGTGGAGCGTGCCTCGCTTGCGAGGCCGTGGTAAACAGGGGAAGATCGTGATGCACACCTAAATTCTGTCAGCGCTCTATGTTAGGGCCTGTGCCTCTTCACGCCCAAGAGCGCGCATAACGACCCTTAGCCTTG
>Ga0210389_10005275_pt1 | contig 10024 bp, 9 predicted proteins | sample IncBWH28OmetaG_FD_160127 | JGI IMG/M metagenome (GOLD analysis project Ga0210389, IMG submission 160127) | Forest soil microbial communities from Barre Woods Harvard Forest LTER site, Petersham, Massachusetts, United States - Inc-BW-H-28-O ...
CGCTCCCATTCCGGTCGCCGACCCCAAGTATCGCGCGGACCGCACGCAGCCGATCATTTTTTCGCCGATCGATCCGCACGTCCTCTACTACGCGACGAATATTCTTTTTAAGACAACCGATGGCGGGAACACTTGGAAGCCGATCAGTCAGGATCTTGCGCGGGAGCATTCGGGAGTTCCGGCGAGCGTTGGAAATGCGGCCAGCAAGGATGCCAACGCCGACAAGCAGCGCGGGGTTGTTTATTCGCTCGCTCCATCCTTTAAGTCTCTGAACACTTTGTGGGCGGGAACCGACGACGGGTTGATTTGGACTACGCGCGACGCCGGAGTCAATTGGAAAAATATTACGCCGCCGGAATTGACGCCGTGGAGCAAAGTGACGCAGATCGTCGCGTCGCACTTTGACGACGAGACGGCGTACGCTTCGGTGAGCCGTTTTCGCATCGATGATCAGCGTCCGTACATTTATCGTACGCACGACGGTGGAAAGACGTGGAAAGTTATCACTGCCGGTTTGCCTGACAACTCGCCTGTGGACACCGTGCGGGAAGACTCGGTTCGCAAGGGACTTTTGTTCGCGGGCACGGAAACCAGCGTATGGGTGTCTTTCGATGACGGCGACCACTGGCAAAGTCTCGAGCTGAATTTGCCACACTCTTCTATGCGGGATCTCTGGATTCACGATGACGACCTGATTGTGGCGACGCATGGGCGCTCGTTCTGGATATTGGATGACATCACACCGCTTAGGCAGATTTCGGAATCTTTGCAAACGTCGCCCGCATTTCTTTTTAAGCCCGGAGCGGCGTACCGCGTCATGCGGGATACGAATACGGATACGCCAATTCCGCCAGATGAGCCCACCGCGCTGAATCCTCCCGATGGCGCCATCGTGGATTATTTTCTCGGGCAGGCGACCGAGGGGCCCGTCAAGCTGGAGATTCTGGATGCGCAATCCAAAGTCGTGCGCCGCTACGCAAGTACGGACAAGCCGGATTTGAGCGAGGAAGAGCTCGCCAAGCAGCTGATTCCACCGTATTGGGTGCGCATACCGAAAATTCTTTCGACAACGGCGGGGATGCACAGATGGGTGTGGGACCTTCATTACGCCACGCCGCTTTCCACGCGTTACGACTATCCAATCGCAGCGATTCCCGGAGACACGCCGCGCTTGCCGCAAGGTCCGAGCGCGCTCCCCGGGCTGTACACGGTGCGGATCACAGTGGGCGGGCACTCATTCACCGCTCCGCTCACGGTAAAGATGGATCCGCGCGTGAAAACGCCTCGCGAAGGACTGGCACAAATGTTCCAGTTACAGATGCGTCTCGCGTCGATGATGACTCACAGCACAGAGGACGTCACGCAGGCGCGGTCCGCGCATGAACAGTTGCAGAAACTTGCGGGGCAGGCGAGCGGCCCGGTGGCGGATGCGATCTCCGCCCTGGACAAAAAGGTGTCGGCGCTCCTCGGTGGGGGAGGCGGCTTTTTTGCGCCGGCTTCGCCCAAGCCGACTCTGAGCCGCGCGAATGGGGAGGCGGCGACACTCTATTCTGAGGTTCGTAGAGCCGACGCGACGCCTACGCTAGCGCAGACCAGCGCCGTCGCAGAGACCGAGAAATCATTCGCGGCCGTGTCGGCTCAGTGGAACCAGATGAAGACTGTCGATCTTCCAGCGCTGAACAAGCAGCTTCACGATGCCAACCTTCCGGAGATTCAACTGGCATCCAAGTCGGCTGAAGAAGATGATTCCGAGGATATCGAGTGAGCTTGCAAAGGCAGGCTCTTAGAAGTCTCGATTAAGGTCGGATCTTTTCTTCGGGCAGCCTTCAAACGAACGCTTATCACGACACTTGGCGCTGGTTTTCGAGCCGACATTGGGCCTTGGATGTTATAATTTGTTTGAATTGCTGCGAGCCGAACAATGTGCCGCCATCTTACGAGAGTCCGTCACAGAAACATCCTTTCCCAGTCGGGCCTTACCCTTCTCGAACTGATCATCGCGTCCGCGATTTTGCTTGTTCTCGCCTCCGCCGCGCTTCCCGTCTTCAAATTCACGGTCATTCGCGCCAAAGAGTACGAGTTGCGCCGCGATCTGCGCGAAATGCGCAATGCCATCAACCTTTACAAGGATGCGGCCGATATGAACTTGGTCCGGGTCAAGGTTGGCAGCGAAGGTTACCCGCCGGACCTGGAAACCCTGGTTAAAGGTGTTCCCTTCAGCGGCGATCTAACAAAAAAAAGAAGGTTTTTGCGTAAGATCCCCATCGATCCGATGACTGGCCGCGCCGAGTGGGGGCTTCGCGGCGTCCAGGACGATCCAGATTCCACGAGTTGGAACGGCGAGAACGTCTTTGACGTCTATTCAAAATCTCAAGGCACGGCACTCGACGGCACAAAATATTCCGATTGGTAGAATTTCCCGGAAAACAATTGCCGGAAGCCCTGTTTGGTTTCGAAAGGGCGCGCCGCCCCGTTGGGCAGCCGCGGAAGACGCCTGGGCCGCCCCGTAGCGCTTACTAGTATTCATCAGCCTTGTCGCGAGATCGGCCGTGCAGCCATGGCCGCCATGTTCGAACGAATCAAGCATCCCAACATGCTTGCCCGCGACATTCTTTTGGACTGCGAACCAGTCGTGAGGGTATCTTGCGGAAGTGCCTTCTCGGATTCAGCCTCGACTGCAAGCGAATTCAATCTGTCATAGCTCGTGCGTGGAAAAGAATTTGAATTGCGTGGCGCGCCCGGTGAGGTTCGAACTCACGACCTACAGCTCCGGAGGCTGTCGCTCTATCCATCTGAGCTACGGGCGCACGGTTGTGTTTCACAAGCAGGCAGTCGAAACGCACTTACGCTAAAACTGCCGCCTAGCTCATTATTTTAACGCTTGCCCGCATTCCGCGCCATAGCCCTTTCGCCGGCTCCACGCCTGGCCGCTTTCCAATGAAAGGAAGATTCCGAGTTCAGCCCTTTGCCCGCGTTTTGATGTCGTGCGCAAGCTTCTCAATTTCTTCGGCTTTCTTCACCAGTGCGAGCGACAAGATTTGGGAAGAGTCCGTTTTCTCCACTTCCGCTTTCAAGTCGCTCGCGAGCTGATAAAGTTTTTCGATATTCTTCTTGATGTCCTTCTCGTTGGCTTCGAGGAGTGCCTTGGTGGGAGATTTCGCCGGCAATGGGTCAGAATTCTCGGGCTCCAGGTTGGGGTCCGTTGCCGGGGGGCGGCCCGTGGGCTTGGCCTGGCCGCTGAGGCTGGCAACTCGCATGAGCAGCAGCGTTCCGGTGCCGGCCAAAGCAGTCAAAAATCTGCGCCTTGTGTCAGACATATTCACCTCGCTCTGGGTCCGTCTGCTCGAAATGGAGCTTGCTTCAGACGCGCATCCTTGCTCGTCCAATGTTATACTCTCCCTCCCGAAAAGACGATGTCCAGTCTCCCCATTCACTGGCCCGAAATAAGCGCCTTACTGGACCTCATAGCCATCTTTTTTATTGCGCTGCTGGTTAATCGTTTTCTGCACGTTCTGACCAATCTGATGATCAAACCGGCGGGGACGCAGAGCCGCGCAGCGCAGGTCCGCGAACAACAAACCCGCACCCTCGCCGCGGTGGTTTATAGCACCGGAAAGAAAGTTGTTTGGGTAGTGGCGTTGCTGACGGCACTCGCCCAACTACACATCGACGTCCTGCCGGCCTTAACGCTCGCGGGCCTTGCCAGCGTGGCCATCGGTTTTGGGGCGCAAAATCTGGTGCGTGACGTGATTACCGGCTTCTATATCGTGCTCGAAGACCAATACGCCATGGGTGATACAATCCAGGTTGGAGATACGACCGGGCGCGTCGAAAATCTGACGCTACGACGCACTGTTTTGCGCGACGCCCGAGGGGCGCTGGTGACGATTGCAAACGGCGAAATACGCACCGTGAGTAATCTTAGCCGGGACTGGTCGCAGGCTTTTGTGGACATATCCGTCGCGCCGGAAGTATCCCTCGAGAAGACCATGCACGCGCTGGAGGCGGCCGCTGCGGAGCTGCGCGGGGACCCGTCGTGGTCCCAGGCGCTGGTCGATGGGCCGCGCATTTTGGGCGTGCAGGCATTTGACCGTTCAGCTTCGACGGTGCGCTTGCAGGTGCGCACGGCGCCCACCCGGCAGGATGAAGTCTCGCGCGAACTCCGGCGGCGCATCCAAATCGAATTTCAACGGCAAGGCCTTCCCCTTTCCACAGTGCAACGATTCGAGCTGGCCAGCGCCTCTCCTTCTCCGCAAGAGACACCCAAGCCAGAACAAAAAAATTAGAGCAGGGAGAACCGGTAATGAGCCAAGTTACGTATGAAGAAGTAAATTTGATGCTGAAGCTCTACGAGATGAGGCGTGAACCGCGGCTGCGCGAGGCTCGCGCCTGGTTTCTCGAGCATTTTCATCCCACATCGCCCGAGGACATGATCCAGAAGTTTCCGCAGGGCGGTGAAGAAAACACGTTCATTCGAATGGTCATCAGCTATTGGGATATGGTGGCGAGCATCGTGAACCGAGGTTTGATCAACGATGAGCTTTTCTTTGAGAGCAACGGAGAGATCTGGGTAGTGTGGGACCGCATGCATACCATCGTGCCCATCTGGCGATCTGCGTTCAAGAATCCGCAGCTGTTTTCAAATATTGAAGATACCTGCAAACGGCTGGAGGCCTGGCGCGAGAAACGGGCGCCTGGTTCGAGCGCGGCGATGCGGCAGATGATGGATCAAGCGCGTCAAAAAGCCAGCGGTGTGTAACTTCGTCCGCGCCTGGAGTGTGGTGATCCGCCAGCGTTTATTAGTGCCTGAGCGGAACGGATTCGGGCACCGGCGTGGTTGGCGGTTCGGTCTTCTTCGCCGGCTTGGCAAGCCGAAGGCAGTCGCGGTCGGCCGCTTTTGCTTCATAGAGCGCAGTATCTGCTTCGTGCATCAATTCCTCGACCGATCTCATCCCCCACTCTGCACTCAATAGCACACCAAAACTCATGGTAAGAGTGAGGGGGCCCTTGGCCGTCAGTATTGCGCGATTCGAAATGGATTTGCGAATCGCCTCTGCTCGGCCAGGCGCGAAGGCTGGATCGCAACTATTTAAGACCACCAGGAATTCTTCGCCTCCGTAACGGCCAACAAAGTCGTAAGATCGCACGGCGCTGAGGAGGCGATTGGCGATTTCCATAAGGACCTCGTCGCCCACCACGTGACCCATAGTGTCGTTTACGCGCTTGAACTGATCAACGTCGCCCAGCAAGATGGCAGTGGTTTTTTTCTCGCGGTGCGAGCGGTGCAACTCTCGAGCGAGCAAATCCATGACGGCGCCCCGGTTTAGAAGGGAAGTCAGCGGATCGTGGGTGGCTCTAAAGCGCATGTTCTCGCGGGCTTCCACTAAACGGTCCTCCAGCAGCAGAATGCGCTCTCCAACGCGGAGGCGGGCTCGCAGTTCTTCGGCGTTAAACGGCTTTGTCAAATAATCGTCGGCTCCGGATTCGAGACCGAGAACGGTTTCTTCCTTGGAGCCCTTGGAGGTCAGGAGCACCATATAGACGTAGGTTTGCTCGGAGCGCATACGAACCGCGCGGCAGACCGCCGGGCCGTCTAATTCCGGCATGACCCAGTCCAGCAAGGCCAGGCGAGGACCATCCAGCTTGCAGAGCTGCTCCAGCGCAAGCTTGCCGTTCTCCACCGCAACAACTTCGTAGCCGGCGCGTTCCAGGCTTTTTTCCAGCAATCGACGGGAGAGCGTCTCATCGTCAGCGATCAAAATCTTCAACGGCGCACCTCCGCCATGTACGCGTCGAGTTCCGGCAGCAGACTTGTCCCTTCGCGTTCCAGGGTATCGAAGACGGACTTCAGCGAGGCTGATTCGCCGGCGGACGCCATGACTTCAATCTTTGCCGCGGCTGCAGCGGTGCGGACTCCGCCGAGACTGGAGAGCATACCCTTGAGCGTGTGACTCAACCTCGCCACGTTTTTCAAGTCCGCGACAGCTATTGCGGACTCGAGGAGCCGCATCGTTCGCGGAAAGTCCTCCTTAAATATATTCACTAGGTCCCGCAGCAACTCCTGATCATTATCGACTCTCTCAAGCAGCTCAGCCAGGTTCCAAACCGGTCCGGAAATGCCTTCTTCTGTTTTATTCATGGTTTCACTTCCCTGATTGAATTTTTGTATTTGTAAGCCGGCCGAATTCTGCGCGCGGAAGCCAAGCTAACTCTTCGTTGCCTCCGTCTTGGCGATGACATGATGTGCGAGCGCCAACATGTTCGAGCTGATGCGGAGGTGTGCGTCGCTGGCAGCGCCCATGTTCACCTCAAATTGCAGCCTGTCTTGCTCGACGAGGAAATCAATCGCGCCGCCGCTTGCTAGAAAATCGGGGGTTTCGCCGACGGTCAGCACGCTTGCTCCCTCCAGGGCTTTAAAAACTCTTCCGTACCGCTTGGCCTCGGACTTGCTCACGAAAAGAATCTGGCAAGAGTGCAGATCCTGTTCTTTGTGCGCCCAACGAACCTCGACCCGCCTGCCGCGAATAACCGATGCGCGCGTCGACTCCGCCAAAGAAGTGCCGAAGGAGAAGTCACCGAAAACACACAGGAGGAGGGGCGCTTCCGGTGAAGGGAAGGCGCCCGCGGGCCACTCGATAAACTTCGGAAAGGCAGCGAGGAAAGTGGCTTTTGCCCGATATTCATCGACGTGCTCCGCTTGAGGGCCGGAAGAGTGCAAAGGGAGCGCCAAAGCTGCGAGCAAGACCAGGCCAACAGCAGAGCGAAGCGGCTGTTCCCTCCAGAAAAAATTCCTTCGGCCGAGATGGGGAAGGCAGCGGGTAGTGCTTAAGCTTGAACACACGCATAGCAATCGCTTGTGAGACGCAAATACGAGTAGTGCGATGCCGGACACAAGGTCGAAAAACACATAGACCCCCAAATGCTTGGGGCAAGAATAAGGCCAGACACTCCAGGAAGGCCGGAGTCTAAGCTATTGAAAAAAGACATGTTATGAAGCTTGTGTCGGCGGAAGTGGAAAACGGAATTCCCAGGTCGGAACAAAGGCAATGAGACATTTCACATTGGAACAGCCAGGCTGATGCTCCTGTTGTTTTTTTCAGCTTGCCTGGTGTTAGCTCTGCGCCTGTACCATGCCATTTGGGACCATAGGTAGGTCTCTCAGGCGTGTCCCTGTCGCATGGAAGATGGCGTTGCCTATCGCCGGGGCGACGGCCATGATTGGCGTTTCGCCAGCTCCCGCCGAAGGAAGATCCTTGCGATCCAGAAGGACGGCTTCGATTTCCGGGACGTCGCGGAAACGCGGCACGCGATAGCGCGAAAAACGTGGGTTTGTAATGCGGCCATTCTCGAACTCGATGGCTTCGAAAAGAGCGCCCCCCAGCCCCTGAATATTTGCGCCAATCACCTGGTTGCGTAACCCATCGGGATTTACGATGGCGCCGCACTCGAACGCCGTTGTCATTCGCACTACACGCACGGCGGAGGAAGAGCGATCAACCGCAACCTCGGCGCACGTCGCGACATAGCCGCCTTTTTCGAGACCACCTGCTATGCCAAATCCTTGGCCTTCTTGTGTTTTCTTCCCCGGCCAGCCAAAAGATTTTGCCGCGGCCTCAAAAGCTGCTCGCAAGCGAGGATCGGAGAGGTTCTTGAGCCGGAATGCCAGCGGATCCATTTGCGCGGCGTGGGCCAGGTCGTCCATATGGCTTTCGCGCGCAAAAAAGTTCGCCGTCGCGGCCAGCCCGCGATAGGAACCGCTCCGCAATGGGCATTGCGTGGGGTGAAATTGGATATGCTGATTGGGAACGACGTATGGCGTTTCTATGGCGGACATTCCGGAATTGTAATTATGAAATTCCCAGGCCGTGAGCGCGCCATCGGCAGCAATGCCGCTTTTAATTTCCATCAGGCCGGCGGGACGAAAATAGGCCCAGGTGAACTCTTCTTCCCGCGTCCAAACCACCTGCACAGGACGCCCCGCAGCGCGCGCCAGCCGAGCTGCTTCCAGCGCCGCGTCGCTGGTATGCTTGCCGCCGTATGCGGAACCTGTGTCGGGCACGATTACCCGCACGTTGTCCTCCGCAACGTGAAAGACGCTGGCCAGTTCATCGCGCACAGCAAACGGACGCTGCGAGCCCGTCCAAACCGTAAGCTTTTCGCCAGACCATTCCGCCACCGCTGCGCGCGGTTCGAGCGGGGCATGGGCGATAAACGCGACTGTGTACGTCGCATCCAAACGGTGCGCGGCGGCCGACAGACCATCTTCAACCGATCCCTTTATTCTTCGGGAGCGATCGTCACTCTTGGCCGATGCATTCTTTTTCAAATACGCAAAGAGCTCTTTGCTTGAAGTCTGCGGCACTTCCTTCCATTCGGCGCGAATAGACTCAAGAGCCTTGCGCGCGTCCCTTTCATTGGCCGCTGCGGCCCCAATGAAGTCGCCGTCGCGCACGACGACCACACCAATCATTGTTTGGGCAGCCTTTGCATCGTAAGAAGTGAGCGTTGCTCCAAACGACGGCGGGCGAAGGATTTTGCCGTAGAGCATGCCCGTCCGCCTAAGATCGGGCGTGTACTGGTGTCCGCCGGTAACGAACGAGCGCGCATCCTTTTTCGGGATGGATTTGCCCGCAATCGTCCATTGATCCGGCGGAGCGACAGGATCTTCCGCGGGAAGATTCTGCGCCAGCGTCTTGCCGCGGGCCAACTCCGCATAGCGAAGCGAGCGGCCGGTCGCTGGATCGGTAACCCTGCCGTCTGCCGCCGTAAGTCCTTCGACGGCGACGTTCCATTCTTTGGCGGCCGCGTTCACAAGAAGGTCGCGGGCAGCATTCGCCACGCGGCGAAGTTGCGGCGACATGGTTGGCATCGAGCGGCTGCCCACGGTGCCAAAATCAAACGGCGTCAGCGCGGTGTCGGCCGTCACCATGGTTACGCTTTCAAAGGTCACGCGCAATTCATCGGCGACCGTTTGCGCCAGCGATGTGCGAATGTTTTGCCCAATCTCGACTTTGCCTGTGAACGCGGTCACCTTTCCGTCTTCGCCGATATGCAGCCAAGCGGTGATGTCCTTTGGGATTTCTTGCTGGTGAAAGCCTTGTGTGGGAGCGGTTTCCTGCCGGGCCAGCGAATCTTTTGCGACTGCGAAAACGGCAATCCCCGCGCCGAGAAATTTGAAAAAATCGCGGCGCGCCAATTCAAAATGATGCATGGGGCCTGCGTTGAATTCGTAGCGCTCCGGTTCGGGCACAAACCTAACGGAAGTGTCGCTCATCGTCCGCGCTCCTGCATGGACTTGGCCGCTTGATGGACCGCGTCGATGATCCGCGGATAGGTGCCGCAGCGGCAAATATTGCCCTGCAAGGACTGAATGATCTCAGCCGATGTGGGATTGCGATTGGTCGAGAGAAGTCCAACGCTGCCGAGGATCATCCCTGAGGTGCAATAGGCGCACTGAAACGCTCCAGCATCCAGGAACGCCTGCTGCACTGGATGCAGCCGCCCGTCTTTTTCGAGGCCTTCAATAGTCGTAATGTGTTTCGCCGCGGCTGCGCTAACCGTAATCTGGCAGGATCGGCGCGGTGCGCCGTCCATCAAGACGGTGCACGCGCCGCATTGTCCTTCGCCACAGCCATACTTGGTGCCCGTCAGGCCAAGCTCGTCGCGGAGTACAGATAGCAGAGGCGTTTCAGGATCGCACTGGACCGTGCAACGCTTGCCGTTAATTTCAAGTTCGATCGGCTTCGCCATCCTGCTCCTCCAGCTGCGCAAACCCTACAGGCTGCGCCGCCGTTCGCACCATCTTATCACCGCCGCATCGCAGGCAGAATCCTTTGCTCGGTAAGGAATGCGTCTGCGCTCCACTGTCTGCAAGCAGGTCAGCTTGCGACACGGTTCAGTCTTTCTCGTGCAGCAGCGACTCACGCACCCTCTCTAGTTCCTTCTTTTTCTCCTTGTCGACGTCCGGGAAGGAAAGATCGAGTTCCTCTAGGGTGGAGATAATCGCCGAGGCTACGATCAGTTG
>Ga0210389_10005277_pt1 | contig 10021 bp, 7 predicted proteins | sample IncBWH28OmetaG_FD_160127 | JGI IMG/M metagenome (GOLD analysis project Ga0210389, IMG submission 160127) | Forest soil microbial communities from Barre Woods Harvard Forest LTER site, Petersham, Massachusetts, United States - Inc-BW-H-28-O ...
TGTTTGCGATAGTGGTGCCTCCTCTGGAAGTTCATCAGCAACCAGAACAACCCGGTGGAATGGAAAGCCTTCTTTGCCCCGGGCTCCGACCATAATTCTGAGTTATGTGTTGCGCGGCCCACCCAGCCGCTTGAAAGGCTGGTCAATACTATTTATGCGCGAGCAAAAGGCAATCCCTCAACCCTTGGGATTATCCCTTTAATCGAGAATCCGTTCTTCAAACTAGCCCCCCTCACAGCAGCCTCCCATCCTTCCCGAAAAACGGATGGGGGCCGTCAAACTCCCCGATCGGCACCTGGTGGGTGACCACGCTGCCGAACCCCTCCCCTGGGAGCCAGCGGTGGAGGTGAAAGGCCGGCGGCTCCACCTTGAAGGAGGGTTCGCGCAATTCGGCCAGATCGAGATCGACGGCGTGATTGGGCGCCGGGCAGATCGTGGTGGGCACGCCTGCGAACATCGTCAGCGTCGCGCGGTGGACGTGGCCGGTGGCGATCAGTTGCACGCGCGGATGGCGCCGGACGATGGTTGCGAGTTCGCCGGCGTTGCGGAGGTTCTGGCGGTCCATGTGCCCAATGCCGGTCCTGAACGGCGGGTGGTGCAGGAACAACAGTGCCGGCCGCTCGGGCGCGGCGGCCAGCGTCGCCTCGAGCCATTGCAGGGTCGGCGCGTCCAGCTCGCCATGCGGTTTGCGGGGAACGCTCGAATCCAGCAGCACGAGGTCGAGCCCGCCGATCTCGACACGCTGATTGAGCGCGCCTGCGGGAAAGGCATAGGCTTGCGGAAACGCGGCGCGCATCAATTCGCGGGAATCGTGATTGCCGGGAATGCCGACAAAGGGCAGATCGAGCGGCTCGAGCAGGCGCTGCAGATGCCGATACTCCTCGGCCGTCGGCGTATCCGCCAGATCCCCCGATATCACCACGAGGTCGGGTCTTGGTGTGAATGCATTCAGTGCCGCCATGCAGCGTTCGAGCGCGGCAGCCGTGTCGACGCGCCCGTAAGCGAGCGACCCCGGCGGCTTGATGTGCAGATCGGAAATCTGCGCGATATGAACCGGTTTTGGCGTCATGTCCTTCAATTTTCCGGCGGCAAAAGCCTGACGGCAGCCGGCGCGATCAACAGCCCCACTTGTTCGCCGGCTTTGGCCAGAACCGTATTCGGCGCATCGACGGTGAGCAATTTGCCCGCCGCGCCGCTGACGACCATGCGTTGGCGGTCGCCGATGAAACTGACGCTGTCGATGGTCCCCGAAAGCGGCGCGCCCGCGGCATCGACGACGCGGATGGTTTCGGGACGGATCATGGCAACCGCGGCCGGCAGGCTTAAGTCGCCGCCGATCGGTTGCCGCCCGCCCGGCAGCACGAGATGGCCGTTCTCGATGGGAGACTCGATGATATTCGCCGCGCCGATGAACTCGGCCACGAAACGGTTTTTGGGCTCGAAATAGATCTGGCGCGGCGTGCCGATCTGGGCGATCGCGCCCCTTTGCATCACGACGATGCGGTCGCCGAGCTCCATGGCTTCGGACTGGTCGTGCGTCACATAGATTGTTGTGATCCCGAGCGCGCGCAGCAGGCGGTTGAGCTCGCCGCGCAGGCGGTCGCGCAGTGCCGCGTCGAGCGCGGTCAGCGGCTCGTCGAGCAGCAGGATGCCCGGCCGGATCGCGACTGCGCGCGCCAGCGCCACGCGCTGGCGTTGGCCGCCGGAGAGCTGGTCGATGCGGCGGTTCTCGAGTCCGGTAATATTGGTCAGCGCCACCAGTTCGGCGACGCGCGCAGCGCGCTCCGCCCTCGCGATGCCCCGGATCTTCAGGCCATAGCCGATATTGTCGGCGACGCTCATATTGGGGAACAGCGCGTAGGACTGGAACACCATGCCGACATTGCGCCGCTCGATCGGCACCGAGGTCATGTCGTTGCCGTCGAACAGCACGCGCCCGCCGGCATCCGGCAATTCCAGGCCGGCGATGATCCGCAGCATGGTGGTTTTGCCGCAGCCGGAGGGGCCGAGCAGCACCAGCGTCTCGCCGCGCGCGATGTCGAGGGTAGCGGGCTCCAGCGCGCGCGTGCCGTCGGCAAAAGTTTTGCCGCAGGCCTCGACGCGCACCGAGGCGCCATGTCCCGCGACCGCGTTCATCGCGCCTGCTCCCTGTCGGCAAACAGCTGCATCGCGACCAGCAGCGGAATGATCATGACAAAGAAGATCAGCGTATAGGCCGACGCCACTTCCAGCCGCATCGAGGCGTAAGCGTCGGCAAGCCCGATCGGGAGCGTTTTGGTCAGCGGCGTATGCAGCATCCAGGTCAGGTTGAATTCGCCGAGCGAGAGCGTCACCACCATGAGGCTGCCGGCGAGGATTCCCGGCACCGCATTGGGAACGATCACGTCACAAAAACGCCGCCAGGGCGAGGCGCCGAGCGACGCCGCGCCCTCGTCCAGCGTCTTGATGTCGACGGTGGCGAACACCGCCATGACGGATCGCACCATGAACGGCATGGTGAAGATGACATGGCCGGTCAGGATAAACAGCCAGGAACGGCGAAACTCGCCAAAACCCTGATAGGTGAGCAGCAGCGCCAGCGCGATCGCAAGCCCGGGTATCGCCAGCGGCAAGGTGATGATTTCTTCCACCACCCGCGACAGCCGCCCTCCCCGCACGTGCAAGGCGTAGGCTGCGGGAACGCCGGCCACCAGCGTGACCGCCAGCGTCGCGAAGGCGATCACAAATGACAGGAATATGGTGCCGGCATAGAGCTCCCAGACCTGAAACACCCATTGCAGCGTCACGCCCGACTTGATCCCCTGGAAGTAATTCACGGTGACCCCTGCGGAAATCGACAGGATCGCTGGCACCACCAGGAACGCCGCGACCAGCAGCGTGAACAAGAGTTGGCTGGTGAAGATCAGGCGGTCGCGCATGGTTTCATCCGGCCGCGGCGACGGTGCCGCCGCTGAACGAGCGCGCCAGCGCCAGGATGGCCCAGGCGATGAAACCGAGCCCGACCGACAGCGCCGCGGACGTCGCAAAATTCGCGGCCAGCGTGAACTCGGTATAGATCAGCATCGGCAGCACATCGATATTGGTCGCCAGCGTAAACGCGGTGCCGAACGCGCCCATCGCGGTCGCAAAGGCAATCGCGCCGGAGGCGACGAAGGCGGGCCCCAGCGCCGGCAGCACGACGTCGCGCTGCACCGCCCAGGGGCTGGCGCCGAGCGAGCGCGCGGCTTCCTCAAGACCGACGTCGAGTTTCTGCACCGCCGCCATGATGGTGAGAATGACGCGCGGGATCGAGAAATAGAGATAGCCCAAAAACAGTCCATAGATCGAATAGGCAAAGACCAGCTTCTCGCCGAACATGCGGCTGGTGAGATCACCGATCAACCCTTGCCGCCCGGCGAGCAGGATGATCAGGAAACCGACCACCACGCCGGGAAACGCCAGCGGAAAGGTCAGCATCGCAATCAGCACAGCGCGGCCGGGAAAGCGGTGACGCTGCAGGAACATCCCCGCAACCGTGGCGATCACGAGCGTGACGATCGTGGTCGCGGTCGCCAACAGGACGGTGTTGATCAGGGTGGCGCGGTAGCGCGGCTCGGTCAGGATCGCCAGATATCCGGCGAGCCCCTGCGGTCCCTCAGCGCCGGTCACCACCAGCCGCGCCATCGGCAGCAGAAAGAACGCCACCGTCACCACCGCGAGCGGCAATAGACACAGCCAGACGAAGGTTTTATGCGGCATGAAGGAATCGTGCCCCTAGAGCATGATGTGTTGGAGTTGGATCGATTCGTCCTGTAAGCGCGAGGCCCTAACGATCTCGTGTCCCGGACCCGGCATAGCGTCCCTTCTGCGGTGCCTGGACAAAAAATCGCGAAATCAACCCCATGCAAAGTAGAATGGACCCCGGCTCGCAGCACTCTTCTGCGCTGGGTCCGGGGCACGGGAAGAAAAAAGCCCCAACCTAATCCCCTCCCGCTTTAACAGAGGGCACGATATTGCATCAGCGGACCTCGGCGAGATAGCGGTCGACAAAGCCTTTTTGCATGCTCTCCATCTGGCCCCAGTCGACGGCCTCGGCGCGGGCGTAGTCGCTGTCCGGCAGGAATTTTGCTTTCACCGTCGCAGGCAGTTCGATCGGGCGCGCCGGGCGCAAATAGGCGTTGGTCCAGATCGCCTGCCCCTTGTCGGACAGCAGATAGTCCAGCACCTTCTCGGCCTTGGCCTTGTCGGGGGCGTTCTTGACGAGGCCGACGACATAGGGAAACACCACCGAGCCCTCGCAGGGGATCACGAATTCGAAATTGCCCTTCTCCTGATATTTCGCGCGATAGGCGTTGAAATCATAGTCCAGCAGGATCGGCATCTCGCCGGAGACCACCCGCGCATAGGACGTCTGCTTGGGGACGATCGGGTCGTTCTTGCGCAGCTCCTTGAAGAAGGTAATCGCCGGGTCGAAATTGGAGGCGGAGCCGCCGAGCGCGAGGTTGATCGCGACCGCGCCGACATAGCCGACTGCGGCCGACGACGGATCGAGATAGCCGACCATGCCTTTGTAGTCCGGCTTCAACAGATCCTTCCAGCAGGCCGGCACCGGCTTGCCGCCGAGCGCGTCCTTGTTCACGAACAGGCCGAGCGTGCCGGAATGGATCGTGGTCCAGTAGCCGTCCGGATCCTTCAAGCCCGCGGGCACCTGGTCCCAGTTGGCGGGCTTGTAGGGCTCCAGCGCCCCTTCAGCCTTTGCCTTCATGCCGAAGGTGACGCCGAAATAGCCGATATCGCCGACCGGGTTGCTCTTCTCTGCCAGGATTTGCGCCAGCGCCTGACCCGAATTCTTGTTGTCGTGGGGGATGTCGTAGTTGAGATCGGCCTTGATCGCCTTGAGCATGGAGGCCCAGTCCGCCCATTCCGGCGGGCAGTTGTAGCAGATGACGTCGGCCGCCTCGGCGGATTGCAGCGGCGCCAGCAGCGACAGCGCCAGCGTGGCGAGGACAAGACGGACGGTCTTCATGAAACGAGCTCCGATTGTTCGAAGGACAACGCATTCCCGGGAGATCAGGACATCAACACTATTGGGCGACCAAGTATAGGCCGCGCGTGAAGGATTTGCGACGACCGACCTGGCCGCAAACGGGTAAGGCGATGCGAGGCATCCGCATTTTTTCAATGCCGATTTGGCAGTGAAGCGATCACCTCGATCATAAGTCGATGCCGCAGTCATAAATTGTATGTCAACCGAATCTCGCTTTCATGTTGCACATCCTTCTGGCAAGCCAACAATGCTGCGAGATTCCCCAGATCACGATAATTTCACGGCTCGCTCGGCAGTCTCAAATCCAATGGCAGGCGGAGAACTTTCAATGGCGGTGCAAACGGGAACAGCGGCATCCGTCCTCGGAATCCTGGAAGTTGCGCCGGCTCACGGTTCCGATCCGCTCCACGAAACGCCTCCCGGATTTCGACATTTCCTCGGTACCCCCAATGCTTCCCAGCGGTTCAAGGTTTTTGGAATCGACCCGCTGGACGCGCCGGAACATTTGCCAAAAGTTCGGGCGCTGATGAACCGGTTGTCCCGGCGGATGGATGCCAAACTGCAGTGGCCCGCCCACGCCGACGCCACCATCGAATGCTGGGAAAACCCTCGCATCCCCTCGGGTTACACCTACCTGCTCCAATTTGTCGCCCACGATCTGGTGCACTCGGCCATACCGCTTTCGGTCGCGGGCAACCTTAGCGCCGACACCGCGAATGCGCGGCGCGCAGCCCTCAAGCTCGAGACCTTGTTCGGAAACGGTCCAGTCGGCTCGCCTTTTGTGTATGCGCAGGACGCACCGAACGACGAGCGGCGCACCAAGCTGCGGCTTGGCCGCATGCGCTGGAAAGACAAGGCGGTCGAGGCCGGCTGTCCGTTCCGCGACATCGCGCGAACCCCGGCGGAGAATGTCACGGGGATCGACCGCAGCATCGCCGGAAAGCGCGTGGCGTTGACGGAAGCGCTGATCGCCGATCCCCGCAACGACGACCATGCCATCATGTCGCAGCTGACGGCGCTGTTCGCGCTGCTGCATAACGGCCTGATCGACATCGTTCGCCGAGGTGAACCCACCACCGGTCCCAATGCCAATCTTGGTGCGGCCTACAAACGATTTCTGTGCGCGCGCGACGCCTTGACGCTGATCTACCACAACGTAATCCGCAAGGATCTGATGCGAAGGGCGATGCATCCGGCGATTTACCAAGCTTATTCCGGCGCGATTCCAAACTTCGTCGATCGGCTCGCCCGCGAGGAACAGGATGGCTGGCAGATTCCGCTCGAATTCTCCCACGGCGCATTCCGCTTCGGCCACGCGATGGTCCGGCCTGAATACCGCATCAATGATATCTTTACGCACGATCTCAACAACACCCTGGAAAAAAACTCGGCAAACGATCCCGTCAACATGCCGCTCGATGCCTCATGGATCGTGCAATGGTCGCAGTTTTTCGAGATCGAGGGATCGAGGCCGAATTTCAGCCGGCGGATCGGTCCATATCTGAGCGACGGACTGGGCAGCGATCAGATCTTTCCCGCCGTCGATCAAACCAACCGGGTCGGCCTGCTCTATCGCGACCTCCTGGGCGCCACGCTCGCGGGGCTTTGGTCGGTGAATGCGCTGGTAGCCGAAATCGCGGCCAGGCGGCCGCATCTCATCGGCGCTTCACGGTTGCTGGCTGATCGTTCCTACCGGATCAGCCAGATCCGCGACTGGCTGACTTCCGAGAACTCCTATGGCGGGCTTTCTGCCGAAGACATCGAAACGATCGCCAACGATCCACCGCTGCCGTTCTTCATCCTGTTCGAAGCGATGCAGCAGCCGCGGGCCGAAGGCCTGTGTCTCGGGCCGCTGGGTTCGATCATCGTCTCGGAAGTGGTTTTCGGCGCGCTCGCGGATAACGAGCTTCCCGCCGGACGCGGCGCGAGTTCGCTTGCCGAAGCGCTCGCCGGGCTTTGCGGAGAATACTACCCGACCAACGTTTTTGAAGACGTACCCGAAATTGAACGCATGGATCAGCTGGTCGAATTCACGGCCGACATCGCTGGCCTGCGACAGGCCGAACCTGCATTTTTGTGAGGCGGAGTCCTTCCGCATCACGCAACCCGGAGGACTGAAAATGGCGATTGAAAGAATGGTAGTGACGAACCATGAGCGTTGGGGCAACCTGGTGAAGACCTGGTCAACCGGCAAAAACTATCTCGACGATGACAACGAGTATCCGATCCCGGAAACCGTCGACGAATTCAAGGAACAGCTCGCCAAGGCTCAGGTGTTCATGACGGTGCCGGAGCGCTTCACACAGATCAAGTTCGTGGCACAAGACATGGATACGATCGTGGTACGATTGCCACCGAAGTTTGCGATTGAAGATTCCGAGGAACGGCTCAGTCAGCCGGGCGCAACCTATCCGATCCCGCCGTTCTACAAGCGTCTGTTCAACGGCATCGATCCGGTGATCCCGGAAAACGAGAAGTTCCGGGTGCATGCCGAGCGGATCGGCGACTATACGATCAGCTACTGTTCCTGAAATTACGTAATTAGGCCAGTTGGGCAATACCCTCGACAGGAAGCCCTGCGCCACGCAATCCGTCGCGCAGGGCTTCCCACCGCTCCCTTACACCGATCGGATGAGATTGCAGGGCCCAACGTGTTACGGCCTCGTCGGTCGGGGCGGATGATCCAACCCAAAACGAACGAATCCCGTTGAGGAAGCGCCGGGCCTCTTCCCGCGCCATGTCCGACTGCCCGAGATGAAACAGCGCCGCCGCCCGCCATGCGGGCAGCGTCTTTACTACCCCCTCGGCGCGATCGATGGCCTCGAGGGCGCCGGTGTATTCGCCGCACAGAACACGAATGATGCCATGGTAACCCCATCCGAGATATGAGGGCGTAGGCGAAAGAGCTAGCGACTGCTCGGCTAGCAGCCGAGCTTGATCGATCGATCCGCAAAAAGCGCTACACGCTGCACTGGACAACAAGGTCCACGGATCGTTGTCGTTAAGTTCACAGGCGAGTTCCATATGCGGCGCCGCCTCGGCCTCCCGCAGCGCCATCACATAAGACCAGCCACAGCACAGATGCGCCCTGGAATCGACCGGATCCAGTTGAACGGCACGCTTCGCCAGTTCGAGGGTTGCCTTGGCGTTCCCGGGATCGCGGAACAAGCCAGGGTGAACAAAACGCTCAGCATTGTACATTTGCACAAGGCCGCTATAGCACGGCGAGAAGGTAGGATTTTCCCGGATGGCATCGCGGAAGATGGTGACCGCGCGCTGCCAGCTTTCCGCATCGTATTTGAAAAGCAACCTCTGCCCGCGCAGCCAGCGGTCGTGCAGATCGGGCGAAACGCCTGGATTGCCGGCGCGCCGACGCTGGGGCCGTTTTACGGCGGCAGGACGCGCCATTGAAGATTTCATCGCCGGCCGCAGGTCGGCGGCAGCTTCGACCAGTTGCGCGATGGCACGCCGCACACGCGGATCGTTGATTCGCGAAACGGCCGTGAGAAACCGTATTGCATCCTGGTCGGCAAGCAGCCGCAGCGGCGATTTCGAGTTGGAGTATCTATCTTCCGCGGACTCGAAGAGTTCACCGATCGAAACGCCCAAGGCAGCCGCGATGCGCGATAAAAGGCCGGCGCCTATCCGGTCGATTCCCTGCTCATATTTCTGCACCTGCCGGAAGGCGACCCCGATTTTGCCGGCGAGATCGCTCTGGCTCAATCCGCGATGGGTGCGAAAGATGCGTATCCTGGCTCCTACCAGGACGTCGAGCGGGTCAGGCGTCTTCGCCGACATAACGGATCCCTAGACCTCTATTGCTAACAAAAGCTGGGCAACTATAGGCGTTACGCGAATTGCTGTGCAATCCCCTTGATGCGCTATTCCCGTTCGAAAGACCCAAGAGTGAGAACGCACTCTCCGATGATCCCGGAAGACGAAACGCGGCCAAACGCATCTACAATTGCACGATCAGCCGCTGCGCCTGAAAAATCTTAAGGGGATATTTCAATACCCTCGACAGGAAGCCCTGCGCCACGCAATCCGTCGCGCAGGGCTTCCCACCGGGCCCTTACACTGATCGGATGGGCTTGCAGAACCCAGCGTGTTACGGCCTCGTCGGTCGGGGCGGATGATCCAACCCAAAACGAACGTATTCCGTTGAGGAAGCGCCGCGCCTCTTCCCGCGCCATGTCTGACTGCCCGAGATGAAACAGCGCCGCCGCGCGCCACGCAGGCAGGAGATGCGTGGCGTCGTGTGCGCGATCGCAGGCTGCAAGAGCGCCGGCATAGTCGCCGCATACGAAGCGGATGGCGCTGTGGTAGGCCCATCCGAGATACGGGGGCGCTGGCGAAAGAGCGAGCGACTGCTCGGCCCGCAGCCGAGCCTGCTCGATCGATCCACAGAAAGCGTAATAGTGTGCGGACGACAACAAGGTCCACGGGTCGTTGTCGTTGAGCTCGCAGGCGAGTTCCATATGCGGCTGCGCCTCGGCCTCCCGGAGCGCCATCACATAAGACCAGCCACAGCACAGATGCGCTCTCGAATCGACCGGATCCAGTTGAACGGCACGCTTGGCGAGTTCAAGCGTCGCCTTCGCCTTGCCGAGATCGCGAAACAAGCCGGGGTGAACAAAAAGCTCGATATTATTCAATTGCACGAGGCTGCTGTAGCAAGGCGAGAAGGTGGGATTTTCCCGGATGGCATCGCGGAAGATGGTGACCGCGCGCTGCCAGCTTTCCGCATCGTATTTGAAATGCAAACTCTGCCCGCGCAGCCAGCGATCGTAAACATCGAGCGAAACGTCGGGCTCGCCCGCAAGCCGCATCAGCCGTTCGGTCGATAGCTGCACATTCAGCGAGGTCGCAATCCGGCGGATGATGCGCTGCTGTGTCTCGAACCAGTTATCGAGGCCGAGCCTAAGACTTTCGCTCCAGACATAGATGCCGGTCGCTTCGTCCCGCAACACCATCACCATGTTGATTTCGCTACCG
>Ga0210389_10005278_pt1 | contig 10021 bp, 7 predicted proteins | sample IncBWH28OmetaG_FD_160127 | JGI IMG/M metagenome (GOLD analysis project Ga0210389, IMG submission 160127) | Forest soil microbial communities from Barre Woods Harvard Forest LTER site, Petersham, Massachusetts, United States - Inc-BW-H-28-O ...
CCGCGCAAGGACGCGGTGGCGCCGGTGAAGAAGATGTTGCCCTGGCCGCGGGGCACCATCAGCCGCGCCGACTCGCGGCCCGCCAAAAAGCCCGCCCAGCAAGCCATTTCCCACACCTTGCGGAACACCCGATCGGTGGTTTCCAGGATCGGGAAGTTGACGTTGGCGCCGACGTTGAAAATCGTCACCTCCAGCGGCGCGTGCTTGTCGGCATCTTCAAGAAATGCCGCGACCTCGTCTTCCTTCCGCGCATCCAGCGCGCGCGCCACGATCGAGCCGCCCGCCGCTTCGATATCCCGAACCAGCGGTTCGAGCTTGGTGCCATCGCGCCGTCCAGCGAATACGGTGAACCCTTCAGCGGCGAATTTCTTGGCGATCTCGGCGCCGATATAGTCGCCGGCGCCGATCACGGCCACGGTGGCGTTGCGCTTTTGCATTGATCAGTACTCCACTAAGGCCATTTCGTCATTGCGAGCGAAGCGAAGCAGTCCAGATTGTCACGCTCGGAATGGATTGCTTCGTCGCTTTGCTCCTCGCAATGACGAGAATTATCTACCCAGCACCATCTCCTCGACGTCGCGCAGCTGCTCCTTGCCGAAGAACATCTCGTCGCCGACAAAGAAGGTCGGCGAGCCGAACGCGCCGCGCTCGACCGCAGCTTGCGTGTTCTCGATCAGCTTGGCCTTCACGTCGGGCTCGCCGGCGCGCGCGAACAGCTTTGCGGCATCGAGCCCGGACGACATCAGCGCCTTGAGCGCAACTTCCGGATCGTCCATTTTCTTCGGCTCGACCCACATGTGATGAAAGGCCGCATCGACGTATTCCTCGAACACGCCCTCCGATTGCGCGGCGACCGCAGCGCGCATCAGATTGAGGGTATTGACCGGAAAGAACGGATTCGAAGTATAGGGCTTCACATGAAAGCGCTTCACGAAGCGGTCGGTTTCGATCGCCTGGAATTCGCGCTTGTTCTTGATGCCGGCGAGGGTCTCGGCGGGAGATCTGTTGTTGGTCGCCTTGAAAATGCCGCCGAGCAGGACCGGTATGTATTCGAACTTCGCCCCGATCCGCTTTTCAATCGCGGGGATCGCCTTGTGACTGAGGAAGGCATTGGGGCTACCGAAATCGAATAGGAATTGCGGGGCAGTAGCGCTCATGACGGCCTCCCGGATCGTTTCCGCATCCAGTATATAGTGGCGCAACAGAGGTGCTACGTCCACCGAGATTTAATGATGACCGTCATACCTTGAGCGGGCGGCTGATTATGCCTCCAGCGGCTCGGCGCGATCGCTCGAGGCAAGTTTGACGATGTGATCGCGGACATCGCCGGGCCACGCCGCGATCAATTCGCCAAATCGCCGATCGTCGTCTGCAAACAGCGCGCGCGAGGCTTCTTCGAAACCGGGCAGATTGCCGGCTATTGCCGACATGAAGTGATAGACCGCATCCCTCGCCGCGCGGCGGCGATCGCCGTCGGCGCCGGCCCGGCGCGCCTGCTCGATGAGCTTTCGCAGCGCCACCGATGCGCCGCCGGGCTGTGTGCCGAGCCAATCCCAGTGGCGCGGCAGCAGCGTGACCTCGCGCGCAACAACGCCGAGCCTCGGACGCCCGCGACCGCGCGGCTCCGACGGCCCGTCAGCCTCAGTTTCCGAATTCGGTGTCAAAGGCGGCAGGCGCGCGACGATGTCTTGTTCGGTCCCGCGCAGATCGAGGTCGATCGACCGCCCATTGGCATCGTCGAAGATAACGATCGTCTCGGCGCCGGCTGCTCGCGACGCTTTCCTGACCGCAAGTGCGACATCGGCCAGCGAACCGGATGCGAACCGTCGGAACCCGGCGAAGGCTGTGAAATGCTTTGTTTCGCTCATGGTCGGGGGCGCCCGGCTTTCCCAAGCACATTTATACCCGGGTAAATATACCCTTCAATATCGTCCGGATAAAATTTTCCCGAAGTCACGCCCGCCTGCGCTGAGTGGGCCAATCGCCAATTGCGTTCCTCGCTGCTACGCAAGTCTGCATGAACCCGGGATGACCCCCATGCTGACCGTCCACCATCTCAACAACTCCCGCTCTCAGCGCGTGCTGTGGCTGCTCGAAGAACTCGGCATCGAGTACGAGATTGCGCGCTATCAACGCCAAAGCGATATGCGCGCGCCGGCCGCGCTGCGGGCGATCCACCCGCTCGGAAAATCGCCGGTCGTTGCCGATGGCGACAAGACGATCGCGGAATCCGGCGCGATCGCCGAATACCTCATCGAAACCTACGGCAACGGGCGCCTGATTCCGCCGCCCAACACGCCCGAGCGGTTGCGCTACGTCTATTGGCTGCACTATGCGGAAGGCTCGGCGATGCCGCCGCTGCTGCTGAAACTGTTATTCACGCTGATGCCCAAGCGCACTCCCGCGCTGCTGCGTCCCTTGGTGCGGAAAGTCAGCAATCAGGCGCTGACCGCATTCGTCAATCCGCAACTCAAGCTGCACATGGATTTCTGGGAAGGCGAGCTCTCGAAGAGCGAATGGTTCGCGGGTGATGCCTTCACTGCCGCCGATATTCAAATGAGTTTTCCGTTAGAGGCGGCAGCGGCGCGCGGCGGCCTGGAGCACGGTCATCCCAAGGCGATGGCGTTTCTCGACCGGATTCACGCGCGCCCAGCCTATCAGCGCGCATTGGTGCGGGGCGGGCCTTATGCGGTCGGGCGGTGAGTTTATTCTCCCGCCGCTTCCGCGCCGCGGGTGCGCGGATCGGGCGCGCCGAGCAATCCGTTCGGCGTGACCGCGATCGAGTTCGCCGATGTCTGCCCCATCGGCTCGACAATGCGATGGCCTTTGGCGCGCAGTGCATTCAGTGTGGCCTCAGTGAAGCCGCGCTCGATCCGCACTTCATCCGGCAGCCATTGATGGTGCAGGCGCGGCGCGGCCACCGCCGCAGCAACGTCCATGCGGTAGTCGAGCACGTTGACGATCACCTGCAAGACGGTCGAGATGATGCGGCTGCCGCCGGGCGAGCCCGTCACCAGCACCGGCTTGCCGTCCTTCAAGACAACAGTCGGCGACATCGACGATAGCGGCCGTTTGCCGGGACCGGGCAAATTGGCTTCATAGCCAACGAGGCCATAAGCGTTGGCCGCTCCAGGCGCGGCGGTGAAATCGTCGAGCTCGTTGTTGAGAAGCACACCGGTGCCCTCGGCCACCAGACCGACGCCATAGCTGAAATTCAGCGTGTAGGTATTGCTCACCGCATTGCCGAGACCATCGACCACGGAAAAATGCGTGGTGTTGCTGCCCTCGCGCAGTGTCGCCGAGAGCGCGTCGGTCCATGACGTCGCATGGTCGAGATCGATGCCGGCGCGTTGCCTGGCGGCGTAATCCTTCGTCGTCAGTATTCCGACCGGCGCACTGACAAAGGCGGGATCGCCGAGATAGTGGGCGCGATCAGCATAGGCGCGCTTCATCGCCTCGATCAGGACGTGCAGCGAAGCCACGGAACCTTGCTTCATCTCGGCAAGCGGAAATCCTTCGAGGATATTGAGGGTCTCTACCAGCCCCACTCCGCCCGAAGAAGGCAGCGGCATCGAAACGATGTCGTAGCCCCGATAGGTGCCGCGCACGGGCGCGCGGATCACGGGCTGGTAGGATTTGAGATCGTCCATCGTCATGATGCCGCCGGCATCGCCAATTGCCTTGACGAGTTTCTCGGCGACCGCTCCTTCGTAGAAGCCGCGCGGCCCCCGCGTGGCGATGGCCGAAAGCGTGACCGCGAGGTCGGTCTGGAGCAGCGTGTCGCCCTCACGCAATGACGTGCCGTCGGCGCGCGAGAATATCTTGGCCGCCGAAGGCCAGCGCGCCAGCCGCCGGTGCCACTCTGGCAGGGTGTCGGCACAGTCGTCGCTAACGGCAATGCCATTGCGCGCGAGCTCGATGGCCGGTTGCAGCAAATCGGCCAACGTGAATTTTCCCGAACCATATTTCTCAAGCGCCAGCGCCAGGCCTGCAGGTGTGCCGGGGATGCCGATGCCGAGCGCGGAGTCGCGCGACTTGGCGTTATCCGGCTTGCCGTCGGGGCCGAGAAAAATACCCGGTGTGGTCGCAGCCGGTGCGGTCTCGCGGTAATCGATCGCGACGTCTTCATGGTAGTCTACCGAATGGATGATCATGAATCCGCCGCCGCCGATATTGCCCGCGCGGGGATAAGTCACCGCCATTGCAAAGCCCGTCGCCACCGCGGCATCGACGGCGTTGCCACCGCGCCTCAAGACGTCGGTACCGATGCGCGCCGCCGTCTTTTCCTGCGCCACCACCATGCCGTGCTCGGCCGCGACCGAGTGGATGGCGTCGGCAGCAAGCGGCGTGTAAAAGCCGCGGCGCATGTCTTGCGCGGCCGCGAGGCCACCAAGCGAGAGAACGAGCAAAATCGCGGCCAGGCTTCCTCGCCGCGTTGTCCTGAGGGTGATCATCCGCATTGCTCCGTCGAGCCAGCACAAGCCGCGAAACCTAACTGGTTAGGCGACGAGGGCAAATGCCTCCCGGTGAGGCTCAAGAATATTTGTGCACGCCTTAAGCGGTGACGATGTGCGGCGGCAATATGTTCTCAATGCCGGAAATGGCGCACGCCGGTGAATACCATCGCGATGCCGTGCGCGTCGGCGGCCTCGATCACCTCGTTGTCGCGCACCGAGCCGCCGGGCTGAATGACGGCGGTCGCGCCGGCTTCAATGCAGGCCAGCATGCCGTCGGCGAACGGGAAGAACGCGTCCGATGCGACCACCGAGCCCTTGGTGAGTGGTGCGGCGAGCTTCAATTCCCGCGCGGCATCCTCGGCCTTGCGCGCGGCGATCCGCGCGGAATCCACCCGGCTCATCTGGCCCGCGCCAATTCCGACGGTGGCGAGGTCCTTGGCATAGATGATGGTGTTGGACTTGACATGTTTGGCGACGCGGAACGCGAATTTGAGATCGCGCAGCTCCGCCTCCGTCGGCGCTCGTTTGGTTTTGACTTCCAGCGTCATGGCGTCGATCACCGCATTGTCACGGCTTTGCACCAGCAAGCCGCCGGCCACCGTCTTCGCGGTCAGGCCCTCGGCGCGCGGATCCGGCAGCCCTCCCGCCAGCAACAGCCGCAGATTCTTCTTTGCGGCGACGATTTGAATCGCCTCTTCCGTGGCATCGGGCGCGATGATCACCTCGGTGAAGATTTCGGTGATGGCGCGCGCGGCTTCCGCATCGAGCGTCCGGTTCAGCGCGACGATGCCACCGAAGGCAGATGTCGAATCGCAGGACAGCGCCTTGCGGTAGGCGGCAAGGAGATCGGCGCCTTCGGCCACGCCGCACGGGTTGGCGTGCTTGACGATGACACAGGCCGCGGTGCGACTGGGATCGAATTCGGCGATGCATTCATAGGCGGCATCGGTGTCGTTGATGTTGTTGTAGGAGAGCTCCTTGCCCTGGACTTGCAGCGCCGTGGCAACGCCGGGGCGTCTGTCGGGCAGGCGATAGAACGCCGCCGTCTGATGCGGATTTTCGCCGTAGCGCAACGATTGAATCAGCCGTCCGCCAAAGGCACGGAAATCCGGCGCCTCGGTCTTGAGTTCATTCGCGAACCAGTTCGAGATCGCCGCGTCGTAGGCTGCGGTGCGCGCATAGGCATTGGCGGCGAGGCGCCGTCGCAGCCATAGCGTCGTCGCGCCTTGATTGGCCTTGAGTTCATCGAGAACGGCTTGATAATCACTGGGGTCGACGACGACGGCGACGTCGTTATGGTTTTTGGCCGCGGCGCGGATCATCGCGGGTCCGCCGATGTCGATGTTCTCGATGCACTCCTCGAAATCGGCGTCTTTGTCGAGGGTGGCTTCAAAGGGATAGAGGTTGACGACCACCAGATCGATCTGCGCGATGCCATGAGCCTTCATCGCGTTGGCGTGATCGGCCTTGCCGCGGATCGCGAGCAGTCCGCCATGCACCTTCGGATGCAGCGTCTTGACCCGCCCGTCCATCATCTCGGGAAAGCCGGTCAGCTCCGAGACGTCTTTGACCTTCAATCCGGCTTCCGCGATCGCCTTGGCCGTGCCACCGGTCGAAACGAGTTCGACGCCGTGGATGGCCAGCGCGCGGGCGAATTCGGCCAGCTCCGTTTTGTCGGAAACGGACAGGAGGGCGCGGGTGACGCGGCGAAGTTGATCGGTCATGCTTTTTATCCCAACTGAATAGCTTGCCGGGTAGCACGGTTTCGCCGGCCATGAAACCGTAGCACGCGGCCGGGAGATAACCTGGCCACAATATTACAGCGGCAGTTCCGGTTCGCGGCGGGAGTTACGTCTTGCTGCGGTAGCGGAAGGCGACGAAGTCGAGCGTACAAAACTCCAGCGTATCGACGGCGCGTGGCGCGAGTCCTGGCGGATCACGATCTGGGAGGTACGGCGGGGACCATCATTGCCGGCCAGAAAGACACTGTCCTCGAGCTCGACCTTGTCGTCGAGCGCCTCGAAGGTCCAGACATCGCGGTTGGGCAGCACAAGCATGACGCCGCGTGCATCGCTGAGACGGCTTGCCTTCACCGACGGATGCAGATGAAACCGTAGCGCATAGTCGGTCTCATTGGCCTTGATCCGCCCGTCGGGCGCCAGCGCCACGGTGTCCTCGCCGTCAAGCCGCGTGCCATCCGGCGCAAGCATCAACACCCGGCGATGCACGAGGCCGAACCGAGCAAGATAGCCGTCGTGCGACGTCGTCAGCAGCATGCCGTTGGCAACCGCCTCGCGATAGCTTTCGACATCGGAGGGGCCGTTGACGATCGGCGCTCCCTGCAAGAGCCGTTTCACCGCCGAAAATTCGACGAACTGGCAGGAAGACGTGTCGTGATAGGTCAGCGTCGAATGCGCGGCGGTGCTACGGGCAAAGCTGCGCCAGTTGTCGCGACCGGTCGATGGCATGCCGCAATTGATGACGATCCGGCTCGTTCCCGAGGACAGTTCAAACGAGAGACAGCCGGCATGGGCGTCGTGGCTGACGCTCGGCGGCGGCGCCGGTCCGGTATCCATGATCACGGTGGTATTGCCGGCATCAAGCCGTTGGAAGCCGGCATGCGGCATGTTGGCCATCGGCGCGCCATGCGTGTCGTCATAGGCGAGCAAGGTGGCGAGCACGTCCGAAGGCGCGCTGCTCATGCCGTTGAACAATGCGAAGCTGCCATCGCCGTGACGGAAAAAACGCAGCATCGGCATCATGCGGTCGATCGCGTTCAATAGCGCCGGAGGTGGCGCGATATTGCGGGCCGCGAAGGTCTGACGCAACGGCAAGAGATCGGTCAGGAGCTCGATGAGCGCGCCGGGGTTGCGCGAGATGTGGCCGCCATCGGGCAGGATTTGCCGCTGCAACTCTTCCGAAAGCCTGCGGGCTGCGACACGAATGTGCCGTGCCTGATTGGCAAGACAAAGCGAGGCGTAGCAAAGGGCAATCAACACCTGGAGCCGCGGTACGCCGTCGACGATATCGATCATGGCATAACGCAGATAACGGATTTCGCGGGCTAGTCCGCGCAAATAGCGCCGATAGAACTTGCCGTCGGTATCGCCGAGAACGAGCGGGGCCTGCGACAACAGCGAGATCACGCGTCGCGCCAGCACGTCGGCGCGTCGCGCGATCGGCCGCTTGTAGTTCGGATTTGAAAGCCAGTCGTCGACGAGGGCGCGTGCATTGGCTCGGGTGAGCGCGGTATCGGCGGCGCGCAGGTGCCGAAGCCAGCCGAAGCCAAGCAGCGCGACTTCCCAATCGTCCGATGGCGGTTCGAGTTCGAAAATCGAGCGGCCGTGACAGGTGACGATCTTGCCCGCGAAGACGAAACGGCCGGCATAGATTTCGGCGGCGCGGGTGGCGTCCGCCGTACGCAGATCGTGCGGGGCGATGATGAGGCGGTCGGTACGGCCGGGCCACATCGACGACAGCGCAACCGTGCCGCCGCCTGCCCGCGCCATCAGGCTGCGTGCAAAGCGGTTTATGATCAGCGTCGAGATGCGTCTGCGTTGAGCGACCGACACGCCCTGCCTTGGTTGGGAAGATTCTTGCCGAATCCTTTTAATCCGGAAAAGCGGCCAAGACACCACCTTGAAACCGGGCGAATCAGCGCGATAGGTCCGAAAACTGGTGCAAAATCAGGATTTAGCCGGGTAGACGCTCAATCCCGCCGCACCAGTCGCGCGGCGTAGAAGCCGTCGAGGCCACCAAGCCTCGGGTCTTGATGGGGCAGGTGGCAGGGCAGGGTGCGCAAGTCGCCATCCGCAGTCACGATTTCGCTCAAGTCTGCGACTTCGCCCGTCTCGATCGGCAGGCGCTGGAGAGCGGTTTCGGACTTCAGCAATTCCGCGATCGCATGCTCGCCCTCTTCCGGCTCCAGCGAACAGGTGCAGTAAACCAGCATACCGCCCGGCTTCAGCGCGGCAACTGCCTTTTGTAGCAGCCGTTTCTGGGTAGCTGCCAGCGGCGCAATATCGGACTCCTGGCGCAGCCATCCGATATCGGGATGGCGCCGGATCGTGCCGGTGGAGGTACAGGGTGCGTCGATCAGGATACCATCGAAACTTCCGGAATGATTTTGGTCTAGCCACTCGGCGCCGTCGGCTACCACCAGTTTCGCCTCGAGCGACAGCCGCGCCAGATTGTCGCGTAACCGCGCCATGCGGTTGGGCGAGCGGTCGACGGCGGTCACCTGCGCCCCGTCATGGACAAGCTGGGCGGTCTTGCCGCCAGGCGCCGCGCAGAGATCGACGATCTTCTTGCCGGCGATGTCGCCGAACAGGCGAGCCGGTAACGCCGCCGCGGCGTCCTGGACCCACCATTGGCCATCGGAAAAACCCGGCAGCATCGTCACCGAGCCCTGCAACAGCGTGCGGACAGATCCGGTGGGAAGCGTTTCGCCGTGCAATCGCGTCGCCCATTGCGCGGCATCGGACTTCACCGTGATGTCGAGCGATGGGTCTTGTCCGATCGCGTTTGCGATCTCGCTCGCGATGGCCTCGCCGTAATGGGCCGACCATCGCGCCAATAGCCACGGCGCAACGTCGAGATTTTTCGACTTCACCTCGTCGATCAGCGGCTGTCCTTCACGCGCGCAACGGCGCAGCACCGCGTTGACGAGGCCGGCATATTTGGCGGCGCGCCGATCCGACTGCACCAGCCGCACCGATAGATCGACCGCAGCATGGTCGGGAACATCCATCCAGAGAATCTGTGCGGCGCCGATCAGAAGCGCGCTTTGCGCGCGCGGTGCATCGGTTGGGATGCCGCGATCAAGCAGTCGTGACAGAACATGGCCGAGGGTTCCCAATCGCCGCAGGATCGTCGCGACCAGCCGGCGCATCAAAGCGCGATCGCGATCAGAAAGGGTCTTCAATCCGGGGTGAGCGGTCGCGCCATCGAGCTGTTCGTCAAGTGCGCGATGCTTGTGCAGGACGCCGTCGAGAATGTCGGCGGCGATCCGCCGCGCCGCGAGACCGGGCACTTCAGATGGCAAAGCGAATCGTTGCGGAGGCATGAAACGTGTACATCTTGTTTTTTGGCGCAGCAATTCGCATTTCAGCTCTTGCCGGCAGCGACTAGTGTAGCGGTTCAAAAGTCCGCATCATTATTGCCGCGAGTTCGTCATGCGGACTTCTGAACCGCCACACTAGATCATAGCTTTGCTAGTGTCTTCCGATTCCGAAGTTCGTAAACGTGGGGCCGCAAGATGATTCGAACTTCGGAATCAGGACACTAGAATCGCTTTGGCATCAGAATATGCCAAATGTAAGAATCGGCCGTGTGACTTGGACCGCAGGCTATACGATGACGGACAATACTTCACCGCCCGTAGTGGGCGCATCTTCACGGGAACACAAAGTCCTTTCGGCCGCGGCGAAACGTGCTTTGGCCGAGGCCGAAGCGCGACGGTTGGCGGCGGCCGCTGACGAGAAAGTTCGGCCGAAGGAGCTTCAGGGCCCGAAGGGACCCGAGCCGACCCGATATGGCGACTGGGAAAACAAGGGCATCGCCTC
>Ga0210389_10005279_pt1 | contig 10019 bp, 6 predicted proteins | sample IncBWH28OmetaG_FD_160127 | JGI IMG/M metagenome (GOLD analysis project Ga0210389, IMG submission 160127) | Forest soil microbial communities from Barre Woods Harvard Forest LTER site, Petersham, Massachusetts, United States - Inc-BW-H-28-O ...
ACGAAGCCCCCGCGACGAAATTTGCCAAGGATCAGCTCAAGGCCATCATCGAGCGCATCGAGCGGCTGGAAGAGGAAAAGAAGACCATCTCCGACGACATCCGCGATGTCTATGCGGAGGCCAAGGGCAACGGTTTCGACGTCAAGGCGCTGCGCACCATCGTGCGTCTTCGCAAGCAGGACGCCAACGAGCGGGCTGAAGCCGAGACGATACTGGAAACCTATATGCAGGCGTTGGGAATGCTGTGAAACTCCTCATCGTGAGGAGATGGCGGCTTAGTGCAGCGAGGCCGTGCGCAAGAAGGGCTGCACTGTCAGCGGAGCCAACGCCGGCCCGCTGAAGTGGTCAGTGCCCGGGCCCGCTTGCGGATCGCTTGAGAAGCCCATCACGACCACGGCTTGCGGCTTGACGAACTGTGCGCTCAACAGCGTCATGTTAGCATCGCCGAGCACGGTCACCGACATCGACGTGCTCGCGCTCGGCGCCAGCATCATGATGCGCATCCAGATATCGTCGCTGGCCTTCGACGCGACGATCCGCGTGGAGGTGGCCACCACGCCGTCATGTCCTTTGTCCTGGCCCTTGGCAGCGACGGGTGTGAGGTCGTTTGCGGCCACCGGGTTGCGGTTGGCTGAAGCGGGGCGCGCATTGCGCGTAGCGGGCGCGTTGGTGCGATCAGCCTGCGGGGACGCCGCCGGTGCGTAAGCCAGCGCCTGGTAGGCGGCCGGAACGCTCGAGGTCGATTGCGGGTCGGTGGACGCCAACGCCTGACGGGCACTGATGGCTGCGACCTGTGCCGGCGTGGCCTGCTTCGGCGCGGCCGGCATGTCGTCCCAGAAACCGCGTGCGTTGATGATGTCAGCCGGAGTTTCCGGCTTTGCCTCAGGCTTGTCCGAGGCAGCGGGCTGTTTCGGTTTGGCAGGCTGTACGATCTGCATGTCGGCCGAGGCCAGTTGCAGCGTCGTGCTTGCCGGCTTCCCACGCGGCATGGGTATGGCGTCGGCGAGCTTGGCTGAGGCCACCTGGGTGGCGGGAGAGGCCTTGTCCTGGACCGGAGCAGAACCTTCCTCATCGTCGTCGTTCGATTTGCCGCTGAACAGACGGGTCAACAGGTTGGGCTTGCTTACCGTGGCCCGACCATCATCCTCGCCACGCTGCTCGATCTCGGCGCGGGCAAGCTCATATCCCTTCAGCGGCGTACCATCGGAAGGGACATGGACGGTGCGCCCGTCAGGGAACACGCGCGCGAGCTGGTCGTGGGTCATGCGCGGCCAGTGGCGGATATTTCCGGTATCGAGATGCACGAACGGCGAACCCGAGGTCGGGTAGAAGCCGACGCCACCGCGCTGCAAGCGCAGGCCGGCGTATCGGATCTGCTCAAGCGGCACATCCGGGATGTAGAAATCCATCGCATGGCCGAGCATGTGCTGGCTGAAGCGCGCCACGCCGGTATGGGCGGAGCGGCGGCGGAGCATGGCGTTGGTCTCGGGGGAACGGTAGGCGGAGATGATCTGGATCGGCTTCTTGCCGTCGACGTCGCGATAGACTTCCCAGATGATATCGAACAGATGGCGATCCATCGTCGTCTGTTCCTGGGTACGCCAGTCGCGCAGGAAATGGTTGATCTGCTTCAAGGCCTCTTCGTCGAAGCGGCCATCGCGCTTGAAGGTGACGGTGAGGTCTTCGCCCGAATGGGTGTGGTGGAATGACAGCGTGCGTGTTTCGTTGAGGGCGGTCGCGTCGTGGATCGAGCCGATCCCCGCCAGGAGCAGCACCGAGGTCAACCCGAGCTGATATCCGGCCTTTGGCAGAGACGACAGACTGAATTGGCGTGCGAAACCGGTCAGCAAGTAATGAGCCCACCCCAACAGATGACCGTGAGTTAAACTCTTTCGCGACCCCGTGTGGCGAAAGAGGGTAAACGCACTCTTAACGCGGGAGGGTTAAGCAGGATTTAACCCACCCCCCAAATCCACCCCGAACTAACCCGTCTAGTGTGGCGAAAAAGAGCCCATTGGTTAAGCCTGGGTGGAGAATGGTTAACGTTAAAAGGCCCCGCCCAAGGGCGAGGCCTTTGATTTAACTGGGTAAATTTAGCCGACGGGTCAGCGTTGATAATACGACTGCCCCTGCTGCGGCTGCAGCAGCCGCCGCCGGCCGGGAGGGATGGGCTGGAACTGGCCGGAGCCGCCGAACAGCCGCTCGAAGAACGACGGTCCTGGTGACGACGAGAACGAATTGTCGCTGGCGATCCGCAAATCGCCGGCCGGCCGCACATAGTTCGGCTGGGAATGGGCGATCACGTTCTCCAGGTCCTTGTTCTTGCCCGAACGCAGCAGCGACAGCATGTTCGCATCGCGGCCGTAGACGTCCTTGCGGAACTGAAGATTGCCGTCGTCATCCACGAAGGCGGTCTGGTAGGTGATGTTGACCGGGATCGGCGTCGGGAATTTCAGATCGATCTCGCTCTGCCCATACATGCTCTTGATTTTTTCCGGGGTGTAGTGCGCGTTCGGCTCGGTGATGTTGAGCAGGACCGAGGCGTATTGATCCGGATTCTGGACCCGCATGCAGCCATGGCTGAAGGCGCGATCTTCCCTGGCGAACAGGTTCTTGTCCGGCGTGTCGTGCTGATAGACCAGGAACTTGTTCGGGAAATTGAAGCGGATGCGGCCGAGTGCATTTCGTTCACCGGGCGGCTGCGAAATGTGGATGCTGCCGTCGCGGTTGTGCTCAAGCTTCAATCCCATGCGCTCGAGCACCGTCGGATCCTGCTGAAGCGCCGGCAGGTATTCGTTGTAGATGATCGACGGCGGCACGTTCCAGGTCGGGTTGACAGTGATGAACTTCATCGTCTCCGTCAGAAGCGGCGTGGCATGAATGCCGGGCTGCCCGGTCACGACCCGCGTGGTCCAGACCTGCGCGCCGTTCTGCATCACCTTGAGCGTATAGTCGGGGATGTTGAGAATGACATAGGCGTCGCCGATCGCCGGCGCACCGAGGTCGCGCGGCAGCCAGCGCCAACGCTCCATGTTGACGATTACGGTATCGATCTGGCGGTCGCGCTTCGGGCTGTTGATCGCCCTGATGGTCCTGTCGTCGAGCACACCGGTCGGCTTCATCTCGGCGGCCGCCTGGAACTTGCGGACGGCTTCCGCGACCTTGGCGTCGTAATGACGGTCGTCGGGATTTTCGGTGATGCCGAGCTTCGAGCGCAGTTGCGGCACGCGATCGTCTTCCACTTCAACCGCCGGCTGGTTCTTTCGCGCCGGGCTGAATTTGAGCATCGGGCCATCGGCGATCTGAATCACCGGTCCGTCGCCCTGGCCGCGCAATTCGGCGAGCTTCTTTTTCAAGGCGCGATAGAGCTTGTGCGGCGGGTTGTAGCCGTCAAGGGCAAGCGAGGCGTCCTTCGCTGAGGTGATGTTGGCGAGGACTTCCGTCGGGTCCGTCGGATGCTCCGGATATTGAATGTCGCCGGACACCTGCGACCAGTGCATCCGGCCGCTCTGGGCATGGCGCGCATAGTCGAGCATGCTGGCAGTCAGTTTCAGGTCTGAATCGGCCAGCGCATCGGGCGAGGTCGCAGCAGTGAAATCGGGAATGGGATAATCCGACGGATTCAAGCCGTCGGAAGCCGCGTCCTTCAGCCGGGCGACGACGCCCTTGGCGCTGTCGGTCAGCTTGCCGCCTTGCGTCCACGCCGGCGCGAAGTCGCGCGCGGTGTAGAATTTCTCGACTGCGGTCCGCTCTGCCTTGCGGTCGAAATAGCGCTGCGCCTTGGCGCTAAACGCCTCGCGCAGTTTGTCGGCAACCGGCTGATCCTCAGCTGGAACATTGCTGACGGCTTTGACGGGCTCCTTGGCCGGCTCGGGCGATGCCGCGGTAGCGGCAGGCGCCGGCGTCTGTGCGGGGGCTACGGTTGCCGTGTCATTCTTGGTCGCGTCGTTCTTGCTGGGGTCGGCCTTGCTCGCCTCTTCCTTTGCAGGTTCGACCTTGGTGGGTTCGGAAATCGGAGCCGTGGCGAGATCGGCAGGCTTGGTGGCCGGCGCTGCTTGCTCGGCTGCCTTGTTCGCGTCTGCCTTGTTCGTGTCTGCCTTGGCCGTGTCGGCGGATGGGGTGTCGAGCTTGAAATCGGAAGCTGTCGGCGGCGGGACGTTGGCAGGCTCGGGACGGGGAACCGCTGCGTCAATCGCCAGCTCTGCGGCAGAGTTGCGCGGGGCAACGTTTTGCGCGAATGCCGAACCCGCCGACACCGTGAGGAAGGTCGCCGCGACCGTCATCAAGACGCGGTCATATCCTCTACGGTTCTTCCAACAATCACGCATCGTCACACCCCTTGGGTGAGCTGCTCCGCTGTGGAGTAGCCTTGGTTTGTCCGTCAAAGCTTTCGCAAAAGCGCCGACCTGATCGGATTCTGAAGCTTATTGAGTTGAAATTGTGCTCCAGAGTTCCAGTTTTGGCATGGCCGCTGAAATGATTCATACGCAGACGATACACGGGCACCTCTCATGCAGCCAGCAGCAGAGAGGCAACTCACGACAAACTGACTTCATCATGTCCTGTCGCATCGCCTTCAGCAGGATTCTTGCCACGCGAGCTGCCATTTGTCTGTCACTTGCGGGCAACGGTTCAAAACGTTCCGTTGCCTGGAATTTCAGTCGCTTCATCCGTGCGTTACGGGTGACGCATTCCTGTTAAGTCTATCCTGCCTGATCCGTTCCGCCGTCCTCGGAATCCGCCGCCTCTTCGTCAAGCTTGCGATAAAGCGTCGAGCGGCCGATTTTCAGGCGGCGCGCCACTTCCGACATCTGTCCGCGATAATGCGAAATCGCGAAGCGGATGATCTCGCTTTCCAATTCCTCCAGCGGCCGGACTTCGCCGCCATTCGTCAGCATTGCGAGCGTGCCCGAAGCCGGAAGAGGCGCGATAGGTATTTCATTACCATTAACCGCGGCGGCGCCCGTCGAGTGGAAGCCCTCCTCGACGATCAGGGGCTCACCATGGGCCGCCGTTGGCGGCGACGGCATTCCAGCGGTTTGCGGGAAGTCCGACAGAACCAGCTGATCGCCCTCGCTCATCACGACGGCGCGGTAAACCGCGTTCTCGAGCTGGCGGATATTGCCCGGCCAATCCAGTTGCGACAGATGCGCCATTGCTTCGCCGCTGACGCCGGTGATGTGGCGGTTTTCCTCGGCGCAGAACCGGGCGAGGAAATGCCGCACCAGATGCGGAATATCCTCCCGGCGCGTCCGCAAGGACGGAACGGTGAGCGGCAACACGTGAAGCCGATAAAACAGGTCCTCGCGGAAGTGTCCGGCTTTGACCCGGTCGAGCAATTTGCGGTTGGTTGCCGACACGATCCGCACATCAACCTTCACCGGCTTGCGCGCGCCGACCGCCTCGACTGTGCCTTCCTGAAGCGCGCGAAGCAGTTTGACCTGGGCAGAGAGCGGCAACTCCGAGACTTCGTCGAGGAACAGCGTACCGCCGGAGGCTTCGACGAACTTTCCGGTGTGACGCTCGGTCGCGCCGGTGAAAGCTCCCTTTTCGTGACCGAATAGAATCGACTCGACGAGGTTGTCGGGGATCGCGCCGCAATTGACGGCCACGAACGGCCGCGATTTGCGCTCGCCGCTGCCGTGGATGGCGCGAGCGAACAATTCCTTGCCAACGCCGGATTCGCCTTCGATCAGCACCGGAATGGTCGAGGCCGCCGCCTTTTTCGCCGTGCGCATCACGCCCGCCATCGCCTCGCTGCGGGTGACGATGTCGGCAAATGTCAGCCGGCCTTCGCGGCTGTGGCGGATGCGCTGCAATTCGCCCTTCAGCGCGCTGGTGGTCAGTGCATTGTGGAGGCTCACCTGCAGCCGTTCCATGCCGACCGGCTTGACGACAAAGTCCTGGGCGCCGGCGCGCATCGCCGACACCACGTTGTCGATCCCGCCATGGGCGGTCTGCACCACAACGGGGACGGAAAGGCCGGCTTCACGAATTTTGGCGAGAACGCCCATGCCGTCGAGGCCGGGCATCACAAGGTCGAGCACGAGGGCGTCGATCAACGGCGCGTCGGGAGCGGTCAATAGTGCGATCGCGGCGTCGCCGGAATCGACCACGACGGTCTCATAACCACATTTTTGCACCATATTCTCAACCAGGCGGCGTTGCACGGCATCGTCGTCGGCGATCAAAATGGTGGCAGGCATGGTGTTCCTCATACGCAACAACTATCTGTCTCGAATCGGGGCACTCTGGCCGACGTCGATTAACGCCTGCTTAAACCTTGCCTCGCCGTTGTGATCGAATACAGGTTTCGAACAAGATGACCTCGCGCACCGCCTCCGCCCTTCGCAAATCGACCGCTCCACGCAAGACGAATTCCAGGAAAGCCGCCTCCTCATCCAGGGGGGACAAGCTGCCGGAATGGAATCTTTCCGATCTTTATTCGGCGATCGACGCGCCGGAAGTGACGCGGGACCTCGACAGGTTGGATGCCGAATGTGTCGCGTTTGAGAACGACTACAAAGGCAAGCTTGCCGAGCGGACGGCGGGAGAGGGCGGCGGGCGCTGGCTTGCGGGGGCCGTGAAGCGCTATGAGGCGATCGATGACCTTGCCGGCCGTCTCTCCTCCTATGCGGGCCTGGTGCATGCCGGCGACAGCGTCGATGCCGTGATCTCGAAATTCTACGGCGATGTCTCCGAACGGCTGACCAATGCCTCGGTGCATTTGTTGTTCTTTGCGCTTGAACTCAACCGGGTCGACGATGCGGTGATCGAGAGTGCGATGGGCGCGGTGGAGCTTGCGCATTACCGTCCCTGGATCGAAGATTTGCGCAAGGACAAGCCGTATCAACTGGAGGACCGCGTCGAGCAGCTGTTTCACGAAAAGTCCCAGAGCGGATATGCCGCCTGGAACCGGCTGTTCGATCAGACCATCTCGTCCTTGCGCTTCAAGGTGTCTGGCAAGGAGATCGCGATCGAGCCGACGCTCAGCCTGCTGCAGGACCGCGACGGTGTGAAGCGCAAGGCTGCGGCCGAGGCTTTGGCCAAAACCTTCAAGGCCAATGAGCGGACGTTCGCGCTGATCACCAACACCCTGTCCAAGGACAAGGAAATTTCCGACCGCTGGCGCGGCTTCAAGGATGTCGCGGACTCACGCCATCTAAATAACCGCGTCGAGCGTGAGGTGGTCGATGCGCTGGTCAGTGCGGTACGCGCAGCCTATCCGGCGCTCTCGCACCGCTATTATCGGCTCAAGGCCGGCTGGTTCAAAAAGAAGAAGCTGCCGCATTGGGATCGCAATGCGCCGCTGCCCTTTGCCTCTTCAGGCTCGATCGCCTGGCTCGATGCCAAGAACATGGTGCTGTCGGCCTATCGCGGCTTCTCTCCGGAAATGGCCGGGATTGCCGAGCGCTTTTTCACCGATCGCTGGATCGATGCGCCGGTGCGGCCGGGCAAGGCGCCGGGCGCTTTCTCGCATCCGACGACGCCGTCGGCGCATCCCTATGTGCTGATGAACTATCAGGGCAAGCCGAGGGACGTGATGACGCTTGCCCATGAACTCGGTCACGGCGTGCACCAGGTGCTCGCCGCCAGGAATGGTGCGCTAATGGCGCCGACGCCGCTGACCTTGGCGGAAACCGCCAGCGTGTTCGGCGAAATGCTGACCTTCCGCCGGCTACTCAGCGAGACCAGGAGCGCCAAACAGCGCCAGGCGCTGCTCGCCGGCAAGGTCGAGGACATGATCAACACGGTGGTGCGGCAGATTGCGTTCTATACGTTCGAGCGCGCCGTTCACACCGAGCGCAAGAACGGCGAACTGACAGCTGAGCGGATCGGCGAAATCTGGCTCAGCGTCCAGGGCGAGAGCTTAGGCCCGGCGATCGATATCCGCCCCGGCTATGAGAATTTCTGGATGTACATCCCGCACTTCATCCATTCGCCGTTCTATGTTTACGCCTATGCCTTCGGTGATTGTCTTGTGAACTCGCTCTATGGCGCCTACGAAAACGCGCAAACCGGTTTTGCCGAACGCTACCTCGCGATGCTGTCGGCCGGCGGCACCAAGCACTATTCCGAACTGCTCAAGCCGTTCGGGCTCGACGCCAAGGATCCTCAATTCTGGAACGGGGGGCTCTCGGTCATATCAGGCATGATCGACGAGCTGGAAACGATGGGCTAGCCAGCTCTTTGAACCCAAACCGCGGCGATAGGCCCCTCCAATGACCCGATAAGCCGGGCAAAAGCCGTATGCGCGGCGTTGCCCTGCCTGCCGGTTTGCGGTAATTCGACAGCTAGTGTTCGGTTCTGACATTCGTATCATGTTGCTGCGAGTGCGCTTACGAATGTCAGAACCAAAGGAACACTAGCAAACATAGTTTTTGTAGTGCGTTTTCGGATTTGACATTCGCTATCAGGACCCGCGGCGACGCTGAAGCGAATGTCAAATCCACCGCACTAGCACTTGGATTCACTGGGGAGAGAGATGGCTGACCATAACGAAGTGGCCTACACGACGGCCGACGGCAACGATTACGTGGCCCACGAACAGACCTATGAGGGCTTCATCAAGCTGGTGAAGTACGGCAGCGCCACCGTCATCATCATCGTTGCCTTGATGGCGATCTTCCTGACCTGACGCAATCGCTCGCGCCGCCCTTCGGCGGCGCGATTTTGAGACAAAACTCGCCGCATGGGCGCTTAGTGGTTGCAAGTCCGGTCTCGGATTTGCAAAGCTTGCGCCGTGAATGACGCCTGCGAGTTTTCCGCGCCGCCGGAGGCCCCATGAAGATTGCCGTCGCCAAGGAAATCGACCCCTCCGAGCCGCGGGTCGCCGCTTCGCCTGACACGATAAAAAAATTCAAGGCGCTGGGGGCCGAGGTTGCGGTCGAGCCGGGCGCCGGGATCAAGTCCGGCCTGCCGGATTCGGAATTCACCGCCGTCGGCGCTACGGTGGCCGCGGATGCGCTGAAGGACGCCGATATCGTCATCAAGGTGAAGCGGCCGGAAGCGTCCGAACTTGCCAACTACAAGCGCGGCGCGCTGGTCATTGCCATCATGGACCCTTATGGCAACGATGCCGCGCTGAAGGCGATGGCGGATGCGGGCGTCTCGGCTTTTGCGATGGAATTGATGCCGCGCATCACCCGCGCCCAGGTAATGGACGTGTTGTCCTCGCAGGCGAACCTTGCCGGCTACCGCGCGGTGATCGAGGGCGCCGAAGCCTTTGGTCGCGCCTTCCCGATGATGATGACGGCGGCCGGCACCGTGCCGGCGGCGAAGGTCTTTGTGATGGGCGTCGGCGTCGCCGGCCTGCAGGCGATCGCGACCGCCCGCCGTCTCGGCGCTGTCGTCACCGCCACCGACGTGCGCCCGGCCACCAAGGAACAGGTCGAAAGTCTCGGTGCGAAATTCCTCGCCGTCGAAGACGAGGAATTCAAGAACGCGCAGACGGCCGGCGGCTACGCCCAGGAGATGTCGAAGGAGTATCAGGCCAAGCAGGCTGCGCTGACTGCCGAGCACATCAAGAAGCAGGACATCGTGATCACGACCGCTTTGATCCCGGGCCGCCCGGCGCCAAAGCTCGTCTCGGCTGAAATGGTCAAATCGATGAAGCCCGGCTCCGTGCTTGTCGATCTTGCGATCGAGCGCGGCGGCAATGTCGAAGGCGCGAAAGCCGGCGAAGTCGCCGATATCGATGGCATCAAGATCGTCGGCTACACCAATGTTGCCGGCCGCGTCGCGGCCTCGGCTTCGAGCCTTTACGCGCGCAACCTGTTCAACTTCATCGAGACCATGATCGACAAGGCCAACAAGGCGCTGGCCGTGAACTGGGACGATGAACTGGTCAAGGCGACCGCGCTGACCAAGGACGGCGCCGTCATCCATCCGAACTTCCAGCCGAAATAGGAGGAGAAGCCATGGAGCATCTCGCGCAGGCCGTCGATCCCTTCGTGTTCCGGCTGTCGATTTTCGTGCTTGCCGTGTTCGTCGGCTACTTCGTGGTGTGGTCGGTGACG
>Ga0210389_10005280_pt1 | contig 10016 bp, 8 predicted proteins | sample IncBWH28OmetaG_FD_160127 | JGI IMG/M metagenome (GOLD analysis project Ga0210389, IMG submission 160127) | Forest soil microbial communities from Barre Woods Harvard Forest LTER site, Petersham, Massachusetts, United States - Inc-BW-H-28-O ...
GCGTCAAAAACTCAGCGGCGATGTCGGCCAGGTGGTCGGTGAGCGTCCCGCCTTCGGACGCTCCATCGAGCAGAACGACGCGCCGCCGGTGGCTGAACGGGGTACCAGCAGGGGTGCCCATTTAGGAACAAATGTAGGACAATGTCGTATATAGAGAAGAGCGCGATGCCGCGCCTTCCAAAGGTCGTACTCTCTCTACATGGCAACAATACATATGCATCGCTTGATGAGTCTCGCCGCGTTGGTGTTGGTGGCGTCCGTCGCGAAAGCACAGGACACGACTGTCGTCGTCGTGCGGCACCTCCCGGCACAGCAGGACACGACCGTGACCGTGCGGCATCTGGCGCCGGCGCCGCAGGCGTCCACGGCTCCGCGCGTGGCGCCGCCTTATGGCGCACCGCGTTACGGGCTGCGCGCGAACAATGGTGTGTACGCCAAGGACCCGTATCTCGGCACGACGCTCTCCTTCCTTTTCCCCGGTGGCGGACAGTATTACGCCGGCAACGATGGAAAGGGCTTCGTGCTGACCGCGCTCGCGATCGGCGCGCCGATCATCGGATACGCGAACGTGAACCACCACCCTTCCAGTGACATCGTCAATACACCGGGCGGGCCGATGTCGGCATGCAACGTGTACGGGCCGGGGGGTCAGGCACCCGGTTGCCACCACACCGATTGGACTCCGGCTGCCATTGGCCTCACCGTCGGCATCGGCAGCTGGCTGTATGGGATAGCGACGGCGGGTACAGATGTGCAACATTGGAATCAGGCCCACGGCGTCCGCTTCGTCGCCGGTCCGGGGCGCGTAGGTTTTGCAGTAGCGGTGCCGTAACGGCCATCATCACGTGAGGAACATCATGACAAACGCTCGTTTCATAACACTCGGCGCTCTCGCCCTCGTCGCAGCGGCTCAGGCACCGCTCCGCGCGCAGGGTTCGACATCAAATGTGCAGCTCGCGTTCGGCTACGAATGCGGTGACCGCTTTCTCGTGCGCAACGATGGCACGAGCCCTGTCGTCATCGAGTATTCGGTGGCCGGCAGTCAGGACAAGTCGCAGCTCCACCTGAACGGCAGGCAGTCGGCGGAGATCGCCTCGGCGCAGAACGGTAATGTCGAGTTGTACGTCGGCGGGAAAGTCGTCGCGTCGGAGCCAAAGGGAAATCGCGCGTGCGGCGCGGCCCGGAATGGCGGCAACGGCGTGACCGTGCGCCCGCTCGATGAAAGCACGGCAGCCGCTCCGCAGACGGTTGACTCGACGTATTCGGCGGCGCCGGTCGTCGTGTACGCCCAGCCGGACTACTACCCGTACGGCTACTACTACCCATACGCGTATTACGGCTACTCGCCGTTCTTCTACCCGTCGATCGGGATTTACGGCGGGTATCGCGGCGGATTCCGCGGTCCGGTCTTTCGCGGTCGTGGACGCCGCTAAGTTCGCCTAAGCTGGTGATGGTTCTGACCGCGGCACTCGTTGTTACGAGTGCCGCGTGTCACATCGGCGCTAGCGCAACTCCTCGAGCGCGCGAAGCGCATACGATGCATGCAGCGCTGCCCCCACCGGCAGCGCTTTTTCATTTGCGGTGAACAGCGGATGATGCACGCCGTACACCGGACCGTCGCCGTCCTGCTTCACGCCGAGTACCACGAAGCAGCCGGGCACGCGCTGCGTGTAAAACGCGAAATCTTCGCCACCCATTACCGGCGGCAACTCCACCACAGCGTTCTTCCCGAGCATCTCCTCTGCCATCGCACGCGCCGATCCCCACGCGGTCGCGTCGTTGACCACCGGAGGGTAATCGTTGCCCGGAAAGTCCACGGCCGCCTCGCAGCGATTGGCAGCAGCCACCTGCTGCGCAACTTCGCGGACGCGCTTTTGGAGAAAACGAAGTCCGTCCAGCGTGAGCGAGCGCACGGTGCCCGCCAGCTTCACCGACTGCGGAATCACGTTGTGCGCATCGCCGCCATGGATGGTTGTTACGCTGATCACGGCTGGCTCGAGCGGGTCGATCTCGCGCGAGACGATCGTCTGCAGCTCGCAAATGATTTTCGCCGCGGTCATCACCGGGTCGAGCGTGGTGTGCGGCATCGCCGCGTGACCGCCTTTCCCGGTGACGGTGATCTCCAGCACGCCCGCTGCCGCGAGGAAGACACCGGTGCGCGATCCCACCGCTCCCATCGGGAGATAGGGCCACACATGGATGCCGAAAATTCGCTGCACGTCGGGATTGTTGAGCGCGCCCTCTTCGCACATCCGATCGCCGCCAGCGCCACCCTCCTCTGCCGGCTGGAAAATGAACTTGATCGTGCCGTGGACTTCCGATTCGCGTTCTTTGAGCAGGCGTGCGGCGCCGAGCAGCATCGCGGTGTGACAGTCGTGGCCACAGGCGTGCATTTTGCCGTCGACTTTGCTGCGAAAGGGAACGTCGACTTCCTCGTGGATCGGGAGTGCGTCCATATCGGCGCGCAGCGCAACGCACGGTCCTTTGCCGTCGCCGAGCGAGGCGACAATTCCCGTGGTCGCCATGGGATATTTGTAATTGATCTTCAGCTCGTCGAGCGTGCGCCTGACCACCGCGCCCGTTTTTATCTCTTCGTACATGAGCTCGGGGTACTGATGGAGTTCGCGGCGGATGGCGATGATCCAGTCACTTAATTTCGCGGCGCTGGTGAGCATGGATGGAAGATCGAAGATGGAAGACCGAAGACCGAAGATCAAAGACGATGTTAGTTTCTTATGCACATGACTGCCAGACCCAATTCTCTGATCGAACTATACGATAGCTCGTTGATCGGGCGCCGCGATGCGCCGGCCGTCGAGTACGAGCGCGGAGACGGAACTACGGGTTCGCTCACCTTTGGCGAACTCGACGCGCGGAGCAGCCGCCTCGCGCTGCTGCTCGCGGCGCACGGGCTCACGCGCGGCGACCGGCTCGGCTTCTATCTGGTCAATCGGATCGAAATCGTCGATCTCTGGATCGCGTGCGTGAAGATCGGCGTGATCGTCGTGCCGATCAATGTGCTCTACAAGGAACGCGAAATCCGCCACATCGCCGGCGACGCGGAGCCGCTCGCGATCGTGACGACCGCATCGCAGATGGCAGAGCTGCCGGATGGCGTGCTCGCGTGGGACATCGACAGGCTCACCGCCGATGCCGCCGCGATGCCGGATATGCGCCCATATGAGCGGGTCCATGCCGCAACTCCGACGGCCCTCGTCTATACCTCCGGCACCACCGGTGCGTCGAAAGGCGCGGTTCTGACGCACGGAAACTTCGTGTCGAATGCGCTCGCGGTTGCCGAGAGCTGGAAAATCTCGAGCGATGACCGCTACCTCGCGGCCCTGCCGCTTTTTCACGTGCACGGGCTCGGCAATGGAATCCAGACGTGGCTCGCTGTCGGGTGCCATATGAAGCTCGTCGCGAAGTTTGAGTACGCGACGGCAGCGGATCTCTTCGAAGCATACAAACCGACTGTGTTCTTTGGCGTCCCCACCATGTACGTCCGCCTCCTCGACGTGCCGGACGAGCAGGCGCGCGCCATTGGAGAAAAAGCCCGGCTCTTTGTATCGGGATCCGCGCCGCTTCCGGCGCAGGTGCACGATGCATTCCGCGCGAAGTACGGCCAGATGATTCTCGAACGCTACGGCATGACCGAGACGCTCATGAATGCCGGGAACCCGTACGAGGGTGAGCGCCGGCCGGGAACGGTCGGGCTTCCATTTCCGAACGTGTCGATTCGAATTCTCACCGAAGGCGGCGAAGAGACCGGCGTCGATGAAACGGGCGAATTGTATGTGCGCGGCGAAAACGTCTGTGAGGGCTATTGGCGGAAGCCCGAAGCCACTGCTGCCGCATTTGTAGACGGCTGGTTTCGCACGGGTGATCTCGGCAAGCGCTCTGCCGACGGCTACATCACGCTCGAAGGCCGCCGCAGCGACCTGATCATTTCCGCCGGCTTCAATATTTATCCGCGCGAGATCGAAGAGTTGCTCCTCGAGCAGCCTGGCATTCGCGAGGCGACAGTGGTTGGCGTTGCCGACAAAATCCGCGGAGAGGTTCCGGTTGCCTATGTGGTGGCCGACGCCACGCTCGACGATGCAGCCGTGCTCGCGCACCTGCGCACGCAGCTCGCCAGCTTCAAGATTCCGCGGAGCATCGTACGCGTCGATTCACTCCCCCGCACCGCGCTCGGCAAAGTTCAGAAGCACCTGCTCCCGGCACCGTAACGCGCATCAGGCCGGCAGGCGTTCGCCTTTTGTCTCGAGCGCGAAGGGAATGATCAGGATCCCGATTGCGAACGCCGCGCCGGTCCATGCGATCGGCGTGCCGAGTGTTCCCATCCGCAGGACTATCGCGCCGAGCGCAAAGTTTACGCCCGCGCCGAGGAACCGCCCGATCGATGTGGAGAATGCGAACGCCGTCGCGCGCACTCGCGTGTCGTACTGCTCGGGGAGCCAGATGCTGAACGTCGTGAAGTTTCCGCCCGCGAATCCCATGAAGAAGAGGACGACGATGAACGGGATCAAACCGTTTTCCAGATAAAAGGCCCAGCCGAACGCGAGCGGGATCGTGATCATCATCCCTGTGAAGTAGAGCACAAGCGTTTTCTTTCTTCCCAGCTTGTCGGCAATCATGGGAAGCATGAGGCAGCCGAGGATCGTGCCGAGCGAGAGCGTGCCGGTGCCCAGCGAGACCATTTTTGCGGCGGCGGGCGCGTCCATGCCGGCGCGTTTCGCGAGCGTGGTGATCGCCGCGGGTTCGTACACCGCGCCAGCCCAGAGCCCGATGATCGCGACAGAGAGGAGTGCGGCGTTCACGATCGTGCGCTTGCGGTACTTCGCCGAGAAAATCTCGACGAGCGGATGCGAGAGTTTTGCCTCCGCCTCGAGATTCTTCCAGCGCGGCGGCTCTTTCACCTTGAATAGTGTGAGTACCGACACGACAACCGGAATGAGTCCGCACAGAAACATCGCGCGCCAGCCGTAGTGGGCGCCTACCGGATAGTTGAGCGCGGCGGCGACGAAGAATCCGAAGTAGTAGCCGGTTTGCAAATAACCGGCGCCCATCGCGCGGCGGTCTTCGGGCCATGCCTCGGCGATGTATGTCCCGGCCATCGCCCATTCGCCGCCCACACCGATGCCAGCGAGCAGGCGGAACGCACCGAGCTCCCAAACATTTTGCGCGAACGCCGAGGCGCCGGTGAAGAGCGCGTAGACGAGGATTGTTGCGGCGAGCGCTTTCGTGCGGCCGAAATGATCGGCGACGGGCCCCCACACAAAAGCGCATCCCCAGCCGACGAGAAAGAGCGCGAACATCACCGAGCCGATGTAGCCGACGTGCGCAGGGGTGACTTCAATCCCCGAGCGCGGCAGGAGTTCTGTGAGCGCCGGCGCGAGTACGAGGGCGTAGATCACGGAGTCCATGCCGTCGAGCGTCCAGCCGGTCCATGCGGCCCAGAAGCCGGTGATTTGCTGGCGGTTGAGTTTGGTGGGCATGGATGGGGATCAAATGTACAGCCGCAACGGCAACTGCAACTTCTTTTGCCGCGGATTTACGCGGAAGAAAAGGTGATAAAGCGCGGATACGGCATAATACTTGACAAAAGCAACTACTTTTGAAAGGTTTGGTCATGAGCGCAAACGTGCGGATTGCGGCGGTGAGGCGGTTTACGCGGTTTTATACGCGGAAGATCGGGGTGCTCGATCAGCGGCTGCTGCACTCGCCGTTTTCGCTGAGCGAGGCGCGGGTGATTTATGAGCTGGCGCATGCGGACGGGCTCACGGCGACGGTGCTCGGAGACTGGCTCGGGATTGACGCGGGGTATCTGAGCCGGATGCTTGCGGGGTTCGCGCGGCGCGGGCTGATCACGCGGCGGCGCTCGGCGAATGACGGCCGTGAGCGGGTGCTCGAGCTGACCGCCAGGGGGCACAAGGCGTTTGCGCCCCTGGACGAAGGGTCGAACGCCGAAGTGGCGGCATTACTTGGCGATCTCTCTCCGCTGCGCCAGCAACGGGTTGTGCAGGCGATGGGAACCATTGAACAGCTTCTGACGCCGGCACCGGCGCGCGATGACGGGAAATCGCCTCCATTCACCTTCCGCTCGCACCGCCCCGGCGACATGGGCTGGATCACGCACCGGCAGGCTGTGCTCTACCATCAGGAGTACGGCTGGAACGAGGAGTACGAAGCGCTGATCGCGGGGATCATGTCGAAGTTCATCACCGACTTCGACCCGGCGATGGAGCGCTGCTGGATCGCAGAGCGCGACGGAGAAATTGTCGGCTCGGTTTTCCTCGTGAGGAAAGCAAAAAGCATCGCGAAGCTCCGATTACTCTACGTCGAGCCGTCCGCACGCGGCCTCGGCATAGGCGCCCGGCTGGTGGACGAATGCATCCGGTTTGCACGTTCAAAGAGCTACCGTACGATGACTCTCTGGACCAACAGCGTCCTCGTTTCAGCGCGCCGCATATACGAATCCGCCGGATTCCGTCTGGTGCAAGAAGAAAAGCATCACGCATTCGGAAAGGATCTCACAGGGCAGAACTGGGACCTGCATTTATAGCCGCAGTTCCCCCAGGATTGATCCGTGATAATCCGGCCTTTATCCGCGCACATCCGTGGTACGCAGTTGCTGTTGTAGTTTTATGAATGCGCGACTCGCCGGAAATGACCAACACCGTCAAACGCCTCGTCCCCTGGCTCGTGGCCGTCGCGTTCTTCATGGAGTCGCTCGACACCACCATTCTGAACACGGCGGTCCCCACGGTCGCCGCGGCGCTCAAAGTTGCGCCGCTGAGCATGAAAGCCGTGCTCACCAGCTACACCATCAGCCTCGCAGTTTTCATTCCCATCAGCGGCTGGGTCGCCGATCGCTTTGGCACGCGCCGTGTGTTCGGCTCCGCCATCGGCTTGTTCACACTCGGCTCCTTCCTCTGCGGGATCAGCGCAGACATTCACCTGCTCGTCGCCTGCCGCATTCTTCAGGGCTGCGGCGGCGCGATGATGGTCCCCGTCGGGCGTCTGACCGTCGTGCGCACGTTCGCGAAATCGGAACTCATTCGCGCGATGAGCTTCGTCGCGATCCCCGGACTCATCGGCCCGATGCTCGGCCCGCTCGCCGGCGGCTTGATCGTCGGCTACCTGCACTGGCGCGTGATCTTCTTCGTGAACATCCCGATCGGGCTGTTCGGCCTGTACATGGTGCACCGCCATCTCCCCGACTTCCGCGCGGAGCACAACGATCCGCTCGACGTCGTCGGCTTCATTCTGTTCGGCGCCGGAATCGCGATCCTTTCATACGTTCTCGAAGTATTCGGCGAGACCTCACTGAGCGGCCGCGAAATCGCCAGCCTGCTCGCGATCTCTCTAACGCTGCTCTTCGGCTACGTACTCCACGCGCGCAAAGAACCGAAACCGCTGCTCCACCTTTCTCTGTTCAAGCTGCGCACCCTGAGCTGCGCGATAGCCGGCGGGTTCGTCACGCGGCTCGGTGCCGGCGGCATGCCCTTCCTGCTGCCGCTGCTCTATCAGGTCGGACTCGGTTTCTCCGCCGTGCAGTCGGGGCTGCTGATCATGCCGCAGTCGATCGCGGCGATGAGCCTGAAGGTTTTCATGCCGAAGATTCTCGCGCGCTTCGGCTACCGCCGCGTGCTGCTCGTCAACACCATCATGCTCGGTGCGCTGATCGCGCTGTTCTCGACCGTGGGGCCGGAGACGTCGATCGCGATGATCGTCGCGCAAGCCTTTGTCTTCGGCTTTCTCTCATCGATGCAATACACGAGCATGAATACGCTCGTGTACGCCGACGTCCCGACGGCCGAGACGAGCGCCGCGAGCACGATCATGAGCACGAATCAGCAAATGTCACTGAGCTTCGGCGTTGCGGCCGCGTCCCTCACGACCGCGCTATTCATTCCTGATCGCTTTTCAACGAGTCCGGCGCAGATGATTCACGGGACGCACGAAGCATTTCTGTTGCTCGGCGGTCTCACCGTGGTCTCCGCAGCCGTCTTCAGCATGCTGAAAAACAACGACGGCGCCAGCGTAAGTCAGCATGGCGCCGCCATCGAAGCCTGACGGAGAGCCCGGCTACTTCGCTACGACGCCGAAGTCGATGAAACCGCGCACTGGATCCGTGTGAAGCAGCTTCACGCGCGTTCGGTCGCCTACATCCAGCCCTTGCTCGCCGCGCATGACCCGCCCCTCGACGGGTGGCGCAATCACGCGCACGTACGTGCCTTTCGGAGACGCGCCCGTCACGATCGCATCGAAGCTCTCGCCGACGCGCGATGCGATCGATGCCGCTGCCGCCTCCTTTCGCACCTGCCGCTCGACTTTGCGCGCCGCGTCTTCGCGCTCCGTGCAATTCGCCGCGATCGTCGTGAGTTCCGCGGAGGTGTACGGACTCGGTTTGCCGGCGAGCACCGCCTTCACGAGGCGTTGTGTCACAAGATCGGCAAACCGGCGGTTTGGTGCGGTCGCGTGCGTGTAGTCGTGCGTGGCGAGCCCGAAGTGCCCAGTGTCAGGAGCGCCCGGCTCATGCAGTTCGTATACTCCGGGGCCGAGGAGCTTCACGACCGAGAGTGAGAGGTCCGGATAGCGATCCGGATCCGCCGCCTGCCGTTTCACGAGAAAGGCTTCGAGCGCCTGCACGTCCGGAACCGCGGGAAGTTTCTCGCGCAATCCGGCGGCAAGCTCGACGATGCGATCCCACCGCTCGGGCACTCGCACGACGCGCCGAATCGTGGGCGACTTGTGATCGTCGAGAAACTCGGCCATCGCGACATTTGCCGCGATCATGAAATCTTCGATGAGATGACTCGCGCGCGTCTTCTCGACGAGCTCGACGCTCACGCTCTTGTCGGCGCGCAGCACCGTCTGCGCCTCGATCGTGTCGAGGCTCAGTGCGCCCCGCCGGCCGCGCTCGGCGCGCAGACACTGCGCCGTGGAGTCCTGAAGGCGGAGCTGGTTTTGGATTCCTTCATTAGCCGCCGGCGGCAGCACGCCGCGCCCGTCGAGCCACGCGCCAACACTGGGATATGCGAGCTTCGCCTTATTGTCGACGCGGGCGAGATAGACATCGTGCGACTTGACCGTGCCGTCGGTCGCGACAACGAACTCGATGACGATCGACGGGCGGTCGGCATCCTGTCCGAGCGAAGTGAGCTGCGTGGAGAGATGATCCGGCAGCATCGGATACGTCACGACGCCGGTGTACACGGAGCAGCAATTCGCGGCCGCGAACCGATCGGTGGCTGAGTCCTTGCGGACAGTTGCGTCGACATCGGCGATGCCTACGCGCACACACACATCGCCGTTCGGAAGTTTTTCGGCGACTTCGATTTGATCCAGATCCATCGACGTGTCGTTGTCGATCGACGACCAGGGCAGCGCGCGCAGATCCTTCACATTTCCGATGGGCTGCGTCGCCGGATCGACAGCACCCGAAACTTCGGTCGCGACTTCAGCCGGAATATCCGGGTGAAATCCGTTGGCAATCATGGCGCGGTGAGCGGCACTGCGAATATCGAATGACTGGGACACGATTCATTCCTCGATGCGGTTGGAATTCCTTCGCAATATATGGGCGAGATACGAGATCAGAGTCTCCGCCCAACTATGAGCTTGCCAACCAACCGGCTCGTCGCTGGAGTCGCGCCTGCCCCCAGCCCCGCGTTGATCTCCCACGCGGGCGAGAGGTGCAGGTCGACCACTCCGAATATCTGCTGCACCCGGCTCGCTCCCGGCGCGAACCCGCCGATCTTCCCGTACGCCGCGTAATACTCAACGCCGCCCGTGAGCTTCTCAGTGAAATCGAAACTCCCCTTCGCGCTCGGCGCGAACTGCATACCGCTTACGGTGCCCGCCCCTTCCAGCGTCCGTTCAATCGTGGGATTCGCGCTCACATACCACCTGCCGAACGAGCGATCGATCACGGGACGGATTTCCCACGTCCACGTGTCGGTCGAGTAGCGCGGGTCATCGTATTCGAGCTCGGTCGAAACGCCGACGTTCAC
>Ga0210389_10005281_pt1 | contig 10015 bp, 7 predicted proteins | sample IncBWH28OmetaG_FD_160127 | JGI IMG/M metagenome (GOLD analysis project Ga0210389, IMG submission 160127) | Forest soil microbial communities from Barre Woods Harvard Forest LTER site, Petersham, Massachusetts, United States - Inc-BW-H-28-O ...
GCGATAGATCAGGCAGCCGCCCGCTTCGAGATCGGAAATCCAGGCGGGCATCGGGAGCGTCGTAACCCAGCGCAAGTCCAGCTTCTCCAGCCGCGGCAAATCGGCAAGTGCATCCGGCAAATATGTAAGCGGATTGCCGCGCAGGTCGATCTGCCGCAATTCCCGAAGTGCGCTGATCGATGGGGGTAAGCGCGTCAGTTTGTTATCGCGCAGATGCAATTCCCGCAGCAGCGTGAGGCGGCCCACCGAGTCCGGCAACGACGCAAGACGGTTGCCGGATGCCCGCAATTCCACCAGGCTCGTCATTCCGCAAACGCATTCCGGCAGCGATTCAAAGGCGTTCTCGCCGATGTTCAGGTATCGCAGCCTTTTGAGGCGCGCGAGCGATTGGGGCAGTGACGCCAGTTGGTTGTCATGCAGATAGAGGAATTCGCTCAAGCCATCGAGATCGCCCAACGAATCCGGCACAGTCGTCAGCGCGTTATGTCCCAGATCGAGCGTGCGAAGTTTCTTCAAACCTCCGATCCGCTCGGATATCTCGGACAGATCGTTATCGGCCAGGACTAGTGTTTCGACCTCTGTCTGCTCCCAAACTGAGTTGGGCACCTGCAAAAGACGCTGTTTCCACAAATTGATCGAGGTTGATCGGAGTGATGGTTGCAAAGTGATGAGGTAATGCTATCGCAAACTATTCAGATCGTTGCAGATAATGCCTTGGCGAGCCGTCTGCGTCAGAGGGCCCCGCCCGTTCTATGACAAGTTTTACGTCCGTCTTACGATTTTCTAAGCCCCCTCCGCTACCGTGGAATCGGGTGAGGACCCAGACACAAATGGTCGTGATGAAGTTCGGCGGCTCCTCCGTGGAGTCCGCCGAGGCAATAGAACGAGTGGCGTCGATCGTTCGGGAGTGCGATCGGCGCCCAGTGGTTGTCGTTTCCGCAATGGGGAAAACGACGGATAGACTCCTCGCGATCGCCCGGTTCTGTGAGGCGGGAAACCGGATAGCGGCGCTGCGCGAACTAGCCAGTCTGCGGACGTTCCACTCCAGAGAAGCCGCCCGCCTGGTGAGCCCCGCACAGGCTGTTTCGCTGGATCGCGATATTTGCCTTCACTTCAAGGAATTGGAAGAAGTGTTGATCGAAGTGAGCGCGCTCGGTACGCTTACGCCCGCGTTTTCGGACGCGGTGCTGAGCTTCGGCGAGCGCCTCTCCAGCCTGATTGTTACGACCGCATTCCGGCACGCTGGCATCGACGCAACCCACCTCGACGCGCGCCGCGTCATCGTGACCGATGACCGCCACACCCGCGCACTGCCTCTGACTGTCGAAACGAACGCCCTGCTGCGTCGCAAAGTCTCTGACACGCAGGTTACCGTCATCGGCGGATTCATCGGAGCGACGGAAGACGGCGTCACCACCACCTTGGGCCGCGGAGGTTCGGACTATACCGCTGCCATCGTGGGTGCCGCCATATGCGCCGAGGAGATTCAGATCTGGACCGATGTAGACGGAATGCTCACCTGCGACCCCAGGCTGGTGCCCGATGGGCACTGCCTGAAATCCATTTCCTACGTCGAGGCCGAAGAGCTTGCCCGATCCGGTGCGAAGGTGCTGCATCCGGCGACCGTTGCGCCGGCGGTCTGGCAAAAGATTCCGATTGCCATCCGGAACTCGCGCAACCCTGCCGCGCCAGGAACCCGAATCGTGGCGGAAAGCCCCTGCAACGGCGTCGTGATGTCGATTGCCTGCAGGAAAGACGTATCCCTCCTGCATCTCCGCGCGCCCCGGACACCGCTGACTTCCGAATTCGGTCGTCAGGTATGGGAAGTCTTCGAGCGAGCGGGGGTCTCATTCGAACTGATTTCCCCGTCCGTCAGAAGGTTTTCTCTTGCAGTGGCAGGCTCGGACCTGACTCCCGATTTTCTGCAGGAAATCGGCTGCATCGCCGACATGGAAATCGAACCGGAATGCGCCGTGATCTCGCTTGTTGGGCAAAATGCTTCACGCAACAGCGCCAACCTCGCGCGCGCATCGCAGCGCTTGGGAGAAATTCGCGGCGGTTCGACTCTAACCTGTTGCACTGATTCGCGATTTGCGTTCGTTGTGGCAGAAAGTTCAGTTGTTGGGGCAGCCCAAGCGCTCCACGACGAGTTCTTCCAGCAACCCGATGGCGACGTATTGACTGTTAACCGGCGGTCCCTGCCTGTGGAGGACAAATCCTCTACGCCAGTAGTTCGAACGCGCGGCAGGAGACCCGTGGTCGAACTTCGGGCTGGCTGCTAAGGGTTTTCTATAGCAATCACGTTACGGCTATTACCTTTTGTAGCTTGCCGATAGCGCCTCTGTTACAATTGGAATATGCTAGATCGCCAGGTTATCAACGACGCCTATTATTGCTGTAGAGTCAGGCCCGACTCAGTGGTTGCGGTTCTGACCGGTAATTCGTATGTCGTTGCAGAATATGACGATAGGACTGGCGACATCCGTTGGCAAAGGGTCGTCAACGCCACCCAGAAAGAAGGCATTTACAACTGGTTGCGCGATCATTTTCCTGTCAAAACCGCGGTGAAAGTCAAAGCCGCAGCGCCGGTGAAGACTAAGACCCCGGCCCGCAAAGCAAGAGCAGCCGTCGCTTAGGAATCCTTTATTCCCGAGCCCCAGCGGTCAGGGCGCGGTCTATCTTGTGCAGCAGATCTGCGGCGTCATCAGTGACGCCGGTGTAAGCGGCACGTTCTTTCTGAAGAAATCCTGCGCGGCCAGCGCTCGATAGACGTCGCCCGCCACTCCAGAAGCTGTAGCACCGATCGAAGGACGTCCGCCAGTCAGCATCACCACAACAACCAGTTTCCGGCTGTTGCCCTCATTGAAGGACCCGAACCAACCCAGATGTGTCCGCCCTTCGCTGCAGGTACCGGTCTTGCCAAGGATCTCATCGTCCTGTTTCGCCCGGCGCGCGGTACCGTATTCCACGGCTCCACGCATACCGGGTTTAATGATGTCGATGAAGTTGGCGATGTCAAGATGGCGCTTCACCTGGGGGTCGAAATTCTCGATCTCTTCCTGCGAGCGCGGGTATTGCAGCCAATAGAGCGTGCCACCGTTGGCAACCGCGCTGACCAGGCCCGCCAGTTCGAGCGGCGTTTGCTCGATTTCCTCGCCGAAGCTCGTGAGCATCCCCATTCCGCCTTCTTTTGGCGGGGCCGCAGGGAAGAAGCCAGGGTGCTCACCTTCGATATTCAAGCCGGCCTTCTCACCGTAACCGAACAGGTGGGCGTAATAGTTCACCCTCTCGTAGCCGAGTTTGATGCCAAGGGTCGCGAAATAATAGTTGTTCGAATAGGCCAGTGCGTCTGTCAGATCCATCGAACCCTTGCGCGGGAAATGGATGGGGCTCGTGCGTTCGACGACTCCCTCCCGCAGCCCTGCCAGAGAAACCGCAACCTTAATGGTTGAGCACGGCTGGAATCCCCCGCCTAGCGCGAGAGGTTGATTGACAATCGTCAGGATGCGGCCCGTGTTGGGGTCCACAACCACAACCGAGCCGTTCAGCGGTCCCAGCGCATCGACCGCCGCCTTTCGCACGAGCAGATCCTCGCCGTCAACCTTGTCCTCGAGAGTTGACGCCTTATAGGTGGGCTCGTCCCAGGTTTGGACCGGGAGCTTTTTCCTTGAGGTGGCTCTCGCTACCGTGGTCGAAACATGAGTCTTGACCACCATCGTGGTGCCTGCCGTCGAAGCCGTCACCACATGAGCAACGGTGGCGGTCTTCTTCTTATGATGGTGGATGGCAGCCGCCGTTGTATCTGCCAGAGCCGCAAACGCGGCGAGGCTGACAGCGGATACGAGGATAATCGATCGAAAAACCGGCTTCTTCATGAAAACTGCCGGCGCAGAAGATAGGAAGCGATTCCGGGGAGCAGCCGGAATTAACATTTTGCCCGTTTCCTTCGTTCCGGTCAATCGATTTGTTCTGTTTCCCGGATACATCTACGTCGACGCCCTACCTATACATATCGTCGCTATACTGCTTTTTCAAGAGCTTTTTTCGGCGGAAATTCGGTGTCAACTTCATTTGAAATCACCAAGAGTGACAAAGAGCACTTTACCACGTTGCTGAGGGAAATTATAGAGTGCCAGCGCTGCCCGCGTCTCATCTCGTACTGCCGCGAAGTCGCCACGGCTAAGCGTCGGGCGTACCTCGATTGGGATTACTGGGGTAGACCGGTGCCGTCGTTCGGTGATCCGTCCGCTCGGCTCCTGATCCTTGGCTTGGCGCCGGGAGCACATGGTGCTAATCGTACTGGACGTATGTTCACTGGAGATCGTTCCGGTGACTTCCTCTACCGATCCCTTCATAAAGCCGGTTTTGCTTCGCAGCCGGAGAGCCGAAGCGCTGATGACGGTCTTGAATTGCACGATGCCTGGATTACCGCTTCGATCCACTGTGCGCCTCCCGGCAACAAACCGTGGCCAGAGGAATTTCGTAATTGCCGGCCGTATTTCGAAAGGGAACTGGATCTGTTGCGAAACGTTCGGGTAGTTGTGGTTCTGGGAAAGATCGCTCTCGATACCTACCTTTCCGTACTGAAGAGCCATGGCGCGATCGCTCGTATCGCCGATTTCCGCTTTGGGCATGATCTGCTGTACGATCTTGAGCCGGCACTGCTATGTTCCTATCACCCCAGTCAGCAGAACACATCGACGGGAAAACTCACCCAGGAGATGCTGGACGCTATCTTTCTTCGTGCCGCGAAGATCATCCGATCCGGACCAGTTCGCGCTGTACGGCCCCGGTCGTCGAAGCCGACCTCGCCGTGACGAAAACGTCAACTTCTGAACGGACGCCAAAGTCTTCCAGGTAAACACCGGGTTCGATCGAAAAGAGCGCGCCAGGTAGGATTCGCCGTTCATCGTGCGTTTCGAGGTTGTCCATATTTGCGCCCGTACCGTGGACTTCCCCTCCGATGGAGTGGCCAGTTCGGTGGACGAACCGATCACCGAATCCACGCTCACGAATGTGCGTTCTCGCCGCATCGTCCACTTCGAAGCCGCGAATCTCCCGTTTTGCTGCGATTGCGCTGGAGACCGCATCGATCGCCCGATCACGGGCGTCGCGAACGATTTCGAAAACGCTGCGCACACGGTCCGGAGCCTCGCCGCAGAAGCCTGTCCAGGTGATGTCGTAGTAAACCGAATCGGGCTGATCGAGCTTCGCCCACATGTCGAGAAGAACGAAGTCTCCAGGACGAATCGGCGAACTGGTTTGAGGTGTGGGGTCGTAGTGCGGATCGCCCGCGTGTGCGTTTACGCCAACGATGGGCGCATTGTCCGTAACCATGCCGCCGGCGCGAAACTGCCGCATGATCCAGTCCTGCACCATCACCTCATTGACGCTGCTTGACAGATTGTCTCCGATGAACCGGAACGATTCGGCGCAGATCCTGTCGATGCGCCGCCCGGCTTCGAGATGAGTGGCGAATTGGGTCTCGCTCAGAGACGCTTCAAATTCCTGAATCAACTCAGCGGAGCTGGCGACTTCCACACCGACCGATCGCACGAGTTCGATCGTGCCCGCATCCACCATGGCGACGTAGGGTATGGCGCAAAGCGGCGAATACTGCATGGCCACGCGCTTCAAGCCCTTGAGCAGGATGCCAACCCCGGCGTGCTGCTCCTGCCAGCTGGAATACTGTGATTTCTCTCCGGGAAGCGAACTGATGACGTGCGATTCAATGCGATGCACTAAGCCGCGCGGCTCGCCCTGAGCTGGGATCAGATAATACCAGCGCCGGGTTACATGCCCTGCCGGCAGGCCAAGGATGCGATACGCCAGCGGATCGCGTACATGGTGATCGAAGAACAGCCAGCCGTCAAGCTTTTCGCGCCGCAGCGCTTCCTGGATTCGAAGAAGGTCCATGCGATTCGAGAATAGCGCGGTGGAGCGCTTCTGAATCGATTCCTTCGATTTCAACGAGCTTCGTAGAGTTCGAGAGACCGCTGACGATTCGCACCGAACCCGCTGGTTTGCCGACGAGCTTTGCGAGAAAGCGCACGATCGCTTCGTTCGCCTTGCCATCCACTGGAGGCGCCGCGACATGTAGCTTCCACACCTCGCCGACCTTACCCGCGAACTCTGTCCGCCGAGCGGAAGCGCGTACCTTAAGCGTGAGCCGGGCTTTCACTGGAAACCGTCTTCCGCCATTCGATACGGGCACGGAGGTCGGTGACGCCGGCCGCCTGGCGGTTTGAAAGCACCTCGAAGGAGATCACATCGTCCAGCCAGTCGTGGCTGGAACCGTCTGGATATTGTGTCGCCACAGTCACCGTGTATTGCTGCGGCGTCAGCCAGCAGGCGAAGCGGAAATCGATGTCGAGTTCCTCGCCGGGCTCGAATGCACCCAGATTCACCTGCTCGATTCGGGTGTTGGTGCCGTAGATTTCCATGCCGATGCGGTTGCGAATCAGAATGCCGACCATAGGTTCTACGCGATTTCGGAACGCAGTTCGAACACGAATGGTCACCTCTTCCCCGCTCGAAACCACGCCGCACGGCCGTCCCGTTTCGTCAAGCAGAGTCACTTCAAGGATCTCGCTCGAGCCATCTCCGTGGCGGTTGGTGGCGCTGGGATGAATCCGGCGGTCGCTGTTTTCATAAGCCTTCTGGCGCTCCAGCACGACCCCGATGTATTTGTCGATCACGTGCTTCGGCTCACCCTCGGCTTCGATCCGGCCGTTGAGAAGAAAAATCGCGCGGTTCGAAAGCTGTTTGACCAGCCCAAGGTCGTGCGATACGAAGAGCACGGTGACCTTCCTTTCGCGAAGTTCCTCAAATTTGCGGATGCACCGGTTTGCGAAAACGGCATCGCCGACCGCAAGCGCTTCATCGACGATCAGAATGTCGGGATTGACGTGGATTGCCGTTGAGAACGCCAGGCGCACGTACATGCCGCTCGAATACTCCTTGACCGGCCGGTGAATGAAGTCGCCGATCTCCGCGAAGGCCTCAATCAACGGCAGATTGCGCTGCATCTCGGCGCGGTTGACTCCCATGATCTCGCCATTGATAAAAACGTTCTCCCGGCCGGAGAATTCAGGATTGAAACCGGCGCCCAGTTCGAGCAGGGCGGCCACGCGCCCGCGCGTAACCACGCGGCCTGTCGTCGGCTGCAGGATCCCGCTGATGACCTGGAGCAGGGTGCTCTTCCCGCACCCGTTCGGGCCGACGAGGCTGACCACCTCGCCGCGCTCGACGCTGAACGAAATATCCCGGAGCGCCCAGAAATCGGTGTGCAGCGGCTTGCTTCGTAGAGGATTCAGCTCGCGGATTCGGTCAAAGGGCGTTTTGTAAAGGTGATAGACCTTCGAGACATTCTGGACAAGCAGCAAACAACTATCATAAAGCGATGCGAATGCCTCGGGCCTTGGTGCTGGTCGTTACGGCGACGGCCCTGTACCCTGCTCCGCCGCGGCCAACGCCCCTTTACGGCTATCGCGTCGTACGCACGTATCCACACGATCCGCGCGCCTTCACCCAGGGTCTGGAATATCGTGGCGGATTTCTTTACGAAGGCACTGGCTTGAACGGCCGTTCGACGCTGCGCAAGGTTGAATTACAAACAGGAAGAGTTCTTCAGGAAATCCAACTCGATCCGCAGTATTTCGGCGAAGGCGTCACGGTACTCGATCAAAGCATCCTGGAGCTGACTTGGCAATCGCACCGCGGATTCGTATACAATCGCGGCACGTTTCAATTGATTCGAAATTTCGATTACGTGGGCGAGGGCTGGGGACTGACTAACAACGGCAGTGAGATCTTCATGAGCGATGGCACGCCGGCAATCCGTGTCTGGAGTCCTGCGACGCTCCAGGAAATTCGACGGTTCAGTGTGCATGATGGACAGACGTCTATAGCATCACTGAATGAACTGGAATTCGTTCGCGGCGAGATCTACGCTAATGTCTGGCAGACTGATCGGATTGCCCGAATATCACCAAAGGATGGGAATGTCATCGGGTGGATAGATCTCTCCGGATTATTGCCTGAGGCCGATCGCGCCGCCGGCGCCGACGTTCTCAACGGAATCGCATACGATTCGCTCGGTGATCGGCTTTTCGTTACCGGCAAACTCTGGCCGAAGCTTTTCGAGATTCAGGTAGTCCGCAAATCATAGCCGCATAATGAGGTTCAGGTTGGCCCCGGGAATAGTCGTCCCCACACTGTCGATATCCAGCGTCAGCTGATCTCCTGGCTGTAAGGCCGGCAAGCCAAAGCCACCGGCTATCGTCGACTGGGTCGCGCCGGCGTCGAACTGCACACTGGCATATGCGGCTCCGTTGCGATTCACCTGCAGCACGATCGGCGCGCCGGCTGACGGCGTGCACACGATTCCATAGATATCCCGCACGGAACGTTTCGCATCGACAATCACCGCAGGAGCAGCGCTCGTCTGAACTGCGAGATATCCGCTGATCTGAAATGAATACTGGCCTCCAGCCATTGTCCGCAGCCCGGAATCGATTGTTGCCGTATACGAATTTGCAGTGACAGCGCCGTCACCGAGTGCGTTTGTCATATAAAGCTCAACGCTTGCGAGGCGAACGTTCGGCAGCGAAAGGTTGTGTTGCCAATCGCCGCTCGCGGGACTGCCGAAGAAATTTCGGATGAACGGGACAATCAGGACAGTGTCGCTCAGCGCATAGGCGAGCGCCGAAGCGTTGTGTGCGGCGACAGTTGTGCCCTGTATTCCCCGCACGACTGCCTGGCTTCCGTCGGCGTTCAGCGCAGTCACTTGCACGATCTCCTGGTCAATCTGAACCAGTGCTCCGGAAGTGAATACGCTCCCAAAATGGATGCTGGAGTCTCCCGCAGTGACTGGCGACGAAACAGTCACAGGGGCGGCGCCATTCACCTCATCGTAGTAGTGGAATTTGTAAGTCCCGGCAACGATGCTCACGGTGTTTGTAAGCGACGGAAAAGCAATTTCCCCCAGTTCCAGGACCCCGCCTTGCACTGGCGACACCACCAGACCGAAACTGGGCGCGGGCGGAACATCCGAGTCCGCGACTATCGCGCCCGACTGCCCCAGGACCCATCGCGTCAGCGGCGAAAGCGCATAGGCTGCCTGCTCATCACTGGCGTTAGCCGCGCGAGCAGAAACGTGGAGCGCAGCCCCGATACGTTCCGGCACACTGATCGCGATCGGACTCGTTTTACCGCTCGCGCCAGCTCGCCATGTGCTCTCGGCAACCACAAAGAAGCTGGTTGCATCCGGCTCGGTCACCCATGGCGTTGCGAGAGTCAGCGTGGTGGGCGTGTTGCCGGCAATTGTCGCTTCCTGCCCCGCGCCCCTGCCTCTGGTGATCCGCACGACTCCGGACTGATACTTGTTTACTATCAGCTGCAGCGTCGGATTGCCCACGGTAGCAGCGGAGTAGATAGTGGCCGAAGTCTCGGGCAACAGCTCCCATCGCCAGTTGACATCCACGTGGTCGAACTGAGGGTCCGGCGGCAGTACGGCCAGCGGTGGAAGACCAGTGTCAGTAAAAGATGGTGCTGAAGTCTGGTTCGATGCGATTCGCGACAAAGATTCCGGATTACTGCCTCGATACACATTGAAGCTGGCTCCTCCCACCGGAAGCTGAATACCGTCGAGTACCACTGAGTTGGTATTCGCTCCGACAGCGGTGGTAGCTTGCGCGATGAATGAAAGCGAGCTCTCTCCGGCGGCGCTATCCACAGTGCTGACGCCGTAATAATAATTCTCGGCCCCCTCGAGCGTTCCGCCCGTAGTGCTCACCACAGGCACAAGCCCGAGCAAAGGCGCGGGCAAGGTTCCCATCAGTCCCGAAGGTCCAACAAATGACACATTCAGCTCAACCACAGCCGATCCATCGCTGCCGGTAATTTCCTGTTCCGTGATTCCCAGCTCCAGATTTCCATTCGCGTCGAGAATGGTACCGGTCACTGGCGCCGGCAGCCCCGATCCTTGTCCGGATTGCCGCCCCAGCCCGCCTGT
>Ga0210389_10005282_pt1 | contig 10015 bp, 10 predicted proteins | sample IncBWH28OmetaG_FD_160127 | JGI IMG/M metagenome (GOLD analysis project Ga0210389, IMG submission 160127) | Forest soil microbial communities from Barre Woods Harvard Forest LTER site, Petersham, Massachusetts, United States - Inc-BW-H-28-O ...
TTTAATAGGGGTAACGGCTGGTTTTTTTGGCTCAGCGGTATCCGCTTTTTTGTCGGAAGAGTTGATTTTGTTTTCTAATTATTTAACGAAGAAATTCTTTCCAAATAGAAAGAAAAAAAGAATAACACGCAGCAATCGTTTTTTAATTAGAGCCAAAAAATATTTTGGAATTACGGGTGTGGCAGCTTTATCACCCTTTATATTTTCTATTCCTTTCGGAACATTTTTAGCGATACGTTTTTTTGGGTATAAAAACAGAAACAAAACGGTTTTATTAATGACAATATCTACTGCTTTGTGGACGGTTGCTTTATATGCAATTTACCACAAGTTCTACTATCATTTTTTGCACTATTTTAGTAAGTAGAAATAACTAAATCTTTTTTCCTACAATAATTAAATCGCGTAAAATGCCTTCCATGTCAGCAATTGCAGGCATGTGTGCCCACTTTTCAAAACCATGTTTGTAAAAAAGTTTCAGGCTTGGCTCGTTATGTCCAAAAATAAAACCGGTTAAGGATGTAATGTTTAACTCAGGGCATTTCTCCACAGCGTATTTTAAACAATAATCGCCCAGGCCTTTGCCACGCAAGTTACTTTCTAAATAAATGCCAAGTTCGGCTGTTTTATAATAAGCGTGCCGGCTTTTAAAATCGGTAAAACTTATCCAACCTGCGTAGTTGCCTTCATACTCAACAATCCACAAGGGGCGTGTTTTAGGGTTGTGGCTGTTAAACCAAGCTGTTTTACTTTCAACGGTGGCAGGCTCTAAATCTGCCGTTACCATACGGCTTTCGATAGTAGAATTGTAGGTGCCCACAATAGCAGGTAAATCGTTTATAGTAGCATTTCTAAAAGTAACGTTTAGCATACAAATAAATCAGTTGGATACGATGAAATAATTTTTGTTTCGACTGCTTTATCAAATAAAAGCGTAACGGCTTTTTTACCTGTTTCTGCTAAATCAATCGAGTATTTGTTTACGTATAAATCAATATGTTTTTGCATAACGGCTTCATCCATTGCCTGTGCATGTTGTTTAACAAAAGGCATTACATCTTTAGGGTTGGCAAAAGCATACTCCACACTTTCTTTTATTAATTGATTAATTAAAAGCTGATCTGCTTCAGGCAAACTACGCTGTACCACAATGCCCCCTAGGGGGATGGCAGATTGGCTGTAACCTTCCCACCATTCGCCAAGGTCGCTAATTTTTACCAAACCTTTTTGTTGGTAGGTAAATCGGTTTTCGTGTATAATTAAACCCACGTCGGTTTTACCTGTCATAACGGCTTCTTCTATCTCTGAAAAAACTAATTCGGTTTTTTGTGTAAGTGTTGGATATGCCAGCGATAACAAAAAATTAGCTGTTGTATATTTACCTGGAATAGCCACTTTTAGCGAAGAAATTACATCCAGGTTTTGCTTAATTTTTTCTGCCGTTTGGGGCATAGCAATTAACAAAGGTCCGCAATTAAAACCTAAGGCACTGCCAGATGTTAATAATCTATAAATATGGGTTAGGTAGGCGAATGCGTGGTAGCTCAATTTAGTGCTGTGCAGCTGCCCTTTAAAAGCCATACGGTTAAGAGTTTCAACATCCTCAATAATGGGCTCAAACTGCAAATGCTTGGTATCTATTTTATTATGAATAAGGGCATCAAAAATAAAACAGTCGTTAGGACAGGGAGAAAAACCAATGCTTATTTTTGTTTTTTGCATGATGTACAGAAAACACAAATTTAATGCATATTTGTAGCATGAAGAGCTTATTATGTATAATTTTTATGGCTGTTGTATTTTTTGCTCAAGCGCAAACTACAACAGATAATGAAGCCAAATTAAAAACCCTGAGCGATAAATCGGCCGAATATCATCGTAAAACTGATGGCGAAAGTGATGGCTATCGTATTAAAATACATTTTGCGCTTGATAAAACCGAAGCCAATGAGGCGAAGCAAAAATTCACGTCGGCCTATAGTAATGTAAACGCTTATATGGAATACAAACAGCCAAATTGGGTAGTTGTGGTGGGCGATTTTAAAACACGTGTTGATGCTTACGAGATATTTAAAAAGGTTCAGATAGATTTCCCCAATGCTTATATTATAAAAAGCAAGATAAAACCTATTAAGTAGATGGCAACTATTATTCCGTTTAAAGGCATTCGTCCGGCTGCAGATAAAGCACACATGGTTGTTACCCGTAGCGCCGATAATTATAAAAAGGAAATTTTAAAGCATAAATTAGAAACCAATCCGTATTCGTTTCTGCAAATTATTAACCCTGATTTTGCCGATGGAAAAAGAAGCAAACCGGGTTCTATTGAACGATTAAAAAAAATAAAAAAACGATTTTTAAGTTTTTTAAAAGAAGAAATTCTGATACAAGATCATAAACCTTGCTATTATTTATACCAGCAGTTTAAAAACGGACAAATTTATACAGGCATTGTAGGTTGCAGTTCGGTTGATGATTACGAAAAAGGCATCATTAAAAAACACGAACAAACTTTAAAAGACCGCGAAGAAAAACTAAAAGACTATTTAGAAATTTGTGATTTTAATGCCGAGCCTGTTTTATTTTTTTACCCTGATAACGCCGTTATTGAAGATATGATAAACCATTATTTGGTTAAGCACCCGGCTTATGATTTTACTACTACTGATAGAGTGCGCCATAAAATTTGGGTGATAGGTGATAAGAAGAATGTTGACACCATTAAAAAGGCATTTGAAAACATGGATGCCATTTATATTGCCGATGGGCACCATCGGTCGGCATCGTCGGCAAGTTTGGCTGAATCTAAAAAAGCTCATAACCCAAAACATACAGGTAAAGAAAATTATAATTTTTACATGGGCATTTTCTTTTCAGAAAACCAATTAAAAATATTTGATTTTAACCGTGTGGTAACCGATTTAAATAATCATTCTACACACGATTTGTTGGAGAAAATAAAAGAAAAATTCCGCCTACTGGCGCATAATGAAAATATTTATAAGCCCGAACACAAACATAAATTTAGTATGTATGTAGATGGCAAGTGGTACGAGTTAATTGCTAAGCCCGAGATTTGCGGTAGCGATGATTCAGTTAAAAAACTAGATGCATCAATTTTATCTGACCATATACTTACACCCATTTTAGGCATTGATGATTTGCGAACCAACAAACGCATTGGCTTTGTGCCCGGTGTAAAGGGCATGGAAGAATTAAAAGCGCAGGTAGATGGCGGTAAATATAAAATTGCTTTTGGTTTGTTTCCTGTGTCTATGACGGAACTAAAACACATTGCTGATACCAATGGCATTATGCCGCCTAAAACAACTTGGGTTGAACCCAAAATACGCAGTGGTTTAGTAGTTTATAGTTTAGAAGACTAGTATGAGCGTAACAGATAATCTTAAAGAAATAAAAGCAGATTTGCCTGCAAATGCAACGCTGATTGCAGTATCTAAAACAAAGCCAATTGAGTTAATTAAGGAAGCTTACGAGGCTGGTCAGCGCGATTTTGGTGAGAATTATATACAGGAGTTAGAAGACAAACACAAACAATTACCAACCGATATACGTTGGCATGCCATAGGGCATTTGCAAAGCAATAAAGTAAAATATATTGCCCCTTTTGTACACTTAATACATGCGATAGATAGTTTAAAACTATTGCAAGAAATAAATAAACAAGCCCTAAAAAATAACCGAGTTATTGATTGTCTGTTGCAAATTTACATTGCACAAGAAGAAACTAAATTTGGTTTTAGTTTTGATGAATGTGAGAAATTGTTTCAGTCAGATGAATTAAAGCAGTTACAAAATATACGCGTGGTTGGTTTTATGGGCATGGCTACCAACACAGATAATGAGGCGCAGATTAGAAATGAATTTCGTTCACTAAAAGAATTATTTTCTAAAGTTTCTGTTCATAATCCTGGGCTTACTATTTTAAGCATGGGCATGAGTAGCGATTATAAAATAGCTATAGAAGAAGGCTCAACCATGATACGAATTGGTAGTAGTATTTTTGGTGGGCGTAATTATAGTCAAGTGTAATTCAAATACTTTGTCATTTCGAAGGAAGAATGAGAAATCTCTTTTTGTATATTTTTAGTCATTGATTGATAATACAAATCCCTGAATATTCTTTTCGCCCATGACAATCCTTGGTAAAGTTCTATGATAACCGTTTTTTAAAATAAGTTCATTATTACTCTTAATAATATATACTGGGTCATCGATTTTAGAATGTTTTGGGCCATTAATGCCGACTTCAGGTTGATAAAATTTTAGCGACTCTATCGATATCGTTTCTAATATGCCAAATGATTTAAAGAAGCTTTCGTTATTACTCCTAACACCATTATTGTGTTTGTCAATCATTTTTTGATATAACTCACCATAAACATCTTTATGAATAAATTTGTTTTTATTAGGAAATTTTCGTTGTAAAAATAAATCGAATTTAATGACAGTATATGTTTCATAACCGTTAAAACCTATTGAAGTTTGAGTGGTAAGTAAATCGTGATACTCTTCTCTTATTAAAGCTTCTAAATCCATATTGCTTTTGAGGAAAAATTTAAAACTCAACGTGGGTGCGGATGCTAAAAATACTGGCTGGTCCGCGATCTTTATTATAGGCAGGGTTTACTACAATTTGATAATCGCCGGTTACCCACAGCCATTGCATTAATTTTACTTTATAAAAGGCTTCCATAATATGTTCTAAACTATAGTGGGGTAATTTGCCATCGCCCAGCATAAAATCGTAGCCACCTGCATTTAAATAATTGCGGTGATCAACTGATGCGCCGTTTGCTACATAGGCAATTCCAAAATGGTCTTCGGGGCGTTTAATCATTTCTCCTTTTATGCGTATGCCAATGCTTGCTGATTGGTCTATAGGCGTAAAAGCCCAGGTAGCGGTTTGTCCGTTATTCCAACTAGCACGGGCAAAAATGCCTAAGTTTTTTACTATCTCCTGATTAAAACTGATGCCAAAACCATATTTTAAAGCACCATACATAACTCCCGGAACTGTACCACTAATTACGGGAATTAATGAGCTATCTCCTTTTTTAAGTGCATTGGTAGCATCGGTATAAGTGGGTGCTGATGAAAAATTGGCAAAAGCTAAGAGTCTTAAATTACCGGCATGGTTTTTTATTTTAAATTTCTTTTCAAACTCGGCTGTGTTACCATTTGCTTGTTGAATATGCGTATCGAATGTTGGTCCGTTTGCATTTTTTGGAACCATAGAAGTTGATAAACGAACAGCATAACCCGGCTCAATTAACTCTACCGTTGCACCCCAAGTATAACCGCGTGTGTTGGCAGGATAATCCCAGGCGCCGTTATCCATTAACGACCAATTCATAAACTCGCTTCGTGGGTCGTGGCTATAAGCATTATCATCAAAAAAATCGGCTAAACTAAATTTACCGATAGAAATAGTAATGCGTGATGCAGGAATGTTATCTGCCAATTGGTTTTGGTCGTTATCGCGATGTTCGGTTTTAGATTTATGTAAAGCAATGTGTTGTTCAAAAAAACAACGAGCCATATATAAAGCCGGTGCAGGGCTACCAACCCTAAAGGTCTCTCCGTTAGATGCACCCGCCATACCAAATACCGAGCTTAAACCGCGACCACCTGCAATTTCGGGGTCAACAAAAAAGGAGGCGTTTTTCCACAACTTTCTACCAAAAAACAAAGTAGAGGTTACTGACATGGCATTTTCTGAAGTTGTTAGTAAACTATTTTTACCTGTGTACTGTGCACTAAAAGGTGGGTGTGTTTGCCAAACATCGGTAAACTGAAAATGCACACTCCATTTTTGTAAGGAATCAAATCTGTTTGATAAAAGACCTTTATAGTGGTTGTCTTCATCATTAGCTTGTGCTTTAACTTTTTGTGTAAAATAACCCAGCAAAACAAGTGCTAGTAATATGCGTAATTTCATGTATAACTTTAGTTTACTTGTTTTGTGTTTGCAAATGTATGAAAATGTTAGACTAATCTAACAAATAATTTAATTTATTATTTTTACGGTGGCAAAGGTAGTGTTTAGCTTAAAAGTGTAAGTATAAAAAAACCAATTATACTTAAAATTTGCTTGTAAGGATTTTGTACTACATTTGACTCACCAAATAAGAAAACCAAAATAAAAATGAAAAAATTAATACTGTCCTTAATCATCCTTTTTAGTTTAAATAAAAGTGTGGCGCAACCCTATTATAAAGATGTGGCATCTGCATTTTATGCTAACTGTACTAGTTGCCATAATCAATATAGTCATGGCCCATCGTTTTTAAATTATAGTGGTATAATGGCAAACATAGCTAACATAAAACATTATATTATAACAGGTTATATGCCAGCCTGGACACCCGATACAACTTACACTCGTTTTTTACACGAACATTCTATAACAGCAGCTGATAAAGCTGCTATACTTAATTGGATTGCAGCCGGATCGCAAGCAGGTGACACTACATTAGCACCACCTGCACCCGTTTATACGCGTTACCAAATAAACGTTACACCTGATTTAGAAGTTACTATACCAACTTTTACCAGCAATGCTTCAACAGCTGATAGTTATGTTTGTTTTGCTTTACCAATGGGACTTACACAAGATAGAATTATTAGAGCTTACGAAATTGTAGCAGGTAACCCATCTATTGTCCATCACGTAGTAGCTACCATTGATACTACGGGTACAGTAAACAGTAACTTAGCAGGTAATTGTTATACCCAACCGGGCGATTTTGGAATTGGTGGTTACGCTCCGGGGGCTTCGCCAACTGTTTTCCCAAATACAGGTCAGTTGCGTATGGGCATGCGTATAAAAGCAGGTTCTAAAATTATTCTTCAATTACATTATCCAAAAGGAACTGCCGGACAAGTAGATAGCACAAAAATTAGATTTTATTTTTACCCGGTGGGTGCAACAGGTGTACGCCCGGTTTATGCAAATACACTATTACAAAATTGGAATCTTAACATACCAGCTAACACGGTAAAAACATTTACATCTGTTTATCCTGCAAGCGGAACCCTTCCTTACAGTGTATCTATGTTTGCTACTTTTCCTCACTCGCATAAACTGGCTACCAGTATTATAAATTACGCTTTTTCAGGTGTTGATACAATTCCTTTAGTACGCATAAAAAATTGGGATTTTAACCAACAAGGTTACTATACATATCGCCACATGCCAAAAGTGCCTAATGGGTATAAAATATTTTCATCGCACGTGTATGATAATACAACCAATAACGCCAACAACCCAAGTAGCCCACCGGTTAATGTAGTTGCAGGCACTAACACTACTGATGAAATGTTGTTTGACTCATACGAATGGTTGGTGTACCAGACAGGTGATGAAAAAATAAACGTAGATTCTTTATTTGCAAATGACCCATTGGTTGCTTCAATTAAACAAAGTAATGTGGTAAGTAATTTAAAATCGTATGCGTTTCCTAATCCGTTTGAAAACAATGTTAACATTGGTTATATATTAGATAAACCATCAAAAGTTAGCGTAGAAATTTACAGCATACAAGGTGCTTTAGTTAGAACAATGCCCGCAAGTTTTGAAACTCCCGGTTCGCACGAGACTGCCTGGGATGGTAAAAATAACCAAGGTGCAAGTGTAACTAATGGTGTTTATTTTTATGTACTTAAAACCGCAGCCGGACAAAGCACAGGTAAATTAACCCTGCTATCTGGTAAAAACTAGAGGGAAGACTTATATTGCAATAAATAAAGCCCTTGCTTCTAAAAAGCAGGGCTTTTTCTTTGGCAGAAAATGCCTGTTTTTTACTACCTTTGTTATGCTTGTACAAAATGAAATTTACCACTAGCAGATTTATTTTTTTATTGATGCTTCTAGGTAGCATGTATATGCATGCATCCGATACATTAAAGGTTAAAAAAATTAGATTTTTTATAGAGCCTAAGGCGATTTTTTATATTCCTGTTCAAAAAACTGCAACTGATAGTTGGAAGGGTACTATGATTTCTGAATTACCCGGTTCATATAGTGGAGACTACACGGCTTTAACTAAAATACAAAACTATACTACGTTAAATTTTGGTCTCGCGGCAGGCATGTCTGTGAAGCTTAATAAACATCTTTATTATGAGCTTGCTTTAACTTATTATCATTTTTACCAATCAGCAAAATCTACAAATAGGTCTAACGATTCATCAGGTAATACAATTAGTAATATAACTTATACACAAAAAAATATTACTGATGTGTTGGGCCTAAGCAATGGACTTTCTTTACGGATTAAGAACTTTGTTTTTACAAACTCAGTTACACTTGGTGTAATTGTACATAAAAATCAACAAATTACTACACAACCAGAAGTATCAAATCAAGCTTGTGGTTGTGTTGATGATTATGAAACTAGAGTATTTCCTATGTTAGAAAGTAAAATCGGGTATAGTTTTTTAAATGGCAGAATAGAGCCTTTTGTTGGTATAAACTTTGCTCCTTTACATCCTTTGTATTTTCAATCCTCAACTTTTCCTTTAATGCTTTTTTCTTCGGTTAAAATTAGCTTTTAATGAAACTAATCTTCGCTACGCATAACCAACACAAATTACAGGAGATAAAATTATTGTTACCTACAAACATTAACCTTGTATCCTTAGCTGATATAAATTTTACCGACGATATTGCCGAAACAGCCTATACATTAACAGATAACGCATTGCTTAAAGCACGGCACATTTACAACAAGTATAAAACAAATTGCTTTGCCGACGATAGTGGGCTAGAGGTGGAGGCACTTAATGGCGCACCGGGAGTTTACTCGGCACGTTATGCAGGTTTGCAAAAAAATGATGCCGATAACATGCAAAAATTGTTAGACGAATTGAGAGATAAGTCAAACAGAAATGCCTGTTTTAAAACCGTAATTGCCCTTATTTTAAATGGGAAAGAATATACGTTTGATGGTGTTATTGAAGGCATCATTTTAACCGAAAAGCAGGGCGATAAAGGCTTTGGCTACGACCCACTTTTTAAACCAAACGGTTATGGCATAACATTTGCCCAAATGACTACCGATGAAAAGAGTAAAATCAGCCATCGTGGTTTGGCTGTTAATAAACTCGTTAATTTCCTTTCGGTAAACGCTATTTAGGCTTTTCTCTTCTACTTATCTTTGAAAGAGCTTGTTGTTGGTTATACTACTAACAATTGGCTAATAAAATTAACTCAATAAAAAATGTCTAAAATAAAAGTTGGTATAATTTTCGGTGGATTTTCTAAAGAGCGCGAAGTGTCTTTTGCGGGTGGACGTACGGTGTATGATAATTTAAATAAATCCATCTTCGATGCTATTCCTTTGTTTGTAGATAGTTTCGGAAATTTTGTACTGCTAAACTGGCAATTTATTTACAAAGGTTCTATTCGTGATTTTTATCCTCCGGTAGAATTTCTCCCTGCTAATAATGAACATTTTCAATTATATGCCGAAAGTTTGGGAGCACTTAGTGTTACCGAGCAAGAAGCTATGATAACTAAAATTGGTAAAAAAATAAATGCCGAAGAATTACATAAACTAATTGATATTGCATTTTTATGTCTGCATGGTCCTTATGGGGAAGATGGCAAACTGCAAGGTTTATTAGAATATTATAAAATCCCATATACGGGTTCGGGCATTTTATCATCATCAATAGGCATTGATAAAAGTGTACAAAAACAACTAATGGTAAATGCAGGCTTTAATAGTCCTAACTACTTTACCATTGATAGAAACGATTACATAAACGGAAACTGCAAACAAGCCTTTGCACAAGCAAAAGAAAAAATAAAATTCCCCTTGGTGGTTAAGCCTGCTAATCAAGGCTCATCTATTGGTGTAAGTGTTTTATTGAAAGAAGATGAGTTTGCTTTTATGCAAGCCATTGAAAAAGCCTTGTTTACCAAATGGGTTGATGCAGATGAGTGGAACAAACTAAACGACGAACAAAAATTTGAATTTGTACGTAC